>ERZ860668.754-NODE-754-length-23229-cov-6.909381_pt1 | contig 23229 bp, 17 predicted proteins | sample MGYA00510062_ERZ860668 | MGnify/ENA primary metagenome ERZ860668 (study PRJEB30046, sample SAMN00715258) | human gut metagenome | study: EMG produced TPA metagenomics assembly of the A metagenome-wide association study of gut microbiota in type 2...
GCTACCTCCACCTTGGCAAGGTGGCGCTCTACCAGATGAGCTACGGCCGCACATTTCATGTGGTCTGCCGGGGTTTCGCTCCCGGCGACGTTGGCTATTATAGCGTAAAATGCAGGCTTTGTCAACAACAAATTTCCAAAAAATCAGACTTTTTGCAAAACACGCCTGTCTGCGCCTGTTTTTCAAAAACAAAGCCGAAACCGGAATGAAACCGAAATGTTTCAGCTTTGCGGCGGCAGACACAAAGAAAATTCGGTTGCTTTCCCTTCTTAAAGAGGTTATAATAAACTTGTCAAAAAGTTGCACAAAAACACGTCTGCTGTGCCGCGCGGGCGGGCAGACGTGTTTTTGTGCCGAGATTTTGCCAGAAAAAGGAGCAACCGCAATGTACAAGATCACTGAAAAGGTCGCGCTGAACCCCACCGTGACAAAGATGGTCATTGAAGCCCCGCTCATTGCCAAAAAGGCAAAGCCGGGCCAGTTCATCATTGTGCGCCCGTTTGAGGACAGCGAGCGCATCCCCCTGACCGTGGCCGGTTACGACCGTGAAAAGGGCACTGTGGATATCATCTTCCAGATCGTGGGCGGCACCACCATGGAGCTGAACAGCCTGAACGCAGGCGACAGCGTCCATGACTTTGTGGGCCCCCTGGGCCGCGCCACCGAGACCGAGGGCCTGAAAAAGGTCTGTGTTGTGGGCGGCGGCGTGGGCTGCGCCATCGCCCTGCCCATTGCCAAGGAGCTGCATGACCAGGGCTGCACCGTCCACAGCGTCATCGGCTTCCGCAATAAGGATCTGCTCATCCTCGAGGACGAGTTCAACGCCTGCAGTGACGAACTGCGCATTATGACCGATGACGGCAGCTACGGCACCAAGGGTGTGGTCACTGCCGCTCTGGACGAGCTGGTGGCCGCCGGCAACCAGTACGATCTGGTCATCACCATCGGCCCGCTGATCATGATGAAATTCGTTGTCAAGACCTGCCAGAAGCACGGGCTGAAGAGCATCGTCTCCATGAACCCCATTATGATCGACGGCACCGGCATGTGCGGCGGCTGCCGCCTGACCGTGGGCGGCGAGACCAAGTTTGCCTGCGTGGACGGCCCCGACTTTGACGGTGACCTCGTCGATTTCGACGAAGCCATGGCCCGCGGCACCATGTACCGCCCCTTTGAGGCAAAGGCCCGCGAGAAGGCCTGCAATCTGTTCAAGACTGAGGAGGCAAAGTAAGATGGCTTTCAATATGGATCCCAAAAAGTGCCCCATGCCCACCCAGGACCCCAACGTCCGCAACAAGAACTTTGAGGAAGTTGCACTGGGCTATACCGAAGAGATGGCCGTGAACGAGGCAAAGCGCTGCATCCACTGCAAGAACAAGCCCTGCCAGACCGGCTGCCCCGTGGGCATCGATATCCCCGAGTTCATCGGTCATGTGGCCGAGGGCGACTTTGAAGCCGCCTATCAGGTCATTGCCCGCTCCTCCTCCCTGCCCGCCGTCTGCGGCCGTGTCTGCCCCCAGGAGAGCCAGTGCGAGGGCAAGTGCACCCGCGGCATCAAGAACGAGCCCGTGGGCATCGGCCGCCTGGAGCGCTTTGTGGCCGACTGGCATCGCGAAAACGTCCACACCGCCCCCATCGTGCCCGAATGGAACGGCCACAAGGTCGCCATCATCGGCGCAGGCCCTGCCGGTCTGACCGCCGCAGGCGATCTGGCCAAGCTGGGCTATAAGGTCACCGTCTACGAGGCCCTGCATGTGGCCGGCGGCGTGCTGATGTACGGCATCCCCGAGTTCCGTCTGCCCAAGGCCATCGTGCAGCAGGAGATCGACGGCCTGAAGAAGATGGGCGTGGATTTTGAGTGCAACATGGTCATCGGCAAGGTGCTGACCATCGACGAGCTGATGGACGAGTACGGCTACGAGGCCGTGTTCGTTGGCTCCGGTGCCGGTCTGCCCCGCTTCATGGGCATCCCCGGCGAGAGCCTGAAGGGCGTGTACTCCGCCAACGAATTCCTGACCCGCTCCAACCTGATGAAGGCCTATCTGCCCACCAGCAAGACCCCCATCCGCACCGGCAAAAAGGTGGCCGTTGTGGGCGGCGGCAACGTGGCCATGGATGCTGCCCGCAGCGCCCTGCGTCTGGGTGCCGAGACTGTGTACATCGTCTACCGCCGCGGCATGGCCGAGCTGCCTGCCCGTAAGGAGGAGGTCGAGCACGCCGAGGAAGAGGGCATCATCTTCAAGACCCTGTGCAACCCCGTGGAGATCCACGCCAACGACGAGGGCTTCGTCAAGTCCATCACCTGCATCGAGATGGAGCTGGGCGAGCCCGATGCTTCCGGCCGCCGCCGTCCCATTGAAAAGAAGGGCAGCGAGTTTGAGCTGGACGTGGATACCGTGATCATGAGCCTGGGCACCAGCCCCAACCCCCTGATCCGCTCCACCACCCCTGGTCTGGAGACCAACAAGCACGGCTGCATCGTCACCGAGGGCGACGAGGGCAAGACCAGCCGTGAGGGCGTGTACGCCGGCGGCGATGCCGTGACCGGTGCCGCCACCGTCATCAAGGCCATGGGTGCCGGTAAGGCAGCCGCCAAGGCCATGGACGAGTACATCCAGAATAAGTAAGGAACACTTCCCTTCTCCATAAAAAACAGGTGCACCTGAACGGTGCACCTGTTTTTTGTGCATCACTATATTTTTAAGTCGTTATGAGGCCCTGTTCCAGACAGTACCAATAGATGCCATCCTCCATCACGGTACGGCAGTGTGCGGCAGCAGCAGCCTTCAGCTTCTCAGAGGCATTGCCCATAGCCACACCGGTGCCCACAGCCCCAAACATCTCCAAATCGTTGTTGCCATCTCCGAACGCCATGCTATCGGCTTTGGAGATGCCATAGAACTCCAACACCTTTTCCACGGCAATCCCCTTGCCGCCGCTGGCCGGAATGATATCCACAGCCCGATTCCACCACGCCGCGATCTTTGCATGGGTTACGTCCTTCAAAATAGCTGGGTACTCCTCTTCCCGGCCACCCATGAGCACCTGGAAAATTTCTCCCTTTGCCATCTCCTCAAAATCCTCAGCGATCTTCAACTCCACGCCGCCGATGGCAAAATCCTCTTCCAGATCCGGTTCGGAGCCGTTGGCCGCCAGTCGGGTCGTGTTGGCCAGGGCAACGGGCCGTCCCAACGCCGCTGCGTTCCGGATGAGGGTAGCAACCTCCTCCGTAGGGATGGTGTTCTTGAAAATATCCTGCCCTGGAGTGAAGCAGTAGGAGCCGTTGTAGGTCAGGAAAGCATCAAAGGACACCCCCTCAAACTTCGGCACCTCCATAGGAGCCCGCCCGGTGGCGATGCAGAGACGGATGCCGTTCTGGTGCAGCCGCCGCAAGGCTTCCAGCGTGCGGGGCCGGGCAGCACCCTTCAGCGGCACCAGTGTTCCATCCACATCAAAAAAGATGATCTTCGGTTTATTCATATGCCTTCCCTCCGGTTGCCGGACAGCCAGGGCTTATCCTCTGGGTTCCAGCTGTTTTATGGGAAAATTATAGCACGAAGGGGGCGTTTTTTCAAAGGTATCCCACTCTTTATGCATCCTGCCCAAAAAACAGAGCAATATTTTGTCACTCAAACTTGGCGGAACCTGATTGATTTTGACTGATATTTTGCTATAATAAGGGGGCAAGGCGGTCATAACCCGCCAATGTCAATCAAAATCAATCATATAAATCGAACAAGGGGGAATGTTCCCGATGCTGGCAGAAGAACGATTCAGCCTGATTCTGAATCTGCTGGCGCGGCAGCGCACCGCCACCGTACAGGAGTTGTGCGAGGCGTTGAACGCAAGCGAATCCACCATCCGGCGCGACCTGAACGAGCTGGACAAGCAGGGCAAACTGAACAAGGTGCACGGCGGGGCCACCCTGCCGGACAGCCCCTTCCGCACCGACGAGCCCACCATGGCCGCCAAGGAAGAGCTGGCCGTCAGCCAGAAGCAGAGCATCGCCCAGGCGGCAGCAGAACTGATCCTGCCGGAAGATTTCATCTATCTGGATGCAGGCTCCAGCACGCTGGCTCTGGTACGGGCGCTGAACGGCCCGGCCCTGAACGCCAGCTATGTGACCAACGGCGTGGCCCACGCCCGCCTGCTGGCCCAGAAAGGCTGCCGGGTGTTCCTGCCCGGCGGGCTGCTGCGGCCCCAGACCGAGGCCATCATCGGGGCGGCTGCGCTGACTGCCATCCAACAGTACAATTTCACCAAAGCGTTCATGGGGGCCAACGGCGTGGCGCTGGATTCCGGCTTCACTACCCCAGATCCCGAGGAGGCCGCCGTCAAGGCTGCGGCCATCCGCCGGGCGCGGGAGACGTGGTTCCTGGTGGACGACACCAAATTCGCGCAGGTCTACCCCGCCGTCATCTGTGATCTGCACAGCGGTGCCATCCTGACGAACCGGTGCCCCAACCCCAAATACCGGCAATACACTCTGATAAAGGAGACCGAGGTATGATCTACACTGTAACATTCAATCCTGCCATTGATTATGTCGTCCGTCTCGACAGGCCCCTTGAGGTGGGCGAAGTGAACCGCGCCGCCGGGGAGGACTGCGTGCTGGGCGGCAAGGGCATCAATGTTTCCGGCGTGCTCCGGGAGCTGGGCTGTGAGAGCGTGGCTCTGGGCTTTGTGGCCGGTGAGACCGGTGCCTGGCTGGAACGTGGTCTGGCCGCGCAGGGGCTCCGGACCGATTTCATCCATCTGGCCGAGGGCATGACCCGCATCAACGTCAAGATCAAGGCGGGCACCGAGACCGAGCTGAACGGCGCAGGCCCCAGCATCCCGGAAAGTGCCATGCAACAGCTGGAAGCCCAGCTGGACACCCTGCAGCCTGACGACATCCTCATTCTGGCGGGCAGCATCCCCAAGAGCCTTTCCCAGAGCACCTACGAGCGGCTGCTGGCAGGGCTGGAGGGTCACGGCGTGCGGGCCGTGGTGGATGCCACCCAGGATCTGCTGGTCAACGTCCTCCCCTATCACCCCTTCCTGATCAAGCCCAACAATCACGAGCTGGGCGAGATCGTGGGCCGGGAGCTGAAAACGGACGCAGAGATCACCGCCGCCGCCCGCGCCCTGCAGGAAAAGGGTGCCCGGAACGTGCTGGTGAGCATGGCCGGGAACGGCGCTCTGCTGGTGGATGAGCACGGCGAGGTGCACCGCATCGGCTGCCCCAAGGGCAAGGTCGTGAACAGCGTGGGCGCAGGCGACAGCATGGTGGCCGGTTTTGTGGCAGGCTATCTGCAAAGCGGCAGCTATGAGCAGGCCCTCCGGCTGGGCACCGCCTGCGGCAGTGCCACCGCGTTCAGCCTTGGGCTGGCCAAACGGGAAGAAATTAAGAACTTGTTCGAAACCCTTTAACGAGCTCACCCTCTCCGTCATCGCTAACGCGATGCCACCTCCCCCAAAGTGGGAGGTCTTGACAGTCATTGCTATGTTGATGGTTTTGCCAAGGGCTCTCCCTTCGGGAGAGCTGGACGCGAAGCGGCCTGAGAGGGTGAGGACGCTACGATAGAAAGGAGAACCCTTATGCGCATTACAGAATTATTCACCGCAAAGTCCATCGAGCTGGATTCCGCGGCCTCCAACCGGGACGAGATCCTCTCCCGGCTGGTAGAGCTGCAGGCCACCCACGGCAATATCACCGACACAGAAGCCTACAAGAAAGCGCTCTACGCCCGGGAAGATGAGGCCTCCACTTATGTGGACAACGGCATCACCGTTCCCCACGCCAAGACGAATGTGGTCACCCGGCCCAGCCTGGCCGCCCTGCGTCTGAGCACCCCGGTGCAGTACAACGCCGAAGATGACGGCAAGACCGACCTGCTCTTTGCCATTGCAGCCCCCGAAAACGGCAGCCTGCATGTGGATATGCTGGCCCGCATGATGCAGATGCTGATGAACGAGGACTTTGTGGAAAAGCTGAAGGCCGCCAGGACCCCCGCCGAATTCCTTGCCCTCATCGACGCACAGGAGGAGGCCCAGTTCGGTGAGGAGAGTTTCACCCAGCAGGCCATCCCCCAGAGCGGCTACCGCATTCTGGCCGTGACCGCCTGCCCCAACGGCATTGCCCACACCTACATGGCCGCCGAGGCGCTGGCCAAGGCCGGTGACAAGCTGGGCCTGCCCACAAAGGTGGAGACCAACGGCTCCGATGGTGCCAAGAACGTGCTGACCCGTGCTGAGATCGAAGCCTGTGACGGCATCATCGTGGCTGCAGACAAGAATGTGGAGACCGCCCGCTTTGACGGCAAGCCCGTGCTGTTTGCCCGGGTGGATGACGGCATCCACAAGCCCGAAGAGCTGCTGAAAAAGGTGGCTCACGGCGAAGTTCCTGTTTACCACGCCAAGGGCGGTGCCGCCGCTGCCGAGGAGGAGACCTCCGGCGACAGCTTTGGCCGCAAGGTGTACAAGGACCTGATGAACGGCGTGTCTCATATGCTGCCCTTTGTGGTGGGCGGCGGCATTATGATCGCGCTGGCCTTCCTGCTGGACGACTACACCATCGACCCCTCCAACTTCGGCATGAACACTCCCATCGCCGCCTTCTTCAAGACGGTGGGCAGCGCCGCCTTTGGCTACATGCTTCCCATTCTGGCAGGCTTCATCGCCATGTCCATCGCCGACCGTCCCGGCCTGGCCGTGGGCTTTGCGGGCGGCGTGCTGGCCATGAACGGCACCAACTTTGCAGGCCTTGCCAATGGTGAGACCACCGGCATCTCCGGCGGCTTCCTGGCCGCTCTGCTGGCCGGTTTCGTGGCCGGTTATGTGGTCGAGTTCCTGAAGAAGATCACCGAAAAGCTCCCCGCCAGCCTGAACGGCATCCGTCCCATGCTGATCTACCCGCTGGGCGGCATCCTCATCATCGGTGCCGTGATGTGCGGCATCAACCCGGTCATGGGCATGATCAACACCGCCATGACCAACTGCCTCAACGCCATGGGCGGCACCTCCAAAGTCCTGCTGGGTGCCATCGTTGCCGGTATGATGAGCATTGACATGGGCGGCCCCTTCAACAAGGCAGCCTACGTCTTTGGCACTGCCGCGCTGGCCTCCGGCAACTACGAGGTCATGGCTGCTGTCATGGTGGGCGGCATGGTTCCTCCCATCGCGATCGCCCTCTCCACCACCTTCTGCCCCAAGAAGTGGACCCCTGACGAGCGCCGCAACGGCATCGTGAACTACGTCATGGGCCTGTGTTTCGTCACCGAGGGTGCCATCCCCTACGCCGCCGCCGACCCGCTGCGCGTCCTGCCCAGCTGTGTGGCCGGTGCCGCGCTGGCCGGTGCCCTCTCCATGACCTTTGGCTGCGCCCTGCGCGCTCCCCACGGCGGCATCTTCGTGTTCCCCGTGGTCGATCATGCCCTGCTCTACTGCGTGGCTCTGGCCGCTGGCAGCGTGGTGGGTGCCGTGATCCTGAGCCTGCTCAAGAAAAACCGCACCGACGCTGCCTGATCTGCCATTCTCCTTCTTCCTTTACCATATAAAAAGGGCCCGTCTGCTCGCACCAAAATGCGGCAGGCGGGTCCTTTCGTGTTTATCCCTTGATGATCCGGAGCAGGGTCTTGTCCAGCTGGATGGTGCGGTTCCAGGGGTTCAGGATAATGCCCTGGATCTCCGGCACCTGCAGTGCGGCATCCAGCAGCTTTTCAAGCTCCACCAGAAAGGTGGACTGCACCGCTTCCGCACCCTTCATCTCCTCTTCAAAGCTGGTAAAGGCATACCACCAGCTGGCCCCATCGGCCGTGCGGAGTGCCCGCAGCTGCATCTGCTCACTGGCCGGGTTCGGCTCCACCGCCACCACGACCTGTCCGTTTTCCCGCATCCGCCGCCGGATCACGGTCAGGGTATGCGCCAGCTGCTCCTGTGTAGGCTCCTGCTGTAACTGGCAGACCGCCTGTTCGATCTTCTCGTTGCCGTTCAGGCCCTCGTCCTTCTTCTGCGCCATAAGCTCTCCCGTTCTTTTCGTTTATGTTTTATGCTTGTATTATATCCGGACTTTACGAAAAATGGAAGCGCTGGCCAGAGATTCTTTCTTTTTTCGTCTGCTTTCGGGTGTTTTTTCAAAAATCAGTAGCCCCCGCCCCGAAAAAGTGTTACAATATTTTCGTCTGGTATCATTTCAGAAACGACAGGACGCGCCGTTTTTTCGTGAGCCGTTTTGTCGGAATGGGAGAGATAAGGTAATGAAACGAATCCTTCGTTCTGCCGTCAGTCTGCTGCTGTGCGCCGCTGTGGCGCTGGGCGGCACTGCCTGCGGCCGAAGCAAGCTGCCCACCACCATCACGATCTGGACCTATTACAACGGCGATCAGCTGGAATGCTTCAACCAGCTGGTGGAGCAGTTCAACTCCACCGTGGGCAAAGAGAAGAACATCCGGGTCGAAAGCTCCAGTCAGGGCAGCGTGAACGACCTGGAGACCAGCGTGCTGGCCGCCGCCGAGGGCAAGGTGGGTGCCGAGAAGCTGCCCAACATCGTCTCCTCCTACGCGGACACCGCCTTTACGCTGGATCAGATGGGCCTTGCCGTTGACCTGAGCCCCTACCTGACCGAAAAAGAGAAGTCCGCCTATATCGCCGGTTTTCTCGAGGAGGGCGACCTGATGAACAACGGGGAGCTCAAGGTCTTTCCCATAGCAAAGTCCACCGAGCTGCTCTACCTGAACGTCACCGACTTTGTCCCCTTTGCCGAGGCCACGGGCGTGACCTATGCGGATCTTTCCACTGTGGAGGGGCTGAACGAGGCCGCACACAAATACTACGACTGGACCGATGCCCAGACGGCTGCGCCCAACGACGGCAAGGCCCTGTATGGCCGCGACGCGCTGACCAATTACCTGCTCTGCGGCGCACAGGAACTGGGTACGACCATCTTTGATGCCGAGAACGGCGTGATGACCCTGCACTTTGACAAGCCGACCCTCCGCAAGCTCTGGGATAACTACTATGTCCCCTACATCAAGGGCTGGTGCAGTGCCAGCGGCAAGTTCCGCAGCGACGATATCAAGACCGGCAGCCTGCTGGCCTATGTCGGTTCCTCCTCCAGCGCTTCCTTCTTCCCCACCCAGGTGCTGACCAGCGACACCGAGAGCCACGGCATCCAGATGGCCGCGCTGCCCTGCCCCAGCTTTGCAGGCTGTGAGCCGGTGGCCGTCCAGCAGGGGGCCGGCATGGTAGTCATCCCGGGCACCGAGGACGAGATCAGCGCCTGCGCTGCCTTCCTGAAATGGTTCACCCAGCCGGAAAACAACCTGCAGTTCTCGGTGCAGTCCGGCTATATGCCCGTGACCTATGCCGCCAACAGCATGTCCGCCCTTGAGAACAGCGGCCTGACGGTCTCCGAGAGTATCCACAAAGTGCTGAGCCTGTCCATTGATGCCATCGATCGCAGCAAGCTCTACACCACCCATGCCTTCCCGGATGCCCTGCGCGCCCGCAATACCCTGCAGTACGCCCTGGAGGACCGTGTCACTGCCGACCGTGCCACGGTGCTGGAGCGGCTGGCTGCCGGGCAGACCCCCGAGGAAGCCGAAGCCGAGTTCCTGACCGATGCCTATTTTGATGCCTGGTACGACCAGACTCTGGCCGCTCTCAGCGCCTTTGCGGGCTGAGATGCCCTTGGAACAACCACAAAAGGAGAGCCCTTCAGATGCAGAACCGCAAGCCGCACAGTCAGAAGGCCCCTCAGACGGGCCACTCTATCTTCGGCACCATCCTTTTCTCCCTGCTGGCTGTGCTGGCGGTGGAGATCCTGCTGCTGACCTTTACCGTCCATGCCACCCGGCTTGGCCCCCAGCTGAACCAGAACGCCGAGGATATCCTTGCCATGCAGGTGGACAACCGCAGCCGGTATCTTCAGTCCATCCTCCATAATGCGCAGGAGCTGACCAGCCTTTCCGATGCCATCAATGGCCTGACCCAGCAGCTTCTGGACGAGGGAGAGATCAGCCTGAGCACGCTGGACAGCAGCAGCGACGCGGCCTATCCCCTGCTGGAAGCCGCCGCGCCGGAGCTCATCAGCACCCTGCGCATCAAGTCGGTGACCGGCGTGTTTCTTATCCTGAACACCCATGATCTGGACAAGCAGAAGCAGGACAGCCGGCTGCCCGCCATCTACCTGCGGGATCTTGACCCGGATGCCGCTCCCTCCCAGCGCAACGCCGACCTGACCTTTGTGCGGGCACCGGCCCAGCTGGTGCAGTCCCTCTCCATTGCCACGGACAACAGCTGGGCCCCCACCATCCGCTACCGGGCACTGGGAAATCGCGGCTTCCTTTATCCCCCTTTCCAGGCTGCCTATAAAGACGGAGCCAGCCTTGCCGCCTCCGATTATGGCCACTGGACCTCACGATCCTATCCGATGCCCGGAGACACCCACGAGGCCATTGCCTACAGCCAGCCCCTGATCCTGCCGGACGGCACCGTTTACGGCGTGATCGGCGTGGAGCTGCTGGCCGACTACCTGTGGGAGAATCTGCCCTGCTCTGAGCTGCAAAACAACGGCACCTATTTCCTTGCCGTGACCGGTACGGAGGAGCTCTCTGCCGCTGAACTGCAGCTGCGTCCGGTGCTCCGTCCCCACTGCGACGGGCAGCCGGGTTCTGCGGACGAAAGCCTTACGCTGCGCCTCCACAGTGCCCAGACCCGCCGCTACCTCTTCAGCGATGCCCTCTACATTGCCTCGGTCTCCCCCTTGAACCTCTACAGCCGGAATGCTCCTTTCTCGGGCGAGCACTGGCTTCTCGTGGGCTCCGTTCCCGAGGCGCAGCTCTTTGCTTTCGCCCAGCGGCTGCAGCAGCTGCTCTCCTTCATCATTCTGATCACGCTGGCCGTCGGCTTTGTTTGCAGCTGGCTGATCAGCAGGCGGCTGGCCCGGCCCGTAGCCAAGCTCTCGGCTGAGGTAGCCGCTGCCGAAGCGGATTCCTCCGCCATCCCGCATCTGTCCGCCACCGGCATCCGGGAGCTGGATCAGTTCTCCTCTGCCTTTACCCAGCTGAGCAAGGACGTGCTGGACTCCTCCACCCGCTTTTTGCGCATTATGAAATTGGCCAGTGCGGAGCTGGGCGGCTATGAGCTGCGCGATGACAGCGTTTATGTGACTGATAACTTCTTCTCCATGCTGGGCCTTGCACAGGAGCAGCCCGATCCGCTCACGCCAAAGGCTTTCCGCGCCCTGATGGGCACACTGGAGCAGCGGTGGTTCTACCGCCTGTCCCCGGCCAACAACAAGGTCTTTGCCATCCCCCAGCCCGACGGCAGCACCCACTACATCACCCTGCGTGTCACCCATATCCTGGGCGAAAGCGCCTCCGAGGTGGGTCTTGCTGAGGATATGACCACCACGGTGCTGGAGCAGCAGCGCATTGAGCACGAACGCGATTACGATACCCTGACCGGTCTGTACCGCCGCCGTGCCTTTGACCGCGCCTGTGAAGCGCTGTTCCAGCAGCCCGAAAAGCTGGGCTGTGCCGCCCTGCTGATGATGGATCTGGACAACCTCAAGCAGATCAACGACACCTACGGCCATGACTGGGGCGACCAGTACATCCGCCAGACCGGCCAGTGCTTTGCGGCCAATACGCCCGCCAACACCATCTGCTCCCGCCTTTCGGGCGATGAATTCCTGATCTTCTTCTATGGCTACCAGGATCAGAAGCAGCTCCGCGCCCAGCTGGAGCTGCTGAGTGCCGCCCTGCAGCGCAGCGTGTCCATCCTGCCCAACGGCAAGCAGCTGCACATCAGCATCTCGGGCGGCATTGCCTGGTACCCCACGGACGGCCACGACCTGCTCACCCTGAAAAAATATGCCGACTTTGCCATGTATCAGGTCAAGCATTCCCACAAGGGCCGCATGTGTGATTTTGATATCGGCAGCTACCATCAGGAGGCATACGCCGCCCAGACCCAGCAGGACTTTGAGCGCCTGCTGCAGGAGGAACTGGTGACCTACCACTTCCAGCCCATCTACTCTGCCCGCAGCGGCCGGATCGCAGCCTACGAGGCCCTCATGCGGGTGGATCTGCCTACCCTGCACTCCCCCGCTCAGGTCATGCAGCTGGCCCATGAGACGGGCCGCCTGTATGAGATCGAACGGATCACTGTGTTCCATTCCAGCGCGATCTTCCAGCGTATGCAGGCACAGGGCCTGTTCCAAAGCGATGCCCTGCTCTTCATCAACTCCATCGCCAATGTCAGCCTGACGAATGAGGATGTGGAGGAATATGCTCAGCGCTACCCCGAGCTGCTCAAGCGGCTGGTGGTGGAGATCACCGAACAGGAGGATCTGGACCGCGCATGTCTGGAGCGGAAGCGGAACGTTCCGGGCTTCTCCGGCTCCTTTGCGCTGGATGACTACGGCAGCGGCTACAGCAACGAGCTGAACCTGCTGGAGCTCTCGCCCCGGTATATCAAGATCGACATTTCCATTGTGCACGGGATCGACACCGACCGTGATAAGCAGCAGATCGTCTCCAACATTGTGGCTTACGCCCACACCCGCAGTATGCAACTCATCGCCGAGGGCATTGAGACTGAGGCCCAGCTGCGCACCGTCATCGGTCTGGGCGTGGACCTGCTGCAGGGCTACTACCTCAGCCGCCCCGCCGCAGTGCCCGCCCCCATTGCACCGGAAGCGCAGGCGGTGATCGACCAGCTCGAACACCAGCGGTTTGATCCTCTCGGTTTATGATCTTTCCGGCTCCCCTGCGGGGGAGCCTTTTGTGACCCCATTCAGAGAAAGGAGACACGATGAACCACGAATCCAGTTCCGCTCTCCCCGCCGCCATCCGGGTGCGGGGCGCGCGGGTGCACAACCTGAAGAACATCGACGTAGATGTGCCGCTCCACAAGATCGTCGGCATTGCGGGCGTGTCCGGTTCCGGCAAGTCCTCGCTGGCGCTGGGTGTCCTCTACGCCGAGGGCTCCCGCCGCTATCTGGAGGCCCTTTCCACCTATACCCGCCGCCGGATGACCCAGGCCGAAAAGGCGCAGGTGGACGAGATCCGCTATGTTCCCGCCGCACTGGCCCTCCACCAGCGGCCCGGCGTGCCCGGGATGCGTTCCACCTTTGGCACCATGACCGAGCTTTTGAACAGCCTGCGGCTGATGTTCTCCCGGCTGTCCCACTACCCCTGCCCCAGCTGCGGCTGCATGGTGCCGCCCAGCCTGAACATTGCGGCCGAGATCCCGCTCTACTGCCCCCGGTGCGGCGCGCAGGTGCCGGTGCTGGGCGCGGAGCAGTTCGCCTTTAACAGCACCGGAGCCTGCCCAGACTGCGAGGGCACCGGCATCGTGCGGGTGGTGGACGAATCCACTCTGGTGCCGGACGAGAGCCTTTCCATCAACGAGGGCGCAGTGCTGCCCTGGCAGACCCTGATGTGGTCGCTGATGAAGGAGATCGCCGAAAAGATGGGCGTGCGCACCAACGTCCCCTTCCGGGAGCTGACCCCGGAAGAGCGCGACATGGTATTCCACGGCCCCGCCAAAAAGGTGCACCTGCTCTACCAGAACAGCAAGACCGGCGCGGCGGGCGAAATGGATTTCACCTACTTCAACGCCGTTTATACCGTGGAGAACGCTCTTGCCAAGGTAACGGACGAAAAGGGCATGAAGCGGGTGGAGCGGTTTCTGAAGCAGGGCCCCTGCCCCGCGTGCGGCGGCTCCCGCCTGAACGCCGCGGCCCGGGCTCCCCGGCTGCGGGGCATCGGGCTGGCCGATGCCTGCCGTATGACGCTGGACACACTGGTACAGTGGGTGGAGGGGGTGCCTGCCTCCCTGCCCGTGGAGATGCGTCCCATGGCTGAGAGCATCTGCGAGTCCTTTCAGGCCACCGCCGCCCGCCTGCTGGATCTGGGGCTGGGCTACCTCTCTCTTGACCGGGAGGCTGCCACCCTTTCCACAGGGGAGCGCCAGCGGGTGCAGCTGGCCCGCTCGGTGCGCAACCGCACCACCGGCGTGCTCTATGTGCTGGACGAGCCCTCCATCGGCCTGCACCCCTCCAACATCGAGGGCCTGCGGGGCGTGATGCACGACCTGATCGCGGACGGCAACTCCATCGTGCTGGTGGATCACGACACCGAGATCCTGCGGGATGCCGACTGGCTCATTGAGATGGGCCCCGGTGCCGGTGAAAACGGCGGCACCATCCTGACACAGGGCACCGTAGAGCAGGTGGCCCAAAGCCCGGCCTCCCGCATCGGGCCCTTCCTTGCCGACCTGCACACTCTCTCAGCCCGCACCCGCACCCCGGAGGCGGAGCTCTTTGCGCTGGGCACCATCACCCTGCGCACCCGGGCCATCCACACCGTCAAGCCATTGGAAGTCCGGCTGCCCAAGGGGCGGCTCATCGCCGTGACCGGCGTGTCCGGTTCCGGCAAGACCACGCTGGTGCTGGAAAGCCTGATCCCCGCGCTGGAGGCCGCCGCCAAGGGCGAAGCTCTGCCCGCCCATGTGGAAAGCATCACTGCACCGGGCATTGCGCAGGTCAAGCTCATTGACGCAACGCCCATCGGCATCAACGTGCGGTCCACGGTGGCCACCTACGCCAATGTCCACGATGAACTGCGCAAGATCTACGCCCGCTCCCCCCTTGCCAGGGAGAAGGGCTGCAAGGCGGGCGATTTTTCCTACAACACGGGCCGCCTGCGCTGCCCCGGCTGCGACGGCACCGGCACCATCAGCCTGGACATCCAGTTCCTGCCGGATGTGGAGATCACCTGCCCGGACTGCGGCGGCTCCCGCTACCAGAAGGATGCCGCCGCCCTCTACCGCACCCGGAAGGACGGCACCCAGGCCGAGAGCCTGCCCCGCCTGATGGAGATGAGCGTGGACGAAGCCCTTGCCGCCTGTGCCGACCTCAAGCTGGTGGCCAGCCGGCTGCAGACCCTTTCCAGCCTGGGGCTGGGCTACCTGACTTTGGGCGAGGCCACCCCCAGCCTTTCGGGCGGGGAGGCCCAGCGGCTCAAGCTCGCCAGCGAGATGGGCAAAGGGCAGGCCGACACCGTGTTTGTATTTGACGAGCCCACCATCGGCCTGCACCCGCTGGATGTGCGCACTCTGCTGGGCGTGTTCCAGCGTCTCATTGACAGCGGGGCCACTGTGGTGGTCATTGAGCACGATCTGGATGTAATCCGCAACGCCGACTATCTCGTGGATCTTGGCCCCGGCGGCGGCGAGAGCGGCGGACGCATCGTGGCCTGCGGCACACCGGAGCAGGTGGCCGCCGATCCCGCCAGCATCACCGGAAAATATCTGCACCTGTAACCAAAAGAGGGACCCCGCCCAACGGCGAGGTCCCTCTGACATTTTATGACAAATTTTAGGTATCCTGCAGTTCCCCGCGGCTGGCGGCCTTGAGGTAGGCAAAGATGAAGCCGTCCAGATCACCATCCATCACGGCATCGACATTGCCGGTCTCGTAGTTGGTGCGGTGATCCTTGACCATGGTGTAGGGCATGAACACATAGCTGCGGATCTGGTGGCCCCAGGCGATCTCATTCTGCACGCCCTTGATGTCATCGATCTTGTCCATGTGCTGCTGCTTTGCGATCTGATACAGCTTTGCCTTCAGCATTTCCATGGCGTAGTCACGGTTCTGGAACTGGCTGCGCTGGGTCTGGCAGCTGACCACGACGCCGGTGGGCTTGTGGATCAGACGGACAGCGGAAGAGGTCTTGTTGATGTGCTGGCCGCCTGCACCGGAGGAGCGGAACACCTGCATCTCGATGTCCTCAGGGCGGATGTCCACCTGAATGGTGTTGTCCAGTTCGGGCATCACTTCCAGAGAGGCAAAGCTGGTCTGGCGGCGGGCGTTGGCATCAAAAGGAGACACGCGGACCAGACGGTGCACGCCGTTCTCACTCTTGAGCAGGCCGTAGGCGTTGGCACCCTTGACCATCATGGAAGCGCTCTTCATGCCGGCCTCATCGCCGTCCTGATAATCCAGCACCTCCACGGTCATGCCGTGTGCCTGTGCCCACTTGTTGTACATGCGGTAGAGCATCTCGGCCCAGTCCTGTGCCTCGGTGCCGCCGGTACCGGCGTGGAAGGTCAGGATCGCGTTGCTGTGGTCGTACTCACCGTTCAGCATGGTCATCAGCTGCAGCTCGTCCACAGCCTTGCCCACGGCGTTGACGGCCTCTTCGGCCTCCGGCACCATCTCGGGGTCGTACTCCTCGTCCAGCATGACCAGCATGGTCTCTGCGTCATCGTACAGGCCCTGCAGCTTCTCGAAGCGGGTCAGCTTGCCCTTCAGGTCGCCCACCTCGTCGAAGACCTTCTTGCTCAGCTCAGCGTCGTCGTAGAAGCCGGGGCGGGACATGGTGTGCTCCAGCTCCTGCACGCGCTTGCGGGAAGCGTCGATGGCCAGCGCCTCCTCCAAGTCCTTTACAGCGGTGTGGTATTCAGCCAGCTGTACTTTCAGTTCATCAGTGGTGATCATCGTTTTATTCCTCTCGTCTCAAAGAACAGGAGCAGCCTCTTCATCATCAGCCACACACACGGGCAGGCCCGTCTTAGTACAACCTCTCAGTCTCGCTGGCGCTCGACAGCTCCCCTAGTAGGGGAGCCTCTGGCGAAACCGTTCACTTTACGGGGACTGCCAAAGCCTCCCCTACCAGGGGAGGTGGCACGCCGTAGGCGTGACGGAGAGGTTGTACGAAGGAAAGCCTGCCCGAGGACTCGGCCAATGACGGAGAGATTTACTCCCAAAAGATACAGTTTATACACAGATACTTCATTAGTATACCCAGAATCCATGATAAAGTAAAGAGGAAAAAATACCATTGTGCTGGAAATTTGAAGATTTTCGCCTTTTCTTTTCCGCATTTTAAGTGTATAATACTGATAAACTACCATATTCATTGGAGGATGTTATGCCAAAATACTATGGCTGTCCGTGTGAGGGCTGCGGCAAGCCCCTCACACTTCAGGATGACATCGTGGTCTGCCCCGACTGCGGCGCGCCTTATCACCGCGTCTGCTACGAGAAGCTGGGCCAGTGCATCCACCGCCCCGCCCACGCCGCCGGCTACGAGTGGAAGTTCCCCTACGAGGAGAGCCAGCTCCGCACCTGTCCGTCCTGCGGCGAGCGCACCCTGCGGGACGAGGAAACGTGCCGCTGCTGTGGTGCTGTGCTGCCCCCCGAGGGGCAGGAGCCTCCTTCTTCCCGCGGCAGCGGTGAAGAGACTTTCGACTACTCCCAGATGTACCGTCAGTTCGGCACTTCCGCTGACCCGGAGAAGGAGTTTTTTGAGGACGCCTTCGGCAAAGAGGCCAAGATGGACGGCATCGACCGTCAGGACTGGCTGGACTATATCGGCCCCGCCGCTCCCGCTTACCTCGCCGCTTACAGCCGGATGCAGCTCCAGAAGAGCAAAGTATCCATGAGCTTTTCGGCTCTGCTGTTCGGTCCCTTCTACTTCTTCTATCGCAAGGCGTGGAAGCCGGCCTTCGGCTTTTTGGCCGCTGAACTTCTGCTGGCAGCGCCCACCTTTATCGAGATGCTCCAGCTCTCCGGCAGCGCCCTCGCCCCGGCCATGAGCGCTTCAGCTCTGACGGTATTTGCCCGCGTCTGCTCTGTCCTCAGCTTCGTGCTGATGCTGGTGCGCGGTATGTACGGCAAGTGGCTCTACCGCAAGAGCGCCGCCGACCACATCCGCCGCATCCAGTCTGAGTTCCCCGATGCCCAGCAGCGTCAGGCCGTGCTCCGCGCCCAGGGCGGCGTCAGCTTCGGCGCGGTCTTTCTCTGTGTCCTGCTCCTGAGTGTCTGCGGCAGTGCGTTCACTCTGCTGCTCGGCCCGGATCTGCAGGCCATCCTCAACGCTTTCTATGGCTGATACACCCAGCCGTGAATCTATCGCAAGTCAATAAATTAGTGCAACATCCAAACAGCATATTTGCGATATGCAATTCAACGATGTTGCATTAAAAAGTTGAATTGCTATAAATGTGAAGGAGTTTGAACCATGAAAAAAGTCACCAAGGCAGTCATCCCCGCCGCTGGTCTTGGCACCCGCGTGCTGCCCGCCACCAAGGCGATGCCCAAAGGAATGCTCCCCCTCGTGGACAAACCCGCCATCCAGTATCTGGTGGAGGAGGCCGTCCGCTCCGGTATCACCGACATCCTTATCATCGTGAGCCGCAATCAGGACATCATCCAGGACCACTTTGACCGCAGCCCCGAGCTGGAAGCAAAACTTGCTGCTCCCGGCAAGGAGAAGATGCTGGAAGAGTGCCTCGGCATCTCCAATCTGGCCAACATCTTCTTCGTCCGCCAGCAGCAGACCCTCGGCCTCGGCCACGCTGTCAGCATGGCTAAGCCCTTCACCGGCGACGACCCCTTTGTGGTCATCTATGGTGACGACGTCATCTGGGGCGAAGACCCGGTCTGCGCTCAGCTCATCCGTGCCTACGAAGAGTTTGGCCGCCCGGCTGCCGGTGTGTCCGCCGTGCCTTGGGCCGACGTGAGCCGTTATTGCAGCCTCAAGACCACCCCCATCCACGACAACTACTTCTTTGTGGACGACATGATCGAGAAGCCCAAGAAGGGTCAGGAGTTCAGCAACTACTCCATTCTGGGCCGTGTACTGCTGACCCCGGAGATCTATGACATCCTCGCCAGGACCAAGCCCGGTGCCGGCGGCGAGATCCAGCTGACTGACGCCATGGCCGAGTATGCCCGCAGCTACGGCGGTATGACGGCTGTGGAGTTCACCGGCAAGCACTACGACATGGGCAACAAGCTCAAAGTCGCTGAGGCACAGGTGGAGCTGGCCCTGCAGCACCCCGAGATCGGCGAGGCGTTCCGCGCCTACCTGAAAGAGTTCTGCAAGACGCTGTAAATAACCGCATAAAAAGCAACGCCCGGCATCTCATTGAGGTGTCGGGCGCTTTTTGCTATTTGGAGATGATACCTTGCGGAATGCCAAGGCCTCCCCTCGATAGGGGAGGTGGCATCGCGCAGCGATGACGGAGAGGTTTTGTCCCGCAGCGGCTCACGGTCAGGCTGTCCTTCGTACAACCTCTCAGTCTCGTCGCAAGCTCCTCGCCAGCTCCCCTAGTAGGGGAGCCTCTGGCGAAGAGGTCAACTCTCTAAAGCAAACCAAAAAAGCGCCCTCACCTTGTCATCGGTGAGGGCGCTTTGCTGATTGCTGATTATTTTGATTGGGTTGATTATCTCAGATTAGTCGCTGACGTAGGGCATCAGAGCAACGTGACGAGCACGCTTGATAGCCACGGTCAGTGCGCGCTGATGGAAAGCGCAGGTGCCGGTGACACGGCGGGGAATGATCTTTGCACGCTCAGAGACGTACTTACGCAGACGGGGAACGTCCTTGTAATCGATGGTGTCGATGCGATCGACACAGAAGCTGCAAACCTTCTTGCGGCCGCGACGCATGGGGCGTGCGGGGCGAGAGCCTTCGGTTCTTTCAAAAGCCATTGCTTATTACCTCCTGTTGGATTTTTACGGTTAAAACACCGGTTCGGGAATCAGAACGGCAGGTCGTCGCTGTCGTCGATGACAGCGAAGTCATCTGCATTGCCGGCAGAATAGCTGGGAGCTGCCTCCACAGCAGCCGGACGGGCAGGAGCTGCGTTCTGGTAGGACGGAGCAGCATTCTGATAGCTGCTGCCGCCCTGATTGCTGCCATTCGATTTGGAGCCAGCAAAGTTGACGTTGTTTGCCACGACCTCCACAGCGGTGCGGTTGTTTCCGTTCTTGTCCTGATACTGGCGGGTCTGGAGACTGCCTTCGATGGCGATCAGACTGCCCTTCTGGAAATACTTGGAGACGAACTCTGCCTGCTGACGCCATGCGACGATGTCGATGAAATCGGCCTGACGCTGCTCGCCCTGACGGGCAAAGTTGCGGTCACACGCAATGCGGAAGCTGCACACATTGGTGCCGCTCTGGGTGGTGCGAAGCTCGGGATCCGCCACGAGACGGCCCATGATCGCTACAACATTCAACATAATACGGACTCCTTTTTCGTCACGAAAAGATTACTCCTCGTGGGCAACGATCAGGCTGCGCATAACGCCCTCAGTGATCTTGTACACACGGTCGAGCTCAGCGGGGAAGCTGGGGTCAGCAGTGAAGTTGATCACGGTGTAGACGCCTTCCTCCTCATCGTTGATAGGGTAGGCCAGACGGCGCTTGCCCCACTCATCGATGGAATCGATGGTACCGTTAGCCTCGATCAGGGACTTGAACTTACCGATGAGAGCGGAAGAAGCCTCCTCGCCGAGAGCAGCACTGGTAATCAGCATGGTTTCGTACTTTGCCATTTTGTAGCACCTCCTTTTGGACTTAAGGGCCTCAAGAATATGAGGCCAAGGGTACACAGCCGGCGCGGCGTCGCGCGGACTGTGCGGCGTGTCTGTTCAGACAGCAACTTATTATAGCAAGCCCCGCAAAAAATGTCAAGCCCTCCCTCAGGATTTTTTTCGTATTTTTGAGCGCATGACAGCAAAATCTCCCTCATCATTCTTTTTATGTTTTTCCAGTATATCCGTCATATCTCTTTTATATGACATCCTTAGCCATTTCCAAGCTGATTTTCCTTTGCATTCCAGCTAAAAGAGGACTATAATAAAGGGTGTTCTTTTCCCCTTCTGTCTTTGTGCGCGGCGCATGGCAGGGCTTACGGGGGAGCGAAACGACTACTAACGTCAAAGGAAGGATCGCCTATGTATTCCATCTTTCGGAATCTCGCCCTTATCCTCATCAGCGCCAAGTTCTTCGCGCTGCTCGCCCGCAAATGCCGGGCGCCGCAGGTGGTGGGCGAGATCATCGCAGGTCTTGTCATCGGTCCCTGTCTGCTGAATCTCGTGCAGCCCAGCGACTCCATCGCCATTTTTGCTGAGATAGGCGTCGTGCTGCTGATGTTCACCACCGGCCTCGGCACCAACCTGCAGGAGCTGATGCGGGCAGGCCCCATCGCCACCCTCATCGCCTGCGTAGGCGTGGCGGTGCCTCTGGCGGGCGGCACCCTGCTCTACAGCCTGTTCTACGGCTTCTCGGCGCTGGGCAGCCCGGAGTTTTATCGGGCGCTCTTCATCGGCACCATCATGACGGCCACCAGCGTCTCCATCACCGTCGCCACCCTGCAGGAACTGGGCAAGCTCAAGAGCTTCCTCGGCACCACCATCGTCAGCGCTGCCGTCATTGATGACGTCATCGGCATCGTGGTGCTCACCTGTGTGCTGGGTGCCAGCGGCGGCGCGGACACCAGCCTCGTGGAGGTGCTGATGGACACCATCCTCTTCTTCGCGGCCGCCATCGTCATCGGCCTCATCATCCACAAAGCCATGCTCTGGTTGGACCATCGCAACCCCCACACCCAGCGCATCACCATCGTCAGCCTCGCCTTCTGCTTTGCGATGGCCTACATCGCCGAGCAGTATTTCGGCATCGCGGACATCACGGGCGCTTACATCGCGGGCATCGTACTCTGCTCCCTTGAGGATGCATCCTACATCGAGCGCCGGGTGGACATCAGCAGCTATACCCTCTTCTCCCCCGTCTTCTTCGCCAGCATCGGCCTGAAGACCGACATCAGCGGCCTCACCCCCACCATCCTGCTTTTCAGCGCCTGCTTCGTGATCGTCGCCCTGCTCACCAAGATCATCGGCTGCGGCCTCGCCGCGAAGGTCTGCCGCTTCAACTGGTCGGACTCCCTCAAGGTGGGCGTCGGCATGATGACCCGCGGCGAGGTGGCCCTCATCGTGGCCCAGAAGGGCCTCGGGGCCGGTGTGGTGGACTCCGTCTACTTCACCGCCGTCATCCTGCTCATCGTCGTGTCCTCTATCGTGACACCGCTGGCACTGAAGGGGCTGTTTGCGAAGGGTTGAGCTTCATCCGGAAGCTTTCCCTCTCTTCCCTCAAGGCAAGGTCGTCCTCTGTCCAACCTCTCAGTCTGCTTCGCAGACAGCTCCCCTTGTAGGGGAGCCTCTGGCGAAGAGGGAAAGCTTTGCGGTATGCCAAAGCCTCCCCTCGGTAGGGGAGGTGGCACGCCGCAGGCGTGACGGAGAGGTTTTCACCAAAACGCCCCCTCTTCCGACTGGAAGAGGGGGCTTTCTGTTTATCTTACTGATTTTCTTCTAAAACTCAGACGACCTGAATGCGGCCTGCGCCGTACGGATTCTCATAGTTCAGCAGGTAGCCCGGATAGCTTGCCAGCGGGCTGTTGGCACTGCTCAGAACAGGCATATCGTTCACAGCGTCGAAGATCATGGCGTAAGTGGACATGACGAGGTAGTCCTCAGAGACATAGTCCTTGATGAGCTCTGCGCCGTCGAACATGGCGAAGCCATCGCCCAGATTGCGCAGGGTGTAGTTCATGCCGGCCAGCGCATAGGTGCGGTTCAGGTCCAGCGGCTCGTAAGTGCCGGTCTTCTTGTTGTAGATGCGCACGTTCTGGACACGGGGCGTGCCGGTGGCGCTGCCCATCCAGACATTCTTGTCGTCGGTGAGGACGGTGTTGGGGATGTCGGTGTGGATCTCGTAGGTCGCACCGGCAACATGCAGGAAGCCGCCGTTCTCCTTGCCCTCCGGGCCGACGAAGCGGGCGCCGAACTCCAGAGCATCCTGGATCTGCTTACCGGTAACAGACATCAGGCAGGCCACGTTGCCGAAGGGGCTGACCTGCTTGCAGGTCTTGAAGGTCCACTTGCCGGCGTCCACATCGGTGCGGATGCCGCCGCCGTTCATCATAGCGACGTCGCAGTCCAGCTGCTCGACCTCGTTGAAGTAAGTATAGATGCCGTCAGCCACGAAGTCGCCGAGGTTGGTCTCGCCCGTACGGATGCGGCGCTTGTCGGTAGCGGGGTCGTTGATGTAGAAATTGATGTCAGTGGTCGCGATCTGCTCGCCCAGCATCGTGTCCACATCGTTGATCCAGGCTTCTGCGGTAGCGGCCACAGCGGCGTCGGAGACATCAGCGGTGGAGATGAGCTCGGTGGTGATAGCGCCGTCTTCGGCGATGGTCATCTTACCGACGTTTGCCAGATAAGAGCCAGTCTGGGTCAGGGTGACAGCCTTGCCGGCTGCATCGTAGACCTGTTTGTTCTCCATGACGGTGTGAGAGTGGCCGTCGATGAAGGCGTCAAAGCCGGTGGTGTTGGCAATGACTTCCTCACTGGTCCAGGGAGAGGAGGACGGGTCAACGCCCAGATGGC
>ERZ860668.764-NODE-764-length-23090-cov-5.252616_pt1 | contig 23090 bp, 19 predicted proteins | sample MGYA00510062_ERZ860668 | MGnify/ENA primary metagenome ERZ860668 (study PRJEB30046, sample SAMN00715258) | human gut metagenome | study: EMG produced TPA metagenomics assembly of the A metagenome-wide association study of gut microbiota in type 2...
GGTCGGCGCAAAACCATTGTCTCCCAGACAATGTGCGCCCTCGCGGAGCATTTATGTAAACAAAAGTAAATTATTTTTGACATATATTTTGTAAAAATCTTCTTCATCGAATGCGCTGGCCAACATACAAAATTTTTCACAGTCAGCATTTTTTCTTTGTAAACAGACATAATATCTTAGTGATAAAACTCTATCTGATAAGCCATTCAACAGGATTTTCATACGAAACAAATGACCAAAATAATTTAAAAATATTTATTTGATTCGACAGGAAAATGGAAATGAGCAAAAAACTGGCATGGAATTTGCGTTATAGAAATATGTCTGACTTCTATTTGACTTGTCAGTTCTTTTAAGACATAATGATAGCAGGGGCTTTTTACATATGTAGTATATGGTATATTTAGAACGTGATTGGGACGGTTCTGGCTTACTACCGTATACACAAAATTTGAGGAGGTATTTATGGCAGCACAAATCACAGCCGTTATTATTTTCCTGATCATGTTTGCATTGATCATCACGGAAAAAATCCCACGGCACATAGCCACGACCATCTGCAGCATCGCGACTATCATTCTCGTCTTTGGTGTCTGTATGCACAGTGCAACTGCACTCTGGGACACCCTGAACTTTCAAACTTTTACATCTGTTGATTTCTGGCGCGCGGGGGCGGAAGCGACAGAAAGCACAAAAGGAATCAACTGGCAGACCATCATTTTCATCGCTGGTATGATGATCATGGTGGAAGGAATGGCACTTTCCGGATTTTTCTCCTGGCTCTGCCTGACCATTGCCAAAGCAGTCAGATACAACACGACAAAGATTTTTATCATGTTTATGATCCTTGCCTTTGTCCTGTCTATGTTTATTGACAGCATTACCGTAATTTTATTCCTTGCGGCAATCACAATTACCCAAAGTAAACTATTGCAGTTTGATCCGATTCCGGTCATTATCGCAGAAATCTTCTGTTCGAACCTTGGTGGTTCTTCCACGATGTGCGGCGATCCGCCAAATATCATTATCGGAACGGCTCTGCATTATACTTTTACCGATTTCCTGACCAACACCGGCGTAATCGCAATCATCTGCCTGGTATTGATGATTTTCTTCTTTTACATGTGTTTTCGTATAAAACTTGGTAAACGAAATCTTTCCGAAGAAGAAATCGAAAAAATGCCGACACCGCAGAGTGCCATCACAAATAAACGTGCATTTATCATCAGCACAGTTATTTTTCTCTGTGCCGTGATTCTGCTGGTAACACATGGGCAGACCGGTTTGACGGTTTCCACCATCGGCATCATCGCCGCGGCTGCTACCTGCATCACAGCAGGTAAGAAAAGTAAAGCAATCCTGCGGCGTGTTGATTATCCGACACTTGTATTTTTCACCGGCTTATTTGTGGTCGTTGGCGGTCTGGAAGAAACCGGTATTCTCGAACTGATCGCAACCTTTATTCATACGATCAGTGGCGGAAATATCACCTTTATTGTAATTATTATTATCTGGATCTCCGCTGTAGCAAGCGCGATCATTGATAATATCCCATTTTCGGCTACGATGATCCCGATCATCAAAAGCCTTGCTGCAACTTCCGGTGCAGATCTGTCCGTCCTTGCATGGACACTTGCCCTTGGCACTGACATCGGTGGCAGCGCAACTCCGATTGGTGCTTCTGCGAATGTCGTCGGCATTGCCGTTGCATCCAAAAACGGTCATCATATTTCCTGGAAACAGTATTGTAAGTACTCCATTCCGGCAACATTGATCGTTATTACTGTTTCTATGTTATATATCATTGTTAGATATATATAAAACAAAAAAGATGCCTTATTTTGCACAACTAAATAGGACTTCATCCTATCCCTATTACAAAAGGCATCTTTACTCCTGCTCTGCCTCCCCCTTATCTTTTCTCATTCTTTTTCGGGGGAGGCAGATTTTATTTTATTATTTTTGATTCGTCTTTCCAAAACATCATGCTTTCTGTTTTGGTACAAATTCAATCTTTAACACCATCCCCATTCCTTCTGCTAATCTTTTTAACAAGTTAACAGATGGATTTCTTGTTCCATTTTCCAGTTTGCTAATATCTGCCTGATCAATCCCTGTACGTTCTGCTAATTCCTTTTGTGTTAAATTTTGAGAAGTACGTGCACCTACAATTGCTCTAATTACATCAAACTCCGGTTGCATTTCTTCATATTCTTTTCGAAAGTTTTCATCATTCATCTGTTTTTCCAACATTTCATTTAATGTTTTCATACCTTCTTCATCCTTTCCATATAGTCTTCTCGTCGCGCTTTTGCTAATTGTATTTCTGCTACAGGTGTTTTTTGTGTCTTCTTGACATATCTTAGCTCTCATTTTTGGATTAAGCTTATCTAAAAATTTTTCTACAGGATTATCTCCGTCCTCTGTTTCATATGCAATAACTTCAAATTTTGTCATATGTATTCCCCTATATTATATGGCACATATACCATATTGTCAATTTTGTTATTTTTCTTTTATTCATTTCTGAGAATGCATTCGTCATGACATTTATAAAGTGTAGCCAGTATATAATGCCTTTCTTTCACCGTCAATGCCCGTTTTTATCACAAAATTTTTTCTGTACAAATTGCATAAACCCCATCTTTCTGCTACATCCCTTGTATTTTCTGGCTATATCAAAAATCAGGAGTCAAAAACCTGATTTTTCAACTCCTGAAATAACATCATTTTTGTTTAATTTGCCACCCTAGCATATGATTTATTTTTTCAAATAAATCGCTGTCACCGCACAATCACGTGCCGCATTTTTCGCAGTTTCTTCCAGTTCTGCCGGAAGTTCATCGTATTTCACATCAATACAATCTTTGTCAAAATTATGTGCAAACAACTCTGGATACAGACCTACGCAAATACCGCACCGAACACAATATTCTTTTATTTCAACTTTCATTTTCCGTTCCTCCAACTTTATTTTTCAAAATATACCAAAACTTTTAAAATGCCGTTTTCACAACTCATCTGCTGTTCAATTATGCATTTTTCTCCAGATAATCACAGGCACTGTCTCCTGCAGCAAAACCAAACGGCATTGCAAAATAAGCACCTGCACTTCCACCTGTCGGCGGGTTTCCGTAAAATTCGCTCATCATATTGTCACCGGCTGCGTAAAGTCCCGGAATTGCTTTTCCATCTTCGCGGATAACCTGCATTTTTCCGTTTACTTTGATACCGCCAATGGTGTCATAACCTGCACAGAAAACACGCATTGCATAGAACGGACCTTTGCGTACCGGGCGGAGATATTTTGCATCTTTTCCGAACTCTTCATCCTCGCCATTATCACAATATCCGTTGTAGCGATCCAGTGTTTCCTCTAAGCCTGCCTGATCGATGCCAGACTGTGCACACAGCTCCTCGATCGTATCTGTCATAAATACGTGTTTGTTGCCTTTTTCGTTGATCAGTGTCTTAAACTGTCCCGGAATATCCGTCAGTTTTTCTACCGGGAAAATGAAATACATGTAGTCCACACCATCTTCTTCCAGATGACGACGGGTATCCTCATCAAATACGATATAGCTCTCACCGTTTGGCTGATTAGCGATACCGGTGCTGATCGCCATATGGTTGTTGGAAATACTCTCATCAATGAAACGCTCGCCGTTTTTGTTTACCCAGAGATACGGCTGCTCCTGAATGGTACGTGTCTCGTTGTATACGATCCACGGAGAACTTGCCACGATGCCCGGTCCAGGAACCAGATTGTGTCCGGATACAGCGATCGCGCTCTGTGCGCCGCCAAGTTTCCATGCAAGCTTCTGTCCGTCACCGGTTTGACCGGAGTTCGGATAGCAGTTAAACAGCACATTTCCGTCACCGGAACAGTTATAATCAGTAAATGTAAATCCGGTATATTTCTTCATCATCTCACGGTCTTCCATAATTCCGCCGCTGGCAATGATGACTGCTTCACATTCCACTTCGATTTCTTCTTTTGTCTCATTATTTACAGCTTTTACGCCATTTACTTTTCCGTTCTCGTCCACCAGAATATCTGTGATCGGTGTGTTGAGCATATACTGTCCGCCACGTTTAATGATATCTTTCATGGCATTCAAACAGATCAGCGCACCGCCGTGTCCTTTTCCACGACCAGGAACCAGATAAAAATCACCATGTGCCATGATCGCCGGCGGAAATCCATCTGCATATTTCGGATTTCCGATATCCTCAAGCTCCAGTTTCTGTGTCTGGATCATCTTAATTCCAAGACGCTCAATATACTCTTTTGTTCTCCAGGAATTGTTTACATACTGACGGATCACGGATGGATTTGCGTTGTAGTTAGAATACTCATACAATAAATGAAATGCTGTATTCTGAAAATCTTTGTCATTTCGAATACTTAAGTATGCGATCGGACAGTTGGAAACTGCTCCACCCTGATACGGTTTCTTCTCAAATACCATTACTTTTTTTCCACGGGCAAGGGCTGCATCTGCTGCAGAAATTCCTGCCATACCACTTCCCATGATTACCAGATCTGTTTTTAACCTCATAAAAATAAAACCTCCTTCACCTGTTGCTCTTTTTTCGAACACCTATTAAGGAGATTTTATCAATAACGCTTTTCTATTTGACCTTTCATCTGGCATAAATCATATGTATTTTCAAGAATACAATTGTGCATTTTGCACTCAGCTAAGGTATTGTTCTATCTGCATCGACAAAATATACCGCATCTTTTCCTCCGCGTCATCCAGCGAAATGCCATAGTTTTCTTCCACCGACTGAATCACATTCCGCACTGTATTTCGGTGAATTCCAAGTTCTGCTGATGTGCGTGTTGCACTGCAGTCATTTTTTAGATAACACAACACCGTTTTTCCATATGCACTGTGATGCTCCCGATCATACTTTGCCACCTCACGATAAAACTCCGACTGCATCGCCCTCGGATTCATTTCATCTTCCATCCTTGAAAACAGATGATACATCACCACATCCTTATACTGATAGATCACCTGCTCCTTTGTTTTCTGCAAAACATTCTCATTCCATGACAAAGTAAACACCGCCTGTGTGTACGCATCCCGCAGACACCTTAACTCATTAAAAATATTGCTGATCCCGATGCGGTACTGATACTGCTCCAGAAGCTGCCGCAGAATCCCAAGCTCCTTTTCATTGAAAAACACTTCCTGATGCAACGGTACTTTGCTGTATTTCAGCAGACAAATATGTTTCTCATACAAAAACGGTTTGATCTCCCAGGACTGCCGCTCCAACAGACGCGCCAGAAACTTCAGCGGCACATTTTCCTGATTGGAAAAATCAAGAATTCCCAGAGCAAAATAGCCGGTTTCTTCCAGTCCGTCGATCATATTTACCTGCTCCGTGATACGGTCCTCTGGAATTTCTGCCGTTCCAAGCAGGTTTGCCAGAAATGTCTCATACATCATCCGACCATGTCTCTGATTTTCATAATTGCGCTGCAAATAAAAAGACATATTTTTCATAAACATGCGGACCAGATCCAGATATCCATCTTCCGGTGAATGATCCCCACAGAAAAAAGAGGTATAGCCAAGCAGCGTCTGTCCGCTGAAAAACTGCAGATAAATATTCGTGCCAGCGTTTTCCGCTGACGGCGCGATCAACATTTCTCCTTCCCGTATCTGGGAAAAAATCTGCTTTTTCTTCAGCTGCTCCATGGTATGTGCATCCGTATATCCCTGCTGCACGGTTTCCCAAAAGGTCTTGTAATGAGATTCGCAATGCTTTGTATATGCCAGCACATCGAAACTTGCATCAAATACGATCATCGGATATTCCAGAACCGGCTCACTGATATCGATCAGCTCCTGCACGTCCTTTCCTTCCAGCGCCGCAATGTGCATATTTTTGTCCCATTCAACCAGGCGGTAAAAAATTTCCACCAGTGCATTCATGACTTCCGGCACTGATTTTTCCGTCTCGATACAGATCAGATTATTATGAAACTGTCTCCATTCTTTTCGCTGTTCCTGATTTTTCTGACCGGCTTCCTTTTGTGAAAAAATCACCAGCATACATACCGTTTGCGATAATATCTGCGTTTTCTCCGGAATATGCGCGCCATCACATAAATACAAATACTCATCGCTCAGATCTTCCCGTTCCGGAATCCAGTGTTTGATTCCTGCAAATTGCTGTTCCGTCTTTGTTTCCCCTAAAATGGTGATTCCCATATCCCGGATAAAATACAGAAGCATATTTTTCGTAATTGTCATGACAAATCCCCCATCATTTTCTGCAATTTCTTCAACTGCCCGGATATATGTTTTGGGTTATACACCAGGTTTAAAGAAATCGGCATTGCATCGGCGATCGGTATCAAAATCAGGTTTTCCAACGATGCGGCACAGTAATCCCGCGCGATAAACGCCACTCCGCGATTCGCCCGCACCAGCGATACAACCGTTTCCATATTTGGCAGATATTCGATCCTGTTGTGATAATCTCGATGACTTCCATGTAGGAAAAATGGCAGCAACGCATGCTGTACCGGTGCTTCCTGCTCACTCAGATACAAAAGTGTTTCGTTGGAAATATCATGGAAAGAAATCTGTTCATAATCCGCATATTTATGTCCCTTCGGAACTGCCAGTGAAAGCTGTGCTTCATGCAACGTCTGCATTTGCAAAGGTTCCGGACAGGTGGTCGTCGTTGCCAGAATGATTCCCGCATCAATTTTTCCATTTAATAAGTCAGAAAAAATCTGACTTGGCAGACTTCCGGTCAGCTTCAGATCAATTTCCGGATACCGGCTCTGAAACTGCGCCAACACGTCTGCCACATGATAATTCAATGCCCCCGGCATGTGGCACAAATGAAGATCATTTTCCGATACATTTCCTGCTGCCCGCACCCGCTGCAAAAGTTCCTCCCGCTTGTTAAACAGTTCATTTGTCTCTGACAGCAATACTTCCCCCGCATACGTTAGTTTCAGAGAATGTTTTGTCCGGTCAAACAGACTGACACCCAGTTCCGCCTCAAGCTGGCTGATCTGTTTGCTCAGTGCCGGTTGACTGATAAAAAGCTCCTTCGCCGCCTTTGAAATATTCAAATGTTTTACTACTACCAGAAAATATTCTAATGTTTTTGTGGTCATGTGCTTCTCCTTTTAGATTCAAGTCGAACGCACGTGAGACTTGGTGCGTGATTCTGGTCAGCGAAAGCTGACATATTCTTCTCAGAATCACTGCACATCTACACTTCGTTCCGGTCGGCGCAAAACCATTGTCTCCCAGACAATGTGCGCCCCCGCGGAGCGTTTATCTCAGTCGGAGATTGTACTCCCACTGAGAAAGACTTGTTATTACTCACCACTTGCAGAAGTGGGAGTCTTCTCGACTGAGATAAAACAGCACTTCCTTTGTCCCTATATATGCGAATGCTACTTCATAACAATATGATCATCATTTACATATACAGAACAGGTAAACTAAAAATAGTATAACATAAAAGTTATATCTATATCTAATTAAATAGTGTCTTTTTATCTTATTATCAGTTACAATAAAACCATCACAAAACGAAGCATTTTATATAAGGAGGAGAATTTTAACATGAGCAAACCAGGCGTTAAAGTTGGAGTTTCCGAAGAAGAGAAAAAACTTTCTTACTACAAATATTTTGAGCAGGATTTAGCTCCTGTACCAGCTGAGAAAATCGCTATTTTACAGGGTGGACCGATCGCCCCGGAAAAATGTATTCCATTTGAGGAGAGAAATAAATTCTTAAAAGGGGAAGCTGATGAATATGCAAACATCGGTTACGGTGTTGCTGCTAACGGAACAGGTCTTGTATGTAATACCACTTACATGCCGGGCGTTACAGGCGAAATGCTTGACTGGTGGTTCCCATGGCATTCCGTAGGATCTGACCTGCGTTACAAAATCTGGGATCCGGAAGATCACTATTTTGCAAGAGCATATCCGGCATCTTACGTTGTAGATCCGAACGTACCAATGAACCAGAAAACATGGGGCGTTGATCACTACATCATGGAGGATGTTGGACCGGGACCTGAGTTCTTACAGCTTTGCTTCAAGAGACCGGCAGATCTTGGCTATGATGAGAGCATCCTTGGTACAGAAAACTGTGAATCTATGGTCTGTGCAGTTGGAAAAAGCAGCTGTGCAGCTGTCATGACGCACAAGTGGCAGCCATACAAAAACGGTGTATTATTTGAGTCCCGTTTCTGGATCGGATACCGCATGGATGAAGACGGAAATGTTGTAAAAGCAATTCCGGAAGGCGTATCTATCCCTCCAATCGTACCACAGGGATTATTCGCACACAACATCAAAGAGTTCACAAACCTGGCAGCCATTCTGCCGACTTTATATGAGGAAGAGAAAGATACTTTCTAAATACATATAGTATAAATACTTTTAACTTCAGACTAATACCAAAAATACACGTGGACTGATTGCAGTAAGTCAATTCACGTGTATTTTTATACCCATTTTTACTTTTAGTAAATTCAAATCCATTGCATATGAGATTTTTCATATTATCCTGAATCAACATATGCCAGTGTATTTATTCAAAATATTTACTGACAGTTTACTTTATCAATTCCACCAATTCCTGCAATCCCGCCGGTGTCTGCGCCATCGCCTTCACCGACTGTCCTGCCATCGCATCTGCATCCGCTTCCGTTACCGTCAATGTCGTACTTCCATCCGAATTTTCTGCTCCATCCACACTATACTCAAAGCTGACATAACCCAGATTATCCGTCACCGCGATCAGCAGACAACCAAGCTGTTTCATCTCCTGCTGCAGCCGTTCCACATTGTCAGATGAAGAAATCTGCACATTCAAAAACGTCCATCCATAAGGTTCCTTAGAGGTCTGCAACTGTGTGCCATAAGAAAGTAACGCACCATCATTGATTCCAAGTACCGCTCTGGCAGCCTGCACAGACCGTCCATCCGCAGAAGTATCTCCCACATATGGATTTCTGCTCTGGTACAAATCTGAAACAGTTCCGTCAATCGACACTCCATCATCCCACAAAATCCGATTTTCCAAAACAACCTGTTTTACGTCTTCAGAACTCTGATAATCCACCTGAAACTCATTGGTATGAAACGATGACTTTCTGGTTTCCCGCAAAGATACCGTCACAATGCCATCCTTCTCCTGAAACGCCACATCTGATACACCTTTTGTTGTATCAAGCAGTAACCCTTGCACGGACACGTTATGATCCTCAACGACCACATCTGCCTGCACGAACTCTGCCTGTTCTACCTCCTGTCCAACGACATATACTTTGCTCCAAAGTCCCACACCAACCGCGATCACAACGATTAGCACTGCTGCCAAAATCCGCATCCGGTTTTTCTTTCGAATCTTTTTCAGATAATCAATTTCTGATGATTTTTTGGAATCAGCCTTTTGTCCATCATTTATCTCAGATACATCTTCGCCATTCATCGGTTCTCTCATTTCACTATATAATTTTCGGCAGCTTTCGCATGTTTTCATATGCTGTTCCACCGCCTGATTACTCACATCGCTTGTCAGTCCATCCACATAAGACGGAAGCAGATCCTGCACAACTTCACACGTCAGATCATTTTTCATGCCATTTCATCTCCCTTCCAAAACATCTTTATTTCCACTTTTCTTATCTTCCTGTCATTATTTCTATCAAAAAACACACTTACATTTCTGCCTGCATCCATTCAACCTTCTCTCACACTTACGTTTCATCCATTTCTAATTGATGCTTAAGATTTGTGCGCGCCCGGAAAAAAGTCACCCGCGCCCAGTTCTCCGTTTTTCCCATAATCTCACCGATCTCCCGAAAAGACAGATTTCCAAACATCCTCAGATACAACACTTCCCTGCCCGGCTCTGGAAACGCATGCAGTTTTTTCAATAACTCCACCTGCCCAATCTGCTGCAGCACTTCCTGCTCCGCCGACACGGTATTTCCTGTCACGCCCACTCCGTCAGACATCAGATCCACATCCGGATCAACCTGCAGCCGCGCATGTTTTTTCGCATAAGCAAAATACTGATTTTTCGCAATGGCGCACAGCCACGTTGTGATCTTGCAGCTTTCATCAAAACGGTCAATACTTCGTACCGCCTGATAAAACGTTTCCTGCGTCAGTTCTTCCGCCAGATCCGCATCATGCGTCAATGACATCAGATATTTAAACACCGTCTGCGCATGTTGACGGTAAACAGCATCCATATCCTGCACCTGCGTTTCCCCTCCTTTCCACTCAAAGTTATTTTTTCTTAAATGCACTCCATATCCTAACTGTTCCAACTGCATCTAAAAACTCACTGAAGCAACCTGTATTTTTGTTGTTCTATCTATTAATAACTGTTTTTCCACTTTCGTTACAGCACATTTCCTTTTCTCTAACTCTTTTTACATATATTTTTGGAATTTATCAAATCTCCGTTCAACTTTTTTCAACCACCAACTCTATTTTTCCAACAACTTCTTAATTTCCTGCAAAAAACACGCAAACGCCGGATTTTTATTTTCCTTTTTCCATGCCAGAACCGCCTCATTACAGGAATTTAACACAATATGCTGCAACGAAGTATTTTTCATCTCCCGCGACCATTCATCAATGATCATCGCTCCCATGCCGCTGTAAGTGCGCGCCACCGCTTCTTCAATGTTTGGCACAAGCTGCACCTTCGGCTCAAATCCATAAGGACGCATATATTCCCGCACAAGTTCTGCAGAATCATACTCTCCATCTGCCACCGTAAAAAAAGTAATCTTCCGGAAATCCTGTACCGTTCTGTTATCCTCATCCCCCGATTCCGCAAAAATGTCTCCCTCTGCTTTCTTCACACTGTCCGCCGTTCTATTAGCAGATTGTTTCTGCATTTTCTCAAATAAATCATCCGCATAAAAAAGCACCCGGTTCATTTCTGCCAGCTTTACCCAGTAAAACGGACATTCGCAATCCACTTTTGCTACTTGCCCATGAACGCAGTCGCTTTGCGGTCTGCTTTCATACTCTGCATCTTTTATGGAATCCCGAATGGTAAAAATCAGATCCAGCTTCCCCGCTTCCGCCTCTTTCCGCAACGGTTCCAGATCTGCAAAAGACATCCGGATCTCAATCTCCGGATAGTCCTGCTTCATCTGCTCCAGCACTTTCTGCAATTTTTCCTGAATTTTCCACCCAGTCAGGATTCCAAGCCGCAGCGTTCCCCGTATTTTCTGCTGATACTGCTGCGCCTGCTCATATACCGCCTTATATTCTTCTGTAACTTTATGAAAAAAATCATAATACAATTTTCCTGCTTCCGTCAGTTGTACATCCTTATGATATTCCCGGATCAGCAATGAAAAACCCAATTCATCTTCCAGTGACAGCACCTGTTTACTTACTGCCGGTTGTGAAATATACAAACGCTCCGCTGCTCTGGTAAAATTTCCCGTTTCTGCCACAGCCAGAAAACTCTCAATTTGTCTTTGATTCATACAACTTCTCCTTTGATCTATATCTCTAATCATTCAAATGCTGCTCAACAACTATAGATATTGGACTCATCTCACATCTGATCTATCTCTGCTACGTACAATCTTTCTTCTAAAATCCCCATATTCCACATCACAAACTTTTCCACTCTCTCCCTTTACTTACCCTCTATGCCTTTTTCTTATTGTAACATCTACCATTCTATTTTGTTATAGTAAACCATGAAAAAACCATATTTTACACCGAAAAAGTTCTTATTGTACAATCAAACTATCACAAATTGGGATTTTTGAAAGGAAGGTATTTACTATGGTTAAACTGGAACATCCGTTGAGTAAAAACATGGAACTGGTTGCCACACATGATCTGAACGGGCAGCCGGGTTTTCAAATGGCACTTCAGGTCATGAACGGACACTATTATCTCTATGTCACAACCTACTATCATCAGGGATGGCAGATTCTGGATGTCACAGATCCGAAACACATCATCTGCAAACATCTGGACGATCCCCGTGGGAAATCCGGAACCGTTCATCCGAAAATTCAGATTGCAGACGGCATTATGATCACCGCATCCGGACAGCGTGTCCGTTTTCTTCCAATGGAAGGAGTTGACTATGATGATTATGACTCCGGTATTGAAATCTGGGATGTCAAAACAGATCCGATGAACCCGAAATTGCTTGGTTACTGGGACAATGGCGGCGGTGAAGGCATTGACGGAAATAACACCCATCGGAACTACTATGACGGTGGCCGCTATGTATACACAACCTCCACCTGTCCGGGATTTTTGAACAACATTCTGCGCATTATTGATATTATTGATCCTGCCAATCCAAAGGAAGTCGGTCGCTGGTATCTGAAGGAACAGTGGTTAGACGGCATGGATCATGTTGAATGGGATACTTCCAAAATTCAGCCGGGTTCTCTTTCCCCTTATCCGGGTTACAAACATTATCATCTGCATATGCCACAGGTAAAAGACGGCTATGCTTATCTGGCTTACTGCGGATACGGACTGGTAATTCTGGACGTGCATGACGTTACCCGTCCAAAATATGTGGGCAGTCTGAAAATTGACCCGCCATTTTCCGATTTTATTTCCTGTCACACTGCATTACCGATGAGTGGCTATAACAAGGATTATCTGATTCTGACACAGGAAATGGGTGGCGACGGCAGACATGCACAATTTGCCGGAATCGTTGATATTTCTGACAAAACACAACCGACACTGGTTTCCATGTTTCCGCCATATTCCGTACCGGAAGATGCACCGTTTAAAAACTATGTAGAAAAAGGTGGTCGCCCGGGACTGCACAATTTCCATCAGCCACAGGGACAGCCTCACTATGAGAATCGACCAGATCGCCAGTACCTCACCTGTTTCAACGGCGGTATCCGCGTTTATGATACTTCGGATATTTTTAACCTTCGGGAAATTGCTTATTATATTCCTGCAGATCCGGAAAAAGACGCATGGCCGATTCCGAAAATGATGAACGACGGCCAGATTATTGCCCGCTGTGAAGATGTGTTGGTGGATGATCGCGGATATATCTATATGACAGACTCCAATGGTGGATTATCTGTACTCCGCTGTCTGGTTTAGAAATCATATATGATTTTAGAGGATGTGCAGTGATTCAAAGAAGAATATGTCAACTTACATTAACCAGAATCACGTACCAACTCTCACGTACGTTCAACTTGAATTAACTTTGCAAACTTCAACCTATAAACCATAAAAATGCCGCGTGGCTTTCTATTAAAGGAAAACCATGCGGCACTTATTTTGCTTCTTCCTGTTTGGAAGGGGTTTTATTACCTGATATGGAGAAATCTCCATTTCCAGTAATCAGTTTTTTATTATGTACTTATGCTGTTTATGCAAGACCTGGGAAAATTGTCAGGATCAATGCAACAACCAGAGCAGTAATTGTTGTATTTAATACAGTTGTGATAAATACATATTTGTAAGAATCTTTGATCTCAACTTCTGCAATACCTGTAGCGATGATATATCCCGGGTTTGTCGGTAATGTATCAAGTGTCTGAGATGCAAATACGGATACACGGTGCAGAGCACTCATGTTGATACCCATGCTTGCGAATGTCTCTGACATGTACGGTAATGTAGCGGACAGACCTGCAGGACCTGATCCGGATGCACCAGTCAGTAATGCGATTGCAAGTACTACCTTGAATAATGCCGGACCACCCATGTTTAATAATCCGTTTGTCAGTACCGGGAATGCCGGAGATGCTGCTACGACACCACCGATAGCTCCAAGTAAACCAACCTGAAGAACCAGCATAGTTGTCTGCTCTCCAACCGGTTTGATCAGTTCTTTCAGTCCTGAGAATTTTCCATAATATGGGAAGAAGAAAATCAGGGAAAGAATGATGTTGAGCATCATACTTACTAAAATGTTCCATCCAAGTCCGTTAAAGCAGATCAGTGTTACTGCGATCGGGATAATGGAAAGTAACCAGTGCGGTGTTTTCTGTCCCTCCGGACGTTTTGGTGCGTTTGGTGCAACGTCGTATACGTGTCCTTTTGCGATTTCTTTTTTAGAGATAATGTTCATCATAACGATGTTCAGGATCAGGACAACTGCGCCACCGATAAATCCAGGAACTGCTGCTGCCATCGGAGATGTACCAAGCATCTGTACAGCGATAACGTTCTGGTCGGATGTAGTACCCGGCATAGAGCATGCTGCAGTTGCAAGTGCTCCTAAAACAACACCAGGGCCCATAGCTCTTGGCATTTTTGCTTTTTCAAACAAGTCCATAGCGATCGGAAATAAAATGAACATCAATACAACCGGGTTCATTCCACTGTAAGCAAGTACAGTACCGATTACATAAATTGTAAGGATAGCAAGAATCGGTTTCATAATAACCTGCTGACCTGCGGCAGCCTGTTTTCTTGCTTTGATTGTGAATAAATCATATAATGCGTTTGCGATGGATAATGCAGCACCACTTGCGTTATATAATGCAGCGATAACACATCCCATCAATACCGGACCAAGCATTGCTGTAACATAGTTACATACGCTTGGCAGCATAGTGTCTGTAAATGTTGTCAACAGGTTCATTCCGTTGAACAACGCGATCAGCAGTGCACATAACGGTGCAAGAATAATTGTGCTGATTCCTTTGTATGCGCCGTAGATCAAAACAGCGACACCAACAATAATGCCTATAATACCTAATGCAGCCATTTCTCATTCTCCTCCTTTGTCTGAGTATTTTTATGACTATACTTAGTATAAAATATAAACATTCTATAATCAAATACTAAAAATTTTATTAAATCATATCAATTTTGATATACAACATTTCTGTACATTCCTCACATGCAGAACATTTTCTTGAAATCATCACGCTCACAGGGAAACAGCATATTTTTCTACAAATCTACACGATTACTACCTGCTGCTCCGGTTCACCGGCGTCTTCCCATCAAACACGAAAAACTGGTAATCCGTCACTTTCTGTCCCTCCTGCCACTGGTAAGAGCTCTGAATACCTTTCAACTGCTTGGAATTATAAAACCAGTCAACCACTTCCTGATTGCCAATAAACTCCTTATAATTCTCACTGGTAATGCCAAATTCCTCATAACACTGACAGATCGCCATTACCGAATCATAATAATCTGCCACCGGATTCGACACCTGCTCCGTTCCATGACGGGCGATCCTATAATCCTGCAGCAATTGCTGCCAGTCTTTTCCCTGATAAACCGGATCAAATTTATTCCAGATAGAAATGCCATCCAGCATATTTCCTGCCACATCAAACAATTCACTACCATACGCGGAAAAAGAAGTAGAAATCTGCCGACCTTCCTCCACTCCATGACTTCTGAGTTTCAACAGAATATTTCCGGTTTCCTTGCCACGCACCAGAAAAATATATCCGTCCGCCCCCTGATTCAATGCCTGAATGGCATAATAGGCATAATCCTTATCACTGGCTCCCTGCCTGATATCCACGATCTTCAAAAGATGCAGTCCCATATCCTCCAGACGATCCTGCAAAAGTTCCGTCGTATTTTCCTGAGACTCATCCTCCGACATGGTAAAAAGCACCACATTTTTGATATCCGGATTTGCCTGTGACCATACCCGCACTTCCTCCAGATCGCCTGCCTCCGAATCGCTCATATAAGAGATTCCATGCGGTGCCATGGTATTTCTGGATTCCGCAAAAGAATATGCCGCAATATTAATAGTCTGATTACGCTCCACATTTTTTGCAATATACGCGGTCTCCGGCGCATCCATTGGTCCAAGAACCAGAAAAGAAGCCCGGCTTGCACCCTGAAAAAGACTCAGCGCTTTACTTTTCTCTGAATTGGTATTTTCCGAAATGATCTGGACCTTACAGCCATTCACGCCGCCATTTTCATTCACTTTATCTGCCGCATATTCTGCTGCCCACAAGGCAGATTTTCCCAGAGAACGGTACTCTCCGCTCTCCTGAGACAGAACCACCACCGGCAGATACCCGTTTTCCAGAGACTGATTAATTTTTTCTTCAAAGGCACTTGCCTGCAGATCGCGCTGCAGGGCGGTACGTGACAATACCACCAGAAACACGATCACAACCATTGCCTGCCATACTTTATTTTTCATCGTACGCCTCCAGCATAAACCAGAAACAGGTTCCTTTATTCGGCGTGCTCTCCGCACCAAACGGCGCATCATGCAGTTTCAGGATCTCACTTGCAATATTCAAGCCCACACCCATGCCGCATTTTTCCCGTTCATTCGGTTTTACCTGATAAAACCGGTTCCAGATATACGGAAGTTTGTCCGGTTCGATTCCGATTCCATAATCAATGACTTCCACCCGGACGCTGCCCTGATACCGCCGGATCAGAATTCGTGCCTCCGTTTTATCTCCGGAATATTTTACCGCATTGGAAGCAAAATTGTAGATCACCCGGTAGATCAGACGACGATCCGCCTGCACCTGCACATCCTCCATGCATTCCAGTTTAAAATGAAACTCCGGTCGGTTTGCACAGACACTGGATAACACTTCCTCTGCCACGCCGCGAATCGAAAATATCGTTTCTTCCATTTCCATCGTTCCGGACTGTAGTTTTGCCAGATCCAGCGTATCACTGATAAAGTTTGTCAGTCGATCCGTTTCATCCAGAATCATCCGCACATGTTCTTCCCTTTTTTCCGGAATTTCCCCAGAAAAGGCTTCCAGCATTTCCGCATACATGCGAATTACCGTTAATGGCGTTTTCATATCATGGCTGACATTTGCCACAAAATCCCGTCGCAGGGATTCCGTTTTGTTAAATTCCTGTTCCGCCTGTTCCAGTGTATCTGCAAGCTGTCTGGCTTCCACCGGACCTTCCCGGACAAACACAGTTTTATAATCACCTGCTGCCATCTGTTGTGCACTCTTATTCAGATGCTGAAATGGTCGTGAAAAATGTATTGCCAGACAGATAGACAGAATCGATGCCAGAATCAGCACCGTCACTGTCACCAGCAAATACCGACTGGTCAGAAGCCGTATCAGTGCATCCACATCTGCCAGTGATTTGCTCACCACCAGCACTTCTCTGGCGCCGTCAATATTTGCCAGCACCACTGCCTGAACCACCCAATTCGATGTCCTGACATCATCTTTTACATAATACTGACAGATTCCATCCGACTCATCCAACCGCTGAAACAGCGTCTCATCTACAATATCATCCTGCTGCGGCGCCGCATTTTCTCCCTGATTGTTTACCGACAGCAACACCTGCATATCTTTTTCCGATACGATCTGAACAAAATAATCATTCGTCTTCGCCAAAAAAGCGATATTTGCCTCAAAATCTTCCTGATCGTACATATCCCAGATAGACTGTGCCGCCGCCTTCAGGTCATTTTCTGCCTGTTCCTGATATTTTCCCTGTACCGAAAAATGTAACACCATCCAGAACATGATCGCCATTGCGCCTGCAAGTCCCATAAATCCAACCCACAGACCAAACATCATCTTATGTTTCTTTCTGATCAGCTTCAAATTTATACCCTGCCCCTCTGTATGTTACAATGTAGGTGCGATGTTCCCCTAAGGCATGCCGCAGCATCTTGATCTGTGCATCCACCGTCCGGTCATCTCCCATGAAATCAAATCCCCACACTTTTTCCAGTAACGCGTCTCTAGAAAAAACAATGCCTCTGTTTCTCACCAGGAAAAACAGCAGATCATACTCCTTGGGGCGTAGTTCCACACGCACACCATCCACAAAAACTTCCCTCGCAGACACATTGACAGAAAGTCCCTCAAATTCGTATTTTTCTACTTCCTGATATGTGCCTTCCGTCTCTGTTTTCTTTTTATTTTTCTGATTTCGCTGCAAGATCACACCGATCCGCGCCATCAGTTCACGAATCGAAAATGGTTTCACCACGTAATCATCAATTCCAAGTTCAAATCCCTGTAGCTTATCATATTCCTCTCCTTTTGCGGAAAGCATCAGCGCAGGAATATCTTTGATCTCCCGGATTTTTTTATATGCTTCGTATCCGTCCATCTCCGGCATCATAATATCCATGATAATGACGTCAAAATCCTTCTGCCGGCAACGTTCCACCGCTTCTTTTCCGTTGGCAGCTTCCTCTACTTCATATCCCTGATATTCTGCAAATTCCCGGATTCCCATACGGATCGATAATTCATCATCCACCACTAAAATTTTCGCCATTGTCCCACCCCCATGATACTTTGTATCATAACTTTTATGCGATAATTTTGCAACTTGTAGATGCTTCTCCTGTTATCATAGCCAGCAAAATATTGAGTACCGACTGCTCCTCCGGTTGTTTCCATGCCGCCGCGATCTGTACGGAATGTTCCAACGGACAGCACTGAAATCCCTGTGTATACACATTTCTCACCCATGAATTGCAGACAGTCACCCCAAGACCATTTTCCACATTCATCAGAATCGATTCCATACTGTTTACGCTGCAGAAATTCGGCACAAATCCATACTTACTTCCAATTGTCCGGATATACTCCGCCTGCATATCTTCCCGGTCATCTGCCAGCACAAAAAATGTTTCCTTCCGAAAATCCTCCGGCTTCCAGTTCTTCTTTTTATTCCGAAACAGCGTATTCGAAAACAAGATCACTTCCGGTGCCGTATCGATCACAAATGTTTGTGCATCATAAATCTTAGCCGCACGTTCTTCTAATGTAATGATCAGATCCAGCTGACCCATCTGAAAACGTGCAGACAGCTCCTGAAGATTATAAGCTTCCAGAGACACCTTAACTCCCGGATATTCCAGACGCAGTTTTTTTAAAATCGGTTGAATATAACTTCCGATATTCCATCCGTTGACATAACCGATGCGGATCATGCCCATTTCCAGTGCTTCCAGACGCTCTACCCGCTCTTTTGCATCTGCCATGCACTGTTCCACTTTCTGAAATACATTCTGATAAATCCGTCCCGCCTCTGTCAGCGCAATATGTTTTCCACTTCTGTCAAAAAGCTGCACATTCAGTTCTTTTTCCAGACGCGCGATGTTTCTGCTCAAATTTGGCTGAGAAATATAAATTTTCTCTGCCGCTTTACAAAAACTGCCTTCTGCTGCCACCGATAAAAAACTTTGTACTAACGTGTCGTTCATCATATTTCCCCCCATGCGTTTTTCGAACATTTTAAGCCCGTAAAATTTACTGTTTTCACCATAAATCTTTCCGTCAACTTTTGATGCTCCCATCATAGCAGAGAATTATGATAGCTAAATGAATTTTGAAAAATTTTTATTCCCCATCATTACCGTAGTCAGAAAAAGCTCCTGCAAACGTCCACGTTTTTCCCTGATCCTCAGTCGTAAAACAGATTCCTTCCTGCTCGCCCACCTGATTGATCAGCTTAATTTTATACGTGTCACCATCTTTTTCCGGCATCATCATATACTGATAGTCGCTTGCGGAAAAATGCAGTTCCGACGCATATGGAGATAACTCCGTTGCCGAATCCAGCGGCAATGTCACCGGCTCAAAAGTCGCACCACCGTCGTAAGTCACATAAATCTGCGAATGTGCCCCGGAAGCGCCTGCCAGTCCCGCAAATCCAAACTGACTGTCGAAAAACTCCAGACCTTCTGCCACACCCATTGTCCCATCAAACGGATCTTCATTTATTTTTGTCCATGTTTTACCGCCATCTGTCGTCTGATTCAGATCATAAAACCTGCTGCCTGCAGCCGCATCGACGATTTCCAATCGCCAGCCCAGATTTTTTTCCACATAAAATTCCACAGAACCATTATTCTGATCCACATGCCATCCATCCGACAACTGCGCCTCCAGCGACTGTTCTGCCTCATGTTCCTCCGACAGTTCACTCAATGGTGTATACTGAGGCTCCATCATATAACGCACCGGTGTGATCGTATCCTCCATTCCCGGAATATAGAGAGACACTTCGTACCCGCTCATCTCTCCGCCTGCATCCAATGCAGAAAAATCTGTCTCTCCACTGACGACACTGTCACCATCCACATCTCCCGGCAGATACTCCAATCCATCACTGGTTGTAAAGGAACGAACACCATAATATAACACACCATAGGTCACAGTTTTTCCCGATGTCGCATTAATTGCTTTCTGCCACCGACTGACATATTTCTGACAATCTGCAAAACTCAAAATACGGATCATCGGTTTCAACAAATGATCAGAATCATAAGATCCACTGGTATAGCCATCCAGATCAACTCTGATTTTGTCACTCTTGGTTGCGTCATAAGAAATCAGAAATGTTCTGTCTTTGTCATTCTTATCTCTTCCATATAAAAAGGTATTCACCTTCTGCACGGTTCCACGTTCATTAAAAATAATTTTTACGCCATCACCGGCAACGTATAATTCCTTCGGCAGATCAATCTTCTTGCCAATATCATCCAGCAATCCCTGCACACCATTGTTGAAAAAATTATCATGATCATAAGAAACATACTGAACCGTCTGCTTTTCCTGCAGCTTTTCTGCCAGCCGTCCATGTCCCGGAATCGCAGAATAAATCACACCTCCGACAGCACAGCCGCTTCCGATCAGAATGATTAACAGTGAGATCCAGAAAGAAAATCCTCTTTCCTGTGTCAGACTTCCATTTTTCTTCAAATAAGCAGTCAGCACGCTCCATATGATGATACTACAGATCAAAGCCGCTCCGATTGCTCCGATAATGATCACACTGAGCCGTCTGCCGCCATACTGACATACATGCCAGACCTGAAATAGCAGTAACAGGTAGCATACAATGTTCAATTTTCCACAAATTTTTCTTATTGCACTCACTTCAAAATCACACTCCTGCTTTTCAAAATCCCAAAAATATCTCTGTTTTCTATCCTACTAATAAATCAACATATTTTTTAATTATATATTACTTTTTGATAGCAGGAATCGCAATCTCACTTTTTGTATTATTCAAAATATCATCACACTCAAATACGCCACGCTGACCACTTACTATAATGATTTTCCATAAACCATTTATAGTAAGATACTCTCCATCTTCACATATATTTTTCTTAGAAAATTTTTATTCCTCTGTCGTATTCTCAGTCCAATTCGGATTGTAAATAGAATAACCGTTTCGACCGCCTCTCTTTGTCTCATACAGTGCCTGATCCGCATGTCGATACAGCTCAATAAACGTATTTCCGTTATCCGGTGCCAATGCCACACCAACACTGATCGTAATACTGCGGTTATCCATTTCCTCAATCTTCATTTCCGGAAGATTCTTCAACAGATTATGAATTCTCTGCTCTGCCTTGTCCCGATCAGAAATATTGCGCATTAAAATGACAAACTCATCGCCACCGATACGTCCTACAATATCATCTTCCCGGAACTGGCCCTGCAAAAATTTTCCAAGCATACTTAAGACTTTGTCACCTACAAGATGACCGTAACTGTCATTCACGCTCTTAAAATAATCTACATCCAGAATCACAAAACCATGCTGTCCAGATTCCTGCTGTAAGATTCGTTCGATAAATTTCTGTGTGTAGTCTTTGTTATACAATCCCGTCAGAGCATCACGCTGTGCTACTGCCAGTAATTTTACCTTTTCCCGATTATTTTTACGTGCAATATAAATAACCAAAATACCTACTAACACGCAAAATACCAACATGAAGATCATTTCATATTCCTGAATAAAAGCATAGGATTTCTGCGCTGCTTTGACCGGAACAATATAACAAAGCATCCAGTCATTCATTCCGATTGGCATATAAGTCATATAGTAGTCCTGTGCACTTGTATTATCCAAACCTAAGCGAATAAAACCAGATTCACTTGCAATAAAATCATCCTGCACCTGTGCCAGTGTATCTTCCTGATTTTTATTTTTCTCTGTGTAATATGTAAATAAATTATCACCATATTCAATCTGTTTTTTATTACCATTTCCATCTTCATAGGTAATAATTTTTCCCGTATGATTAACGATCAATGTATCGCCTTCACCATCAAACAGATCATCAAACAGCATATGACTTAACATTGTTACATTGTAAGAACCGCCTAAAATACCGATTATCTGCTGATTTTTATCATATACCGGCACCCCAAGAACCACTCTTGTTTCCTGATCAACACTACTCTCCAGCGGATCACTTAAGGTCTGCTGTCCATTAATTGCTTCTTTGAAATACCGTCTGTGAGAAACATTTTTTACAACACCATTGTCATAATATGCCGTTCCATCCGGTTCAATCAATGCCGTCCGCTCCAGATCTGTTGATTCATAAATATTGATCAACTTATCTAAATGCTCCTGAGTAATCAGCTCCTCATCCTGCCCCATTTCTTTTGCCAACCCATTCAAATACTGATAATGAATTGCTAAAATAGAGCTCAAATGTTCACTCTGACGTTTTACATTATTCATCATTGTTCTCTGTGAATTTTTCTCCACAGAATGCTGTACTCCGGCAAAAAATACTAAAATGCCAATTACCACCGCAATAATGAAAACACCAGTTGCCACAATATAATTTTTTAACTGCGATGTCTTTTTTCTCATATGTTTATCCTCACATCTTTGGTCTTATTAATTCCTATTTTTATAATAATAATACCAAATAAATAATTAACAATAAAGTTATTTATTTCAATATTTACGGTTTTTTTACACTTCTATTTAGTTAGAACATAAAAAACCTCAGAAACTTTTGATTTCTGAGGTTACTAGAGGCGACAACCAGATTCGAACTGGTGATAGAGGTGTTGCAGACCTTTGCCTTACCACTTGGCTATGTCGCCATATTTAATTAATATACTTTTTGCATTATATCATTCCCGAAGGAATAAGTCAATATGCGAAAATTCATTTCGTAAATAATTAATTACGAAAAAACTCCCCGAGTAGGGCTCGAACCTACAACAACTCGGTTAACAGCCGAGTGCTCTACCATTGAGCTATCGAGGATTATTAAGGTTTGTACCTTCAAAACTTCATACAAATCCGATTTGTTTTCTCCGTTATTAACCAGAT
>ERZ860668.789-NODE-789-length-22759-cov-8.968332_pt1 | contig 22759 bp, 17 predicted proteins | sample MGYA00510062_ERZ860668 | MGnify/ENA primary metagenome ERZ860668 (study PRJEB30046, sample SAMN00715258) | human gut metagenome | study: EMG produced TPA metagenomics assembly of the A metagenome-wide association study of gut microbiota in type 2...
ACTGTCGTCCTCGACAATTAAAATCTGCTTCATATCCTCACTTCCTTTTCTTTTTGCAAATAGTATAACAGGCAAATGTCCGAGAATTGTTACAAGGACAAATATATTTATCATTTTACAGCTTTTTTCTGTGTACTGCAATTTTATAAAAGAAAGGACAGCAGTATCAAATTGCTGTCCTTGCGGTTTATTATAGCTGGTAGTGTATAAGCGTGGGTTCATCATATTTGGTGTGGTATCTTTAACTATGGGAAACTCCTTTCTGCAATCCGGAGGTGTCCATGCCCTCCAAAGAGAACTCTACACGTACTTTTTTGGAGTCGATCTCACCCTTGGAAAGTGCAATGACACATTCCGCGTGACTTCCATTGTCCAAACACAAATCGGTATCATTTTCGATGATGGGAAGTCGGAATTTGATGGACTTGAGCCATTGACCGTTGGACTGACGCTCCGGATAGATCTGGACTTCGGAAATCAGATGCTCCATCAGCTTTTTGCGCTCGACAGGATTCATAACATTGTAGAGCTTCTCAAAGCAGAGCAGAATCTTGTAAATGTTGTCGCCGGTAATTTTGTCCGCTTCGATGGCCTGTTTCTTAGCACGAGCCGTCACAAGCTGATTCTCGGAATCCTCGATTTTATCGTACATCTTGTAAAGCCGTTCGTCAAGGTCGGATTTGCGCATGATGTAGTGCCGGTCATCCGGGTCAAGATTGTCGATTTCCTCCATGAGCTTGGATTTGATGGAGTAATACTGACGCAGTTGTTTTTTGACGGCTGTGATTTCCTGCTCGATGGCAGTCGTGTCCACTTTGCTGTTGATTTTCGACTGCATCAGCGCAGCAAACTTCGGGTTACTGACCAGCTTGATGATGACTTCCACTACGGCATTGTCCAGAACTTCTTCCTGAATCTGCTTGGTAAAGTAACATTTCTGCCCACGCTGCATCTTGCGGTGTTTGCAGCTGTAATAGGAGAAGGATTTGTAAGCAGTGCCGTCCTTTTTGTGTTTGGTGCATTTGTTGCTGTACATTCCGGCACCGCAGACAGGGCATTTGACAAGGGCAGACAACAGGTGTGCCTGCTCGGTCTTGTTACGCGTGACCGGCTCATACCGTTTGGACTGTGTCAGCAGTTTGACCTGTGCGGCATTCCATAACTCTTCAGAAACAATGCCCTCGTGCAGACCATCGACCAACAGATAATTTTCCTGTGGGACTTGACGGTATTCGTTTCGTGTACCGTGGACTTTTTCGAGCTTGCGCCGACCGAAAGCAATTTTACCGCAATAGACCGGGTTCCGCAGAATCGAGCGGATCAGCGTGGCACTGAACAGGGGAGAGGTGCCGTTCTGCCGTGCAAGTTTCTGAAAGCCGTGGGTCTCCAGATATTTGGAAAGCCCATTTGCGCCGGTATCGGTATTAACGTACTGCTCGAAAATCGTTCGGATGGCAGGGGCTTCCTCTTCGTTGATTTGCAGCTCACCATCGACCAGACGATAACCATAGGGAGCAAAACCGCCGTTCCAGCGTCCTTCCCGCGCTTTCTGGATGCGGCCCTCCATGGTTTGGACACGGATATTTTCGCGCTCGATTTCGGCCACAGCCGACAGAACCGAAATCATCAGCTTACCTGCATCCTTGGAGGAATCAATACCATCTTCCACACAAATCAGGTTCACGCCAAAGTCCTGCATGACCTGCAAGGTAGACAACACATCCGCAGCATTGCGGCCAAACCGGGACAGCTTGAACACCAGAACGTAGGAAACGCCATCTTTTCCCGATTTGATGTCTTCCATCATCCGGCAAAAAGATGCACGACCCTCGATGGATTTGCCCGATTTACCGGCATCCTCATACTCGCCAACGATCTGGTAATCGTTGAAGTCGGCGTATGCCTTCATCCGGGCTTTCTGTGCATCCAGCGAATAGCCGTCGATTTGCATCGTGGTAGACACACGGGTGTAAATGTAAACTTTTGTCTTTTCCTGTGACATAAGAAATCCTCGCAGGTACCGTTATTTCTTGTCGACTTTCTGCTCTAAGAGCTGGATGGAATCCAGATAATCCTGCTCCACATCGCTGAGCGTTCTTGCCTTATACTTCCGATATTCGGTGGTGGCTTTGTCCACGGCCTGCTGGTGTGTCACAGTGCCATTTCCGACAAGCAGTTGTTCACCGCTCATTGTCAGAATGCGGTCAAGATGATTTGCCCAGTCCTGCATCGTCATGGGCTGTTCACGTTCTGCCTGACGTTCCGCAAAGTCCAGATAGCCGGAAACAAGCTGCCCCATGGCGCGAAGCTCTTTCTCGTTCAGATAATTTTTGGCGATTTTGGCTTCCTGTAAAGTAGGTTGATTCCCGGCAAAGGTGGTCAGCCCCATGAACTCCTTTTCCGCATCGGCACGGTTGTAGATGACTTCTGCAGCAGTCTGTCCGTGGATGGCATAATGAATTTTGTTCTGTACTTTTTTGAAGAACTGAACCGAAATTTCTGCCTTAGGGTCATAGTCAATGCTGGTGGCGTAGATCTCCAGAACCTGACGGTAAAACACCTTTTCGGAAGAGCGGATGTCCCGGATGCGCTCCAACAGTTCCTTGAAATATCCGCCGCCGCCCAGATTTTTCAGCCGCTCATCGTCCAGAGCAAAGCCTTTGCGCATATATTCCTTCAGGATGCCGGTCGCCCAGATGCGAAATTGTGTGCCGCGCTTGGATTTGACCCGGTAGCCGACAGAGATAATCACATCAAGGTTGTAATAGTCCACATCGTAGACTTTTCCATCTGCGGCAGTGTAGGCAAATTTTGCCCACACTGATTCTTTCTGAAGTTCACCCTCCTTGAAGATGTTCCGGACGTGTTTTCCGATGACACTCCGATCACGCTGGAACAGCTCGGCCATCTGGTCGATGGACAGCCAGACGGTATCGCCATCAAACGTGGCATCAATCTTGGTCAGGCCGTCTTCGGTGGTATAAATGATGATGGAATTTTTGGGGCTTTCATCAGGGCGATTCATTTTCGTACCTCGTTCAAAATATGGAACATGGTGAGAGAATCTCACCATGTGTTTGGACAGCGATTACAAGAACATTATATCATGCTGCAAGAAGTTCATCAACAGCAATTTGCCCGGTTTCGATTTCTGGGATTAAAATTTCTGCATATTTTTCGATCATATCGGACAGAAAGCCCGCCAAGGCACTCCATTCATCAAAGTTGGACGTGCAGGCGGAAACAGGAAAGATATCTTTTTCGCTAGCGGGATATTTTTTCAATAGGCGGCTCCATTTCCTTGTAGCTGGACAGCGTGTACCAGCGATTTTATCAAACTTCCTTTCAAACTTATCCCATCAATTCTTTTAGCCGTTCCAGCTTTTCCTGTGCGGTCTCCTTGAGAAAGCTGACCCCGATGCAGGAGATGGGAACGCACATCTCTAGCAGGCGGTCATAGATACGGGCATGGGCGGTATCCTGCGGATGCCGGATTTCGTCCAGCGTCAGATTCGTGGTAACGATTAAAGGCTTCCGGCTGCGGTAACGGCTGTCTACAATGCTGTAAATTTGTTCCAGAGCATACTCCGTACCACGCTCCATGCCAAAATCATCAATGATGAGAAGAGGATAGCGGCATAGCCTGCCCACCACCTCATTCCGCCCGGAGAAGCTGTTGTTCAGTTCGTTCAGGATGCGGGCAAAGTTCGTCATGCGCACAGGCACTTCCTGAACCATCAGAGCATTCGCAATACACCCGGCAAGGAAACTTTTTCCTGTGCCGACACCGCCCCAGAGGAGCAGCCCGATGTTCTCTGAGCGCATGGTCCGCCACTGCTCCACATAGCGGTGTGCATGGTGCATCTGTGGGCTGCGCCCATTGTCGTTTGCAAATGTCCAGTCCAGCATAGCTGAATCAGAAAAGCCGTCTGCTTTCAGCCGCCGCACAAGGTCGAGATGCTTCCGTTCATTAATCGCTGCTTCCTGCTGTTCCCGCTCGGCTTTATGGCAGGCACATTCTACCGGATGAATGTTCTTTCCCGTCAAGACAAGACCATTGGCAAAGAAGGTTTCTTTTGGAGTGCGGCACTTGCCGCAGTAGAGCAGGCCATCTGCATCATAATAATCGGTGGCATTTTGGGGAATGCTGGAAACAGACTGTTCTAAAATCTTCTCAAGCGTCTTTATAGGCTTTCTCCTTCCGCAAAGGTGTAGTCCGGGATACCCGGTGCTGTCTTTTTCTCCGCATTCTGCCGCTTCGCCCAGATACGCAGCGTTGCGGCATGGTCGGCATACTTCTTTCCAGTAGATTGGATATAAGCGGATAACTGCTCGATCAGGCCATCCAACCCTGCAAAGTCAGCCTTGAGCCGTTTGTACTCCTTTTCCGTCAGAAAAACATTCTGGTATTCTCCCAATGAAAGACGAGAGCTGTTTGTTCTTATCAGGTGGTTATCATTCAGGTTGTTCTTATTACGTTGGTTAGATGTGCATTTTTGCATGATCATGCTGGTCATTTCTGCACAGTCGGACTGCGCACTGGTGCATACTGTGACTGCGCAATTCTGCGCAGTATGGGGAATCCTGAGCAGAATGTGGCTGGGCTTGGAAAAGCCACTGCGTACTCGCTCGGCAAGTTCCGCTTTTTCCAGTTCAGCAAAAGAGCGTGTCACACTGGAGATGCAGCAGTCTAAATCTTTCGCCAGATGGGAAAGCGGATAGATCACATAAATGCGTCCATGCTCGTCCACCCAGTTGTTTTTCTGCGAGAGAGTGGCACGGTCGAGCAGGAGCGTGTAGAGCAATTTTGCAGTGTTGCTTAAATCGGTATTCAGAAGGAACCGGGCGTAGGGCAGATACTGCGGCAATGGCATATTGGGTTTCAAATAGTCTGAAATAATCTTCACCTCCAATTTTTACGTCCTATCATGGTGCTTTAGGGGTTCGAGAATTACAAGCGCAAGATTCGCCCGTGTCGCCTCAAAACTCACTTTCGTGATTTTGGCCGACGGCGACCTTGCTGGAGATTTCGCTCCCCAGTCCCTCGATGAAATCTGAAAATCTGCAATTTTCAGATTTGGCTCCCCATAAAAATGGTGAGCAGCCGAGATGCAGGGCATCATCGGGAATGTGTGGGACTGCATCCCACACCCTGCACCGAACAACCATTCAACAGAGATTGGCGAATCTCTGCTGTTTGCTTGTCCGGCTTTTTGCTGTCGGTCTCTCCGCAAGCTGTTCCTGCCCGATTCAATCCGGCGTTCTGGCTTTCCTTGGTGCGCTCCTGTCATGGCGGCACTTCCCCGGAAAGTCATAGTGGCTTGCAGCTGACTATTCGGTTGTCAAGGAACACGGGTTTTCAATCATAGAATTGGAGAAAGCCCGTTTCGCAAGGTACTTTCAAAATTTTTACAGATTTTTTGCTTTCTCACAAATAGGAATCCGCAAGGGCGGTTTCATATACAATTTTTTGAAATTTTCAAAAATTCACATAGACCCACGAGGCAGAGCATCGTGGCTGGGAGATGAATTTCATCGAGCCAATCAGCAGAAACAGACGGTTCTGCATGAGGGTATGGGGAGCAGAATCCCCATCAAGATGCCCGGCACGAAAAGCCCAAATGGAATTTCGAGTTACTCCGGGCGAATCTTGCCCTGATAAATGTGCAGGCAGTGATTTTCGGAGAATCCAGCGTTAGCATTGAGATTGCTGGTTTCCACCGCTGTTCAAGCGGTCTTTTACGTTCTGAAGATACCGGCTGGCACGGTCAATGAAAATCCGCAGCTTCTCATTGTTCTTCGGTTCGGTAAGAATATCCGGGTATTCACGAAAGCACATTTCCCACCGCCGGACAAAATCCTCCTGCGCTCCCTGAATCTCGCACATCATGGCTTCGCCATCTGCCAAGCGGCGAGGTGAATAGATGCTCTTGACGGCATCCTTGAGATTCTGCTTTTCTTCCTTGTTGAGTCCTTTCTTATGCCCCTGAATGTCTTGCTTGAAGGTCGTTATAAACTCATTGCCCTTTGAAGGCGAAGAATACGAATCCGTGATACTGGAATCCCGTTTGGCTTTAGGCTTACGAAGCTCTGCCACAACTTCGGGACGCTTTTCCTTTGGAACCTTTGCAATCGAGGAAATTTCACGGTCGGTTGCCCGGATCTTTCCGCTCAGGATTTCTTCCTGCGCTCCGGGTACTGCTTCCTCCGCTGCTTCCACACCTCTTGCAAATTGCTCTGCACGGTAAACATAACTTTCGGATGTTCCATGTTCCGCAGCGACCTTCGATCGTGAACCGTGCTTTGTGCGGTCTGGTTCATTTTGAACCAGACCACTTTCAGATGCCAAAGTATACTGATTGCCATGAAACGATTTGATTTGCTTTTCCGCTTCTGCCTGCTTTCCGATCAGGAACTTTTTCTGTTCTGGGGTCAGGTTTCGCCGCCCAAGCTGATTTTTACAGATCCAGGCGAGTGCTTCATAACGGCTGGAAAATTCTTTTTCGATGACTTCAAATGGAATAAATGGATATTTCCGAAGAATTTGATAGCGTGTATGTCCATCCACAATATAGCCGTTCCACGTGATGATCGGATTCAGTACACGTTCTTCTTTTAGGATGTTCATTTCCAGTTGGTGGGTTTCCTCAAACGATGGAGGGTTGATTTGTTTCTGGAACTCCGGGTCGATTTTAAGCTGGCTCAGTTTTGTCATAGGCAAACCATCCTTTCTGAAATGAAATAGAATATCATTGTTCTTACGCCGTTCTCTCTGTATGGTGTTCCTGCCCCCTTCCGGCGGCGTTTTCCGGCTCTCCCACTTGGAGGTCATGGCCGGGTATCCCATGCAGACGGTCATGAGGTTTTCAAGGTTCAATGAAGGGTCTGAAATTAGATTAACACATTCATAGAAGATTTTTTAGGAGGTCGTACCTCCGGTTTTTGGTTATAAAAAAGCGGAAGTAGTGCTTCCGGTTTTCTGCTGCAAACCATTGAAAAAATTGTATCACATCGTAAATTTTATTTTTAGGAACTGGTAGTTCCGGTTTTTAAAAAATACGAAGTAAATTTCAAGGTGAAATCGGAACTACTGGTTCCGGTTTTGCGTATCATCGTAATTTCAAATTTGGAATGCCGTTATCCCTGCATGGCTTTCCTGCCCCCTCTCGGCGGCGTTTTCCGGCTCTCCTTCTCAGGGTCATGGCCGAGTATCCCATGCAGACGGTCATGTGGTTTTCAAGGTTCGATGAAGGCTTGTAGAAAGCATATCACAATGAAGCAGAAATTTTTAGGAAGCATTCCTTCCGGTTTTCAGTGGATTTTAGTAGAATCCCAAGGAAAAACCGGAAGGGATGCTTCCGCTTCTTGGAAAATGTTCTGGATAGAGCATACCATAAAGTCACTCGATTTTTTAGGACCTATTAGTTCCGCTTTTTACTTTCAAAACCGGAAGTAATAGGTCCGGTTTGATGTAATATTGGATGAATCAACGCTGATTCTTCTGAAACAATTTTTTCTCCAAGAAAATTTGCTTATTCGGTATCAGCGGAAACGTGCAGCCGGCGCAATTTTGTGCTGAATATCGGGTTTGGGCGAAGCTCAACAGGCGTTTTTGAAGTTGGATTTGAAAAATCTGATTCAAAAATTGCGAGGCGGTACCAACTCGCCCTGTTTGCTGCGGTTGCAAACTCGAAAATTTTTGTGCAGAAAAATAACCGCCCGCTTCAAGTTGAACTTGAAAACGGACGGTCCTGATTGCAAAATAATTTTCAAATTTGGAAGTCGCGTTGAGAGGCTTCATAGCGCTCGCAAGCAGGGCAGACGTATATACAACGTCTGCATCTGCAAGCAATGTGTCTGTCTATACAAACACCATTTGCGTTGCAAAACGCTTGTTGGGGAACACCCAAACCCCTGAACTGCATCCGATGGATGCAGGCTGTTTAAGTAAATAAAAATGAAAAACTGTTTTACTTCTTCCGGAATTCTCCATACAGCCACTCTGCCAATGCCGACATGATAGCCTTGTACTTGCTGGTATCTTCAAACAGGGAAGCGAAGGTGTCCTGCGCTTCAAGATAGCTGTCCTGTGCGGCAGTGTCAAAGGCTTTGGGGAAGATGCTCTCGGTAAAGATCTGCGGGTCGGAGCTGCGCGCCAGTTTTGCCAGCTTCGGGTCAGCCAGCAGACGGTCATGCAGGGCAGTAAGCAGCACCCGGTCGGCATTGGTGAACTCACCCTTGAACTTCTCGTTGATCTTCAAAATGATCTCGTCCAGCGGCTCCTTGGGGTCGTGGCCGAGAGCACCCTTCTGGGTGACCGGCTCGTAGACGCCCTTTGTGTGTTCCAGCTCAATAGCACCGGCAAAGGTCTTTTGCAGCTTGTAATACTCCAGCTGCAATTTGCCATTCAAGTCCAGCGGAGAGACCTCGTCCGGCGGCAGCAGCTTGAGCAGGTAAGCGCAGAATACGTTCTCCTTGTGCAGCTCTTCATCGAACATCCGTGCCACCTGTGAAACGTAGCCGTACCACTTGACAAGGCTGCGCAGCAGACGGCGGAACTGGTACCGCTCGGCCTGCGTTTTCTGGTTGTAGCGGTCTGCCACGGGCTTTAAAACGCTGCTCATGCGGCCCACGGCGTTTTTATCCTGCTTGGTGCTGCGGAAATATTCCTTGGCAAAGGCTTCCACGTCTGCATCGGAATAGACGGCAAAGCTCCGCAGCTCCTTCTGGGTCTTGTAAATGAGGTCGGTGTTGACCTCCTGCTCCAGAAAAGTCTCCTGATAAAAGGGCTGGAATGCCTCCCGGATGTCCTCTGCCTTGTTCACAAAATCCAGCACAAAGGTGTCGGTTTTGCCGGGACAGGTACGGTTCAGGCGGGAGAGGGTCTGCACCGCCTTGACGCCCTTCAGCTTTTTGTCTACGATCATGGTATGGAGCAGCGGTTCGTCAAAGCCGGTCTGGTATTTTTCAGCCACGATGAGCACATTGAAGCTGTTGTGGAACTCCTTTTTGGTCTGGCTCTCCGCAATGTGGCTGCCGTCAGTGCGGACGTTCAGAGACTGCTCCGTGTACTCCACGCCGCCGTCCGGTACGGCACCAGAAAATGCCGCTAAGATCTGCACATCGTCATAGCCCTGCTCCGCAATGTAGCGTTTGACCTCGTGGAAGTACCGCACCGCTGCCAATCGGGAGGAGGTGACCACCATCATCTTGCCCCGCCCGCCGATCTTGTGGCTGGTGGTCTCCCGGAAGGTCTCTACAATGATCTTTGCCTTCTGGCTGATGTTGTAGGGGTGCAGCTCTTCATACTTGCGGATGAGCTTCGCCGCCCGGCTGGCGGGCAGGTCGGGGTTGTCCGGGATGGTTTTGGCGATCTTGAAGCAGGTGGAATAGGTCATGTAGTTTTGCAGCACATCCAGAATGAACCCTTCTTCAATGGCCTGCCGCATACTGTAAATGTGGAAAGGGTGGTGGCTGCCGTCCGGGTATTCGGTGCCGAACAGCTCCAGCGTGGCGGCTTTTGGAGTGGCGGTAAAGGCAAAGAAGGACAGGTTCTTGTGCCGTCCGTGGGAGGTCAACTCCTTCACCAGTGCATCCTCCGGGTCGATCTCGTCCTCCGCTTTGCCCTCCAGCTCGGCATATTCCCGCAGCGCATCCTCGGTGTCGGCAAGGGCGGCTTTCAGCTTCAAAGCAGAGGTGCCGGTCTGGGAGGAGTGCGCTTCGTCGATGATGACAGCATAGTTCTTCCCGGTGGTCTTATTCACCTCGGTATAGATGACCGGGAACTTTTGCAGCGTGGTGATGATGATGCGTGCGCCGTTGTTGATGGCATCCCGCAGGTCGCCGGAGTTTTTGTCCTCGCCGATGGCCTCTACCGCGCCCAGCGTATGGTCGAAGCCGGAAATGGTCTCCTGCAGCTGTGCGTCCAGCACGGTGCGGTCAGTCACCACGATGACGCTGGCAAACACCGGCTTGTTCTCGGTGTTGAACAGGGAAGCCAGCCGGTACGCCGTCCATGCAATGGAGTTGGATTTGCCCGACCCGGCGCTGTGCTGGATGAGATAGTGCTGCCCGGCACCCTTCTGCCGCACGTCTGCCACCAGCTTGCGCACCACGTCCAGCTGGTGGTACCGGGGAAAGATCAGGGTCTTGCCGTCCTGCAGGCTCATGAACTTTTGCAGGATGTCCATCATGCTGTCCTTCTGGAACACTTCTTCCCAGAGGTAGGCGGTAAGGTAGCCGTTGGGGTTGGGCGGATTGCCTGCACCGCCGTCCCGCCCGGCACCGTTGGAGCCCTGATTGAAGGGCAGAAAGCGGGTGTCCTTGCCTGCCAGCCGGGTGGCCATCCACACCTCGGTCAGGTCTACGCAAAAGTAGCCCAGAATGCGCTTATTGAACTGGAAACACACCTCCCGGGGGTCCCGGTCGTGCATCCATTGCTGCTTGGCATTCTCCACGGTCTGCCCGGTGAACTGGTTCTTCAGCTCAAAGGCGAACACCGGGATGCCGTTTACCGCCAGCACCATGTCCACCGAGTTGTGGGTGGTGTCGGAGTAGAACCACTGCCGGTTGCAGGTGACCTCGTTTTGGGCATAGCGCTGGGCATCCTTCTGGTTCAGCGCAGACTCCGGCTGAAAATAGCACACCCGGAACCGCCGTCCCCGGTGCTTGAAGCCGTACCGCAGCACCGAAAGCAGCCCGTCCGCATCGCAGGCATTATTGAAGGCAGTGCAGAACTTCCGCACCGGGTTTACCAGGTTCTGCTTTTCAAAAAATGCCCACTCGTTGGGCTGGGTCTTTTGCACAAAGCGGATCAGGGTATCCACAAACAGCCCCAGCTTGGGGTCGTAGCAATCCCCATTGCGGGTGTAGCCCCCGGCAGGGGAGAGCAGCGCCGCCGCAATGTCCGATTCAAATTGCTTTTCGGTGGTGTTGAGGGGCATGGTTAGACCTCCTTATTCAATAAAGCCCTTATCGCATATTTTTTCTAGCGTTTGGTCATCGACTCCTGCACGGTGAAGAATGGAACAATAGACCGTTGCGACAAGGTGAAGTGCTGTCAAAGCAATATTTATATCAAGTAAGTTATAATTTCCATGGGTTTCCTTATTACGGTAATTTCGAAATTCCTTTACAGCCTCAGAACCAATGATTTTTGTTTGATGGGGAGTAATACATTTAATGATGTTTCGATAAGACTCAAATAACAAAACATCATTGTGCTTACTTGGGAAAGTGACATTCTGGAATCTTTTGGTGAGTTGATCATGAATGGAATCTGGTAAGATGCCGTTTTCATCTTCATCGCTCTTAATGAGTTCCTTGATTTTGCTAAGAAGACTAGAAAGACGTTTGTTTTCATCGTATAGCACCTTGGATTTTTCATCTCGGTGTTGACAAACACAATGCTCTTCACATTCCAAAAATGTGGCAATTTCGCGTATGTCAGCGGGAGTCATAAGGTGGGATTCTTTATCGGATTTTGGAATAAAACCTAAATGTCTTATCGGATTATAATCTGATATATCATAAAACATGGATAGAAGTTTGAATGTTGCGTTTCCGATTTCATCGAAACAAATGCAGTGGTATGATTCTTTTTCTGTAAGTTCAAATCCATAATTTATGAATGTATGAGCGTCATCGGAATAATATATGCGTTCTTGGATTTCATTGCTGTTGAAATGCCGTTTTCGCTGGAAAATTATGCGATCAAACTCTACATTGTCGCGATAAGACAAAAAGGACATGAGTTCTCTCGCTTTTTCAACATGCAGCAAAGCATCATCTAAATTGACAGGAGTACTAAATTCAAACCGAAAATAGGGATTGTTTGTACTAATTTCTAATTTCCGGGGTTGGTTTTGTTCACTGGTAAACCAACCTGCTCTTATGGTTACATTTTGGTTATTCCATAATAGATTTCCGGTCAGTTCAAATTCATTATCCTTGACGAGGTAGCCATTATCGGAATAGTTTACATGGACAAATTTATTTGAAAAAAGGCTGCTTAATGTGCCACCTTCTAATTGAATTGCATCAAAAGAGTACCCAAAGGATTCATTACAGATAGCGTCTTGAATTATATATGTTGAAGTTCGAAAAGTACATCTTGAAACAGGAATATTATCAAGACAGTTTTTTGCATAAATAGCAATAGATTTGCCATCAGTGGTAGAACCAATAAGAAAATTGCCTTGCTTTTTTAATGTGAAAAGAAAATCGGCTGCGTTGTATGTTTCACCGAAGCGGTTGGTGACTTTTTTCATGATATTATTCATGATACAAAAAGAAAAGTCGTCAACATAAAAAGAAGCAGAACCTTTTTCACATTCCAATACACCCGTTCTAGGAGCATTAGGATCTTTCATGACTTTACACCTCCGGTTTCTAAAGGTAGTTGACTAAGATTGAGTAGAAGGTAAGTTTTTGTGAACGAGTTCTTCAAGGACATTTTTAACAGAAGTTGCAAGGCTGTCCTTAAAGTCGGGATTGAGTTTTAAAAAAACAAAAGTCTTATATGCGTCTTTAATTGAGAGATAGTTGTCGGCCTGCTCTTTTGTTAGAAGACCCTCTGAAAAATATTGCTGGATGATAGTTTCTTCATCAAATGGACGGGTATCAAACAAGGAAATGAATTCCAGCATCTCTGAATGATTTGTAAAGGTAAGAGGATTGTTTTTGTCGCAGTATTTTTCAAGTAAATTGGAAAAATATAGACAGGACTTGTAACAACGGCATAGTGCTGATTCAGCAAGAGCCTTTTGATTGGCTAACTTCTTTACATTCCATTGCTCCACAAGATGATATCCTAATGCGAAAATAGCAACGGCAACCACAGCGTTTACAATAATGCCGAGAGCATCCATGTTGAAACGTGAAACTTCAATTCCAATAGCAGTCGGAATATTGAAATAGTCAAGAAGCAAGTAGACAAAGAAAAGAATGAACGCAATAAAAATGGATGTTAAAGCGGAAATACAAAAATTCTTCTTCATAAGGTATTTTACACCTCCCTTTTCCCTGTTACAACCTCATAAATCAAACTTTTCTTGTAGCTTTCCAGTTCTTTTACCAGCTGCTCCTTCTTTGCAATCAGTTTGTCAATCTCGGCGCACTTGGCGTCAAGGTAGTTGACGATTTCTTCTTGCTCTGGAAAAGTAGGGAGTGGAAGAAACATATTGTAGTAATTGCTCTGTGTCATTCCGGGAAGTGTAGTCTGTGCAATATAAAATTTATAATCAAAGCTGGTGGCAAGATAGTAGTAATATGGAAGGGAAAAGTTGTTTTTTGCTTTTACATCAAAGGCAGTATCAACATTCCAATATTTTCCTTCGATATAATGTGGAATGTGAAGAGTGGCTCCTTTTCGACCGATAAGAACAGTAGGACCTTCTTTATATTCACCACAAGTCTTAAAACTTTCTGCACCACTTCCATAGACCGGAATAGAACCTTCAGTTTTAGGGTCACTGCCATGCGTGATTGTAACATAATATTTGGCCTTTGCTACGCTCCACTCTACCGGAATCTCCCCAATCCACTCAACGCCGCTATCCTTCATCTCTCGCTCACCACGCACGCCTTTGGTAACAGCTTGCGTAATAACTGCTTGCTTGAGTTTTTTGTATTCCTCAATGCTGGAGCGAGTCTTGGAAAGCATAGCATAGATGTCGGAACATTTTGCATCTAGGAAGTTTACGATTTGTGTTTGTTCAATAATTGAGGGGAGCACAATGGTGGCATTTACCAGAGAATCTTTTCCGACATTTCCCTGTGTGTTGGAATTGGTCCTTCTTAGTACATCTTCCGCAAACGAGGATGATTTTAGATAATAGGATAAAAATTTTCCGATAATTAAATCACTGGGATGAATGGTGAGACAAGCGTAGGATACCAAGAAATCACGGTCAGCATCAATATAACAAGTTGTTCCGATACTTGCATACCGTGCGAAAATAATATCGCCTATTTGTGGACGACTTTTGATTGAGAGCTTCTTATAATCCTCGATTGAAATCTTTTTGGAAGAATCCCAATCAATAGAACTGGATAAATCTTTCAAGTCACCGATCATAAGGTACGGAATGCCGAATTCGGCAGAATCTGGCATAAAGTGGTCAATGTCTGTAACGCTAGAGACAATATGCTTGATTTTGGTGATTTCCCACCCCTCTGGAATCTCCCCGATCCATTCAATACCGCTGTCTTTCATTTTCCGTGCCATGGTCAGCCCTCCTTATGGAACAGCTCTGCCAGCCCGGCGGAGATATCCTGTTCCAGTGCGGTGATGCGCGCTGCGATATCCTCCACGGCTTCCGGTGCCTGATACTCATAGAAATAGCGGGTCATGGGGATCTCGTAGCCCACCTTGGTCTTGCTGTGGTCGATCCATGCGTCGGGGGCGTAGGGCAGAACTTCCCGGGCAAAGTAGGCGTCGATATCCTGCACCAGCGGCACGTTTTCGGTGTCCCGCAGGCTGGTGTCCGGCACAGGCTTGCCGCGCTTCAGGATAACGTTGCCCGCTTCGTCCCGCTGGGGACGCTCCACCACGATCTTGTTGTAGCCGAACTCCACACTCTCGAACACCTTGCTCTCGCAATAGATGCCGCTTTTGTCGCCGTACACCTTGCCGTTGGCAAATTCGCCGTAGGCGGTGACGATCAGCTCCCGGCAGGCATCGGTGATGTCGTTGCGCTTGGTGCCGATGCTCTTGCGGCGTGGCTCAAAGCAGTGGCTGGCGTCAATAAGCTGCACCTTGCCTGCACGGTGGGTGGGCTTATCCTTGCTGAGCACCCAGATGTAGGTGGAGATGCCTGTGTTCATGAACATATCGGTGGAAAGCTGGATAATGCAGTCCAGCCAGTCATTTTCCAGAATATACTGCCGGATGTTGCTGGGCCCGCTGCCAGCATCGCCGCTGAACAAGGGAGAGCCGTTCTGGATGATCGCCATTTTGCCCTTGTTTGCCAGCTTGGCAAGGCCGTTCAGCACAAAAAGCTGCTGACCATCGCTGATCTTGGGCAGACCGGGAGCAAAACGCCCCATCTCGCCCCGCGCGGCCTCGGCTTCCACCGCCTTCTGCTCCCGCTTCCAGTCGATGCCGAAGGGCGGGTTGGAGATGATGTACTGGAAGGTGAACCCGGGGAACTGATCCTCCGACAAAGTATCACCGAACCGCATATTGTTAGGGTCGCCGCCGCGGATCATCATGTCCGCCTTGGCGATGGCAAAGGTGGAGGGATTGAACTCCTGCCCGAAGCAGGTCACCTCAATGTCGCTGTTCAGCTCGTGGATGCGTTCCTCCATGCAGCTCAGCATCTGGCTGGTGCCCATGGCCATATCGTAAACGGTCATGCTGCTGGTGTCCAGGTCGGCTTCGGACAGCAGCAGGTCGGTCATCAGATAGATGATATCCCGGCTGGTGAAGTGGGCTCCTGCCTCCTCGCCAAAGCTCTCAGAGAACCGCCGCACCAGATCCTCGAAGATGTAGCCGCAGTCCACGGCGCTGATTTTGTCCGGGCCAAGATAGCCCTTCTCGGAGCCGAACTCCTTGATAACGAGATAGAGGGTGTTGCTCTCCACCATCCGCTTGATGATGTTGTCAAAGTCGAACTTTGCCAGCACGTCCTGTGCGTTGGCGGAGAAGCCGGACAGGTAATCCCGGAAGTTGGACTCAATGTTGTCCGGGTCTGCCAGCAAAGTCTCGAAGGTGAAACGGCTGGTGTTATAGAACTGGTAGCCGGAGGCCTTCTGCAAAAAGCCGTCGATGACCTGTAGCTTTTTCACCTTTTCGTAGGTGTCAAGCACGGCTTGATGGGTGGGCAGAAGGCAGTCATGGAACCGCTTTACCACGGTCATGGGCAGAATGACCAGACCGTACTCGTGGGGCTTGAACGGCCCCCGCAGCATATCGGCCACGTTCCAGATCATGGCGGCTTTTTCGGCAATGTTGGCACCTACGGCGGTGATTTTATCGTTTGGCATACGTTGCTCCTTATTTTTTGTGATAGGTGGACATCCTGATTTTACAACAATGGGTGTCCTATAAATTGGATGGCAGGGGGCTTCTCCTGAAAAATGATTCTTGCATCTATTGTACCACGATAAAAGTGGAAACACCATATTCCGGCAAAAGAAAATGCCCGCCTGAAAGTCAGACGGGCATCGATCATAGAAGGATTTAATCTTCACATAGAAGATCGTTGTTGTGCATGAAGGTGATAAAGTTGAGGATGATTTTGGCGTTTCTCTCTACAATATCAGATTCGGTAAAATCTGTGGCATTTGCAGCAAGGTCAGTAAGCTCCTTGATTTTTGTACCCTCTTTTTTCTGCTTCCGGTTGTTTTCAAAACCGGTATAGTACTTGACCTTATCGCTGAAGCGATAATCAGAAGCGCGGATATTGATGCGCTTTTCCAACAACACCTTGTTGCCAAGGCTTTCAACATTTCTCGGATTGGAAAGCGAGTGCTCCTTTTCCTGGCGATTGCGTGCGTAGATGTGCTCAATCTCAAGTACACTTTCAAGGGACAAGAGCTCCTGGGAGGAGTTCTGGAATGCCCACCATGTCAGCATGGCCTTTGTGATCGCGCGGTTGTTGCTGAAGGTATAGTTGTCAAAAGCGTTCTGCAATTTCTGCGTATCAAACAAATAGTCAGAAAACCGAACAGGTTGCCCGGTTACAATGTTGATCATTTCTGCAAAAATGGGAGTGCGCAGTGCATTTACGCCCGGATTTGTAACGGCATATGCCCAGATGAATGCGGTGATTTTGTTAAGAAAGCTATAGAAACGATCGTCGTTCAGCAGACCATCGGAATCCCGATTGGCCATGTAATAGACCGAAACAAAATAAGTCCACATACCGTTGGGAGCGTAGTTCAGAACAAAGAGCCTGCGAAGAATTCGGTCAGAGAAGCGCTCAACATTTTGATTCTGTACATCATTCCAGAAATTTGCAAGATCAATCAAATTTTCAAAAGTCTGGTCATTTTTTAGCAAGCTGTAAGCATTCCGTTCATAAAATTTACGCAGTGCCTCCGTTGTCGAGGATTTGATGCCCTGCTTTGCACGTTCATAGTACATATACCGTGTGAAAAGCTCATCCATCGGAGTGCCGGTAATAGGATGGAAAATAGAATCACACAGCACCTCGAGATCCTTCCACTTTTGGATAAAGACTTCCCGCTCGCCTTTGGCAGAGTAATACTTGTAAAATTGCGCCTTGAAGATATCTGCATCAGACAGTGGCTTTCCGCGGTCATTCAATGTCGAGAAGATTCGCAAAGCGGTGTCCTGAGATTCTGCTTCAATCGGGAGCAAAATACAGTTGTTCATGATCCGAATCGGAAAGAAGGAAAACCAGTCTGGGTAAGTATTCAGAAAGTCTACGATCTTTTGCTGAAAAAAGCGATAGTTATTGGCGTAGCTGCTCTTTTCGCAATCAGACACGGTTCCTGTTTTCAGGATATTCAGAAATTCGCCCTTTTCCTTATCGGTGGCGACTTCTGAGTCGATTTTCAACGCTGACTTGTCCGGGTCACCAAACTCATCGGTTTTCCAGATGCACTGCTCAATGAACTTGCTGGTCTTTACAGCTTTATCGTTCTTCATACTTCCATATTTTTCATAGAAAGCTCGAAGTAACAGCATCAATGTCGTAAGGCGCTGTTGTCCGTCAATAATCTCCATTTTACCGTCATCATTTTTAAATGTGACGATGGGGCCGAGAAAATACTCATCACTGTCACTGTTGAATTTGTCGCAGTCATTGTCAGGAAATGCAAATAAGAACAAGTCATCCCAAAGAGTCTGGCATTCCTTTTCTCCCCAGGCGTAAGGCCTTTGATAATCCGGAATGAGGAAATCAGCCTTCTTCTCACTGAAAAGTGCCCGCACGCTTTTTTGATCAATGTTTAATTTTGACATTCGATGCCTCCTGTTCAGCATCAGCAGGTTGCTTCAACTTATCAAATCATCTTAAAATGCCGCAACGCCTCCACAATCGCATCCTCTTTTTCCTTCGGACACTGAGGCTGCTTTGTATTTTCGGACTTCGCCTTATGGTGGTTCTCTCGCTCAATAATGCCGTGTTTCTGCTTCACCTGCGCAATGTAGAGGTTGGACACCTTCAACTGGTGGTGTTCCCACACATAATCCCGAATCTCTTTGTAGGTGGCTTTGCTCTCGGCAGCAGTCACATCCAACTCATCCAGGCTCACTTCCACCTCGATGTGCCGTTCGACATTGAGTTTGGTCAAAAGGAGAACCGCTTCGCAATGGCTTGAGGGTTGCGTTTGTTACATCGTTTTGGTATAACAACTCACAACCTCCACATGTGTCGTCGCTAGAATCGGAACACATGGATTCAGCCTCGTTAGAAGCATGGGAACACAAAACAGCAGGGGAGTGGTTCTCCTTGCTATTCTTGCGAAGCGGCTTGAAATTCTTGCCGTCCACGCTGTTCTTGAACCCGGTCTTGTAGACAAAGACAATCATGTAGGGGTCTTTGTTCCCATCACTATCATAACCGCCCACGATTACTTTTTCAACTATACTTTCAAAAATATGTCGGTCAAAGGTGTCCAGAACCTCATTCTGTTCAAGTGTCTGTCGGAACATGGCGACACGCTTGCGCATGGTAGTTTCGGTTTCGGCTGCATCTTGCAGGCTTTCACACTCTTTCTGCAACTGCTCAATCTGGCTGGACAGGTCTAAATACTTTCGGTCGTAGGTCTCCTTGTCAATGGTATCTTCAAGACGCATATCAACCAGCTTGTTTTTCTTGACTTCCAGAGCGTGAATGTCCTTTTCAGCTTTTGCAAGACGCTTGCCCGCGTTGCTTTCGGAAAGGGCTTCTTCCGTCCGTTTCATAAACTCGTCCAGAACATCCTTGTTGTTCTGGCACAAGAGGCGATAGGATTCTACAAAAGCCCGTTCAATCGTTCTTTCGTCAACACCCTTGCTCTCCGGGCAGAACTTTTTTCCTTTTTTGGTGGAAACGACACATTGCCAGATTGCTTTATTATATTGTGAACTGCTATGCCAACTCCTCCTTGTCAGGGTGCCACCACAGAAACCACATTCTATCATGCAGCTAAAAGCGTATTTCCGGCTGAACTTTTCACGTTTGCCGTCTACATTAAGGCTGCGGGGCTTTGCACGCCGCCGCAAAATTTCTTGGGCGGCTTCAAAGACTTCTTCCGAAATAATGGGCTCGTGGTGCTCACGAATATAAAATTGATCTTCCTCGCCGAAGTTGTACAGACGCCGTTTTGAAATAGGGTCAACGGTGAATGTCTTTCCTAACAAAATGTCGCCTTTGTATTTTTCGTTTTTGATAATGCCGATTACGGTACTGTCCGCCCATTTGGGACTGCCGCGTTTGGTTTTATAACCTAAGTTTTCAAGTTCTTTGGCAATAACCGAACCACCGGCACCCTCCGTGTATCGCTGAAAAATGTAACGGACAACAGCCGCTTCTTCTTCGTTGACGGTGAGGGTTTTGTCCTCTGGATTGTAGTCATAGCCTAAACAGCCCTGAAAACCGACCAGCTCACCGCGCTGCATTTTCATCTTCAAGCCCTTTTTGACATTCGCAGAAATATTTTCGACTTCCTGCTGTGCAACAGAACTTAAAATCACAAGGAGCAGTTCGCCGTCCATAGTAAGGGTGTTGATGTTTTCTTCTTCAAAAAACACAGCCACACCTTTATCTTTGAGCATCCGAACATATTTCAGAGTGTCAAGCGTGTTTCGTGCAAACCGCGAAATGGATTTGGTAATCACCATGTCCACGTCACCGTTCATACAGTCGTTGATTAACCGCTGGAAATCCTCGCGCTTTTTCACCTGCGTACCTGTGATAGCTTCATCAGCATAGATGCCTGCCAAAGACCATTCCGGCTTACTTTTTATAAGTTCGGTATAGTATTCGACCTGCGACTTGTAGCTGTTCAGCTGATCTTCGGTATCGGTGCTGACACGACAATAGGCGGCTACGCGCAGCCTTTTTTCAAAGTTTGTGCGCGCTCGTGGAGAGAGCGTGTTTCGCGCTTTAATGACTTCAACATCTTTCATGCTTGACCTCCTTGTTGAATGTGTTCCTTTCATTGCGTTAATCATAACGCCAATGCAACATAAAATCAAGAGGATAGTTCGGAAACCACACGATAATCTTTCATTAAGCGCTGCTTGATAAGGGAATACTCTCTATCGGTTATGAGCTTTCTTTCTAACAGCTGCTTCAAAAAAGCAAGCTGAATGCTATAACGTATCAAATTTTGTTCTTTCAAAAATATCCCCCTTTCACAAAATAAAAAATGAGCCAACGGACGGCTGCTGGCAGCAGCCCACGGGAATCTCACCCCTGCATTCCTCATGCAGCCCTACTCATTGCCTGCGACGCTCTGAACGCTCGGACTTTGACGGTAAGGGAGTATCAGCCTGCCTGTATGTCATGGCCCGCAAGCAGCCGCGCTTGCATTGCGGCGTGGTGATGATCGCTCCACTTTTCAGAGAAAAGCATCTTGGCGCACTCGCCGTCCGGCTCGATACAGACAGCAACGTATCCGTTTGCCCTATGATGCACCGCCATTGTCCTGCGGGCATATTTTTCAAGGTCCTGTTCCGAAACGTGGAAAGGGTCAGACCGTTTCGGCTTTGGTTACAATAGAAGAAATCAGTTTGATTTCCAGATGGCGTTTCATGTACTCGTCTATGCACACATGAGGCTGACCGTGCTTGTCATAGAGAATGCCTGTACAGAGCTTGTTGATATAACCTCTGTAATGTCGCAAAACCTGTTCAACTGCATCGGTGTCCCCAGCGCAGGCGGAGCGAATCACCGAGAGCGGTAAAAAATCTCTGCTCGTGTGTTCATAGGAGTTCATTTACGCCTAACCTCCCTCCGGCAAGTGCGCCTTTAGCTTTTTTCGCAGCTCGTTCAGCGTTTTTGTCCGGTGGCGCTGTACAGCACTCCGGGACATTCCCATGAGGTCGCCAATCTCACCGTCGCCCAGTTCCAGAACACAAAACAGAATCAGAATGCTTTGTTCTTGCTTCGGCAGGGCGGCAAACGCGTTGGCAACAAGCTCATTGTCGATGTGCAGATCACAGCCGTAGGATGAAAATACAAATTCTTCACTCGGATAATGGTCTACACTCGTGAGCTGCCCCAGTTCTTCCATCGACAGAACGCTGAATGACTTTTCACGGTCAAGCAGGCGTTTTTTGTTTCGGTGATAGTTCCGGGCCTCATTTCGCAGCACCGCTTTGCAGAACGCATCGAATCGGTACTGTTCGCCATCGTTGCGAGGGATAGCTTCCATCTTCTCACCCCCTTTCTGTGGGGATGTCGGGTGGATTTTTCCCTTTCCGCTAATATGACACCCGAAACACCCGATTCTGCCCGCTTTTTTGAAAATTTCCAAAAATATTTTTGAAACAGGCAGCTTTTCAGGCGGCAATAGAAAAGCCCAGCAGACCGAAAACGGCCAACCGGGCATAATGGCAGCACGAAACGCGCAGTACCTACATCGTATAGTACATAGTAAAAGCCCTGCTGACCCTGTGCGGGAGCAAGGCTTTTTTTGACAGTTCAAAGCTGGGCGTTCGATAGAATATCAGGCGCATGGCAGCATCCTCCTATGGCCGCCATACGGACGATGAAACGCTTTGATAAGCAAAAAGAGCCGGCGGCCTTGATTTTCTCAAACACCGCCGGTTCAAAATGGGCGCAAAGAGTCACCTGCTCCAACCAACGGCTTTTTTATTTCCCCTTAGTCGGGGCAGGTTCTCATCATATACTGAAAAAAAGAACCGATAATCACAAGTGAATTCACCTTGTGCATTACCGGCTCTGCGTCTGTGCGTCTGGCTCTTTGATAACAGATATATTCAGTTGTCGTGCGGAGATCAATGTTTCATGCTTGCATTTGGGACAGTACAACGGGAAGTTTTCAAGAACTGTATCTTCTCGTATTCGTACTCGCGTTTTGGAATCGCATACTGGACACAATATCCATGTTTCGATCATTGCTTTGTACCGTCATTCTTGCAGTTCTTGAAACCACGCATAGCAGCCCAAATGCCGATAACAATGATATATGCACAGATACCCAGCGCGACAATAGTTATTTCCGTGCCATAGTCCGAAATAGTGATATTCTGTATCGCCGGGATGGCCCGAAATTGAATGTACGATGTCAAGGCCAGCAACCCAACATCGACGAAAATCATAAGCAATCCAGTCTGCTTGCTTACCTTTTCCTTATCGTATTTCGCACGTTCTTCGGGGCTTTTCGTATTAAATCCTGAAACCAACATACTTCCTTTGCCCGTCAACAAGATAATCGTAGCGATAATAGCGATTGCCACAATCACCCACATAATCCAGATAAACCACATAATCAAAACTCCCTTCAATCCTTGATTAAACTTTGTAATATAAATACTGACCTTTTTTGTCTACCCACGTCACCATTGCTAAAAACAACAGTAAAATGATTGCACAGGCAATCCAACTCCCGATAAACAAAGAACTTGGGAAAAATCTCAACAACAAATATGCCGTTCCGCAGGTAACTACAACTCCAATCAATGCTGTCAAAATCGCTGGTAGGCTTTGCTTGATAATGTGGGTGACATTCTCCCATTCAAAATTTGGGAAAATAAGATTTAAGATGTAGCCTATCATTCCAATCAGCACCGAACATAGCAAAGGAAAAGCATACCCCAGCATAGCTTTAGGGAAAG
>ERZ860668.793-NODE-793-length-22670-cov-5.640416_pt1 | contig 22670 bp, 23 predicted proteins | sample MGYA00510062_ERZ860668 | MGnify/ENA primary metagenome ERZ860668 (study PRJEB30046, sample SAMN00715258) | human gut metagenome | study: EMG produced TPA metagenomics assembly of the A metagenome-wide association study of gut microbiota in type 2...
ATGAGCTGGCGGAGCTGGGGAAGAATTTCGGCTATGAATACTGGGAGCGGGTGGATAAGACCCATTCCGGCGTGCGCTTCTGCGCCAGCTGGGCCACCACCCAGGAGCACGTGGACGCCCTGCGGGCCGCCGTACAGGCCCTGCGAAAATAACAACAACCGGAACAAACTGGAACAATTTGAGGAGGAACGACACATGGAAACATACGGACTGGAAAAGCTGGGCATCATCAACGCCGGGGCGGTGTACCGCAATCTGACGCCGGCGCAGCTGGGGGAGCACGCTCTGCGCCGGGGGGAGGGCACCCTGTCCAACACCGGAGCCCTGGTGGTCAAGACCGGGAAGTACACCGGCCGCAGCGCCAACGACAAGTTCATTGTGGATACCCCCGCCGTCCATGACGACATCGCCTGGGGCAAGGTGAACCGGCCCATGGACAAGGCCCGGTTCGACGCCATCTATGCCAAGGTCACGGCGTATCTCCAGAATAAGGAGGTCTATGTCTTTGACGGCTTCGCCGGGGCGGACCCCAAGTATACCAAGGGCTTCCGCATCGTCAATGAGCTGGCCAGTCAGAATCTGTTCATCCATCAGCTGCTGCGCCGCCCCACGGCGGACCAGCTGAAGGACTTCCATGAGGATTATACCATCATTGCCGCCCCCGGCTTCAAGTGCATCCCCGAGATAGACGGCACCCGGTCCGAGGCTGCCATCCTGGTGGACTACGAGGCCCATCTGGTGGTGATCTGCGGCACCCAGTACGCCGGCGAGATCAAGAAGGACGGCAACACCCTGACCGTCAAGCGCATGCTGGAGGACGGCTACATGACCGTGAAGGTCAAGACCCCCTGCATGATCACCTGCATCAAGGAGCTGAATCAGCCCCGTTACCTGTCCGTGGGCGGCGCTTTCGAAGCCTACAGCAAGCCCCTGGTCACCATGACCTATGAGACTCTGAAGGATCATCCCCTGATCGACAAGAGCACCATCGGCCTGGCGGGTTCTCCCACCAACATTCTGACCTCCTTTACGCCTCCCCAGAAGGGCGCCGGCATGATGCTCGAGGGCGCCGGTAAGGAGACTACCGACAAGCTGGCCGGCATCCTGGCCGCCAAGCACATCATCTGAGGAAGGAGATAAGAAAATGGCTTTTAATAGTGCTGATACCGCTGCCTTCAAAAACGTCTGGGTTTTCTGCGAGCAGCGTCAGGGCGTGATGATGCCCACCACCTTTGAACTGATCTCCGAGGGCCGGAAGCTGGCCGACGAGCTGGGCGTTGAGCTGTGCGGCATTCTGCTGGGCGACAACGTGGACGGCATTGCCAAGGAGCTGGGCGGCTATGGTGCCGATAAGGTCATGGTCTGCGACAGCCCCCTGCTGAAGGACTACACCACCGATGCATACGCTAAGGTCGTGTGCGACATGGTCAACGAGTACAAGCCCGAAGTCCTGCTGATCGGTGCAACCAACATCGGCCGCGATCTGGGCCCCCGCTGCGCAGCTCGTCTGCACACCGGCCTGACCGCTGATGCTACCCATCTGGACATCGACACTGCAAAGTATATTGATTTCCTGAAGGAGAGCTCCACCATCGACCTGTCCAAGCAGAAGTTCGATATGGAAGACCGCAACCTGAAGATGACTCGTCCCGCATTCGGCGGCCATCTGATGGCTACCATCATCTGCCCCCGCTTCCGTCCCCAGATGTCCACCGTGCGCCCCGGCGTTATGAAGAAGGCTCCCTTCGATCAGGCCAAGGCAGATGCCTGCCAGATCGTGAAGCCCGCTTTCGAGCTGTCCGCTGCCGACATCAAGACCGAGGTCCTGAGCGTCGAGAAGGCTGCTGAGAAGCTGGTCGATCTGATCGGTGCCGATGTCATCGTCTCCGTTGGCCGCGGCATCAGCAAGGATGTCAACAAGGGCATCGAGCTGGCTGAGCAGCTGGCTGCTGCACTGGGCGGCGGCGTTGTGGGTGCTTCCCGTGCCGTTACCGATGCAGGCTGGATGACCGCTGACCATCAGGTCGGTCAGACCGGTAAGACGGTCCACCCCAAGATCTATGTTGCTCTGGGCATTTCCGGTGCCATCCAGCACACCGCTGGTATGCAGGATTCCGAGTGCATCATCGCTGTCAACAAGAACGAGAGCGCACCTATCTTCGGTGTTGCTGACTACGGCATCGTGGGCGATCTGTTCAAGGTCGTTCCCGAGCTGATCAAGCAGATCGAGGCTGCCAAGGCTGCTGAATAAGCACCTGATTTTCCCCGAACCCTGATTGTGATAAGGCCGCCGCGCAGTGGAAACGCTGTGCGGCGGCCTTTTGCGTCTCCGGAAAAGCGCTCCGTTCTATCCCGCCTGTTCCCGGAATAAAATGACACCAAGAGCGGACAGGAAAGGAGCGCGTACCATGGAGTTGAAGATCTTTCGGGATGCCCTGCCGGCGGCGGGGACAAACTGTACCCTCAAGGCAGAGCTGCCGCTGGAAACAGAGATCCTGATCTCTGATTATCTGCCACCGGTGTTCAAGCTGGTCAAGTGCTTTGTCAGGCCGGTGGTGCTGCAAAAGCGGCTGCAGCCCGGCAAGCTGCAATTGGAGGGATATCTGCGCTGTGTGGTCTATTATCAGGGGGAAGAGGGGGCGGGCTTGTGCCAGACCGAGCAGAAGCTCCCTTTTACCAAGCTGCTGGACCTGCCGGAGTTCGTCTTCACGGCATGGGCCGTGCAGGTGGAAGGCCAGACCGAATATCTGAACTGCCGCACCGTCAACCCGCGCCGCATCGAGGTGCGGGGGGCGTATGGACTGGTGGTATCGGTGCATACGCAGGTCAAAACGGATGTCATCACGGCCCTTTCGGATGGCGGGGTGGAGCAGAAACTGGTCACCCTTTCCGGGGTGCGGCGTGCCGCTGTGCTGGAAAAGCTGGTCACGGTCGAGGGCGAAATCCGCTTTCCCACGCCGCCCGCCGCCGTTTTGGACCTCAGCGGCAATGCCTCTGTTGGAGACCTCAAGCTCCTGAACGGGAAAGCCGTTGCCAAGGGCGTGCTGGTCGTCTCCTGCGCCTGGCGTGCCGAGGGCGACCCGGCACTGCAAGGCCAGAGCGTGAACCTGAACTTCAATCAGGTGCTGGATGTGGACGGCCTGAGCGAGGACTGCCGATGCCTCTGCGTGGCCGAGCCGGTGGGCTTTACGCTCACGGAGGGAGAAGGGGAGGAACCCAGCCGCCTGACCGCCAACCTGATGCTGCGCCTGCGGGCGTGGAGGCCCTACCAGCTGCAGTGCGTGGCGGATGCCTTCTCCACGAAATTCGAGACAGAACAGACCCCGCAGACGGTACAGACGGAATCGCTGGCCTGCACCCTGGATGAGACCGTGACCCTGACGGGCTCCGGCCCCCTGCCGGATGCAGGAGCAAAAATTCTGGCCTGCTTTGCCTCCTTTGGCCCGGCCCTGCTGGCATACAGGGAAAACAACTGGGATCTGACCAGCCGGGTGACTGTGACTGCCTTTGGGGAGAACAGCCTTTCGGAGCTGGAAAGCTATGAAAAGGTGCTGGAGCTTGCCCTGCCGCTGGGGCGGGAGCTGCCCTCGGACGCGGAGCTGATCCCGGAGTGCTGGCTCCGTGCCGAGGACCTGCGCTGTGTCTGCGCAAACGGCACACTGGAGGTCAACCTTTCCGTCAAGGCAGAAGGGGCCATCTTACAGCGGAGCGGGAACACCTGCGTTGGCTCCATCGCGCTGGGGGAGCCGCTGACCCCGGCAGACCCGGAGATCAGCCTGCGCATCTATTATGCACAGGCAGGGGAGGAGCTGTTTGCCATCGCCAGACGGTTCCATGTCTCCCCGGCCCAGATGCTGGCCGCCAACGACCTTGCAGAGGGCACCACGGCCATCGATGCGCCTCAAAGGCTTCTGGTGCCGGGAGCAGGGGGCTGATCCATCCGATTTTGTACTTCATAGAAGAACAATTCGAAGCTAAAGTATGACTTATGAACTAAAAATGAACAAAAAACATCCCGGACCTCTCCCAATTTGAGAAAGGCTCTGCTATAATAATTTTTGTCGTGTAAAAAAGCCTTTTAGATAAAGGAGAAGTTATGATCAAAAATATCGAGTTGGAGAAGGGTGCATACCAGTTTGATGCCAAGATGCCCCTTCGCCAGGCCATCCCGCTGGGCCTGCAGCATGTGTTTGCCATGTTCGTGGGCAACCTGACCCCGCTTCTTATCATCACCAGTGCCTGCGGCCTTGCAGGCGGTGAGTTTGCTGACCTGCAGGTCAGCCTGCTGCAGAACGCCATGTTCGTGGCCGGTGTGGTCACGCTGGTGCAGCTGTTCTCCATCGGCCCTGTGGGCGGTCAGGTCCCCATTATCATGGGCACCAGCTCTGGCTTCCTGGGCGTGTTCAACAGTGTGGCTGCTTCCATGGGCGGCGGCGTGCTGGCCTACGGTGCCATCATGGGCGCTTCCATTCTGGGCGGCCTGTTTGAGACTGTGCTGGGCTTCTTCCTCAAGCCTCTGCGCAAGTTCTTCCCCTCGGTGGTCACCGGCACGGTGGTGCTGTCCATCGGTCTGTCCCTGATCTCCGTGGGTGTCAACTCCTTTGGCGGCGGCAACGCAGCCAAGGACTTCGGTTCCGCGGAAAACCTGCTGCTGGCCGTGTTCGTGCTGGTGGTGATCCTGTTCTTCAAGCATTGGACCACGGGCTTCCTGAGTTCTTCCTCCATCCTCATCGGCATTGTGGCGGGCTATCTGGCTGCCTTTATCATGGGCTTTGTCCTGCCTACCACCGGTGTCACTGCCGAGGGTGTGGAGTTCACCAAGGCATGGGTGCTGAACTGGAGCAAGGTGGCACAGGCCGATTGGTTTGCCATCCCCAAGCTGGTTCCCGTCAAGATCATTTTTGATATGCGCGCCATCCTGCCCGTGCTGATCATGTTCATCGTCACCGCTGTGGAGACCGTGGGCGATATCTCCGGCGTGATGGAGGGCGGCATGAGCCGTGAGGCCACCGATAAGGAGCTGTCCGGCGGTGTTATCTGCGACGGCCTGGGCTCTTCCTTTGCCGCCTGCTTCGGCGTTCTGCCCAACACCTCCTTCAGCCAGAACGTGGGTCTGGTTTCCATGACCAAGGTCGTCAACCGCGGTGCACTGGCTACCGGTGCCATCTTCCTGATCCTCTGCGGCCTGATCCCCAAGCTGGGCGCACTGGTCTCCATCATGCCGCAGGCCGTTCTGGGCGGTGCTGCCGTGATGATGTTCTCTTCCATCGTGGTGTCCGGCATCCAGCTCATTACCAAGGAAAAGATGACTCCGCGCACCCTGACCATCGTTTCCGTTGCACTGGGCGTGGGTTACGGCATGGGTGCAAATGCCAGCATCCTGGCACACACCCCCCAGTTCTTCCAGCTGATCTGCGGCGAGAGCGGCATCGTGCCCGCAGCCTTTGTGGCCATTGTGCTGAACGTGCTGCTGCCCAAGGACGATAAGGCCGTATAAACCTCTCAGTCACCTTCGGTGACAGCTCCCCTGACAGGGGAGCCAAGAAGTGCCCTTGCCTCTCCTGTCAGGGAACGCACCATTGCGCTGCAATGGCGGAGAGCTCCTCCAGAGCTTCCGGCGTATCTGCATCCAGCAGTTCTTCCCACCGCTGGGCGTAAACGATCTGTACCTGCTCAGGGTGAGCCTTGAGCACAACACTGCCGCCCTTGCCCTCGGGCAGGGTGCGCAGAGCGGGAAAATATCCGCATCCAAACAGAACGGGACTTCCGACAACGGTGTCCGGGCCATCTGCGGCCCGGGCTCCCAGCCGGAAGATCGCCCGCTCTGTTTCTTTTTGTGTCTGGGCAAAAGCAGTGATCAGCGCTTCCAGCGTCTCCCGCTGCAGCAGGGGCTGATCTCCGGGCAGGAAGATGCAGCCTGCAAGACCGGGGCATTGCTCCAGCAGCGCCTCCAGCCCCAGCCGAACGGTGTCGTTCCGGCCCGGCAGGCTGTGGAGCAGGCAGGGAACGGCCTGTGCGTCACACAGGGCTTTTACCCCGGCAGAGCGGGTCACGACCACCCGGGCAGCAAGGGCGGGGGTAGCGGTGATCTCCAACGCCCGGCAGAGCAGGGGGCGGCCCTCGAAATCGGCCAGCAGCTTGTTGGAGCCGAACCGCCGGGCCAGCCCCGATGCCATGATGACGCATCCCACCGGAGGGTAGGCGTTTTTTCTGCACAACTCTGCCATAAAATCATTCCTCCTGAACCTGCCGGATCTGCGGCAGTCTTTCCAGTGGCATTATAAGGGATTTTGTGATAAAATAAAAGTAGCAATCGAAAAAAGAGAGGTACTGCGTATGATGACGATCCGGGAATACAAACGGGCCGAAAGCCTCGAGGAAGCCTGGCAGCTCAACCAGAAGCGAAACAATCGGGTCATCGGCGGCATGATCTGGCTCAAGATGGAGAACATCAATGTCGGCACCGCCATCGACCTGTCAGGCCTTGGGCTGGACAAAATTGAGGAAACGGCCGAGGGCTTTTCCATCGGGGCCATGGTGCCCCTGCGGCAGATCGAGCTCCACGAGGGACTCAATGCCTACACGGACGGCGCTGTGCGGGAATCTGTGCGCCACATTGTGGGTGTGCAGCTGCGCAACCTTGCCACCGTGGGCGGCAGCATTTACAGCCGTTTTGGCTTTTCCGATGTTCTGACCATGTTCCTGGCCCTGAACGCTTCGGTGGAGCTCTACAAGGGCGGCATCGTGCCGCTTTCGGAGTATGCTCAGCGCCCGTACGACAGGGATATCCTGGTGCGGGTCATCGTGCCGAAGGAGCAGGCAGCATTCTGCTATCAGTCGGTGCGCAACAGCCAGACGGATTTCCCGGTGCTGACCTGTGCCGCCGCGAAAACGGCCGGGGGCTTCCGGGTCGCCATTGGTGCCCGGCCCGGCAAGGCAGTGCTATATACCCTGCAGCCCAATGCCGCCGAAACGCCGGAGCTGACCGCTGCTCGTTTTGCCGCTGAGGTGCGGGCAAACATCCGGACGGAGAGCAACATGCGCGGCAGTGCGGAATACCGCAATCATCTGGCCGGGGTGCTGGTCAAGCGCGCTGTGCTGAAATTGGAAGGAAACAGGTGAGACAAGATGCAGGTGAATATTATTCTGAACGGAACCAAAGTCACGGCAGAGGCCGCACCGGACACCCTGCTCATCGATTTTGTCCGCGCACACGGCTGTTACAGTGTCAAGCGCGGCTGTGAGACCTCCAACTGCGGCCTGTGCACCGTCTTTCTGGACGATGTGCCGGTGCTGTCCTGCTCTGTGCTGGCAGCCCGTGCCGACGGCCACAGGGTGACCACGCTGGAGGGCCTGCAGGAGGAGACTGCTGAGTTCGGTGCTTTTATCGCCGATCAGGGTGCGGAGCAGTGCGGCTTCTGCAACCCGGGCTTTATTATGAACGCCCTCGCCCTCTTCCGGGAAAAGGAATACCCCACTGAGGAGGAGATCAAGGAATATCTCGCGGGCAACCTCTGCCGCTGCTCCGGCTACGAGGGCCAGCTCCGGGGCATCCAGAATTTCCTCGCCTGGAAGAAAGCAAAACAGGAGGGTGCCGAATGAAAAACGTCAACAAAGCATTCCGCAAAAAGGATGCCATGCAGCTTGTGACCGGCAAGCCCGTTTACATGGATGATCTGGCCCCGGCAGACTGCCTGATCGTCAAGCTGTACCGCTCGCCCCATGCCAACGCCATGGTGGAGCGCATCGACACGTCCGTGGCCAAAAAGGTGCCCGGCATCGAGGCCATCTTCACCTGGGAGGATGTGGATCAGAACGCCCGCCGCTACACGCAGGCCGGCCAGACCTACCCCGAAGCCAGCCCCTACGACCGCCTGGTCATCGACCGCCACGTCCGCTTTGTGGGGGACGTGGTGGCTATTGTGGTGGGCAAGGATGAGAAGTGTGTCGAGAAAGCCATGAAGCTCATCAAGGTGGAGTATCAGGTGCTGGAGCCGGTGCTGGATTTCCACACTGCGAAGGACAACCCCATCCTTGTCCACCCGGAGGACAACTGGGAGAGCCTGAGCCCCGTGGGTGCCGACAACAAGCGCAACCTCTGTGCCCACGATGCGTGCGGCGACGGCGACATTGATGCCGTGCTGGCAAAGTGCGATGTTGTCATCGACCGTGTTTACCACACCAAGGCCTGTCAGCAGGCCATGATGGAGACCTTCCGCACCTGCTGCTGGATGGACCTGTACGGACGGCTGAACATCCTCAGCTCGACCCAGATCGTGTTCCATACCCGCCGCAATGTGGCAAACGCCCTGCACATCCCCAAATCCATGATCCGCGTCATAAAACCCCGCATCGGCGGCGGCTTTGGTGCCAAGCAGACGGCGGTCTCGGCCATCTATCCGGCCTTTGTTACCTGGAAGACCAAGAAGCCCTGCAAGCTGATCTTCACTCGCGAAGAGAGCCAGACCGCATCCTCGCCCCGTCACGAGATGGAAATGCACGTCCGTCTGGGTGCCACCAAGGACGGCATCGTGAAGGGCATCGACCTCTACACCCTGTCCAACACCGGTGCCTATGGTGAGCACGGCCCCACAACGGTGGGCCTTTCCGGTCACAAGTCCATCCCGCTGTATGGCAAGGCCGAAGCCTTCCGTTTTGTCAGCGACGTGGTCTACACCAACCACATGTCTGCCGGTGCGTACCGCGGCTATGGTGCGACCCAGGGCCTGTTTGCAGTGGAATCTGCCGTCAACGAGCTGGCTGCCAGACTCCACATGGATCCCTTCAAGATCCGCGAAATGAACATCGTCAAAGAGGGCGATGTGATGCCCGCCTATTACGGCGCTGTGAACACCAGCTGCGCGCTGGACCGCTGCCTGAAAAAAGTCCACGAGATGATCGACTGGGACAACAAGTACCCTGTGCGCGACCTTGGCAATGGCAAGGTGCGCGCCGTGGGTATGGGCATGGCCATGCAGGGCTCCGGCATTTCCGGCATGGACGTAGGCAGTGCAACGCTCAAGGTAAACGATGACGGGTTCTACTCCCTCATCATCGGCGCTGCCGATATGGGCACCGGCTGTGACACCACGCTGGCTCAGATCGCCGCCGAGGTGCTGGACTGTGACCTGGACAATATCACCGTCTTTGGCGCGGATACCGATACCTCGCCCTATGATTCCGGCTCCTACGCTTCCTCTACCACCTATGTCACCGGCAAGGCAGTGGAGAAGTGTGCCCTCCGGCTGCGCGGCCAGATCTGCAAGCTGGGCGCGGAGCTGCTCCAGACGACCGAAGATGCTGTGGATTTTGACGGCAAGTTCGTCTCCCTGAACGCAGACCCGGAAAAGCGGGTCTCTCTCTCTGAGGTGGCCTTCGCCTCCCAGTTCGGCCACATGGTGCCGCTGGAGATCACCGAGACCCACACCTCGCCCCTTTCGCCCCCGCCCTACATGGTCGGCGCGGCTGAAATTGAGCTGGACAAGGAGACCGGTGAGGTCAAAGTGGTGGATTATGCCGCCTGTGTGGACTGCGGCACCCCCATCAACCCCAACCTGACCCGTGTGCAGACCGAGGGCGGCATCCTGCAGGGCATCGGCATGGCCCTGACCGAGAACATCACCTATGATGCCAAGGGCTGGCCGATGGAAAATTCCTTTATGCAGTATAAGATCCCCGCCCGTGTGGACATCGGCCACATCCGGGTGGAATTTGAGAGCAGCTACGAGCCCAACGGCCCGTTTGGTGCAAAATCCATCGGTGAGGTGGTCATCAACACCCCGCTGCCCGCCATCGCGGATGCCATCTACAATGCCATCGGCACCCGCTTCTACGAGCTGCCCATTACCCCGGAGCAGGTCGCCATGGCGGTGGAAGAGAACCGCTGATGCTTTTGGAAACACAATTTCCGTTTCTGGCTGAAAAGGACCATGTGGTCTCGCTGGTGGGCGGCGGCGGAAAGACCACCCTGCTCTATGCCTTTGCCCGGCATTGTGCCGCCAAAGGCTGGCGGGTGCTGGTGAGCACCACCACCCACATCCGGCAGCCCGGGGCACATTATGCCGCAGATGAGGCAGCCCTTGCGGCCCTCTGGGCGGCAGGGCAATATGCCGTGGCCGGTGTCCCGGCAGAGCAGGTCAAGCTGACCGCCCTGCCGCCGGAGCAGCTGACCTGCTGGATGGCACAGGCGGATATTGTTCTTCTGGAAGCGGACGGTGCAAAACGGCTGCCCTGCAAGGCCCCGGCGGCCCATGAACCGGTGCTGCTGCCGGAAAACGATATCGTGCTGGGTGTGGCCGGATTGTCCGCACTGGGCAGACCTCTGCGGGAGGTCTGCTTCCGGCTGGAGCAGGCCTGCGCCCTGCTGGGCGCTGCCCCCGAAACGCTTCTGACCCCGGAGCTGCTGGCAAGGCTGCTGGCCAGTGAGCAGGGAGGACGAAAACTGGTGGGGAACCGCCGTTTTTCTGTGGTGCTCAATCAGGCGGATGACCCCGCCCGCATTGCTGCCGGAGAACAGACCCTTGCGCTCCTGCGCAAAAAATATGATGTGCAGGGCGTGTTGACTTATTTTGATGAAAAGGAGCGTGCATAAAATGGCAGAACAAGGCCCCATTGTATTCTGCACCGGCGGCGGATGCACCGCAAAGCTGGGTGCCGGGGTACTGAGCCGCATACTGGAAAAGCTGCCCCGGGGCGAAAAAGACCCCGACCTTCTGGTTGGCTACGACAGCCGGGACGATGCTGCTGTCTACCGCATTACCGAGGATATTGCCCTGGTGCAGACGGTGGATTTCTTCCCGCCGATGGTCGATGACCCCTATACCTTCGGGCAGATCGCCGCGGCCAATGCCCTGAGCGATGTCTACGCCATGGGTGGTGAGGTCAAAACGGCACTGAATCTTGTCTGCTTCCCCGAGAGCATGGATCTGAACGTGCTGGGGGAGATCCTGCGCGGCGGTGCCGAAAAGGTGGCCGAAGCCGGGGGCATGCTGGTGGGTGGGCACTCCATTGCCGATACCGGTGTGAAGTACGGCCTGTCGGTGACAGGCCTGGTAGACCCGCACCGCCTGACGGCCAACGATACCGGCCGCCCGGGCGACAAACTTCTTCTTACCAAGGCGCTTGGCGTGGGGCTGATCTGCACCGCCAACCGGGTGGGCGAAGCCGCACCGGAACAGATGGAAGCCGCAGTCCGTTCCATGACCACCCTGAACAAAGCAGCGGCAGAGATCGCGCGCAGGTACGAGGTGCATGCCGCCACGGATGTGACCGGGTTCAGCTTTCTGGGCCATCTGCACGAGATGATGGGGGAGAAACTCTCCAGCGTCATCGATGCCCATGCGGTGCCGATACTGCCCGGTGCGTGGGAGGCCGCGGATGCCTGCCTGTACACCGCTGCCGGTCAGCGCAACCGCAACCACACCGGGCCCTTCGTCCGGTTTGAGAAAGTGCCCTTCCCGATGGAAGAGATTCTGTTTGATCCCCAGACCTCCGGCGGCCTGTTGTTTGCTGTGGCCCCGCAGGATGCCGCTGCACTGGAAGCAGAGCTGCAGGCGGCGGGCCTGCCCGCAAAGATCGTGGGCACCATTGGGGAAAAGCAGACACCGGAGATCACAGTAACATACGAATGATGGAGGAACAACCAATGATCAAGATCGATGCCCGTGGAGATGCCTGCCCGCTGCCCGTGGTCAAGGCCAAAAAGGCCATTGCAGAGCTGCACGGCCCCGGCGAGGTGGAAGTACTGGTGGACAATGAGATCGCTGTCCAGAACCTGACCAAGATGGCCCAGCAGAAAGGCTACCTGTCCAGCTCTGAAAAGCTGGCCGAGCAGGAATACCGTGTCCGCTTTACTATCAAGGACACGCCCGCTGCGGATACCGCTGTGCTGGGCGAAGAGAAACAGCAGGCAGAAGCGGAAACCTGCATCCCGGATGCCCGCACTGATACGGTGGTGGCCATCGCGTCCGACAAGATGGGGGAAGGGGCCGAGGAGCTGGGCAAAACCCTGCTCAAGGCCTTCGTGTTCTCCCTGACCCAGCAGGACAAGCTGCCCAAGACGATCCTCTTCTATAACGGCGGCGCATCCCTGACCTGTGAGGGTTCGCCCATGCTGGAAGACCTGAAGGCACTGGAAGCTGAGGGCGTGGAAATCCTGACCTGCGGCACCTGCCTGAACTTCTACGGCATAACGGAGAAGCTGGCTGTGGGCGGCGTGACCAATATGTATGTCATTGCCGAAAAGATGCTGAATGCCGGGAACGTGGTCAAACCGTGATCTACCTTGATAACGCCGCAACCACCTTGTACAAGCCCCCGGAGGTGGGGCAGACGATGCTGGATGCTCTGCAGACAGCGGGCAACCCGGGCCGTGGAGCCCATGCGCCCACCCTGCACGCCTCCCGTGTCGTCTACGAGACCCGGGAAGCGCTGGCCCAGCTCTTCCACGCCGAAGGCCCGGCCTGCATCGCCTTTGCATCCAATGCGACCCAGGCACTGAACACGGCCATCAACGGGCTCTTTGGCCCGGGGGATCATGTCATCACCACGGTCTGTGAGCACAATTCCGTCCTGCGGCCCCTCTACCGCCTCCAAAGGCAGGGGGTTGAGGTGAGCTTTGTGGATGTGGATGCAAACGGTGTGCTCCGCTATGCGCAGTTTGAGCAGCTGCTCCGTCCCAACACCAGGGGAGTGGTTGTGACCGGTGCTTCCAATGTCACCGGAAACCGCACGGACCTGGCGTTCGTGTCCGCTTTTGCAAAAAAACACGGCCTGTTGTTTCTCGTGGATGCCGCCCAGACAGCGGGTGCCATGCCGATGGATGTGCAGGCACTGGGGATCGATGTGCTTTGCTTTACCGGGCACAAGGCGCTGCTGGGCCCGCAGGGCACCGGCGGGCTGTATGTCCGGCCCGGGCTGCAGGTTGCCCCCCTTGTGGTGGGCGGCAGCGGAGTCCACAGCTTTGATGAACGCCACCCCGTCGAAATGCCCACCGCTCTGGAAGCCGGGACGCTGAATGTGCCGGGAATCGCCGGGCTGGGGGCCGGGGTGCGCTGGCTCCTGACGCAGGGCGTGGAAGCGCTGGAAACAAAAGAAAATTCGCTTGCACGCCTGTTTTACGAAACTGTCCGAGAAATTCCCGGTGTGCGGCTCTATGGTGACTTCACTGCGCCGCGTGCACCCATCGTCTCGCTGAACCTGATGGGCGAGGATTCCGCCCGGGTGGCAGATGCGCTCTGGGAGGAGTACGGTATCTGTGTGCGGGCCGGTGCGCACTGTGCTCCGCTGATGCACAAGGCGCTGGGCACCGTGGAGCAGGGCGTGGTGCGGTTCAGCTTCTCCCACACCAACACCCGGGAGGAGGCGCTTGCCGCTGCCCGTGCGGTGCGCAGCCTGGCGGAGGAATAAATAATGCGTGCAAAGAGACCCTATATCGTGTTATCCTTCCGCACCACAGTGGAAGCAATGGCATGGGAAAAACACTGCGAAGCGGAACACATCCCCGGGCGGCTTATTCCGCTGCCCCGGGAGCTCTCTGCCGGGTGCGGCCTTGCGTGGCGGATGCCGCCCGAGGACTGGCCGCTGTGGCAGAGCCGCATCGACCCCGCCGCCTATGATGCCGCAGCGGTGGTAGAACAATAACAAATAAAGGAGAATTGGATGGGAAACCGTTCTTTTTTCAATGCACTCCATGACCGGGAGGGGGATTTTCTGCTGGCCACGGTGCTGGAAGGCCCGGCGCAGGGGGAACGTGTCCTGCTGCGGAACACAGCACCGGTCTGGCCGGAGGAACTGCCTGCGTTCTGGGGGAAGCATCTGCCTGCCTTGGCCGCTGTGACCTCCAGTGGAATTCTGAAATCAGCCGGACATCGCATCTTTGTGGAGCGCTTTGGCGCGGCCCCGCAGCTTGTGGTCTGCGGCGGCGGCCATGTGGGCGCGTCGGTGGTGCGGCTGGCAAAGCTGCTGGGCCTGCCGGTCACAGCGCTGGAGGACCGCCCAGAGTTTGCGGAGGAGCTGCGTCAGGCCGGGGCCGATGCTGTGCTCTGCCTGCCCTTTGCAGAGGGCCTTGCGCAGATCCCCGGCGGGCAGGAGACATACTTTGTGGTCGTGACCCGTGCCCACAGCTGTGATATTGCCTGCCTGCGTTCTATTCTGCAAAAGCCCGCCGCCTATGTGGGCATGATGGGCAGCCGGAAGCGCGCGGCTCTGGTGCACACACAACTGGCAGAGCTGGGGCTGCCGCAAGAGCGCATTGATGCCCTGCACGCGCCCATTGGTCTTTCCATTGGCGCAAAAACCGCACAGGAGATCGCACTTTCTATTCTTGCGGAGATCGTCTCTGTTAAAAACAGCCGCCAGCAGACCGAGGGCTTTTCCCCGGCGCTGCTGGCCGCGCTGGAACAGCAGACCGCTCCGGTAGTGCTGGCGACCATCGTCGGCCGCCATGGCTCTACGCCAAGGGAGGAGGGCTCCAAGATGTTGATCCTGCCCGATGGCTCTGCTGTGGGCAGCGTGGGCGGCGGCATCATGGAGTACCGCACCCAGAAGCTGGCGCGGGAATTGCTGGAGCCGGGGGCTGCTCCATGCAGGATAGCTGCCTTCACCACAGAGGGGGCCAGCGATGCCGCTGCTATTGCAGCCTGCGGCGGCTCCATGGAAGTCTTTTTGCAGCGTCTGGAACCGGAGGGATGAGTCATGAAGCGTGATGACCTGATCGTTGTCCGGGGCGGGGGAGACCTTGCCACCGGTGTTGTGCATCGGCTCTGGTCGGCTGGCCTGCGGGTGCTGGTGCTGGAAACAGCCCATCCCGCTGCCATCCGTCGGCAGGTGTCTCTCTGTGAGGCTGTTTACGAAGGCGAGACCGCTGTGGAAGGAATGCGGGGCATCCGGGTGGAGACGCTGGCAGATGCCGATGCCGTCTGGGCACAGAACGCCGTGCCGATTCTGATAGACCCCACGGGTGCTTGCCTGCCGCAGGCAAGGCCTGCTGTTCTGGTGGATGCCATCATCGCAAAGAAAAATCTGGGCACCACCCGGGAAATGGCTCCGCTGACCATTGCCCTTGGCCCCGGTTTTACGGCGGGGCAGGATGTGGACGTGGTGGTGGAGACCAAGCGCGGCCACAAGCTGGGCCGCATCATCCGGGAAGGATCTGCCGCGCCAAACTCCGGCGTGCCGGGCATCATCGGCGGCTATGGTGCTGAGCGTGTGCTCCATGCGCAGGCCGCGGGCATCTTCCGCAACCTGCATTCCATCGCCGATTTTGTGGAGGCAGGCGAGGCTGTGGCCGAGATCGAAACGCCGGACGGTCAGCGTCTGCCGGTGATCACACAGATCTCCGGCATCCTGCGGGGTCTGCTGCGGGATGGCTACCCGGTGACCAAAGGATTCAAGGTAGCCGATGTGGACCCCCGCCGTGCGGAGCTGGAAAACTGCTTCCTCATCTCGGATAAGGCCCGCTGCATTGCGGGCAGTGTGCTGGAACTGATTGCCGCAGCGTGCTGGAACTAAAAGAAACGGGACTGTTTTTGCAACAGCCCCGTTTCTTTGTTACTCTGTCAGTTTTGTGATGAGCATCTGATAGATCTCGTTGCCCTTGAGGATGAATTGCTTCTTGACCAGATCGGCACTCAGCCGGTCAGGCGTGCCGATGTCCAGACAAAACAGCTCCTGATCCAGTGCTTTGATGGTGCAGCGGATGGAGCAGTGGCCGTCCGGCTTTTCGGTGATGCGGGCGCTGTACTCGGCTTCCTTGCGGGCCCAGGTCTGGCTGCGCAGAACCGCCGCCACCGCGCGCTCCCGCACACTGCGGGGCAGGTCATAGGCAAGCTCCTGCGCGACCTTGCGTCCTTTTTCGGTGATGGAATAGCGGTCTTCCTTCAGCGTGACCAGCTGCTGGCGGGTGATATCATCCAGACAGGAGCCGATCTCAAAATAGTTGACCAGCTGTTCTTCCATCAGCGCGTTCTCGATCTCCGTCCGGGTGATCGGCCCGGCATTCTTTACCAGATAACACAACAGCAACCGGATCTCCGTGCTGTCGGTCAGTCCGCCGGGACGAACACCGGCGGTAAAAGCATCGTTGGCGGCCATCGTTCTGCACATCCCCCTGTTATTTCAAATTGCTGCCCGGCACTGCCTCGGGGCAGGCCGTAAAGAATCACTTTCTTATAGTATAAAGGGTTTCAGACAGGATTGCAAGCCGCAACCGCAAAATCTGTCTCAATGCGCTTGCGGCTTTCGGGGGTGGAATACAGCCAGTGGTCGATATGCCCCTCGGTGATGAAATAGCGCAGGTCGAACCGGTGGCTCTGGCCCAGGCTGTGGTTGACGATGACCAGCTTGATCTTCATTTTATCGGGCAGGATGTTTTTGATGTAAACGCTCACCGCCTGCCCGGGGTGCAGGTCGGGGCAGGTCTCGGCAAGGCCGGCCAGATTGGGGGCGATCTCCACAAAGGTGCCGTATTCCTCCACGCTCCGCACAATGCCCACCACGGTCTCGCCCACGGTGAACCCGGCGGCGTTCTCCTCCCAGGTGCCCAGCAGCTCCCGGATGCTCAGCACGAACCGCCCCTGCACGTCCCGGTTTTTGATGGCGCACAGGATCTGCTGGCCCACGCTCACCCGGTCGGCAGGGGATGAGATGCGGCTGACCGACATGCAGTCGATGGGCAGCAGGGCGCTGATGCCGCACCCAACGTCACAAAAGGCACCAAACGGCTCGATGTGGGTCACAGTGCAGGGCAGGATGTCCCCGGGCTGTAAGGTGTCCAGATACTCTGCCTTGCACATCCGCTGTGCCTCGGCCCGGGAAAGCTGGTAGCAGGGCTGGCCGTTTTCCCCGGTCTCCATCCCTTCGATCACAAAGCAGGTGGGGCGGCCCACCCGCGTCAGCACTGCAATGTCCCGCACGGTGCCGCTCTCGGCCCCATCGGCGCACTGGCCAAAGGGCATCACGGCCTTTACCCCGCCCAGGTCGAACCGGAGCTGGCGCTGGGTGTCAAAGGCAAGGGCGGTGCTCTGTAAAATTTCGCGGCTGGCGATGGCGGCGCGCAGTTCTGCGGGGCTGAGCCGGTCTGCGGAACGGTAATTGCCTTCAGTACGAAATGTCTGCATCATGGTTTGTTCCTCTTTCTGTGTTATTTTAGCGTTTTCCGCTGCACGTCGGCACACAAAGCAGGTGTCGGCATTAAAACTCTATGCGCGGACAATTGCATTTTATACGAGTTTGGTTTATACTATATCTGTATGTGCGGCATGGAAACCAGCTGCACAGGGTACTGCCCCGCCAAGGGGCGGCAGGAGGGAAAGAAATATGGATATCGCAGTGGGAGATACCATCCAGACCCGCAAAAAACACCCGTGCGGAGCTTCCAGCTTCGAGGTGCTCCGGGTCGGCATGGATTTCAAGATCCGCTGCACGGGCTGCGGCCGTGAGGTCATGCTGCCCCGCGCGAAAATTGAAAAAAACATCAAGAAAGTGCTCAAACCCGGCACTGCCGAGTAACCATTGGGTCATGTAAGGAGAACTGCACAGTATGTCAAGACTGCTTTCCCAAATGGAGGCTGTCAGCCACCGGTTTGAAGAACTTTCCATCCGCCTGAACCAGCCGGAAACAGCGGCAGATCCCGCACTGTTCCGCCGCTTGATGCAGGAGTATCACGAGGCGGAACCCGTGGTACAGGCCTATCAGGCTCTGATCACGGCGCAGGATCATCTTGCTCAGGCCAAAGCCTTGCTCGAGGGCGAGACCCTTGATCCGGACTTTAAGGAAATGGTACAGCAGGAGATCGGCGAAAAAAGTCAGGAAGTGGCGCAGCTGGAAAAAAATCTCAAAATTATGCTGCTGCCCAAGGATGTCAACGATGATAAAAGTGTCATCATGGAGCTGCGCGGCGGTGCGGGCGGCGAAGAGGCCGCGCTGTTTGCCCATAGCCTGATGCGGATGTACACCATGTACGTTCAGAGCAGGGGCTGGGAGCTGGAGGTGCTGAACCTCAACGAGACGGAGCTGGGCGGAGTCAAGGAAGCCATCTTTGCCGTAAACGGCGCAGGGGCCTATAACCGGCTCAAGTATGAGAGCGGGGTGCACCGTGTCCAGCGGGTGCCTGAGACCGAAACGCAGGGCCGCATCCACACCTCCACGGCAACTGTGGCGGTGATGCCGCAGGCCGAAGAGGTGGATCTTGTCATCGACCCCAAGGATCTGCGCATCGATACCTTCCGTTCCTCCGGCGCTGGCGGCCAGCACATCAACAAAACGTCCAGCGCCATCCGGGTCACGCACATCCCCACCGGAATGGTGGTGGAGTGCCAGAACGAGCGCAGCCAGTTCCAGAATAAGGATAAGGCGCTGGAGATCCTGCGCAGCCGCCTGCTGGCCCAGAAGCAGAAGGAACAGCAGGATGCCATCAATGCCAACCGCGCGGGGCAGGTGGGAACCGGTGATCGCAGCGAGAAGATCCGGACTTACAATTTCCCGCAGGATCGCTGCACCGACCATCGCATTGGCCTGACGGTCCACAATCTGGATAAGATCATGGACGGAAATCTGGACGAGATCATTGATGCACTGGCGACCCATGAACAGGCCGAAAAACTGCGTCAGCTCAACGCACAGACCGAATGAAGCTATGATGAAAAGAATAACGTGTTTGTGTTGATTTGATGATTGAAAAGTATTTATACTTTACATATAGAAAGAACGATGAATCGCATGAAAATAAAAACTGAAATTTTACCTGCTGAGGGCGAAGCAATCGCCAAAGCGGCTGATCTGCTGCGCAGAGGGGAACTGGTGGCCCTGCCCACCGAGACGGTCTACGGCATTGCCGCCGATGCGCGGAACGGCGCGGCAGTCGCAAAGATCTTTGTGGCCAAGGGCCGCCCGCAGGACAACCCTCTGATCGTCCATGTCACCGGCCCGGAGATGCTGCCCGGCCTTGTCAGCGAGGTGCCCGAGCGTGCCCAGCTGTTGATGGCCGCATTCTGCCCCGGCCCTCTGACCATCATTATGCCCCGCGGCCCGGAGGTGGCCGCAGAGTGCTGTGCCGGTCTGGACACGGTGGGCATCCGGATGCCCAGCCACCCGGTGGCACGGGCTGTCATTGCGCAGAGCGGCTGTGCCTTTGCGGCCCCCAGCGCGAACCTTTCCGGCAAGCCCAGCCCCACCAACGCACAGGATGTGTTCACCGATATGGATGGCCGTCTGCCCCTGATCCTGGATGGCGGCGAGTGCGATGTGGGTGTGGAGAGTACCGTGATCTCTGTGGTAGGCGAAAAGCCCACCCTGTTCCGCCCCGGCCATATCACGCTGGAAGATCTGGAGCGCGCTCTGGGTGAGGAGGTCGAGGTCTCCAAAGCCATCCTCGAAAAGTTGCCCGAGGGTGCTGTTGTCCGCAGCCCCGGCATGAAGTATAAGCATTACGCCCCTAAGGCAGATGTTACCTTGCTGGAGGGCACATTTGAGCAGTTCAAGGCCTATGTGGATGCCCATGCCGACCAGAACCCCAGCTGCCTCTGTTTTACCGGCGAGGCCGAAAAGCTCGGCTGGCCCTGCGTGGAGTATGGCAGGGAGGGCGACGGTGCCGATCAGGCAAAGCATATCTTCCGCAGCCTGCGCGCACTGGATGAGCAGGGGGACGGCGTAGTCTATGCCCGCTGCCCGAAAAAGGACGGCCTGTCCATGGCAGTGTACAACCGCCTGATCCGAGCGGCAGCGTTCCGGGTGATCCAGCTATGATCACGCTTGGGATCACCGGCCGCAGCGGCTGCGGCAAATCGACTGTGACGGCGGTGTTTGCCGCCCATGGTGTCCCGCTGGTGGATGCCGACCAGATCTCCCGCGAGATCCTGCTGCCCGGTTCTCCGCTGCTGCCAGTGCTGGCCCAGCGGTTCGGGGCAGATATTCTGTATGCCGACGGCAGCCTGAATCGCCGCCTGCTGGCAGACCGCGCCTTTGCCGCACCGGAAGGAAAGGCCGCTCTGGATTCCCTCGTGCTTCCGGAGATCATCCGGCGGGTCTGCAGACTGAAGCAGGCCGCCCGGGAAGCCGGAGCACCGCTTTTTGTGATAGACGGAGCCGTGATCGTGGGCACCGATGCGGAAAAAGAGTGCGACCACCTCTGCGTGGTCACTGCGCCCTTTGCCACCAGTGTGGCCCGCATTGCGGCCCGGGACGGCATCGCCCCGAAAATGGCGGCACGGCGGCTCAACGCCCAGACCCCGGAAGAAGTCCTGCTTGCCAGGGCCGATCTTGTCCTGCGCAACGATGCTGACCTTGCTTCTCTGGAAGCGGCGGCAGCGGCGCTCTGTGAGCAGCTGCAGGCTGAGGGTGCACGGAAAGGGGGCGCGGACACTTCGCTTTGAAAAAGTTTTTGAAAACGCTGGTGTTGCTCTTTCTGCTCTGTGTGGTCCTGCTGGCGCTGCCGCCGGTGCGCCGTCAGGTGGAACAGCGGCTCTACCCGCGGAAATACAACGACCTTGTGGAGCAGTACGCCGCCGAGTATGATCTTGACCCGCTGCTGGTCTATTCCTTCATCCGCACCGAGAGCGGCTTTGACCCGGGCGCAACTTCCAGTGTCGATGCGCGCGGCCTGATGCAGATGACGGAGGAGACCTTCCTCTGGCTCCGCAGTAAGCTGGGCCTGGGGGAGGAGGTTTCCTTTGGCGACCTGTACGACCCTGATGTGAGCATCCGCTTTGGATGCTATTACCTCCACCTCTGCCTGGTGCGTTACAACGGCGATATCTCCACGGCCGCCGCAGCCTACCATAGCGGGTGGGGCACTGTGGATGCCCTGCTCCAGAAGGAAGAACACTCGGAGGACGGGTTGACCCTGTCGGGTTTCCCCTATAACCAGATGCACCACTATGTGGAAAAGATCACCGCCTGCTATGCCAAGTACACCGAGCTGTACGGAGCCTGAGCAGGCTGCAAACCCGCTTGAACCGGCTTGCGCCGGTTTGAAATATTTAGGAATACCGAAAGAGAAAGGCAGGAGAAATTCTATGGCAGAAAAAACTCCGAACCAGCAGCTGGCTGAAAAGCTGCTTTATAAGCCTGCTTACGTCGCCGATAAGGACGCTGACGTGAAGCAGAAGGCCCACGACTTTGCCGAGGGCTACAAGAAGTTCCTGGATGCAGGCAAGACCGAGCGCGAGGTCGCCGCCGAGAGCGAGCAGATGCTCAAGGATGCAGGCTACCAGCAGTTCGACCCGAAAAAGACCTACAAGCCCGGCGACAAGATCTACTTTGTCCAGTACAACAAGGCTGTGGTGGCTTCCACCATCGGTACCAAGAGCTTTGAGGATGGCTTCCATCTGGTCATTGCCCACACCGACAGCCCCCGTCTGGACCTGCGCCCCACCCCGCTGTATGAGTCTGACCACCTGAGCTACTTCAAGACCCATTACTACGGTGGTGTCCGCAAGTATCAGTGGGGCACCATGCCGCTGTCCATCCACGGCGTGTTCACCCGTGAGGATGGCTCCACCGTCACCGTCCGTGTGGGCGAGGATGAGAACGATCCCGTCTTCTGCATCACCGACCTGCTGCCCCATCTGGGTGCCGAGCAGAACGCCCGTCCCCTGAAGGACGGCATCAAGGCTGAGGAGCTGAACCTCCTCATCGGCTCTGATGCTGTTGATGACGAGAACGTCAAGGAAGCTGTCAAGCTGAATACCATGATCCTGCTCAACGAGAAGTACGGCATCACCGAGAAGGAGTTCATGCGTGCTGAGATCGAGATCACCCCGGCCTACAAGTGCCGCGACATTGGCTTTGACCGCTCCATGGTGGGCGGCTATGGCCACGATGACCGTGTGGACGCTTATCCTGCACTGATGGCCGAGATCGAGACCAAGAACCCCGCTTACACCACTGTCTGCGTCCTGACCGATAAGGAAGAGATCGGCTCCGACGGCGTGACCGGTATGCAGAGCATGTACGCCTTCCACTTCATGCAGGAGCTCTGCCGTACCGCCGGTCAGGATGATATCCTGGCCTTCCGTCACAGTGTCTGCCTGTCCGCTGACGTGACCGCTGCCTACGATCCCACCTGGGCAAGTGCATTCGAGCCTATGAACGGCACTTATGCAGGCCGCGGCGTTGCCATCTTCAAGTACACCGGCGGCGGCAGCAAGGGCTCCGCAAGCGATGCCTGCGCTGAGCTGGTCAGTGATATCACCCGGATGCTGGACAACGGCAACGTTGCATGGCAGATCGGTGAGCTGGGCCGTCTGGATCTGGGCGGCGGCGGCACCATCGCCAAGTATGTCGCAAACCGCGGCATCCCCGTGCTGGATATCGGTGTGCCTGTGCTGTCCATGCACGCTCCCTTCGAGGTCATCCACAAGAACGACCTGTACATGGCTTACCGTGCCTTCTCCCTGTTCAACAACGCACAGTAAGCGCGATCCAGAATGAATGCCCCGGCGGGTTTTGCGCCCGCCGGGGCATTTTTGCGCTATTTTAAGAAAAATGCTTGACCTTCAACCGACTTTATGGTGTAGTGTAAGGGCGGAGGTGAAGCAAATGAACATCAAACAGGCTTCAGAACAAAGCGGTGTGTCTGCCCCGAACATCCGCTTTTACGAAAAAGAGGGGCTTCTCACACCGGCGCGCAGGCAGGGCAATGACTACCGCATTTACACCGCCGGGGATATCC
>ERZ860668.798-NODE-798-length-22578-cov-4.230342_pt1 | contig 22578 bp, 9 predicted proteins | sample MGYA00510062_ERZ860668 | MGnify/ENA primary metagenome ERZ860668 (study PRJEB30046, sample SAMN00715258) | human gut metagenome | study: EMG produced TPA metagenomics assembly of the A metagenome-wide association study of gut microbiota in type 2...
TGAGTCTTGCTTCTCTATGGCAGGCATGAAGGTAGAAATGACTGGCGGCTATTCAGGATGGCAGCCGAACGTTGAATCACCTATTTTGCATGCGATGAAGGAATCTTATAAACAGCAGTTTGGAGTAGAACCCGCAGTGAAAGTAATTCATGCAGGTTTGGAATGTGGTATTATCGGTGCTATCATTCCGGGGTTGGATATGATTTCATTTGGTCCGACATTGCGTTCGCCGCACTCACCGGATGAAAGAGCTTTGATTCCTACCGTACAGAAGTTCTATGACTTCCTGGTGGCTACATTAGCACAGACTCCGACGAAATAAGGATTCTTTTCCTATTTATATAATAGGTATCATATAGTAAAAAGGCATGGAAGATTATCTTCCGTGCCTTTTTGTCATATTTGCTGCCATTGAAATTATAATTCTGCCTTATAACAAATAAATTAATTGATGCAAATCAATTGATATGCTATAAAACATAAATTTCTTTCCTTTTTCGGCTCAATCTATAAACAATGGTCGTATTTTTGTGTTATAAAACATGTAATTAGGAGGATAACAAAATGAAAAAGTTAGAAAGATTGTTTAGAAAGATCGGCAATGCCGATGTACATGTTTGGGGATACTCAACACTTGGCATACTCCCCAAAGAGAAGATTTAAGTTTTTTAGTTTTCAGGTATTAGTAATTTTAAAGGTTTAAAGATTATGGCAAAGAAAATGAGTTCATTAATTAGAAAAATCCTCAGTGAAGTAGGTCGCAACGAAATGCTTTCATGGGGGTACAGAATTGAAAAATGAGATTCAGTACATTAACTAAGCTTGAGTGGGGATGCGTTATTGAAAACGTTATCCCCACTTTTTATTCTGTCATTTAGGCTGTATAGTGGTTAATCCGCGTTCTTTATCTTTCTGTTTTCCATGTTCCGATAGTTCTTGTCGCACTATCAAAGTTTACTCCCACTTTTATTATTTTCCAGTCTCCCACCTGATAGGGAATGGCATACTCCTTACTATTAATCTGCGCCAATGCTTCTTCCGGTGTACCGTCCACTTTAAATTCAAAGACATAAAGGGTATCTTGTAATTTTACAATGGCGTCAGCCCTTCCGATAGCTGTATCTACTTCCACATCTATATATTGCCCCATCAGCCTGAAAAATAGATAGAAGATGGTTTGGTAATGTTTCTCTTCTTTATTATTTAACTTATTAGGGATAGAAGCGAAGAAGGACTTTAGTCTTTCCAGGCATCCATCCAAATTTCCGGCACGTAAGTCTTTAATAAATGATACTATATAAAATGTATTCTCTCGTGCGGGCAAATGTACATAAGCAGGCATGAGAGATTCGAGAAATCCTTTCCTGACTTCCTTGTTGGGGTAAGCTAGGGTATAGAGCTGAAAACTCGGGTCATATCCTTTAATAGTGAGATAGCCGCTTTGATAAAGTACTGGAAGAGGGTCGGTAATTCTATTAGTGGGAGCATCAAATTGTTCTGCTGTAGCAGTAGTGTCATCCAACTCACGGATATCAAAGTTACTTTCTTGTAGGAGATCTATCAAAAAAGTGGGAGTACCGGTAGAAAACCAAAAATTGGAATACTTTTTTTGTGCGAAAGCATTGAACAGACTGAATGGATTATAAATATCCTCGCTATTTTCACTAAAATGATATCCGTCATATTGTTGTTTCAGATGAGTACAAGCTTCTTCATATGTTTCGTTATTGGCTTGAGCCATCTGTTCGATATCGATTTGCAGTGTGTGTACCTCTTGTTCGGTAATGCCGCATATAGCGCTATATTCATCCCACATACTGATATTTTGCAAGTTGTTCAGTTCGCTAAAGATACTCATTTGACTGAATTTGCTGATACCTGTGATAAAAAGGAAACGGATATATTGGCCTTGCGCTTTCAAAGGGCTGAAGAAATCGCGCATAATATCACGAATTTCTATTTGCAATTCCGTATTGTTATTACTGTCCAGCATGGGAGCATCATATTCATCTACAAGTATCACAACTGGTTTGCCGGTCTGTGTATATGCGCGTTGTATGATTCCCTTTAAACGAAGGCTGAAAGTCGTTTCTCCTTCTTCGCGTCCATATAATTTTTCCCATTGCAGTAACTGGTAATTAATGACGGCTGATAACGCTTCGGCAGTCATATATTTACTCACACTGAAATCAATATGTAGCACCGGATAAACAGCCCATTCTTTTTCCAGAGTTTCCATTGCCAATCCGTTGAACAAGTCTTTCTTTCCGGAAAAATAAGCTTCGAGTGTAGATACTAGCAGACTTTTCCCGAATCGTCGGGGACGGCTTAAAAAATAAACCTTATTTGTGTTTGTCAAACGGTAAATTAACTCCGTTTTATCAACGTACACATAACCATTATTTCGCAAATCTTCGAAATTCTGTATTCCTATCGGGTATCGTCTGAATCTCTCGTCCATCTAAATTACATTTTTATATGAAACATAGACAAAGATAGAACTAAATAGGGGAAAATCAAAGATCAAAAAGTATATTGTTGTTTTCTTCCATTTTTATTTTCGTATTTCTTTTCACATAATATACTCTTGTTTTCTTCCCATATTACGATACATTCTTTTAGCTCCTCACCTGTTTTATTTCTATTTGTGTATATATCGGTCTCATGGTGAAAAAATGACCTTCTTAAAAAGGGAATATTTAAACAGTCAGGAAGGCGCTAATGCCAACATCATATAAATATAGAATGAAAAAGCTTCGGCATTTGTAACTATGATATTTACTCTTTTTATGAATTGGATGGTTTTGTGATTAAATTGAAGCTGTCTTGATCTTAAACTGGTTATTTGGTAACTTTATTGAAATTTGATGATTCATTATGCTATTGTTATCATGTTTGTTATTGTCGATAAACTAGAGAAAAATAGCCTCCCTATGCCTCTTTTATTACTTTTTTGCCGGTGATAAATAAGTTCCTCGGTGAGGAAAGAGTCGTTGGTTTAAAAGGAACATCCCGTTGGTTTTAAACCAACGAAGGTTTTGTTGGTAAGAAAAGATGCATATTTCACGTACCTTTATGTAATATTAGTCTATGTTTCTGCATATTATTACACTTATTTATGCGAATTATTTGCTGGTTCATTATTTTTTGATTAACTGAATTTCTAATATAATCTTAAAAATCGAACATTGCTGTCTCTTTTTCAAATTTGGTATCAGATGAAATAAGACAATTATTGAAAATTAATTGAAAAAGAATAAATCTTTAAACTTTTATTCCTTACTTTGTTATTTATACAGATATATATCAAACTTAAACTGGAAAGATTATGAAAATAAGGCAGATTTGTATGCTGGTGCTGTTATGTCTGGGAGTGATTCCGGCAGTGCAGGCACAAACTTACGACAAATTATGGAAACAAGTGGAGCAGGCAGAAAAGAAGAGCCTGCCTGAGACTGTGATAAAACTGACTGGCGAGATTTATCAGAAAGGGGAGAAAGATAAGAACTCTCCACAAATGCTGAAAGCGTATATGTGGCGGATGAGATACCGGGATATGCTGACCCCAGATAGCCTGTATACGAACCTGAATGGTTTGGAACTGTGGGCAAAGCAAACTGACCAACCCATGGACCGAGCTGTATTACATTCGCTGATAGCCGAGATTTATTCAATGTATGCTTTTAACAATCAATGGCAACTCCGGCAACGGGCAGAGATTGTAGGTGAAGCTCCTTCGGCAGATATGAGGGAGTGGACAGCAAACATGTTTGTAGAGAAAGTGAGAACAAACGTAAGGGAAGCAATGGCGGATTCCGTACTATTGCTTAACACATCTTCACGTACTTATATTCCTTTTGTTGAGTTGGGCGAAACAAGTGAATACTATCATCATGATATGTATCATCTGCTGGCTACCCGCAGTATTGTAGCTTTACAGCAGGTAGCGGGATTGGATCGTGCCACTCCGGTGGAAGATATTTCGGAAGATTCGTCTGCTGAAAAAGAATCTTCGGTGAAACAGGATATTATAGCAATTTATGGAAATATGATTGCTGCTTATAAAGCATCCGGTTTGAAAGAAGGCTATGTGTTGACAGCGCTCAGCTATTTAGAGTGGAGACGTGATTCAGATAGAAACATCCGGCCTTTCGGACTGAAGAAAGGATTGTCGGGATTAACAGAAGATACCTACGTTACTGCACTGAATGAACTGAAAAGCAGATTTAAATCAGAGAGTATTTGTGCTGAAGTTTATTTGGCCCAGGCTCGCTATGCGATTGAAAAAGAACAGCAAACGTCAGCTTTGCAGCTTTGTGATGAGGCCATCCGTTTATACCCCGGTTATCGTAGAATTAACGCTCTGAAGAATTTGCGCGAAGATATCCTGTCACCGTTTCTGAATGTAACTGCGGCTGCAACAGCTTTCCCTGGTGAGGAAATCGAAATAAGAGCTTCGCACAAGAATCTGGATGGATTTACACTTCGTCTTTATCAGGCAAAGAAGTTGATAAAGGAGCAGCACTTTGCAGTTCTTCGTCCCGAAGACTACCGGACGCAGGATACGGTATTTACCTTTAAAGCGCCGGAAGTCGGACAATATGTAATGCGTATCGTTCCGGATATTCGTGCCAAGAGAGACAGTGAAAGCAAATTCAATGTGACACGTTTCAAAGTATTGACCTGCCGTTTACCGGGAAATCAATATGAGGTAGTGACGCTGGACGGACAAACGGGACACCCTATACCGAATGCGAAAATAACTCTTTATACGAATGACGAAAAAGTATTGCAGGAATATATAACTGGGGCAGATGGCAAAGTTGTCTTCCCCTGGAAATCCGAATACAGATATTTGAAAGCTGCTAAAGGTATCGATACCGGTATGCCGTTTCAAAGCATTTACGGTGGAAGTTATGGATATTACGGAGATGAAAACAAGGTCTCCGAAGGAATGACTTTGTTGACGGACCGTTCTTTGTACCGTCCCGGTCAGACCGTATATGTGAAAGGAATTGCCTATGTACAGAAATCTGATACGGCAGATGTACTTCCGAACAAGGACTATACTGTTGTTTTGATGGATGCAAATAATCAGGAAGTTGGACAGAAAGCGGTTCGTACCAATGAATTCGGCTCGTTTACTGTCGATTTTGCATTGCCATCCGCTTGTCTGAATGGGATGTTTTCGTTGAAAGCCGGCGAGGGAAGAACGAATATTCGCGTGGAGGACTATAAACGTCCGACGTTTGATATTACTTTCGACAAGCAACAGGGCAGTTATCAATTGGGCGATAAGGTAGAGGTGAAAGGTAAGATACAGTCTTATAGCGGTGTGTTGCTGCAAGACCTTCCGGTAAAATATACAGTGAAGCGTTCTGTTGTCGATCTTTGGAGACTGGCGGAAAGTACGCAGATTGCTTCCGGTGAGGTAATTGCCAATGAGGACGGGGAATTTACGATTCCGGTTTTTTTGGAAGAAAATAACGCCTATAAGAATAATACCAGAATCTATTACCGCTACTCGATAGAGGCTACTGCAACCAATGTAGCAGGTGAAACACAGTCGTCTACAGATGTGATAGCAGCAGGTAACCGTTCACTGATTCTACAAACAGAATTAAAAGAGAAGACCTGTAAGAATCAACCGTTTAACACTGTATTTAAGGTACAGAATCTGAATGGGCAGCCTGTTGAAGTAAAAGGTACATTCTCCCTCTATCAGGCGAAAGATGCGGACTTCAAGCAACTGGACGAGAATCCGGCTGCAACAGGTACATTTACTTCCAACGAAGAAATGACGATTGAGTGGGGAAACCTTCCTTCCGGACCGTATGTGTTGAAAGCAGTCGTAAAAGATGGACAGGGCAAAGAAGTGACGGCTGAGGCCAACACCATTCTTTTCTCCCGCGAAGATAACCGTCCGCCGGTAGAAACGACCGTTTGGTTCTATGAGGCAAATACGGAATTTGATGCAACGCATCCGGCCGTGTTCTGCTTCGGAACTTCGAAAAAAGATGCTTATGTGATGATGAATGTATTCTCCGGTAATAAGTTGCTGGAAAGCAAGACTATGAATCTGTCCGACACAATTGTACATTTTAAATATCCATATCAGGAAAGCTATGGTGACGGAGTACTGGTAAGTTTCTGTATGGTAAGAGACGGACAAGTCTATCAGGAACAGGCAAGGCTGAAAAAGCGTCTGCCGGACAAGACATTGACCATGAAATGGGAAGTATTCCGTGATAAGCTGCGTCCCGGACAGAAAGAAGAATGGAAACTGACTATTAAGACACCGCAGGGACAGGCTGCCGAGGCAGAAATGCTAGCAACTATGTACGATGCTTCGCTGGATAAGATATGGAATAGAAAACAGAATTTCAGTGTATTCTATAATCAGATCATCCCTTATTCTAGTTGGATGGGCGGATATTTCGGTAATAATTCGTTCAATTACTGGTGGAATAATAAATACTTCAAAGTACCGACAATGGAATATGACTATTTTGTGACGCAGGGAACGATGTCGATGGACCAGGCGTTGAATGGAATGGTGCCGGGAGTGATGGTCAGAGGATATGGCGTGCAAAAGCAGGCCTCAATGACGGGCAGTATGATGATACGGGGCGTTTCGAGAAGCAAGGCGGAAGCAAAATATGTACCTGCTTTGGCTGGAAGTGTTGCTGAGGATGCGGTATTTGAATCAGAGTTAGTGTCAGTAGAGGCAGGCAAGCTGGACGGCGCATCCGAAGAAGAAACTCTTCCCGAAGCTCCCGCCGATTTGCGTACGAACCTTGCGGAAACAGCCTTCTTCTACCCACAACTTCGTACCAATGAACAAGGCGAAGTTTCCTTCTCCTTCACTATGCCCGAAAGTCTGACCCGCTGGAACTTCCGCGGTTACTCTCATACCAAAGGTATGCTGATGGGCACACTGGACGGTGAAGCCACTACAAGCAAAGAATTTATGCTGACTCCTAATCTACCTCGTTTCGTACGTGTCGGAGATAAGACATCTGTTGCCGCCTCCATTTCCAACATGACTGGAAAGCCGCAGGCCGGTACGGTGAGCATGATTCTCTTTGATCCGATGACGGAAAAGGTAATCAGCACACAAAAACAGAAGTTTACTGTAGAGGCCGGAAAGACAATCGGCGTCAGTTTCATGTTTACCGTGAGTGATAAATACGAGATACTGGGATGCCGGATGATAGCCGACAGCGGTACCTTCAGTGATGGTGAACAGCAGCTACTTCCCGTGCTTAGTAATAAAGAGCATCTGGTAGAAACGCTTCCGATGCCTGTCCGTGGAGAAGAAACACGTACTTTCTCTCTCGACAGCCTGTTCAATCATCATAGTAAGACGGCAACCGACCGTAAACTAACCGTTGAATTTACCGGAAATCCTGCCTGGTATGCTATTCAGGCATTGCCTTCATTGAGCCTTCCGGGAAATAATAATGCCATTTCGTGGGCTACCGCTTACTACGCAAATACACTGGCTTCCTACATCATGAACAGCCAGCCACGTATTAAAGCCGTATTCGATAGCTGGAAGCTACAGGGGGGAACCAAAGAAACCTTCCTGAGCAACCTGCAAAAGAACCAGGAAGTGAAGAATATCCTGTTATCCGAATCTCCGTGGGTACTCGAAGCGCAAACGGAAGAACAGCAGAAAGAACGTATCGCCACTCTGTTCGATCTGAACAATATCCGTAGCAACAACATTGCCGCATTGACAAGATTACAGGAGTTGCAGAATTCAAGCGGAGCATGGTCGTGGTATAAAGGTATGACCGGTAGCCGTTACGTCACTACCTACATTGCCGAATTGAATGCCCGCCTGGCTATGATGACAGGTGAGCAACCAAGCGGCACGGCGCTTGCCTTGCAGAAGAATGCCTTTACCTATCTCCATCAGGAAGCTCTGAAGGAATATAGAGAAATTCTCAAAGCACAGAAAGACGGGGTGAAGTTTACAGGGATTTCCGGAAGTATCTTGCAATATCTATATCTGATCGCTCTGTCCGGCGAACAAGTTCCGGCTTCCAATAAAGCCGCCTATACTTATTATCTGTCCAAGATAGGCGAAATGCTTCCGACCGCTTCGATGGATACGAAAGCGATTGCCGCTATCATTCTGGATAAGGCCGGACGGAAGAAAGAAGCTCAGGAATTCATCGCTTCACTGAAAGAACATCTGACGAAGACGGACGAACAGGGAATGTTCTTTGCCTTCAATGAAAATCCCTATTCCTGGGGCGGAATGAAAATGCAGGCTCATGTAGACGTAATGGAAGCACTGGAACTGACAGGCGGAAATAACGATACCGTAGAAGAAATGAAACTCTGGCTGCTCAAACAGAAACAGACCCAACAGTGGAATTCTCCGGTAGCTACTGCCGATGCTGTCTATGCCTTACTGATGAAAGGCGTAAACCTGCTCGACAATCAGGGAGACGTGCGTATTGTCATTGCAAAAGAGGTGCTGGAAACTGTCTCTCCAAGCAAGACTACCGTACCGGGACTGGGCTATATCAAACGCTCGTTTACACAGAAGAATGTAGTGGACGCCCGTAAGATAGAAGTCGAAAAGAGAAATCCGGGCATCGCGTGGGGAGCCGTTTACGCGGAATATGAATCACCCATCAAGGATGTGAGACAACAGGGAGGAGAACTGAATGTGCAAAAGCAACTGTATGTGGAACGTATGGTAAACAATGCTCCTCAACTACAGCCTATTACAGAAAAGACCGCTCTTCAGGTAGGCGATAAAGTAGTTTCCCGTTTGAGCATTCGTGCAGACCGTCCGATGGACTTCGTACAGTTGAAAGACCAGCGGGGCGCCTGCTTCGAACCGATCGGCAGTGTATCCGGTTACAACTGGAGTAATGGAATCGGCTATTACGTAGACATCAAGGATGCTTCTACCAATTTCTTCTTTGACCATTTAGGAAAAGGAGTGTATGTGTTGGAGCATAGCTATCGTATCAGCAGAGCGGGAACCTATGAGACAGGTTTGGCAACCATGCAATGCGCCTATGCGCCGGAATACGCTTCGCATTCGGCTTCGATGACAATTATTATTAAATAACGTGCGGAGAAGATTTCTTCCCCACCGGTGAGCAGGGGACTCGCCACCGATGAGGAAGGTGTTCCCCACCGATGAAGGCTGCCTTCATCGGTGGGGAACTTTTTGTTGATGAATACCGCGTTGCAGGAGTTGTCACAGGGTAAAGTATTTTCTCAAACGGTGTTAATCTATGTAATCTGTGATGAAAAACTCATCTAAAACTCCTACATTTGTGGACCAAAATAAAATATATCACATGAAACGTACTTTACTATTGATATTTACTCTGCTTACTGTCACTTTGGCGGCTGTTGCCCAACCCCGTATTTCCTCTAACAAGGAGACGCACAACTTTGGACAAATAGAATGGAAAAAGCCGGTAACAGTAGAATATACCATCACCAATACCGGAAACGAGCCGTTGGTGCTGACCAATGTCACGACTTCCTGTGCCTGTGCCGTAGCCGACTGGACAAAGGAACCCATTGCTCCGGGTGCCAAAGGAACTGTGAAAGCCTCTTTTGACGCGAAAGCGCTGGGACGTTTTGACAAGTCGATAGGCATATACAGCAATGCCACTCCGAATCTGGTTTATCTGAAATTCACCGGTGAGGTAGTGCAGGAAATCAAAGATTATTCAAAACTTCTTCCGTACGCCATCGGCAATATCCGCATTGACCGTGACGAGTTCTCCTTCCCCGATGTCTATCGCGGACAGCAACCGTCCATGACGTTCAGCATTGCCAATCTTTCCGACCGCCCGTACGAACCGGTGTTGATGCACCTGCCTCCTTATCTGAAGATGGAAGCGGAACCTAAAGTACTGCTGAAGGGTAAAAAAGGAACGATCAAGCTGACACTGGATGCCAGCCAGCTGCAGGACTTCGGGCTGACACAGACCTCTGTCTACCTGTCCCGTTTCTCCGGTGATAAAGTGAGTGAAGACAATGAGATACCCGTTTCGGCCATTCTTCTTCCCGATTTCTCGCGTATGACGGAGAAAGATTCTTTGAATGCTCCTTCCATCCACATCTCGGAGACGAATATTGACCTGAGTATTCCGTTGATCAAGAAGAATAAAGTCAGCCATGATATATTGATCGCTAATGCGGGCAAGACCCCGTTAGTCATCAGCAAGCTACAGGTATTCAACTCTTCTGTAGGAGTAAGACTGAAAAAGACGGTCATTCCGCCGGACGGAATGACCAAATTGAAAGTGACGATCCACAAGCGGGATGTAGGTAATAAGAAACATCATTTACGTATCTTGATGATTACAAACGACCCGTTGCGTCCGAAAGTTGAAATAAATATCAAACGCTAACTCTTATTGCCATGGAACATCCTGAAAATAACGAAGAATATAAAGGACTCGTTGTCAATAAAGGCATCGAACAGCCCTCATCCGTGAATCCTTATTTGAAACGTAAGCCCAAAAAGCGTCAGCTTTCGGTAGCGGAATTTGTAGAAGGTATTGTGAAAGGCGATGTCACTATTCTCAGTCAGGCTGTGACACTGGTAGAGAGCGTGAAGCCCGAACATCAGGCTGTCGCCCAGGAAGTGATCGAGAAATGTCTGCCTTATTCCGGCAATTCCATCCGTGTAGGTATCAGTGGAGTGCCCGGTGCGGGAAAGAGTACCTCGATTGACGTATTCGGTCTGCATGTGCTCGAAAAAGGCGGTAAGTTGGCGGTGCTGGCTATCGACCCGAGCAGTGAGCGCAGTAAAGGCAGTATCCTGGGAGACAAGACACGTATGGAACAACTTTCCGTACATCCCCAATCGTTTATCCGCCCCAGCCCCTCAGCTGGTTCGTTGGGAGGAGTTGCCCGGAAGACCCGTGAAACGATTGTGCTCTGTGAGGCTGCCGGATTCGATAAAATCTTTGTGGAAACCGTCGGAGTGGGACAGAGCGAAACGGCTGTTCATTCTATGGTGGATTTCTTCCTGCTGATTCAGTTGGCAGGTACGGGAGATGAATTGCAGGGCATCAAACGAGGAATCATGGAGATGGCGGACGGTATTGTCATCAACAAAGCCGACGGAGATAATCTGGAACCTGCCAAGTTGGCTGCCAGCCAGTTCCGTAATGCGCTGCATCTGTTTCCGGCTCCCGAATCGGGATGGATTCCGAAGGTGCTGACTTACTCCGGTTTTTATAATATCGGCGTGAAGGAAATCTGGGACATGGTGTATGAATATATCGACTTCGTGAAGAAGAACGGTTATTTTGACTATCGCCGTAATGAACAGAGCAAGTACTGGATGTACGAGACGATCAATGAACAGCTCCGTGATAGCTTCTATCACAATCCTCGGATTGAAGCGATGCTTCAGGAGAAGGAACAACAAGTGCTGCAGGGAAATCTTACTTCGTTTATCGCTGCTAAGAGCCTGCTGGATACCTATTTTGACGAATTAAAACGATGATAAAGCAGAAACAGTGATGGATTAGAAAAACGACCGAACATTTACCCCCGATAACTATACCCTAATTAATAACCAATTGTTAACTTTAACACCTGATGAACAAAACCTTATTAACCGGGCTTTTGTGTTGTAGTTTGTCAATACAGAGCTTTGCAGACCAACCGTTAGAAGGATTCACCTATGGTTCGGTGAATGCTCCTACAGGAAAAGAGTGGGAATCTCCCGAAAACCTGGCGCTCAACAAAGAGCAGCCGCATGCTTATTTCTTTCCGTTCCAGCATTTGGATAATGCCCGCAAGGTATTGCCGGAAAACAGTAAGTATTGGCAGTCACTTGACGGTGACTGGAAGTTTCACTGGGCACCCGACCCCGACTCCCGCCCCAAAGATTTCTATCAGACTGAGTATGATGTCAGCTCATGGGATGCGATTCCCGTGCCTTCAAGCTGGAATATTTATGGCATTCAAAAGGACGGAAGCCAGAAGTACGGAACGCCTATCTACGTCAACCAACCGGTCATCTTCCAGCACAGCGTGAAAGTGGATGACTGGCGCGGAGGTGTGATGCGTACACCTCCTGCCAACTGGACTACTTACAAGGATCGGAACGAAGTAGGTTCCTTCCGCCGTGATTTCGAAATCCCGCAGGACTGGGACGGACGCGAAGTCTTTATCAGCTTCGATGGTGTCGATTCATTCTTCTACCTGTGGATCAACGGTCAGTACGTAGGTTTCTCCAAGAACTCGCGTAATACCGCTAATTTCAATATCACTCCCTATTTGCAGAAAGGAAAGAACACTGTAGCCGCCGAAGTGTATCGTAGCTCGGACGGTTCCTTCCTCGAAGCGCAGGATATGTTCCGTCTGCCGGGCATCTTCCGTACGGTTGCCTTGTACTCGGTTCCCAAAGTTCATTTCCGTGACTTGGTTGCCACACCCGATCTGGATGCGACTTATACGGACGGTTCTCTGACTGTCAATGCCGAAATCCGTAATTTGGATAAGAAAGCCATCAAAGACTACAAGGTATATTACTCTTTATATGCCAATAAATTGTACTCTGATGAGAATACCTTAGTAGACGGATTCTTATCTCCTGTGATCGACAAAATCGCTCCGAATGAAACCGGTAGTGTTCAGACTGTTCTTAAGGTAAAGGCTCCTAATAAGTGGTCGGCTGAATTTCCTTATCGCTATACGTTGGTAGCCGAACTGAAGGATAAGAAGAACAGAACCGTTGAAATGGTTTCCACCATTGTCGGTTTCCGCAAAGTGGAAATTAAGGATACTCCTGCCTCCGAAGATGAATTCGGACTTGCCGGACGTTATTATTATGTGAACGGAAAGACGGTCAAACTGAAAGGAGTGAACCGCCACGAATCCAATCCGGGAGTAGGGCACGCCATTACCCGTGAGATGATGGAGAAAGAGATTATGCTGATGAAGCGTGCCAACATCAATCATGTACGTAATTCACATTATCCGGATGATCCGTATTGGTATTTCCTATGTAATAAATACGGTATTTATCTCGAAGATGAGGCGAATATAGAATCGCACGAATATTATTACGGTGCTGCCTCCCTCTCTCATCCGGTGGAATGGAAAAATGCGCACGTGGCACGTGTGATGGAAATGGTGCATGCCAATGTCAACAATCCTTCTATCGTTATCTGGTCGTTGGGCAATGAAGCCGGACCGGGTAAGAACTTTGTGGCGGCTTATGATGCTTTGAAGAAGTTTGATGCTTCCCGCCCTGTGCAATATGAGCGTAATAATGACATTGTAGATATGGGTTCCAACCAATATCCGTCTATCGGCTGGGTACGTGGAGCCGTGCAGGGGAAATATGATATCAAGTATCCGTTCCATATATCCGAATACGCCCATTCAATGGGGAATGCCTGCGGTAATCTGATAGATTACTGGGAGGCTATGGAGTCGACCAATTTCTTCTGTGGCGGTGCCCTCTGGGATTGGGTAGACCAGTCTATGTACAATTATGACCCGAAGACAGGTGTCCGTTATCTGGCTTACGGCGGCGACTTTGGCGATACTCCCAATGATGGTCAGTTTGTTATGAACGGCATCGTGTTTGGTGACCTTGAACCGAAGCCTCAGTACTATGAAGTGAAAAAGGTATATCAGCACATCGGCGTAAAGGCGATAGATACTGAAAAGGGTGTATTTGAGATCTTCAATAAGTACTACTTTAAGAATTTGGCGGAAGATTACCAGTTGGTATATTCGCTTTATGAAGACGGCAAACCGATAATGACCGGTAAACCGATGGATATCAATGTAGCTCCGCGGCAACGCACACAGATCACCCTGCCGTATGATCATGCTTCTCTTAAGAGAGATGCGGAGTACTTTATGAAGCTGCAGTTTATACTGAAAGATCAAAGACCTTGGGCTGCCAAAGGCTTTCCGATGGCAGAGGAACAGATTTTGATAAAGGAGGCTACAGACCGCCCGTCCATCAGTGAAGTAACTGCCAATGCAGCAAAGCTGGATGGATTTGTGCTGGACAAAGATACGAAGCGCATCCTTATAAAGGGAACTGACTTTGAAGCCATATTTGACCCGCAAACCGGAAGTATCTACAGTCTGAAGTATGGCAACGAGACTGTTATCGCCGACGGCAACGGTCCGAAGCTCGATGCTCTCCGTGCTTTTACAAACAATGATAACTGGTTCTATGCTCCCTGGTTCGAACATGGTTTGCACAATCTGATTCATAAAGCAACTGAATATAAAGTACTGAATAAAGGCAATGGCACTTTGGTATTGAGCTTTACGGTAGAATCTCAGGCACCGAATGCCGCACGCATTAAGGGCGGTACAAGCTCCGGTAAAAATAGCATCGAAGAACTGACCGACAGAAAATTCGGTAGCAATGACTTTAAATTTGTCACTAACCAGATATGGACAGTTTATCCGGACGGTTCTATCGAATTGCAGTCCAGCATTACTTCCAATCGTTCAAGTTTGGTTCTGCCACGTTTGGGTTATGTGATGAAAGTTCCCCAACAATACAGTAACTTCACTTACTACGGACGCGGACCAATAGATAACTATGCTGACCGTAAGAGCGGACAGCTTATCGAACAGTATACGAATAGCGTAGCAGGTGAGTTCGTAAACTTCCCGAAGCCTCAGGATATGGGCAATCACGAAGATGTTCGCTGGTGTGCATTGACCAATCAGGCAGGCAATGGAGCTGTCTTCATAGCTACCGACCGTCTTTCGGCTTCGGCACTTCAATATTCGACTCTCGACTTGATTTTGGCTTCCCATCCTTATCAGTTGCCGAAGGCAGGCGATACCTATCTGCATTTGGATTGTGCAGTGACTGGTTTGGGTGGTAACAGTTGTGGTCAGGGAGGTCCTCTCGTACACGACCGTGTGTTTGCCAACCAGCACAGCATGGGCTTCATCATTCGTCCTGCCGGTAAGGAACTGAGTGGCGTTGCCAATGTTGCCCCTGCGGGAGATCTTCCTCTGTCTATCACACGCACCCCTGCCGGAATGGTCGAATTGACTTCGGCAAAGAAAGATGCTGTCATTTGTTATAGCATTGACGGAAGTAAGAAAGTGCAGGAATACACAGAGCCTGTCCCTATGCGTAACGGAGGTACGATAAAGGCATGGTATAAGGATAGTAAGGATATCAGCAGCACGATGAAGTTTGAGAAAATAGAAAGCATTCAGACGCAAGTTGTGTACGCCAGCAGCCAGGAATCGGGTGAAGGCGATGCTTCTCATCTGACTGATGGTGATCCGAATACCATCTGGCATACCATGTATTCGGTGACAGTTGCCAAATACCCGCATTGGGTAGATTTGGATGCCGGTGAAGTCAAGGAAATCAAAGGCTTTACTTACCTGCCACGACAGAATGGAGGAAACGGTAATATCAAGGATTACTCTATTCAGGTCAGCATGGATGGAAAAGAATGGGGAGAACCGGTTAATAAAGGAACGTTCGCAAGGGACTCCAAAGAAAAGAGAGTCTTGTTTGACAAACCGGTGAAGGCACGTTATATCCGTTTCACGGCTTTAAGCGAACAGAACGGACAGGATTTTGCGTCCGGTGCGGAGATAACGATTCTGGCTAACTAAAGATAGCTGAATATATAGAAGAAAAGTATCAACGGGAATGTGTCCCCCCTTCTAAATTTATGAGGGTTTCGACACATCCCCATTGATGCTTTTCTTTATTTTATCGGTATGAGGAAACTCCTACAACTCCTTTCCCGCCTTCTCAAAATCCGCCTTAGACTTACTCTGCGTCACAATATACACACCCAGAAACACAAGTGTAATGGCGATTCCTTTTTCCCAGCCGAAACTTCCCATTCCCATGATTATGGCTGCAATCGTAGCCACAATCGGCTGCATATAATTATACATACTAACCACTGTAGGACGGAGTAATCTCTGAGCCGTCATGATGCAGAGATAAGCAAGGAAACTTCCTCCCAGTACGACATACAATACCTGCAAAATGGCAACCGTCGGAATGCTGCCCCATTGAATGACCGAAATATCTTGATAAGAGAAAGGAATATAGCACATCGAAGCATAGATAAACATCCATTTATTGATGGTCACTGCCGAATATCGCTGAGACAACCCTTTGAACACCGTCAGATAAATGGAGAAACTGATTTGTGCAACCAGACAAAGCAAGTCGCCGATCAGACTTCCGTTACCGCTGCTCGCTGCCTGACTGCTCATAATAAGGATAAGCGCTCCCATAGCCCCCACGAAAATGCCCAGTACCTTTTTATTCGTAATCGGTTCTTTCAGATAAATGGCTGCCACAATCATGGTAACTATCGGCAGAGTAGTCGTTACGATGGAAGCGTCGATAGGCGAAGTCATGGAAAGCCCGAAGATAAATACCCCTTGATTGAAAACCAGAGCAAAGAGGGAAGCAAAGAAAATCTTCAGCATATCACGGTGGTCCACCTGTTTGCAGAAGATGGAAAGTATCCAGAATGCCGCTGCCGCGCCTACCATACGAAACGTGGTGACGGAGATAGCGGAAAACTCCTGAAGTGCCGATTTGCCGATAGGAGACATCAGTCCCCACATGACATTTGCCGTGAGCGCAAAGAGATGCCCATGCAGATTCTTATTATTACCCATAAGTTCGTGTATACCTTTTAATTGTTACAAAGGATGAAAACTGCTGCAAAGGTAACCAATTTGTCGCATGATTTGTTTATATTTGCCTTGATTAAACTTGAATATTATGGAACAACAGGCAGACTATATCCAGCGGATCGAGATCAAAGGACTCTGGGGCCGCTTTAATATACAATGGGATTTGCGTCCGGATGTGAATATCCTTTCCGGCATCAACGGAGTGGGAAAGACCACTATTCTGAACCGTTCGGTGGGATACCTCGAACAGCTTTCCGGCGACATACAGCTCTCCGGTGAAATGAAAAGCGACGCGAAGAACGGAGTACACCTCTTCTTTGATAATCCCGCAGCGACTTATATCCCATACGATGTGATCCGCAGCTACGACCGCCCCTTGATTATGGGTGACTTCACGGCACGCATGGCAGACAAGAACGTGAAGTCCGAACTGGACTGGCAACTGTATCTGTTGCAGCGCCGCTATCTCGATTATCAGGTCAATATCGGCAATAAGATGATCGAAATGCTTTCCAGCAATGACGAGGAACAGCGCAGCAAAGCCGCCACCCTGTCCCTTGCCAAACGTCGTTTTCAGGATATGATTGACGAACTTTTCAGCTACACCCGCAAAAAGATAGACCGCCGTCGGAATGACATAGCCTTCTATCAGGACGGAGAATTGCTGTTTCCATATAAACTCTCGTCCGGTGAAAAGCAAATGCTCGTGATTCTGCTGACAGTACTCGTGCAGGACAACAGTCACTGTGTACTTTTCATGGACGAACCGGAAGCCTCCCTGCACATCGAATGGCAACAGAAACTGATTTCAATGATTCGTGAACTGAATCCCAATGTGCAAATCATTCTGACCACCCATTCGCCTGCCGTCATCATGGAAGGCTGGCTGGATGCAGTGACAGAGGTGAGCGATATTTCCACCGAAGCGGACGGATTCAGACTCACCCCGACTATTAATTGTTAATGACAACTTCTACATGGCAACTTCACTACGCGATAATCTGACTTCTTCTTACTTCAATGCTGCCCACAAGCTGTATTCCAAAAAGGCTCGCCGGCGCATCATTGCTTACGTAGAGAGCTACGATGATGTTGCCTTCTGGCGCACATTACTCGAAGAGTTTGAAAATGACGAGCATTATTTTCAAGTGATGCTCCCTTCGGCCACCTCATTGGCAAAGGGTAAGAAGATGGTACTCATGAACACACTGAACACCGCCGAACTGGGCAGAAGTCTGATTGCCTGCGTCGACAGTGACTATGATTTCCTGTTGCAGGGAGCCACAAACACTTCCCGAAAGATCAACCGGAACAAATACATATTCCAGACCTACACATACGCCATCGAAAACTATCACTGCTTTGCCGAAAGTCTTCACGAAGTATGTGTACAGGCCACATTGAACGACCGTTTTATACTGGATTTCAACGCTTATCTGAAACGGTATTCGGAAATTGTATACCCGCTTTTCCTGTGGAACGTATGGTTTTATCGCCAACGGGATACGTATACTTTCCCGATGTACGACTTCCATACTTATACCTCTTTGAGGGAGATCAGTCTGAAACATCCGGAGCATAGTCTGGAAGCACTGCAACACCGCGTCAGCCAGAAACTTTCTGAACTGAAGAAACGTTTCCCCGGTTCTGTCAACCAAGTGAACGGATTGCGGTCGGAATTAAAGGAACTGGGACTCGTCCCCGAAACCACCTATTTATATATGCAGGGACATCACGTGATGGATAATGTCGTGATGAAACTTCTGATTCCCGTCTGTACCGCCCTGCGCCGGGAACGGGAACAGGAAATCAAACGACTGGCGGAACATAATGAACAATTCAGGAATGAATTGACTTGTTATCAGAACAGCCAGGTGAATGTTGAAATCATGTTGAAGAAGAACGTCGCCTATAAGCGACTCTTCCACTATGACTGGCTGAGGCAGGACATTCAGGAATATCTGGGCAAAGGAGAATAAACAAAAGGGAACTAACTAAATAAGGGAATAAACTAAAAGAGATACTATTTTATGAAAGAAGTGATTGATACAGTGAGTGTGGCATTGGCAAATGGAGATACGGAGAATGTTGGCAATGCCGTGATGCAGGAGGTCAACCGTACGTTGCTCTCGGCAGGGGTGGATGAAGTATGGGCGGACAAAATAGATAATCTGATTGTATTGCTGTTTATTATCGGAATAGCTTTCTTGGCTAACATTATCTGCCGTAAAATCATTTTGCGGGTGGTAGCCAAGCTGGTGAAGCAGACCAAAGCTACCTGGGACGATATTGTATTCAACCATAAAGTGATGGTGAATGTCAGCCGGATGGTAGCGCCTATCCTGATTTATATTGCCATTCCTATCGCATTCCCTGAGCACGCGGATTCTGACTTGCTCGATTTCCTGCGTCGTCTCTGTCTGATATATATCATTGCCGTTTTTCTTCGCTTCATCAGTGCTTTGTTTACGGCTGTCTATCAAGTCTACAGTGAGCGGGAGCAGTATCGGGACAAACCGTTGAAAGGACTTTTGCAGACGGCGCAAGTGATTCTTTTCTTTATAGGAGCCATCATTATTATAAGCATTCTGATCAATCAGAGCCCGATGGTCTTGCTGACCGGTTTGGGAGCGTCTGCCGCTATTCTGATGTTGGTTTTCAAAGACAGTATCATGGGATTTGTGTCCGGTATTCAGCTTTCTGCCAACAATATGCTGAAGGTGGGCGACTGGATCACCATGCCGAAATATGGTGCGGACGGTACAGTGATAGAAGTTACGCTGAATACCGTGAAGGTGCGTAATTTCGATAATACGATTACGACCATTCCTCCTTACCTGCTGATCAGCGACTCTTTTCAGAACTGGCAGGGAATGCAGGAGTCCGGCGGACGCCGGGTGAAGCGTTCCATTAATATCGATATGACAAGCGTGCGCTTCTGTACTCCCGAAATGCTGGAGAAGTATCGCAAGATACAGTTGCTGACAAATTACGTAGATGAAACGGAGAAAGTGGTTGAAGAATATAATAAGGAGCATGATATTGATAATTCCGTGTTAGTGAACGGGCGTAGGCAGACCAATCTGGGAGTTTTCCGTGCCTATCTGACCAGTTATTTGCGGAGCCTGCCCACCGTTAATCAGGATATGACCTGTATGGTACGCCAGCTTCAGCCTACAGAAACCGGCATTCCGCTGGAACTTTATTTCTTTTCTGCCAACAAAGTATGGGTTGCATACGAAGGTATACAGGCAGACGTGTTCGACCATGTACTTGCCATTATTCCGGAGTTCGGTCTGCGCGTCTTCCAGAATCCGTCGGGTGAAGACCTGCGGCGGATAGGAGTGAAGATAGAACACTGATTTAAAAGATAGAATATTATATATTTTAAGAACGATACATACTGTTAACCATTATTGATTATGAACACACCTATACCCAACCAGATTATCCGTGAAATAACACCTTTGTCCGACAAAGACTGTTTCTATATTGCAGAACGTTATAAGACGGAGTTTACCTATCCGATTCATAATCATTCTGAATTTGAACTGAACTTTACGGAAAAGGCCGCAGGAGTAAGACGTGTGGTGGGAGATTCCTCCGAGGTGATAGGAGATTATGATCTGGTTCTGATCACGGGCAAAGACCTGGAACACGTATGGGAACAGAATGAATGCCGCTCCAAAGAGATACGGGAGATCACTATCCAGTTCTCTTCCGACCTGTTCTTCAAGAGCTTTATCAATAAGAACCAGTTCGACTCTATCCGCCGGATGCTGGATAAAGCTCAGAAAGGACTTTGTTTCCCGATGTCTGCCATACTTAAGATATATCCGTTGCTGGATACGCTTGCTTCCGAGAAACAAGGGTTTTATGCGGTGATCAAGTTTATGACGATTCTGTATGAACTTTCTCTCTTTGAGGAAGAGGCCCGGACATTATCCAGTTCTTCTTTTGCCAAGATTGATGTTCATTCCGATAGCCGCCGGGTACAGAAGGTGCAGGAATATATCAATCTCCATTATCAGGAGGAAATCCGATTGGGACAGTTGGCAAGCATGGTCGGGATGACTGATGTGTCATTCAGCCGTTTCTTTAAGTTGCGTACAGGGAAGAACCTTTCCGATTATATCATTGACATCCGACTGGGATTCGCTTCGCGGTTGCTGGTAGATTCTACCATGTCTATCGCAGAAATCTGTTATGAGTGCGGATTCAATAACCTGTCTAATTTTAATCGTATCTTTAAGAAGAAAAAGGATTGTTCTCCGAAGGAGTTTCGCGAGAACTACCGGAAGAAAAAGAAACTGATCTAATTTCTCTGTCTCCTCGCATACTTTACTAGTCTGTTTCTCTATTAGGGTTGACTAATAATTAGCTTAAAATCGTGTTGAATTTAGAGTCTTGTTCCCTAAGATTTATTCTTCGGGAGGCTGACATCTATTCTCCGTTAGGCACAAAACTAATCGTCTGACAGTTGTTGTTTTTTCGTCTGACAGTAGTCAGACGCAAGTTCAACAGTAGTCAGACGCAAGTTTAACTATAGTCAGACGATTAATTCTGTGCATGACGGGAGATAAATTCTTTCGATATGCGGATTAAATCTTACCTGGAAGAGGACTAAACCTCACCGGTAAGCGGATTGAAACAGTGTGGTAAGTCATTGATAACAAGTTTGTAACACGATGTAACAAACCTGAAACGGCTATTTCAAACCATTGTATCTGATTCGTATTCATATTGTAATCTCCGAGGTCTACCTTTGCCGACGTAATAAAAACGTAGAGCGAAGTTCGATGAAAAAACTATTTCTTTTAAGATTTTCCGTTGCAGCCTTTTTTTGTATGCTGTGTGTACTTTCTTCGCTGGCTGCTAATATCAAGGTGAAAGGAGCTGTGAAAGACAAACTTTCCAAGGAGCCTTTAATCGGAGCAACGATTCGTCTGATAGGCACTCAGGCCGGAGCCGTCACTGATATGGACGGTAATTTTGAGTTAAATGCCGGTGGTGTGTTGGAAGGTATGTATGATATTGAAATAAAATATGTAGGATACAAGACCGAGGTTCGTCGCAAGGTCCGTGTGGAGAACGGCAAACTGGTGATACTGAATCTGGAACTGGAAACGGATGCACAGGAACTTGCCGATGTGGTAGTCGTAGCAAAGAAGAATCGTGAGAATGAAAATATGCTGCTGCTCGAACAGCAGAAAGCCGTCATTGCAGTGCAGTCCGTAGGGGTGAAGGAACTTTCGCGCAAAGGGGTTTCCGATGCGGAAGGCGCCGTAACCAAAGTATCAGGAGTATCCAAACAAGACGGAGTGAAGAACGTCTTTGTCCGCGGACTGGGCGACCGCTATAATGCAACCACCTTCAACGGCTTCTCCCTTCCTTCCGAAGACCCTGAATATAAGAATATCTCTCTCGACTTTTTCGGAACGGACGTCATACAGTCCGTAGGTGTCAACAAAGCCTTCAACGCAGGTGGCAGCAGTGATGTCGGCGGCGCAACGATCGACATCGTCTCCAAAGAACTGATAGGTGGCGGAAACTTCGGCATCGGCATTTCCGGCGGACTGAACACGCAAACCTTGACAGCCGATTTCCTCAAAATGGACGGGGTGGACTTTATGGGTTTTGCCAACCGCACCGAACCTGCCGACGAAAACACTTGGGGATTTAAGAATAAACTCGACCCTACCGAAAAACATCTCCAGATAAACCGGAGTTACAGCATTTCCGGCGGAAAACGTTTCTATATAGGTAAGGACAAGAATCCGCTTTCTTTCTTCCTGACCGCCGGACATACGACGGACTATCAGTATACGGATGAAATCATACGTAATACAACTACCAGCGGTACGGTCTACAAAGATATGAATGGAAAGAAGTATGCGG
>ERZ860668.799-NODE-799-length-22567-cov-8.137082_pt1 | contig 22567 bp, 24 predicted proteins | sample MGYA00510062_ERZ860668 | MGnify/ENA primary metagenome ERZ860668 (study PRJEB30046, sample SAMN00715258) | human gut metagenome | study: EMG produced TPA metagenomics assembly of the A metagenome-wide association study of gut microbiota in type 2...
GATTGCGTACATTTTGTTCATTCCTTTTCGTTGTACTCGCTGGTCGTAAAGGCAGACCCTCACGGGGCCGTTTCCGGTGCCCACACCATGCGGCTAGAATATTATAGCAGAAAAAAGTCCGCTTTGCAAGAGCTTTTCGGACATTATTTCAAAGTTTTTTGAAATTTCAGGTGTCAACTGTTCAATCCGTGGACTATCGGTATCTGATTGCGTGATCCATAAACGACCCGAAGTATGCGAACCTTTTTCTTCTCTTGCAGGACACGATAGTAAAGAAGATAATTTCCAATTACTTTTCTTCGAACGTTCTTTCCCGGCAGATATTCCACAAAAATACGGCTCCCGCTGGATGGAAAGTCACACAATCTCCAGATGCATTGTTCCACATCATTCAGAAAGTTCATGGCTGCGCTGGCATTGCTCAGCTCATCCCGGATATACCCTGCAATTTCGTCAATATCTTTTTCTGCACGGTCTGTCAATTCATAGCCATAATCAGACCGCATACTTTCTCCTCAATTCAGCCATTGCGGTCGGACCATCTACTATACGGCCTTCTTCGTCATCTTTCAGCCCTTCCATTACCAGTTTCAGTTCTTCCATTTCCTTCATGGTCCGCTCGTAGTAATCAATATCCATCACCACAAGACGGCCGTAACCATTTTTTGTCACAAACACCGGGCCGTTTTCCTCGGCGCAGCGGCGCTCGATCTCCACGGTATTCTTCAATTCACGCATCGGAACGATCTGCATATAGTACCTCCTGTGATTCCTGCGGCTTTTTCTGTGTCTTTATTGTACATCAAAAAGAGCCACAGTGCAAGAGAAGTTTTTCTTCTCTGCACTATGGCTTTGGTTCTTATTTCTGCTCTTTGTTCTGTTTGTCCAGCTCCGCCTTCACGGCCTCATTCCACGCTGCCGTTTTCTCAACGAACTCCGCGCGGGATGCAGAGGCCGGCAGAGCAGTGTCCTTCCCCGCAAAGGCAGTGGGGCCGTCCAGCTTTTTCATCCGTGCCCGGTTCTCACTGTTCAGGGGCAGCTCTACCATCAGGGGCTTGTCCCTGAACTTCTTTGTCAGAAGGGTCTCGGCGATCACACCGCCCACCACGGCAATGCCTGCCACCAGCTGGGACACCCGCAGGCCGATGCTGGGCACCAGCAGCAGGCTGTCGGTGCGGAGGGCTTCGATCCAGAAGCGGCCCGCGCCGTACCAGACGAGGTACCGCAGGGCGATATCCCCTGCAAACCTGCGCTTTTTGATGTAGCGCACCAGCAGAAACAGGCCCACAAAGCACCAGATGCTCTCATATAAGAAGGTAGGATGCACCGGCAGGTTCGGGTCGATGGTCATGCCCCTGGGCACCGTGACCACGCTGCTCGTCAGGTAATCGTGGGTCGCCTGGCTGTACATGCCCCAGGGCAGGGTGGTGTTGCAGCCAAAGGCCTCCTGATTGAAAAAGTTGCCCCAGCGGCCGCAGCCCTGCCCGATGAGGAAGCCCATGGCCGCCAGATCGAACATGGGCAGCACGGGAACTTTCCGCCACTTACAGGCCAGACCTCCGAACAGAAAGGCTCCGATGATGCCGCCGTAAATGGCAAGACCTCCATCCCGGATGGCCAGCACATCTTTCAGGCTGTGGTACTGATAAGGCGAAAGGGCCACATAGTAGAGCCGGGCACACAGGATGCCCATAACCACACCGATGAGGATGACATCCACCATGGCATCGGCATCCACACCAAACTCCACACTGTGCCGGAACGCGAACACCAGCGCCAGGCACATACCCACGGCAATGCAGACACCGTACCAGTAAATGTTCATGCCTCCGATGGAAAAGGCCACGCGGTCAAGCTCAAAGCTCAGCCCCAGCCCCGGAAACTGCACCAGATTCGTCATTCTTCCATCTCCTCTTCATCGTCCAGCTCTTCCCCGGCCGTGCCATCGGGCTGGATGTACATCACAGCCATCCGCTCCTCGCTCAGGATCTTCTGCAGCGCCGCGTCGGCATCCTCTGCCGTCAGCGCCGCCAGCGTGGCGATCTGCTGGGCCACGGTCTGGCCGCTGAGGGCAAAATCTGCCATCTGGCTGGCCGAGTCCTCCACGTTCTCCAGATTTTCGATCAGCTGGCCGTATTTTTCATTCTTGCACAGGGTAAAGATCTCCCGGTCCACGCCCTCAGCACGGATGCGCCGGATCTCCTCCAACAGCAGCTGCTTCACAGTGTCGGGCACATCGCTCTCGCCGGTGAACAGGATGCAGCAGCAACCGTCCACCCGGAGCACCTCCCCGCCAAAGCCGGGGTTGGTCAGGCCCTCATCATAGAGCTTCCGGTAGAGCCTCGACATACCACCCGAGATGCAGCAGAGGATGAGATCATACAGGATCTCGCTGCGCAGGTCGTCATGCTGCAGCGGCTGCTCCTTGAAGCCGATGCCGAAGCAGGGCTTGGACACCGGCATTGTAATGGTCTTTTCAGCGGCGGCCAGCGTCATGGGTTCCTCTGTCCAGAGCCGCTGCACCCGCTCCACCGGGCGCGCTTCCATCAGGCCGTGGCGCGCACAGGCCGCCAGGATCTGTTCCATGCTGGTGCTGCCTGCGGCGGCCAGCACCATGTTGTTGGGGGCATAGAACGCCTTGCAGCAGTCGTACAGCATCTCCGGCGTGATCTCTGCAATGCTTTCCACCGTGCCCGCAATGTCGCTGCGGATGGGGTGGCTGTGATACAGGCACTCGCACAGGCCGGTGATGAGCCGCCAGTCGGCGCTGTCATCATACATTTTGATCTCCTGCCCGATAATTCCCTGCTCCTTGGCGATGGTCTGCTCAGTAAAGTAGGGACGGCCCACCATGCCCAGCAGCACATCCAGGCTTTCGTCCAGCTGCTCGGTGGCGGTAAACAGGTAGCAGGTGCGGTCAAAGCTGGTAAAGGCATTGGCGTTGGCACCGGTCTTGGCGAACTTTGCAAAGGCATCGCCGTCCTCATCCTCAAACATCTTGTGTTCCAGAAAATGCGCCACACCGGCGGGCAGGTGCACTTCCCTGCCGTCCACCCGGAAATCCCGGTCGATGGAGCCAAAGCGGGTGGCATAGATGACATGAGTGCCAGAATAGCCCGGCATGGGCCGCACCAGCACCGTCAGGCCCGAAGGCAGCACCTTCCACTCATCGGCGGCGGCCTCGGTCAGGGCACGGTTCGTGTTCTGTTCAGGCATGGGCGCTCTCCTCCTCTCGGGTCAGAAGATAGCTGACTGAAAGGGTCAGCTGCCGCAGGACGGTGCGGACATCCTCCTCGGTCACAGCCTGCAGGGCCGCGCGGGCATCGTCCGGGGTCTGCACCGGGCCGCCCCGCAGCACCTCCATGTAATACCAGGTCTCAATGCCGCCCAGCGTATCCTCAATGCCCGCCATCCCGCTCAGCAGGGAGCGGCGGCAGTCCTCAAGCTCCTCAGCCGTGATGGGGCCATTGCGCAGGTCGTCCAGCTCCTTCAGGATCGCTTTTTCGGCCCGGGCCGCGTCGGCGTGCTCCACGCCGCTGTTCACGGCCATGCTCCCGGTAAAGCTCTGGAAGCTGGACGAGCAGTAATAGCACAAATGATCCCGTTCCCGCACGTTCAGGAACAGGCGGCTGGTCACACTGCCGCCATACAGTGCCATGGCAAGCCGCACCGCCGCCATCTGGTCGGGGCGCATGGGCACGCCCAGCGTGAACAGCATGCAGAGCTTGGCCTGCACCGTGTCAAAGCATTCCACCCTGCGCACGGCATCCTGCCGGGGCATGGCAAGGTTCTCGCACAATGGCAGCGGGGCCCGCCCGATGTGGGAAAGCTCTTCCAGCAGGGCCTGCTTCACCTGCTCGGTCTCCGCTTCCCCGCAGCCCAGCACCAGCAGCTCGATGCTGGCGGTGCGGAGCATCTCACGATAAGCCTCTGTCAGCGTCTCCGGGGTCAGGCCGTCCACCTCGTCCAGATAACCCTCCTGCCGGATGCCGGCGGGGCTGCTCCCAAAGAACTCCCGGTTGGCCTGCCGCTGGCAGTAGATGCGCTTTTCGTTGATCTCATCCTCCAGCGCCTTTTTCAGCATCTGCTTTTCGATGGTGACCGCCTCCGGGTCAAACACACCGCCCACAAAATAGGGATGGAACGCCGTGCCCAGCGCCAGCGCGGCATACTCCCGGGTCAGGGCCTCGCCCTCCAGTGCAAAGCGGTCCTTGATGCCGGTCACACTGACGCAGAGGTTGTGGTTTGCACCCAGCGGGCGGGCATCCACGGTCAGATCCGCGCCGTACAGCCGGGCAAGCTTTTTGGTCATCTGGGTCATATCCGGGCAATCCGCATAGCCCCGCTCCATCAACAGAGGCAGCAGAGCGTGAGCGGTTGCCGTCTCCCGCCGTGCCGGAAACGCAAAGTGGATGCTGATCCGGCAGCGGTTGAATTTCTGCGCCGGGTCCCAGGAAAGATGGACCCCGGGCGCGATCTCGGTTCGTCTCAACAGTCGTTCTCCTTTTTTGTTACAGCTTTGTGCGCTCCAGCGCAAGGAACTCCTCCAGCGAGACCCCGGACGCGCGGATGGCGAGGGCATTTTCCACCCCCACATAGCGCCAGTGCCAGGGCTCGTATACCATGCCGGTGGCGGCCTGCCGCTCCTCCGGCCAGCGGAGGATAAAACCATACTCCGCAGCGTAGGCGGTCAGCCACTCGTAGGCGCGGGTATCGGCAAAGCGGGTGGTCTTTTCGGTGCAGTCCGGGCTGAGGATGTCCGCCGCATAGCCGGTGGCCTGCTCGCTGGCATTGGCCGGAGGGCAGACGCTGGCGGCATAGGCCGCTGCCTCCTCCTCGGAAAGCCCCTTTTCCAGATACACCTGCTTCCGGGCATCAAAGGCCGCTTCCCGTGCGGAAACATCCTGATAGCCCGTCACCAGTTCCAGCGTGATGCCGTCTGCCGCCGCAGCTGCCGCCATAGCGCGGTACTGCTCTGCGGCTTCCGCTTCCAGCTGCTGGCCCGTGGCATCATCCGCCACCGCAAGGGCCGGGGCAGGCTCTGCGTCCAGCGGCAGATTCCCGTTCACCAGCACCAGCCGGGCATCGGCAAGGTTCAGCTGGTATTCGGTGCCATCGTAATTTCTGGCCACAAAGTCCTCCGGCCCCGCGATCAGGGCGTGGGCCTTGGGCAGCAGCCATAAAATGCCGCTGGTCATCAGGGCAACAGCCGCGCCGCAGGCCGCCAGAAACACGGCCCAGTTCCGTGCCAGACGCAGGCAGCGCCGGATCCTCCACTCCCGCCGGGTCATCCGCCGCCGGGGCGCTTGCTTGTTTTGGTTCATCGATATCGGTTCCCTTCTCACATCATTTCGCAATGCACAGCCGCACAATTACATTATTTTATTATACACTTCTTTCGCCGGGGTGTAAACGGAAAGGGATGTTAAAAAATTGTGTCTTTCAAAAAAGGGAGTTCCGTTACGGACGAACGTCCGAACAGAACTCCCTTTGGGGTTTATAAAAATCCCGCGTTAAAGCGCTTTCCTCAATTCAGAATTTTCCCGTCAATGGAGAGGGTGACCGGCTCCCGTGGCAGAGGACTCGTTCAGCATGGTATGGTCCAGCTCACATTTTGTAAAGGAGCAGTCCACAAATACGCAGTCTGCAAAATCGCAGCTCTCAAAAATTTCCCCGGCAAACGACAGGCCAGTAAACCGTTCCCCTTCACAATAACGTTCCGTCATGTAATTCTCCTATCAGCGCAGTTCTTCCAGCAGAGCAGTGCAGCCCTCCAGCACATCCTGAAATTCCGAGTTGTCGTTCTCAGTATACCATGATTTCTCTCTGCGGAAAAGATACCAGGAACCAAAAATGGCCCCGGAGGGCTTGTTGCAGCTCTCCGGGGCCACTTTATGTGCGTGTGTGACTTGGCGCACACGACCGGCGTTTTACTCGATCTCGATCAGATTCGGGTTCTCAGGCAAAGCCTTCGTCTGCTGAGGAGCAGGCAGCTCGACGTGCAGGACACCATCCTCGAACTTTGCGTGGATGTCTTCCTTCTTCACATCGCCCACGTAGAAACTGCGCGCGCAGGTGCCGGAGAAGGATTCGCGCCGCAGATAGCGGCCCTTCTTATCCTTTTCGTCATTGCTGTGGCTGCGCACTGCCACGCCTTTTTTCGCTGCCGCCCGGTTTGGCACTTTTCAACGGCCCCGTTCCGTGTTACAATAGGAAAAAACGAAACCGGGTGATTTTTTGGAATTTTATGGTACCATCGGCCCCGCCTGTGCCCAGCTGGAGACCTTGCAGCGCATGGTGGAAGCTGGCATGACGGGCATCCGCATGAACCTTTCCCACGGGCCCCTTTCGGCCCACAAAGACTGGCTGGATATCATCCACGCCGTGGGCATCCCCCAGCTGCTCATCGACCTGCAGGGGCCGGAGCTGCGCATTGGCACGCTGCCCCAGCCCCTTGTGCTGGAACCAGGCCAGAACCTCCGGCTGGGGCAAGGGGGTGTCCCCTGCCCGGCGGCGCTGGTGCATGCAGCCCGGCCGGGCCAGAACCTCCTGCTGGACGACGGCAGGCTCCTTGTGCAGGTGGCCGAAGCCGATGGCGCTGCCCTGCAGTGTACTGTGGTGCGGGGCGGCACCCTGCAAAGCCGCAAAAGCCTTGCGGCACCGGGGCTGACGGTGGCCTCCCCCACGTTGACGGAGGAGGACCTGCAAAACCTGCAGCTGGCGGGAGCCTGCGGCGTTACCGGGGTGATGCTGCCCTTCGTGCGGGGGGCTGAGGACATCCGCACCCTGCGCCGGGCGCTGGAACAGGCCGGGGCCGGGCAGATCCGCATTTTTGCCAAGATCGAGAGCCTTGCGGGGGTACAGGCCCTGCCGGAGTTCCTCCCCCTTGTGGATGAAGTGGTCATTGCCCGCGGGGACCTTGGCAACGCCATGCCCCTGTGGGAGCTGCCCCGGTGCCAGAAACAGCTTTCGGCGGTCTGCCGGTCTGCCGGGGTGCCCTTTATGGTGGTGACCCAGATGCTGGACAGTATGTGCAGCCGGGCGGTCCCCACCCGCGCCGAGGTCAGCGACATCTACAACGCCGTAGCAGACGGCGCTTCCAGCGTGATGCTCACCGGGGAGACCGCCGCCGGGCAATACCCGGTGGAGGCCATGGAGTATCTTGTGCGCACTGCCCGCACCGCCTTGGAATAACCCAAAGTCAAAGACACTCGGTCGATCTATGTTGCCGCATTTAGTCCAGAATTTTTCCGTCAATGGAAATGGTGACCACCTGCCACGGAATGAACTTACCGCTGGTCTGCAGTGCCTTTTTCGCAGCCATCTCCAAGCCGCCGCAGCAGGGCACCTCCATGCGGAGGATGGTCACACTCTGGATGTCGTTGCTGCGCAGGATCTCGGTGAGCTTTTCGCTGTAATCCACAGCGTCCAGCTTCGGGCAGCCGATGAGAGTCACTTTGCCGCGCATAAACTCCTGATGGAAATTGGCGTAGGCGTATGCCGTGCAGTCCGCTGCAATCAGCAGCTTTGCGCCCTCAAAGTAGGGCGCATGGACAGGTGCCAGCTTGATCTGCACCGGCCAGTTGCGGAGCCGGGAGACCGGCTGCACGGGGGCAGAAGCTGCGCTTTCTGCGGCCTCCGTCTGTTCCAGCGTCCGCATCCGGGAGCCGGGGCAGCCGCCCTCGTGGAGATGCTTCATCTTCTCCTGCAGCTCTTTTTTCTTTTTGTTCTCCTGCACCGCTGCCTCGTCGTAAGCGGGAGCTTCCCGCTCCTCAAAGGTGATAGCACCGGTAGGGCAGCCCGGCAGGCAATCGCCAAAGCCATCGCAGAAATTTTCCCGCACCAGCTTTGCCTTGCCGTTGATGATATCAATGGCACCTTCATGGCAGGCGGTTGCACACAGCCCGCAGCCGTTGCATTTTTCTTCGTCAATATGGATGATTTTCCGAATCATATCTATACTCTCCTGTTGTGGGTGTTTTTTGCATTTGCATCCTTATTATAGTATACTAAAGGCAACTTGTATGTTTGAATTCCAACAAGGAGGGCTTTTATGCAAAAATATCTGCCTGTTCTGCGGAACTGCCCCTTTTTTACCGGGCTTACCGATGATGAGATCCTGTCTATCCTGCACTGCGTCAGTGCAGCGAAAATCACCCGGCCCCGGGGCTCCTACATTTTCCGTGCCGGAGATTCCACGGAGGTCATGGGGCTGGTACTGTCCGGCTCCACCCTTGTGATCCAGGAGGATCTTTGGGGACACCGCAATATCCTGTCCAAGTGCAATACCGGAGACTTTTTCGGCGAACCTTACGCCGCCACTCCCGGTGCCATCCTGAACATCAGCGTGGTGACAGAGGAGGATTGCGAAATTCTGCTGCTGAACGTCAAGCGGCTGCTCACCTCCTGCCCCACCGCCTGCGACCATCACCAGAAACTCATCCGCAATCTGGTCAGCGTTCTGGCAAACAAAATACTGCTTTTTAACGATAAGATCACCCATGTCAGCAAGCGCACCACCCGGGAAAAACTGCTGTCCTACCTGTCTGCCGAATCCATCCGGCAGTCCTCCCTTTCCTTTGACATTCCCTTTGACCGTCAGCAGCTGGCAGATTTTCTCTGCGTGGAGCGTGCCGCCATGTCGGTGGAGCTTTCCAAGCTGCAAAGGGAAGGGCTACTGGTCACCAAACGGAACCATTTTGAGCTGTTGACCCGTTGACCGCTCCATGCGCCGCCCGCAGGCAATGTAGTAAAGTTGATCATCGCGTGCCATTATCCTTTATGAATTTCATAATGCAGCAGCCCATTGCAATAATAGCGAACAAAGTGCGCAGACCCAGCGTATCCGCACCCAAAAGACCCTCAAGGAAGCCGCCGACAAGCCATGCTCCCATAGTAAAAACCATTGCCCAACCGTAGCCCATAGAAATTACTCCTTTGTAGAAATCGCTTTTATTGATTAAATGGAACCAACCCGGTTCACAGGATATATTCCATCTGCCGTTCCTTTGTTTTCATGCCCATTTTTTCATAGAAGCGTTCTGCAGAGGTGTTTCCTGTCCAGACGTTCAGCGTCACCTCATAGCAGCCTTGCTCTTTTGCCTGCTGCTTTACATATTCAAACAGGCTTTCTCCGATGTGCTGTCCCCGTGCCTGCTGGTCAACGCACAAATCGTCGATAAACAGCGACTTAAAGGGCACCATGTTCGTGGAAAACGGCTGCTTCTGCATTTGACAGAAGGCATAACCCATACACACATCATCCTCGTTCACGGCAACGTAGATGGGTCTATCTTCCTGCTTCAAAAATTCAGCCAGTTCACAGGCAGTGTATTTGGTGGTGCCGGGAATAAAAACATCCGGTCGGATCTCTGCATGGATCTGCAATACCTGCCCCAACAGCGCAAGAAGTCTGGGAATATCTTTTTCCTCTGCCTTACGGATTTTCATTTCATTTTGCTCCTTCCCGTTTTTCAATTTTCGCGATTTCAGTATATCACACCGAAACCCATTGTAAAAGAGCCTATGTACGCCGCCCGCAGGCGGCAAAAGTCAGTTCGGTGGAAATTCCAGTTCGGCAAACTCGGTATCCGTCAGCAGTTTCAGCTTTTCGATGACCCCTTCCGACAGCTCCCGCAGAGCAGTTTCATCGGGCATCAGGTAGCACTGCATGAGCCGCAGTTCGTGGATAAGCCCCAGCCGGGTGCCGGTGTTGTAGAGCATCATCAGCATCAGCTCCTCGTGGTCAAAGTTCATGTCCGTCCCTCGCTTTCCGGCAGATGGTGGGATTGCACTCCGGGGCATCGCACCGCTCTTTTGTGCCAGCCAGTTCCGCCAGCTTTTCCAATGTGGAAGGGCGGCTATCCAGCCCCAGTTCTTCGGCTTCGGCAGCTTTGTCCATGATGAAGTCATAGTCCTTCAGCAACCGCCGTCCCTTTTCCATGTGGTGCGCTTCCAGAATCTGTTCCCGGACTTCCTGAATCGTCAATTCGGGTGCGTCAATCTGCCCGCCATCCAGCACAGAATAATCACTGTGATAAAGGGTATACTCCCAGCCTTCCTCGCAGGACTGGACAGCAAGATAGCCCTTGCCGCCCAGCTCCCATGCGCCCTGCTCGTCCTGTGTCTGGATTTCAGGATAGGCGGTCGCACCGCTGCGCTCCATTATCTCGCCAAACTGACAGATGTGATAGACGTTCCCATACTCACCCAAATCAAAATGATAGTCGTCCAGATGCTCGACCCGCGCCGTGTAACTGCTGCCATCGGAACGGTCAACCTGAATCACACCATGATTCGGCACCCGGTAGAGATCATCATAATGGCTGTTGATAAGCCGGACATCATCTCTGGGAATTGTGGGGTCATCCCAGATGCGCCGCCTGCGGACACCAGACTGCGGAATGGTATCGAGGTGCTGCAAGCTGACCTCCTGAATCGCCTTGCGGTCATCGCTGGAAAGCTCGAACAGATACCAGTTCCGGGCGGCGGGAATCGCGTTGCGGCCATCGGGTGGCAGATTCTGCTTAGAAATCTGCCCGCTTTCCAGCGGTGCGCCAGTCGCGCAGTCGTAGGTGGCAAAACCGACACCGGCACCGTTTTCCCGCAGATGCAGGAATCTGTCCCCATTGATGAGATAGAGGGCTTCGTTTTTCTGATCCATTAGCGGCCACCCTCAAATTCCAAATTGAACTTACTGCGACCATCGTTTTCGGTGGACAGCAGGACAGTAGCGTTGTAGGTCTTGCCCTTGGCACTCCTGCAGTCCTTCAGACGCACCCGGCCATCCCGCAGCAGCTTGTCCACCATGCGACCATCCAGATGTTTCCCCAGACGCTTGAAATAGGCGTTATCCTTCCACAAAGCGAAGCGGCACTCCCGGTTCTCACAGAACCAGCCCTTCTCACGCTCGACAACATTTGCACCACAGTTCGGGCAGACACCAACGATTTTGTTCTTCATAAGCACATTTGCTCCCTTCATAGCCTCGGTGGTATTCACCAGCGAGGAGATCATATCTTTGATTTCGACCATAAATTCTTCCGGCTCCATCTCGCCACGCTCAATGCGCAGCAGCTTTGTTTCCCAGTCGGCGGTCAGTTCCGGGGACTGGATTTCTTCGGGCATCACGGTGATAAGGGCTTTGCCCTTGTCGGTGGGGAGCAGAATCTTGGTCTTTTTCTCGCCCTTGCGCTCCAGAAAACCTTTCTGTACCAGCTTTTCGATGGTCGCGGCTCTGGTCGCCGGTGTGCCAATGCCCTGACGCTCCACACCCTCCGGCATAGATTCAGAACCAGCCGTTTGCATTGCCGAAAGGAGAAGATCTTCCGTAAAATGCTTTGGAGCCGAGGTCTGTCCCTCTTTCAGTTCGGCCCCGGTAATGCTGCACTCGCTTTGCTCCGGCACATCCGGCAGAACAGCAGGTTCTTTTTTCTTGCCCAGCAGATCGCCGAGCATTTTGCGCTCAATGCCTTTCCAGCCGTCCGACAGTACAGCCTTGCCTTTGGCTGTAAATTCTTCACCTGCGCAGATGGTTGTCATGGTGGTTTCGGCATATCGGTGAGCTTCGCCAACAGCACAGAGCAGCCGTGCAACGACCAGCCGCAGAATACTCCGTTCCCCGGCGGGTAGTGCGGACAAATCGGTTTTTGCTACGCTTGCCGTAGGCAGCAGTGCATGGTGGTCTGTGACCTTACTGCTGTCGATGACCTGCTGCGCATGAACAGGAACATCTTCGTGAAAATCAAATGCTCCTGCGGCAGTCGCCACCAGCTCCGGCAGGGATGCCGCCATATCATCGGTCAGAAAGCGACTGTCCGTGCGGGGATAGGTGATGAGTTTTTTCTCGTACAGACTTTGCGCATAGTCCAAGGTCTGCTGTGCGCTGTACCCCAGCAGGCGGTTCGCATCACGCTGGAGGGTCGTCAGGTCGTAGAGCAGCGGTGGCTTCTCGTTTTTCTCTTTGCGCTCGACTTTCTGCACGGTGGTGTGAGCCTCCTTTCTGCAATTTTTAAGCAGCGTTTCGGCATCTGACTTCTGCGAAAATCGCTTGCTGGATGCCGTACCGCCATCCGTAAATGACAAAGCCACCGTGTAAAACTTTTCCGGCACAAAGGCGGCAATCGCCGCTTCGCGCACCACCGTCATCGCCAGTACCGGGGTCATAACGCGCCCGACCGCCAAAGGCTGACCGTACAGGCACGAAAAAAGCCGGGAACAGTTAATGCCGACCATCCAGTCGGCACGTTCCCGGCAGAGTGCAGCCTGATACAAGGCATCGTATTCAGTTGACGGTTTCAGATTTGCAAAGCCCTCCCGGATTGCGGAATCCTCCATGCTGGAAAGCCAGAGCCGCGAAAAGGGCTTTTTGCATCCGGTCTGCTGATAGACAAGCCGGAAGATCAGCTCTCCTTCGCGTCCTGCGTCCGTTGCGCAGACGATGCTATCAACATCTGGGCGGTTCATCAGGTCTTTCAGAACGCCAAACTGCTTCTTAGTGGAGGCGGACACGAGATACTGCCACTTCTGCGGCAGGATGGGCAAATCGGCAATGCTCCACTTGACATACTGCTCGCCGTAGGCATTCGGCGGTGCAAGCTCCACCAGATGACCAACGCACCAGCTTACCAGATAGCCGTTGCCCTCCAGATGACCGTCTTTGCGGCTGGTCGCACCAAGGACTTTTGCGTAAGCCATCGCAACTGAGGGCTTTTCGCTGACAACTAAGCGATAAGACAATAAGCATCAACTCCTGTTCTCTCTGTATTTATATATGTACGGCGGCAAAACGCCGCCTTGAAATTAGTCGTTTTCAGGTTCCTGCTCGTCCGTGGATTCCTCCGCATCCGGCTCATCCTCCACAGGAATCTCAAAATCGCCCTTGTCCTCGGTGTAATCCGCATCAGGGTCGAGGGCTTCTTTTTCTGCCTGTTTTTTCTGCTTCTGCTTCATAAAAGCGTAGAAACCGCCGCCCGCAGCCAAAGCCACCAGCGCGATCACGCCCAGAAAAGTGGCCGCATACTTGGTGATTTTGTTTTCTTTCGGCTGTTCGGTGCCGGATGCGGCCGCTTCTTCTTCGGCTTTCTTGGCATCTTCCTCAGCCTGTTTACGTTCCAGCTCTGCCTGTGCAGCCGCCTCTTTTTCGGCGGTATAGGCATCGGCATCCTCATCTTCCATCAGAGCCAGAAGGTCACTCTCGTCCACCAGATTCATAAAGTGGACGGTCTGCTGCCCCTTGGCGTTGCGGTCGATGACCAGATAGAACGTGTTGCCGGACTTACTGACCAGCGTAATGAACTGCTGACCGCTGCCATCGGAATAGTTGGTGTGGTAATCGTCCACCAGCGTCAGATTGCCCTCCGGGGTCAGTGCGCCGGAACTTTCGTCCGTGACGGTAACAATATCTTCTTCGCTGCTGTCCATCAGAACGGGCTGTTCCACTTCTTCAACAGGCTCGCCGCCATAGGCAAATGCGGGTGCCGCCATACCAATACACAGCACTGCCGACAGCAGCAGTGCGCTGACCTTATTCATCATCTTCATCCGAATCTTCCTCCTTGCTGAACGTGGCACCAACTGCAGACAGCGCAGCCGGATTTGGGGTGCTGGTGGCAGACTGCCGCAGCAGGGCGGCAAGCTGTTCCGGCGTGACCTTTGCGGTTCGCACCATCTCGTTGACCTCGGCGGCCTCAGCCTCCTGAATCCGCCGTTCCAGACTTTCGATGCGGTTGTTGATTTTGATGCGCCGTTCCTGCTCTTTTTCCAGAGAAGCGCGCAGTTTGTCGAGTTTTTCACTCATAGTGTTCTCCTATTATTTGGATAGCCGCCCGAATCCTGACAGATATTTCTGCCAGTAGGACGAGTGAATGTTTGCGTACTTGATGGGGTCTCCGGCACTGACCATCATGCCGTTTCCGAGGTAAATGCCCACATGGCTCTTCCCGACGGTATCATAGGTTCCTTCAAAGAAAACAAGGTCTCCAGGCTTTGCTTCGGCTTCGGAAATGTGCTGGCTTTTCTGCCATAATCCGTTGGCGGTGGTTCTGCCCACATCGTAGCCGTTCTGGTTGTAGACCCAGCAGACGTAACCCGAACAATCAAAGCCTGTTTCCGGGGTAGAGCCGCCCCACACATAGGGCGTACCTACATACTTTTGGGCTTCCTTGTAGATGGCGGCAAATTCGCTGTCCGTCAGGGCTTCTGCCGGAACGGTATAGTCGATGCCCGGTGTGCCGGAACCGTCGGAGCCACCGGGCGGCAGACCGCCGCTGAACAGGTAGGGTCTGCCGCCCAAGGTGTCCTGAAAAATCTCGTACCGTTTCCACTGGTCGTTGTCCAGTTCCTCCCGGATGACCACCTCCAAGCCACGGTTCACCAGTTTGGTGTGGAAGATGCGGTACTCATAGGGCACCTGCGTGGGAATTGGGATTCCTGCCGGGCTAATGACCCACACGGTCTTATACCGTATCTGCACCTCCACCCATGTGGTCAGCTTGTACTGCTTTTTGAAGGTCTCCTTCAATTTGCCCTGCACCTCCGACCGGGTATAATCGTCATACAGAGTCGTGAGAAAAGAGGTCAACTGCCACGGGTCGTGCTCGATGGGGTCAAGGTGATACTGATACTCGTTGTAGCCGGGGTGGTCGGTGGGGGTGCGCTTGATCTTTTTGTCCAGTTCCTTTTCCAACTTCTTGTAGTCCTGTTCTGCACCACGAATATCCCGGTCCTCGGCAGAGTACATGGTCTGCCCGGATACCTGCGTGGTGCCGGAGAACAGAATGGAACAGGACGAAAATGCCGACATGACCAGCAGCAGGAGCAAAAGAAAAACGCCCACAATCACCAGAACGTGTGCGTTGCTCTTTGCAAAATTGGCAATGCCGTTGACTGCGGTGCTAACCACCGATTTTCCTTTGTCGATGACCTGCTCGACGCCAGACCGGGCGGCAGATGCACCGTTGGATGCCGCCTTGCCGCCTGCGGTCTGCGCCGCCGTGCCCGACCGGGCGGCGGCATAATAGCTCTGCCGGATGTCCTGCTTCTGCCGCCACCGTGAAAGCCAGTTGGAGCCGCCCTCGCCGGTGCTGGATGTGCCTGCATCTTGTGCCGCAGTCGGCTTCTGCACGGAAGATTTTGCGGTTCGGGCACCTTTCTTGCCCTGCATCTTGGCTTTCTTCTTGAGTTTCCGGGCATAGCGGCTCTTGGAAATATCCCGGACATTGCCAGCCGCCTTTTCGCCCTCGCTCAGAGCCTGTGTGCCCACATTGTCATCCTCGTACTGGTCAACCTCCCGATGCACCGCAGACCGGGCGGCATGGGCGGCGTACATTTCCCGCTTCTGCGCCTTGCTCAACCGGCTCAGTTCGTCCGGGGTCAGCTCCGCCTTGCCAAACCGCAGATGCTGGGCTTTTTCGGCAGCCTTATCTGCATCGGTTTTCAGCTTTTTCTTTCTGGGTACCGACTGCTCCACCTTGGCTTTCTTCGGGGGTGAACGGGTCTTTTTGGCAGACGATTCCTCTTTGAGATTCAGTTTCGGCTTGCTCATTTCTGTGCGCCCTCCGAGATCTCGTTGAGTTTGGTCGTGAGGATGCGGTAGAGTTCAAGGTCTTTCGGGAAGTGGTCAACGAAGGGCAAAATCACGTTGCCGAAAAACAGCAGCCCTTCGCCTTCGCCGGAGTGGGTCACATAAGAAAGCTGGTGAGGCGAAATATTGAGCTGCTTTGCGAGAATCTGTCGATCACCGTTTGCCTGATTGAGCATATACACAAAGTCCGAATTCTCGAAAATGTTCGATACTTCAGGGCTTGCCAGTAGATCTTTGACGTTCTGCGTTAGGGCTGTGGGGATGCCGCCCCACTTGCGGAAACGCTTCCAGATCTCCACGGAATAGGCGGCTGTCTGCTCGTCTTTCAGCAAAAGGTGGAACTCATCGGCGTAGTATCGGGTCGATTTGCCAACGGAGCGATTGGCGGTCACACGGCCCCAGACCTGATCCTGCACGATGAGCATACCGAGCTTTTTCAGCTGCTTTCCCAACTGCTTGATGTCATAGCAGACGATGCGATTGTCGATATCCACGTTGGTGCGGTGGTTGAAGATATTCAGACTGCCCATGACGTAGATTTCCAGAGCAGCTGCAACATGATGGGCTTCCGGCTCATCCTGCGTCAGCAGAGCATTGTAGAGATCTTCCAGTATCGGCACGGTTTCGGGACAGGGGTGCTCAAAGTAAGGAGCATAGATTTTGTGGACGCAGCGGTCAATGACCGTTTTCTCCACAGGCTTCAACCCCTCTTTGCCGCCGACTACAAGTTCGCAAAGGGAAAGAATAAAATCGGCTTTCAAAGCCAGCGGATTATCTTCCTCGGAGTAGTTGGCGTTGATGTCCATGGGGTTGATATACTGGGTGCTGGAAGGGCTGATATGGATGACCTGCCCGTGCAGACGTTCCACCAGTGGAGCATACTCCGACTCAGGATCGCACACAAGAATATCGTCATCCGTGACGAGAAAAGCATTGCAAATTTCTCGCTTTGCGCTGAACGACTTGCCAGAGCCGGGAGTGCCCAGAATCAGACCGTTGGGGTTTTTCAGCTTTTTGCGGTCCACCATAATCAGGTTATTGGACAGGGCGTTCAAACCGTAGTACAGGCTTTCCTTACCGTTGTCGAACAGCTCCTGCGTAGTAAACGGCACAAAAATTGCCGTGCTGCTGGTGGTCAGTCCCCGCTGAATTTCGATCTGGCAGTCTGCCAGCGGCAGCGAGGACATAAGCCCCTGCTCCTGCTGAAAATCCAGCCGACACAGTTCGCAGTTGTGCTTCTGCGCAATGCTGACCGCCTGAAAGACGTTGGTTTCCAGTTCCTGCTCGGTCTTACCGGTGTTCAGCACCAGAAAAGTGACAAGGAACATCCGCTCGTTCTGACTCTGCAATTCTTTCAGCAGGGCTTTTGCATCCCGCCCGTAAGTTGCCAAATCGGACGGCAACACGTCCATGTCGTATCCGGCGCGGACGGCTTTTTTCTGTTCCTCGATCTTTGATCTATCGAGTTCGGTAATCGTGTGCTTGATGGTTTTGATGGCCTTGTTCTGGTCAACGGACTGGATGTGCATGGTAACGATCTGGCTGGAATCCATGTCCAGAAAGTCCTTCAAAAGCTGGTCGCTCAAATCGGAAGCCGTGATACTCAGAAAGCTGACCGCCCCGAAGATGCCGCCCATCTGAAAGGTACGGCTGTTCTTAAACGCCAGCGCGGTGGGTGCAATGGCATCCTTTACGGACAGACCACTGGGCACAAGGTCTTTCCAGTTGAAGTGGAACTTGTTGGCTCCGTCCATGTTCAGCATCCCGTGCATCAGCCGCAGACGCTCCGTACCGTCCAGCGGCTTTGCCAGAACGCCCAACCTGTGAAAGTTGTTCATCAGGTCGTTCTGGATGTGCTCCAACCGAGGTTTGACCTGCGCCATGCTGTCACCCTCAATGCCGTAGGTCAGAAACTTGGTCTTGGTCAGACCGTTGTTGCCTTTGGCAAGCTGCTGGCGGAGCATCTGCGAATATTCCGCGCGAACATCATCAAAGCCGTCCTTCTGGTAAGGGATGCGGATGGACTTTTCAAAGTCTGCCGAATCGGTGGCGGTATTCACAAAGGACAGTTCAAAGTGGATGCTCGAATCAAAGAAGTTGAGGAACGAACACCATTCCTCAAAAATGGCGGTCTTGTCCTCCTGCTGCGCCAACTGATAATTGATGTCCTGATACTGGATGGTGCGGGTGTAGTAGCCGGGACGGACACGGCAGGTGCCGTCCTCAAACATCCGCTGAAACGGGATGCTCTCTTGTGCCGTGCGGGGCACCGTGGACTTGGGCGGCTTTTTGCCGTCCTTATTCTTTTTCAGAAATGGAATCATGGGTGTCATCTCCCTTCATAAGCAGTGCATAGTAGTTGCGGGTCTTGTACGGACGCACCTTCGGGCGAACAAAACGTGCCTGAAGGTAGTACCGCAGGATCTTTTCGGCGGGCTGTCCGTTTTTCTGGTACATCGCCAGAAAGAACATGGGCAGCATGACCGCCATCATGCCGAGGGTAGCACCGGAATTGCCTGCGGTATCCCGCAGGACAAAGAACAGCGGCACTCCTACGACTGCCGCCGCACCAAAGCAGATAAGCTGCCGCGCGGTCAGATTGAACATCACTTTGGATTTCACCTTGGTCAGATCACGCGGCACAGAAATATATGCTGCCAAAAAATCACACCTCCAATCAGTGGGCACCCAGTATGCTCTTGGCCACAGAACTGGTTTTGAACAAACTGAAACAAAGCAGAACCGTATAGCCAACGATGCTCCAGATCGAGTTGATGGCATCCCCGGATATGGCGACATTCTGAAGCAGAACAGCGTAGATCGCCACGCAGATCAAAATCAGGAAGCCCTGAAACCCCAGCGCAAACAGAGAGCGAAGATAATTCTGTCCCACATGGGATTGCTCATGGTTGCCCCATGTTGCCATGGGCACCGGGGCAAGGCTGACCATCATATAGATCTCGATCATACGTCCATAGACGATGACGAAAATGACGATGGACAGGATGCGCATGGTGATGCCGATAAAAAAGGACTGCAAGAACAGCCCGAACAAGGGGCCTACGTCCATCTGCATCATGCTGGATTGCAGCATAGAAAGCCCGATATCGTTGACCCGTGTGTTGCCGGAAATAATGCCGCTGGAATTTGCCACCACCTGCTGCGTCACATCGAACACCGCCATGATGATGTCGAAGGTGTTGGAGATCATCCAGACCGAAATGGCAGTCTTGAAGATCCATTTCATCAGCAGTGCAGGCTCAAACTGCGCCATGTTGTTGTGCTGGGTAATCATCTCGATCAGCTCATAACAGGCAATGAAGGTCAAAATCACGCCTGCAATCGGCAGCACCACATTGCGGGACAGAGCCTCGATCATGGCGAAAACGCGCGGTTCAAAATTGGATGGCTTTGTGCCCACCTGCTGTGCGATGCTGCCCACCTGCGTGTTAACATCATCAAACAAGCCGGACAGATTGGACATGATGGCCGCAGTCAGCAGCGACTTGATCCAATCTGAAATCGCTTTGAGAACAGTTTCCACTCAGAGCCACCACCTTAAAAGAAATGGTTGATGAGGGTCTTGAGCAGGTTGAGAACAAAGATGAGGTTCGTCAAAAAATTCATAGAAACAACTCCTTTTTGATAGAACGTATGGCTTGAAAATTCGCTCCACAAGTACAAAAACCGTTAGTCACGGTGAGTTGGAGCAATATGTATGGGCGGCAGATGCCGCCCGCAGTGTTTAGCCGAACAGACCGCTCAGCAGGGGGATCAGGGTAATGCCGATCAGGGCGACACCACCGCCAGCCATGAGCTGCTTCATACCCTGACTCTTTGCGGAGGGGTTATCACCGCCGTAACCTTCCATGAGGTTCACAGCACCCCACACGCCCAGACCGGCACCCAGTGCCACGACCAGAGTTTTCAGAACGTCCACTGCGCTATTGAAAAATTCCATGATTGTATCTCCTTTGTTTTGAAAAAGTGACCCTGCACACACCTGAAATCCAGTGATGAACTGCCGCAAACTGCGGGGGAGAGTTGATTTGCTGGTGTACTTTTTGGGTCAAAATGTGTTTATTGAATCAGATGAGGGCTTGTATCAGCCGAACAGACCGCTCAGCAGAGGGATCAGGGTGATGCCGATGAGGGCGACACCACCGCCGGCCATCAGCTGCTTCATACCCTGCGACTTCGCAGAGGGGTTATCGCCGCCATAACCTTCCATGAGGTTGACGGCACCCCACACACCCAGACCGGCACCCAGAGCGACCACCAGAGTCTTCAGAACGTCCACTGCACTATTGAAAAATTCCATATTTCGTCTCCTTTGTTTGGCAAAAAGTGCCCCTGCGCACACCCGAAACCTACTTGTGAACTGCCGTAAACTGCGGCAAGGGTTGATTTGCTTGTGCGCCTTTTGGGTCAGGATAAAAAATAACCGCTCGTCTTTGTCAGGCGGGCGGGAGTGAATCAACATCCACGAGGACGAACTGATCGTCCGGGCGGATTTTTTCTTTATGGCTCAGATATTTTTCAATATCCAGAGCATTTTTGGGGTCAGCATCCGATGTCATTTTATAGTTCGGATGCTGGGTCAGATCGTATTTGTCTGAAAGAAACGGTCTGACACCACGCAACTGCAGGATGCACTTGCCGCCGTCCAGCACTGCAAGCTCATCCCGGCTCATAAGTTCATGACCGAGTTTTTGATAGTTGGTGCCATAGCTTGGGCTATTGCCGCGGGTATCGGAATTGTTGTAGCTGTCGATGGTTTCCTTGCCGAGTGCTTCGGCAAGATCTTTCAGGGTAGTAGGCTCGCTGCCACCCAGAAATATCTGGCTGTCCATGTTGCCCACGATGGTATCCGCATTATCCTTGTAGATGGCTTTCAACTGGCTGCGGGTCTGCAAAACCAGACACGCCGAGATCTCACGGCTGCGGATGGTTGCCACCAGTTTTTCCAGCTGCGGAATCTGGCCAATGTTGGCACACTCGTCAATCAGGCAGCGCACATGGACAGGCAGCTTTCCGCCGTACACATCATCTGCCTTATCACAGAGCAAATTGAAAAGCTGGGAGTAGATCATGCTGATAAGGAAATTAAACGTGCTGTCCGTATCCGACATGATAAGGAATAAGGCTGTTTTTCGGTCGCCCAGCTTATCCAGCTCCAGCTCATCGTACATGGTCGCATCCCGGATTTCTTGGATGTCAAAGGGCGAAAGGCGGGCACCGCAGGAAATCAGGATGGATTTTGCGGTCTTGCCGGCAGCCAGCTTGTAAAGTTTATACTGCCGCCCTGCAAAGCTGTTTGGCTTCTTTTTTGCCAAATCTTCAAAGAGCAAATCAACCGGATTCTGATAATCCTCGTCCTCCTCGGACACCTGCATGGTGTTGAGCATTTCCAGCAGCGTGGCAAAATTCTGTTCCTCAGCTGGAGCTTCGTAGTGCAGATAGGCAATCAGCGAGGTCAGCAAAAGCCGTTCCGCCTTGTCCCAGAATGGATCGCCGCCCTGACCTTCACCTTTGGTGTTGGTCATAAGGGTCGTGACCAGCTTCAAAATATCCTTTTCCTCGTGGATATACGCAAACGGATTGTAGCGCATGGACTTGTGAAAATTTATGGTGTTCATCGTCCTGATTTTATATCCGTTCTTCAGCAAGGCAAGGCCGCATTCTTGAATGAGACCGCCTTTTGGGTCAGTCACCACGAATGAAACCGGATGGCTTTTAGACGTACATTGAAGCAAGTTCGGCTTGATAAAGTACCTTGTTTTACCGCTGCCAGAGCCGCCGACCACCAGCACGTTTTTGTTTCGTGCATTTTTGGGGTCAGGTGGACGGTTGCTCATCATTAGGCGTTCCGTTTTGGTCAGGATGATATTGTCCTCGAACTTTGGAGCCATGAACGGTTCAATGTCCTTGGGCGTGCCCCATCGGGCGGAGCCATACTCCATGCCGTTCCGGTACTTTTTGGCGTTTTTGCTTTTCAGATAGACGGCCAGCCGCAGTCCGGCACCGCAGCAGATACCCACCAGAATATCCAGGGGATGCAGACTAGGAAGTGGGGTCACAAATGCAGCCGGGAGCGTATCTATGAGCGACACGATTTTATCGCCCAACTCCTTACCCTCGGCCAGCCGCCATGCCTCGCCAAGATTGGTCGCAGCCAGCCCAATCACCAGATAAGGCAGGTACAGGGCCAGCAGCCTGGTGAACTTTTTCTTGTTCATAAGCCACGTTCCTCCTCTTTGCGCCGTACCTTGTCGGGGAGGTTGGCAATGACCTGTGCCAGATCGTGCAGCTTGGCCAGCACAGAGGGACGCTCGGCCTTGTTCAATACTGCTGCCGAATACTCCTTGAATGCAGCGTTCAGAGCGTCTGCATCCTGTGCCTTGAAGAAAATCAGATACCGAGGTGGTGTGCAGGACAGGTCTTTTTGGATTGCATAGTCGATGTGATACCGCTTAGCGTAGCGGTCAAAATCCTTGATGCCAGTCTTTTCGATTTCCAGATTGGTCACACCCCGGTTCTGCCGTATGAGCCGCTTCATGGACTGCTTGCCCTGTGATGCACTCTTGTCGTACTGGCGCAGAAAGAACTGCGCCCCTTTCAGCAGAGTGCGGGTAGACAGTTTTACAGTCGAAATGGCAAAATTGACTGTTTTGTGCTCGATTTCTTCCTGCATTTCCATCACCTCCAGTGCAGAAAGTCGTGTTTAGCGGTCAAATCCGGCATCCTTCGGCGGGGTGCTTTTGCTTTCTTCCGGGCAGACTGCTTCATCGGGCACACGAACAACCATCATCCGATGCCCCAGCCGGATAAAATCTTCCGGCTGATGGAAAAGCCGCTCGTACTTCTGCGCCATCTCCGGGGTCAGGGGTGCAAAATCCTCCTCGCCCAGCCCCACCACCAGAAAGGTTCCGGCAACGGCATCGTACATCTGCCCGTCCTCGTCCCGCAGGGCACGGTTCAACG
>ERZ860668.812-NODE-812-length-22235-cov-3.560956_pt1 | contig 22235 bp, 14 predicted proteins | sample MGYA00510062_ERZ860668 | MGnify/ENA primary metagenome ERZ860668 (study PRJEB30046, sample SAMN00715258) | human gut metagenome | study: EMG produced TPA metagenomics assembly of the A metagenome-wide association study of gut microbiota in type 2...
TAGGTGCTTTTACTACTACCGAAAAAGAATGGGTTGCTCCTATTACATCCAAACTTTGGTCTAATATGCTTAGTCCTTTAACAGCTAAAGGCACAGGTATTAATTATAATTTCTTTAAGGTTAACCCTTCGATATTAGACCCTATTTTTGCGGTGAATGCTGATTCGTATTGGGACACTGATACGTTCTTGATTAATGCAGCATTTGATATTCGTGTTGCTCGTAACCTTGATTATGATGGAATGCCTTATTAATTATGAGAAAAGTTAAGAAAGTGCGTCCTTACTCACGCGTAGGTTATAATCATGATTATGATTCTAAAAAGAGTAAGTTTGCGGTTCGTGATAAGCTTGTTGAATTGTCGTCTTTTACTGATGATTCCGGTGTATTTCATATGTTGAATGATATTACTTTGTTGTTTAATCAGCAACGTCTTGAAAATCGCATTGCTCCTACTGAACTTCGCGAAATGTTTAACCGCTTTTCACCGAATAAATCAAGGTATTTAGCGCAATTGGATGATGATACTTTGTTGTCTACTCTTAAGTCTAGGCATATCCAATCTCTTTCAGAGATAAAGTCCTGGACTGAATATTGCATTGAAAATTTTGATGATTTGTTGAAGGCACAACAGGCTAAAGAAAATGAATCTGATGAATTACAGGACACAGGTGGTGAAGCTTCTGCCGGTGCTGCTTCTGGCACTGGTGGCTCTTCTGATTGATAGCTTGGATTCTTGTTCGTGCCAATTGGCTATTTTTGGCATGATTGGTAGTATTTTCTCCTCTTCGATGGGTGCTCGTTCGCAACGAAAGGCGAATGAAGCAAATTTGGAGATAAATAAAATGAACAATGAATTTAATGCTAAAGAAGCCGAGAAATCCCGTGCGGAACTTTCGATGCCGCTCAGGTAGCGGGCGACGGTCGTTTCGACGCTCTTGGCCGAGAGGTTCCCGATCGACGAGAAAACCATCTGGTCGGTGGTGTGCGTGCGTGCGACGAACTCCCGGATCGACTCTCCGCTGAAGCGTGCCAGGCTTGATTTCCGGCCTAAAATATTATGTCCCAGTTCCGAACCGGCGAAAAGCATCTCTTCGAACGTGTCGTAGATCATGTCGGCCGGAGAGTCCTTGTAGGTGTTGATTTCGTCGTAGATGATCTCCTTCTCTTTCTCCAGCTCCCGGTCGGGAAAAGTCGAGTGGAAGGCGACGTCGGCGATCAGCTCTACGGCCTTCGAAAAGTCGCTTCGCAGGGTCGTGGCGTGGATCGTCGTATCCTCCTTCGTAGTAAAGGCGTTGAGCTCGCCGCCGAGGTTTTCGAGCCGGCAGTTCACCTGGTAAGCCTTGCGGTGCTCCGTGCCCTTGAACAGGGCGTGTTCGGTGAAATGGGCCAGTCCGAACTGGTGTTTCAGCTCGTCGCGGCTTCCGGCGTTCACCAGCAGGGCGCAGTGCGTGACGTTGCCTTTGATCCGACGGTGAATGCCCCGGATGCCGTTGGGGAGCGTATAGGTGGTAAATTCCATCGTTGTCTTATTCGTTTTTCTCGCGGAGCGCCAGGTAGCGACCCGTGTAACTCTCCTTGCAGCCGGCCAGCCCGTCCGGAGTGCCTTCGAAGACGATGCTGCCGCCCCGGTCGCCCGCTTCGGGACCGAGATCCACGACCCAGTCGGCGCACTTGATAACGTCCATGTTGTGTTCGACGATCACGATCGTATGACCCCGGGCGATCAGGGCGTTGAAGGCGTCGAGCAGCTTGTTGATGTCGTGGAAATGGAGACCCGTCGTAGGCTCGTCGAAGATGAACATCACGTTGCCTTCGGTGCTCTCCTTCGACAGGAACGACGCGAGCTTCACGCGCTGACTCTCGCCGCCCGAAAGCGTCGAGGAGGACTGTCCGAGTCTGATATACCCCAACCCGACCTCCTGCAGGGGGCGGAGCCGTTCGATGATCCGTTTGCAGGTGGCGTTTTTCTTCTCCTCGCCGAAGAAGGCGATCGCATCGTCCACCGTCATCTCCAGTACGTCGTAGATCGACTTTTCGCGGTAGCGGACTTCGAGAATCTCATCCTTGAAGCGCTTGCCGCCGCAGGCTTCGCACACCAGCTCCACGTCGGCCATGAACTGCATGCCGACCTTGATGAATCCCTCGCCCTGACACTCCTCGCAACGGCCGCCGGCGATGTTGAACGAGAAGTGCGAGGGGTTGAATCCCGACCGCTGGGCGTAGGGCTGGTCGGCGTAGAGTTTGCGGATCTCGTCGTAGGCTTTGATATAAGTCACGGGATTCGACCGCGAGGATTTGCCGATCGGGTTCTGATCGACCATTTCGACCGAACGAAGCGTTGAAAGATCGCCTTCGATGGCGTCGAAATCGCCCGGTTTGAGCCCTGTGTCGAACAGCAGGCGCCGCAATGCGGGATAGAGGATGCCTTTGGCCAGCGACGATTTGCCGCTGCCGCTTACGCCCGTGATGCAGGTCATCACCCCGAGCGGGATCCGCACGTCGATATTCTTCAGGTTGTTCTGCCGGGCACCTTTCACGGTGATCCACGCTGCCGGGCTGCGCCGTGAGGTGGGCACCGCGATTTTGCGGCGGCCCGTAAGGTAGTCGGCCGTCAGGCTTTTTTTCTCTTTCAATAAGGCTTTCAGCGGTCCGCTGAAGACGACCTCTCCGCCGTTGTAGCCCGCCTCCGGACCGATATCGACGATCCAGTCGGCGGCGCGGATCACCTCCTCTTCGTGCTCGACGACGATTACCGTGTTGCCGATGTCACGCAATTGTTCGAGCACACCGACCAGACGGTTCGTGTCGCGCGGGTGCAGGCCGATCGACGGCTCGTCGAGAATATAGAGCGAGCCCACGAGGTTGCTGCCCAGCGAGGTCGAAAGATTGATGCGCTGGCTCTCGCCGCCCGAAAGCGTCGAGGAGAGCCGGTCGAGGGTCAGGTAACCCAGTCCCACGTCCATGAGGTATTGCAGGCGGTTGCGTATCTCGGTGAGAATGCGTGCGGCGGTTTTCGTGTCGTGAGCGTCCAGCTCGAGCGAGGCGAAGAAATCGGCGAGCGTCTCCACCGGCATCACGACCAGGTCGGCGATGGTTTTGCCGCCGATTCTGACGTAAAGGGCCTCTTTGCGCAGGCGCGAGCCGCCGCAGTCGGGACAGACGGTTTTGCCCGTGTAGCGGGCTTTCATCACTCGGAACTGGATCTTGCGTCGCTCGCTGTCGATGTAGGCGAAGAAGGCGTTCAAGCCGTGAAAATACTCGTTGCCGCGCCACAGGAGCCGTTTCTGTTCGGCCGTAAGTTGGTAGAACGGCGTATGGATCGGAAAATCGAACTTGTAGGCATTGGCTACGAGCTGGTCTTTCCACGCCCGCATGGTCTCTCCGCGCCAGCAGGCCACGGCGTCTTCGTAGATGGTCTTGCGTTTGTCGGGGATCACCAGGTCCTCGTCGATGCCGATGATCTTGCCGTAACCTTCGCACGTCGGGCAGGCGCCCAGCGGGTTGTTGAAGCTGAACAGATGTTCGGTCGGAGGCTCGAATTCGATGCCGTCGGCCTCGAAACGGGCCGAGAACTCTTTGACGCCTTCGGGCGTGACGATTCGGCAAACCCCGTTTCCATAGGAGAAAGCACGGGCTACGGAATCCCGCAGGCGGGTCGGCAGGTCGCCGTCCTGCGAAACTTTGGCACGATCGACTACGATCGAGATATCTTCGGCACGGGTGTTTTCGTCCACGCGGGGCAGGAAATCCTCGATCGGCAGAGTCTCTCCCGCCGCATGTACACGCAGGATGCCTTCGCCCAGCACCAGGGTCAGTTTTTCGATGACGCCCTGCCCTTCGCGCAGTTGCAGCGGCGCTGCGACGGCCACGCGGCTGCCTTCGGAGAGGATATATTGCGCCGCGTCGTCCTCGGTGTAGCACTTGACCTCCTGTCCCGATACGGGCGAGAAGGTGTGTCCGATGCGGGCGTAGAGCAGTTTAAGGTAGTCGTACAGTTCGGTCGTGGTGCCGACCGTCGAACGCGGATTGCGGGTATTGACCTTCTGTTCGATGGCGATGGCCGGAGCGATACCCGTAATGACATCCACATCGGGCTTGTTGATCTTGCCCAGGAATTGTCGGGCATAGGCCGAGAGGCTCTCCACGTAGCGGCGCTGCCCTTCGGCGAAGATCGTGTCGAAGGCGAGGGTCGATTTGCCGGAACCCGAAAGTCCCGTGATGACGACCAGTCGGTTGTGCGGAATTTCGACCTCGATGTTTTTGAGGTTGTGCACCCGTGCACCTTTTATATAAATGGACTTTTGTTCTTTTGTCATGTTTTTTTACGTGGAGCCGGTCCCTGCGCCGTGCGTGTTCCGGGCCGGACCGATATTATTTCATTTCGAGGGTCACGCCCCCGATCTTTTCCAGTTTGCCGATCATACCTCCTGCGAGACTTTGCCGGATCGCCAGTGTCATCCGGCAGAGGTTGTCGAACTGCTGCGTCAGCACCCGGGGCTGTTCTTCCTTGACCACGCGCATCACGTCGTTCATCGCCAGGTACGAAAACTCCACCTCCACGACGGTATCGACCGTCCGCTCCACGATTTCGGCCGCTCGGATCGCTTCGGCCGCCGACTCCTTGTAGGCACCGATCAGGCCCGATACTCCGAGTTTCGTACCGCCGAAATAACGCACCACGACGATTAGGCAGTTGACCAGTTCGTTGGACAGAAGCTGACCGAGGATCGGCTTGCCCGCCGTGCCCGAAGGCTCTCCGTCGTCGTTGGCGCGGAACGTTTCGCCGTGCGGACCCAGCCGCCACGCGTAACAGTGGTGCGTCGCGTCGTAATATTTCTTGCGCAGCGCATCGAGCAGCGTGCGAATCTCCTCCTCGCTTTCGACCGGATAGGCATAAGCGAGGAACTTGCTGCTTTTCTCTTTGTAGATGGCTTCCGCAGGCCCGGCAAGCGTATGATAACTGTCCGAGGTCACGACTACCCTTGTTTTATTTGACTTTGGTGAACATCCTGTTCCAGCGGATGTTCGCGGGGAAGCTCTTTTCGGGATCCAGCGACAGCCAGATGAAAGAGGCTTTGCCGACGATGTGGTCTTCGGGAACGAATCCCCAGAAGCGGGAGTCCGCCGAATTGTGGCGGTTGTCGCCCATCATCCAGTAATAGTTCATCCGGAAAGTATAGGTGTCGGTCTGTTCGCCGTTGATGAAGATCTTCCCTTCTTCGTCCACACGCAGGTCATTGCCTTCGTACGTTTCGATAATCCGCCGGTACAGGGGCAGGTTGTCGGCCGTCAGCGCAACGGCCGTTCCCGCTTGGGGAATCCAGATCGGGCCATAGTTGTCCTGATTCCACGCATAGCGGCGATCCTGCGGAAAGACATCGAAATTGGGACTGCGGGCGATGTATTTCTGTACGGAAGCGACGTTGTCCAGTTTCTCCAGTTCTGCGGCGTTCTCGTCGGTGAGCGCCATGTAGTAGAGCGTGCCCTTGTTGCTCCATTCGGTGATACCCAGATTGTCGAGTGCGTATTGGGTGATCGGCGAGGTGGTTTCCACCAGATACATGAACTGTTTTCCGGCGACGGGCTCCTGCGGTTTCCCATTGACGTAAACCGCCGTTTCCTCGATTCGTATCGAATCCCCCGGGAGGCCGATGCAGCGTTTGATGTAGTTTTCACGCTTGTCCACCGGGCGCGTGATGACCGTGTATTCCTGCATCAGCCGTTCGCGGCCGGCCTGACGTCCGAAAGTTTGCTGGTACTGCCGCAGTACGTCGTAGTACGAAACGTCCTGCCGCTCGAGCAGCACCGTATCGCCTGCCGGAAAGTTGAATACCACTACGTCGTTGCGCTCGATTCGGCCCAGTCCCTTGAGGCGGTGATAAGGCCATTTGACGCTTTCGGAGAACGATTTTTTGGTTTTCGAAAAAGGCATCGTATGGTGTACGAACGGAAATGCCACCGGGGTATTGGGCATCTGGGGACCGTAGGCTACCTTGCTGACGTAGAGATAGTCCCCGACCAGCAGCGATTTCTCCATCGACGACGAGGGGATCACGTACATCTGAAAGAAGAAGATGTGTACCAGCGACGCTACGACGGTGGCGAAAATGATCGCATTCACCCATTCGTAAACGGCTTTGTAGCTCTTGCTTTTCTTGCACATCTCGGCGTTGTGCCGCCAGACGTATTTGTAGAAATAACGCGTGATATAAAGGTCGAAGATGACGATTTCGCCCAGCAGCAGCCACCAGTTGCCCGTCCAGAGGACGAACCACAGAATGTATAGAATGCTTGCCAGGGTGAATCCCACCCATTTGTTGCGGAAGAAAGCTTTGATTTTTCCCATGTTCTGTATCGTTTATTTCAGCAGGTCGTCCATCGTATAGACACCCTTTTTGCCGCAGAGAAACTCCGCAGCGACGACGGCGCCCAGAGCCAGTGTCCGGCGGTTTTTGATCGTATGTTTGAGTTCGATCCGGTCGTCGTCCGATTCGTAAGTTACCGTGTGTGTACCCGGAACCGTTCCTTCGCGCAGGGAGGTGACGACGATTTGCGAGGGATCGTCGCTGGATTCGTTCACCCAGCCCGTCTTGCGCCCGATTTCGCTGATGATCCCTTCTGCCAGCGTGATGGCCGTGCCGCTCGGAGCGTCCTTTTTCTGGGTGTGGTGAATCTCTTCGATCCGTACGTCGTAGGCGTCGAAGCGCTCCATCATCCGGGCCAGCCTGCGGTTGAGGCGGAACATCAGGTTGACGCCCAGGCAGTAGTTCGAGGCGTAGAAGAGTGCACCGTCTTTTTCCCGGCAATAGCTGCGCAACTCCTCCAGACGATTTGTCCAGCCCGTCGTGCCGCTGACGACCGGAATCCCTGCGTCGATGCACGCCCGGATGTTGCCGTAGGCCGCGTCGGGGGTCGTGAACTCCAGTGCTACGTCGATGCCGACCAGGTGTGCGGCGTCCAGTTCCGATGCGTTCGCCTCGTCGATGACGGCCCCGATACGGTGCCCCCTTTCGAGGAGTATTTTTTCGATTTCACGGCCCATTTTGCCGTGTCCGATGATCGCTGCTTTCATTGGCTGAAGGGGATTTTACGGTATATTATCGCAAATATAGCTATTCGCCGCCGAAATAAAAAATAGTTTCAAGTTTATATGGTTTGTTGGCACGAATTGAAAATAAAGTGTTAATTTTGTCGAATTAAATTCGCGACGGATCGAAACATAAACGTTAAAAACAATTATAAATTATAAGTATTATGGCAAATAATCAGAAAATGCGTACGGAGAGCGACCTGCTCGGCAGCGTAGAGTTGCCTGCCGACGTACTTTACGGTGTCCAGACCCTGCGGGGTATCGAGAACTTTCGAATCAGCAAATTCCATTTGAACGAGTATCCCCTCTTCATCAAGGGACTCGCCGTTACCAAGCTGGGAGCTGCGGAAGCCAATCACAAGCTGGGGCTGCTCACCGACGAGAAGTTCAATGCGATCGCACAGGCCTGCCGCGAGATCATGGACGGCAAGCACCACGACGCATTCCCCGTGGATATGATCCAGGGCGGTGCCGGTACGACGACCAACATGAACGCCAACGAAGTGATCGCCAACCGCGCGTTGGAGATCATGGGCCATCAGTACGGCGAATACCAGTACTGCTCGCCCAACGACGACGTGAACTGTGCGCAATCGACCAACGACGCCTACCCGACGGCTATTCACCTGGGTATGTACGCTACGCATCTGAAGCTGGTCGAGCACCTGAAGCAACTGATCGAATCCTTCGAAAAGAAGGCTGCGGAGTTCGCCGATGTCCTCAAGATGGGCCGCACGCAGCTCGAAGACGCCGTGCCGATGACTTTGGGCCAGACTTTCCACGGTTTCGCCAGCATCCTGCGCGATGAGATCGTTCACCTGAACGAAGCTGCCGAGGATTTCCTGACGATCAATATGGGTGCTACGGCGATCGGTACGGGTATCTGCGCCGAGCCGGGCTATGCCGAGCTGTGCACCGAGAACATCGCTCGGATCACCGGCTGGAAGATCCGTTTGACGGGCGACTTGGTAGGCGCTACGTCCGATACTTCGTGCCTGGTCGGTTACGCTTCCGCCATGAAGCGTGTCGCCGTGAAGATGAACAAAATCTGCAACGACCTGCGCCTGCTGGCTTCGGGCCCCCGCTGCGGTCTGGCCGAGTTCAACCTGCCGGCCCGTCAGCCGGGATCGTCGATCATGCCGGGTAAGGTGAACCCCGTGATCCCCGAGGTAATGAACCAGATCGCCTACAAGGTGATCGGCAACGAGTTGTGCGTTACGATGAGCGGCGAGGCGGCCCAGATGGAGCTCAACGCCATGGAGCCGGTGATGGCCCAGTGCGATTTCGAGTCCGCCGAGTTGCTGATGAACGGCTTCGATACGCTCCGCACGCTCTGCGTGGACGGCATTACGGCCAACCGCGAGCGCTGTGCCGATTACGTGAAGAACAGTATCGGCGTGGTGACGGCTCTCAACCCGATCATCGGTTACAAGAATTCGACCAAGATCGCTAAGGAGGCTCTCGCTACGGGCCGCGGCGTCTATGATCTGGTGCTCGAGCACGGTATTCTCTCGAAGGAGGAGCTTGACACGATTCTCAAGCCCGAGAATATGATTCGTCCGGTGAAACTGAACATCAAGCCGCGCAAATAATCGCGGGATAGTATAGATGCGGGGTCGAAATCCTATCGGGTTTCGACCTCGTTTTTTATGGAGCGGAGTTGGCGTTCCGGATTTTATTATCTTTGACATAGTCTTAAATAGGTTGCGTCTCGGAAAACTGGGAACAAGTGCCCGTTTTCTGTCGGCTTTCACTATCTTTGCGGAAGATGGGAGGCGGTTCGGCAATCTTTGCGTGCAAGCCCGCACGATTGCTCTCACCTTTCACTATCTTTGCAGAGTATCATGGGTTCGGATTCTTTTTGCGAATGGAGATCCGATCAGCCGTGATTCTCGGCTCGGGATCGAAAGATTCGGGACGAGCCGGCTGGGATTCCTCCCGAAATGCGGGGACTGCCTGCAAGATGTGATAAATGGAAAAACGATGCGTTATTTTATCGAATTGAGATACAACGGCGGAGCCTATTGCGGTTGGCAGCGGCAGCCCGATATGCCGTCGGTACAACAGACGATCGAAGGGGCAATCTCTACCCTGCTCCGTGAACCGATTCTGTTGACCGGTGCCGGACGCACCGATACGGGAGTGAATGCCTCCTATTACGTGGCGCATTTCGACACTTCCTCTCCCGTCGCCGATCCGGAACAGGTCGTTTTCAAGCTCAACCATATGCTTCCCGGCGATATTGCCGTAAGCCGCATCGTGCCGGTCGCGGCCGATGCTCACGCCCGTTTCAGCGCCCGGGAGCGGGAGTACCGCTACTATATCGAACCGCGCAAGAATCCCTTTACACGAGCCGCTTCCTGGCAATATTACGTACCGCTGGACGTGGCGGCAATGAACCGTGCGGCCGACGTATTGATGGAGTTCGAGGATTTCACGTCGTTCGCCAAGCTCAATTCCGACAACAAGACCAATATCTGCCATCTCAAACGGGCCGACTGGACGGTCGGCCGGGACGGTACGCTTTGCTTTACGATTCGTGCGGACCGCTTTCTGCGGAATATGGTGCGGGCTATCGTCGGCACGCTGGTCGATGTGGGCCGGGGACGTTATACCGTTGAACAGTTCCGCGACATCGTCGCCAGCCGCGATCTTTCGCGGTCGAGCGCCGGAGCACCCGCCCAGGGCCTTTTCCTGAGCGATGTGCTCTATCCGCCGGAAGTATTCGTGCGGGAAACCCGGCTGCCCGCTCTCCGCTATTTTTCATCGGTGGAAAAGTAGAGGCCGCCTTCGCTTCGATCCGGCAGCCTGTTTTCCCTTATGTTCGGGTGGTTTTCTCTTCGATTGTTTCGTTCGGCCGCTTTTCTTTTCATTCAATCGCCGATCGTCCCGGGGCCATGATTCCTTCGGTGTTATCGATTACTCCTTGACGGGCGTATGCAAATGAAACGGGGACGATCCTGTGCAGGCCGTCCCCGTTCGCATTGCGGTAATTTTCGATTTATACGTGGATCGCGGCACCCAGAGCTACCTCGGCCGCCTCCATAACTCCTTCGTTCATGGTCGGGTGTGCGTGGATTGTGTGTGCGATCTGCTGTACCGTCGCTCCCAGCGATTTGGCGAGCGTCGGCTCGGCCAGCATTTCGGTTACGTTCGCTCCCACCAGATGTGCTCCCAGCAGCTTGTCGTTCTGGTCGAAGATCAGTTTTACGAAGCCGTCGCGGTCGCCTGCGGCGGTCGCTTTGCCCGAAGCGGTGAAGGGGAAGCGTCCCACTTTGTAGTCGATACCCATCTCCTTGACCTGTCGTTCGGTCATACCGACCGAAGCCACTTCCGGCGAGGTGAATACGCACGAGGGAATCGTCGTGTAGTCCACCGGCTCGGAGTGTAGGCCGCAGATGGCATTCACGCAGCAGAGCGCTTCGGCCGACGCTACGTGCGCCAGGGCCGGACCGGGTACGATGTCGCCGATGGCGTAAATGCCCGGTACGTTGGTGCGGTACTGTTTATCGACGATGACTTTGTCGCGTTCGGTCTTGATGCCCAACTCTTCCAGGCCGATCCCCTCGATGTTGGATTTGATGCCGACGGCCGAGAGGACGATATCGGCTACCAGCGTTTCCGTGCCCTTCTTGCCTTCCACCTCGACGTCGCATTTGCCTTCGGCATTGACTTTCACCGATTTCACGGTGGTCGAAGTAAGTATGGTCGCTTTCAGCTTGCGGAACGAGCGTTCCATGGTTTTGGCGACCTCTTCGTCTTCGAGGGGCATGATCTGGGGCAGATACTCGACGATGGTGACCTTCACACCCAGCGCGGCATAAAAATAAGCGAACTCGCTGCCGATGGCACCCGATCCCACGACGATCATCGTTTCGGGCAGTTTGGGCAGTACGAGCGCCTGCTTCGAGGAGATCACGTGCTCTCCGTCGATGGGCATGAACGGCATTTCGCGGGGCCGTGCTCCGGTGGCGAGGATGATGTGGTCGGCTTCGTACTCCGTGCCGTCCACGTCGATCCGGCCGTTTCCTTTCAGTTTTGCGAAGCCGTTGATCAGCTCCACGTTGTTCTTTTTGAGCAGGAACAACACGCCTTTGTTCATCGTTTCGGCCACGCCGCGCGAGCGGGCTACGATCTTTTCGAGGTTGGGCCGCACTTCGCCTGCGAAGTCGAGTCCGTAATGTTCGGCCGACTTGCAATAGTTGTAAACCTGGGCGCTCTTGAGCAGCGCTTTGGTCGGGATGCAACCCCAGTTGAGGCATACGCCGCCGGCCTCGGCACGCTCTACGACAGCCACTTTCTTACCCAGTTGAGCAGCGCGGATGGCGGCTACGTAACCGCCCGGACCGCTGCCGATCACAATGATATCGTATTTCATATTTTTTGTATGTGTTTATTGAATTACTTTCAGCACTTCACCGTGGTCGGCTACTACGGCGCGTTTCCACTTTTCGTTATAGCCCGGGAACTGGATCTTGTCGGGAATGTCGCGCCCGTTGCCGTTGTCGAGGAATTTACCCGGTTCGGTTTCGCTCTTCAGGTTGCCGTCGATGTATTTGACGAGCAGGTACCGGTCGAGTTCCGTCCAGCGGTCGAAGAGTTGCCGGGCCATATCCACCGAATAACGGGTAAGCCGTTTCTGCCGTTTCTTGGGCGAGTCGCCCTCTGTGGCTGCGTCGATCTGTTTGACCTCCTCCAAACGGGTATTCTCCCACTCGTCAACCACCTTGCGGATGTCGGCCGCGATCAGATCGTAACGCAGATAGGCGAAGTTGGTTACGCGGTTGAAGAGCCAGAATGCCGACGTGGGCGAATATTTGAGCATCGTGCCGTTGCCCTCGCGGAAACATTCGGGAACCTCGGTTGCCGAGCAGTAGATCGGCGTCAGGCAGGATGTCGCTGCGTCGTCCACCCCGAACCAGAGGATGCCCATGTCGTCCGGCAGCCAGGGCCGGGCCTGTGCCACGAACCAGAATCCGGTCTGCTGGGTTGCTACCGCACGCTCGTTCAGGTAGGTTACGCCGTCCACTTCGAAATCCATCGGGCGCCAGCGGTACGGCAGGGCATGTCCGCCCGCACCGATGTCCTGGGTCATGTCCATCGGAGTTCCTTCGTAGTGGTCGCGCATGGCGTCGAAAACGGTCTTGGGATCGACTTTGGTGCGGGGTTTCACCCAGAGAGGCATCCGGTTGGACATGTTGTATCCCATTGCATAGTCCGTGTATTGATCCATGTCGTCCGCTACGGTGCGGAAGAACGCCCACACGCGGGCGTCGCATCCGCGCACTGTGCCGAAATCGGCCGGAGCGTAGGCATCGCAGAAGCTGAACTCCTCGTCCGGGCCGTTGAAATAGCCCTTTTCACGGGCGAAGGAGATCACGTCGGGAGCGTAGAGGCAGTTCTCGGGATCGTCGAGCGGGAAAGTCGTGATGCGCGACTGGTTGGCGTGTGCCGAAACGTATCCGTCGGGAATGCGGCGAGCTACCCAGACGATGCCCTTGCGGGTGTTGTTACCCTCGGCATCGAGCTCGCAGCCCTTGCCGATCAGCTCCATGATCCAGGCTTCGTTCCGGTCGGCGATCGAGAAGGATTCGCCGCTCGAAGCGTAGCCGTAGGTGTTGGCCAGATCCACGATGATCCGGATCGCTTCGCGGGCAGTCTTGGCGCGTTGCAGGGTGATGTAGATGAGCGAGCCGTAATCGATGCGGCCCGTCGAATCGACCAGCTCCTCGCGTCCGCCGTAGGTCGATTCGGCGATGATGAGCGAATGTTCGTTCATGTTGCCGATCGTGGCGTATGTTTGTGCCGCTTGCGGAATTTCTCCCAGGTAGCGGCCCGAGTCCCAGTCATAGACCGGGAGCATCGTGCCGGGTTTGTAGCGCCCGGCGAAGGTTTTGTAGAGTGCGCCGTAGAGCTGGTGGGAGTCGGCGGCGTAGGAGACCATCACCGAGCCGTCCGAGGAGGCTCCCCGGGTGATGATGAAGTTGGTGCAGGCGTCTGTCGCCTTGAATGTCAGACAGCACAGGGCTGCGGCAAACAGGGTTCGGAATAGTTTTTTCATGCGAGAATTTTTTATTTTGAGTGAGAACGGCGCGTATTCCTTGAACGATGCGGTTCCGTGTTTCCGGAATACGGCCGGTCCGGGCAAAAGTTATTTTCGCAAAGATAGCATAAACCGGAAATAAAACAAAACCAGCCGCATCCCTTTTTCCGGAATTCAACCGGTATCGTAAAAACCGGGACGGGATGCGTCGGGAGCATTTATGCCGGATGTTGTCCGGCCGGTTCGTTCGTTTCGGATGCGACGGGATGTTTTTCGACGGGAGGCGGGAGCGGCTGTCCGCTGTGCTCCTGCCGGGGGGCGGATTCGGGTTCCCGGCTCGCCCTGAGGGGCCGAAAGGGACATTATTCTCCGAAAAATTTGAATTGACCGCAAGTTGAGGCACATAACTTGCCGTGTATTTCGAAAAATGCAGAAACTATGTGTTACAGATCGTCTTCAATTCCCTTTATCCTGCTCGCGCTCTCTTTGCTCGCGGTTTCCTGCGGTTCCCGTTCCGGACATACCGGGCAGATGCCGCCGATGGAGATCGAAATCGCTGTCGCCGAGTTCGATTTGCTCTATACGCGGCGGAGCTTCATTTCCCAGATCAACAGCGATAACGAAGTGGTGGTCGAACCCCGTGTGAGCGGGTTTCTCGTAGCCCGGCACTATAAAAAAGGTATGCCCGTGCGCAAGGGTCAGTTGATTTTCGAAATCGACGACAGTGAGTATTACACTGCCCTGCTTTCGGCTCAAGCGGCTCTGGAGTCGAGCCGTGCGCTGGCGCTCGAAGCCAAGAACAATTTCGACCGGGCGGTGCCGCTGGCCAAGATCAATGCCATCAGCGGTACGCAACTCGACCAATATACGGCGCAGTACGCCGCTTCGGAGGCCGACGTGAAGTCGGCCCGGCAGGCTCTGCGGAATGCCCAGCTCAATCTGGGCTACACGAAGATCTATGCACAGATAGACGGCATTATCGAATCTTCGAACGGCTCCGTCGGTGATTATGTCGGTCCGGGTACGCAAATTCCGACCCTCACCACGATTATGAATATTGATACGGTCCAGGTCCCCATTGCGATTCCGATGACGCAATTCCTTCGGTTGGACAGCAATCGGACGAATATCTACGACAACGCCGAACTGCTTTCGGAGATCGTGCTTTACGAGGCGGACGGTACCCGCTATCCGCTTTTCGGCAAGTACGATTACACCCGGACGGCCGTATCTTCGGCTACGGGGACGATCGTGCTGATCGTCCGCTTCCCGAATCCTTCCTACCGGCTCAAGACCGGACAGTTCGCGCGTGTCGAAGCCAATATCGGGGCGAAGCTGCCCCGTGTACTGGTGCCGCAGCAGAGTGTCGTGCAGACTCTCGACGTATCGTCGGTCTGGGTAATCCGGCCGGACAGCACGGCCGAATACCGCAAGGTTACGCCGGGCGAGACGTTCGGCGGAATGTGGGCCATCGAGTCGGGCCTGGAACCGGGAGAAACGGTCGCTGTGACCGGTTTGCAGAAACTTCGTCAGGGAATGCGGGTCGTTCCCGTTAAAAAATAGGCAGGTATGGGAAAATTTTTCATCGCGCGGCCCATTTTCGCCATTGCGCTGGCGGCAGCTATCGTGCTGCTGGGTATCATTTCTATATTCGACCTGCCGATCGAGCAGTATCCCGACATTACGCCTCCTGTCGTCGAAGTTTCGACGACCTATCCCGGTGCCGATGCCGAAACCGTGAACAATGCGGTCGCCACGCCCGTTTCGCAGAGCATCATGGGTGTCAGCGATATGCTCTATATGCAGGCTACGAGCGCCAACGACGGGTCGATGAATCTGCAGGTGACCTTCGATATCGGATCCGATCCGAACATGGACGCTATTTTTACGCAGAACAATGTTTCGACGGCCCTTTCGCAACTTCCCGCGTCGGTGACCCAGCAGGGCGTCACCACGCGCAAGACCATGACCGGCTTTCTGATCGTCTATTCGCTCACCAGCGACGGACGCTACACCGGCGATTTTCTCTCCAACTACGCCTATATCAACATCCAGAACGAACTGTTGAAGATCGACGGCGTAGGTAAGGTGGACATTATGGGCGCCGGTGAATACGCCATGCGTATCTGGCTGAAGCCCGACCTGTTGGATTACTACAAGATCTCGCTCGACGAGGTTTTTGCGGCTGTCGAAGCGCAGGGCGGCATCTTTCCGGCGGGCAAGTTCGGCGGGGAACCCGCTGCGGGCGACGTGACTTATACCTATACGGTGACCATGCCGCCCCAGATCTACGATGCGGAGCAGTTCGGCGACATCATTATCTCCACCACTCCCGAAGGCGAGCAGGTTCGGTTGAGCGATATTGCTGACGTGGCTCTCGGCAGCCGCCAGTACGGTGTCGAATCGCTCTTCAATAGCGACCCGACCGCCCTGCTTGTCATTTATCAGCAACCGGGCAGCAATGCCGTCGATGTGGGCAATTCGGTCAAGGCCGAAATGGAGCGCCTTTCCAAGCGCTTCCCCGATGGCATTACCTATACTTCGATGGTCGATGCCACGACCAGTATCGAAGCCGGCGTGAAGGATATTTTCGTTACGCTCATTATCGCTCTGATTCTGGTGATCGCCATCATCTTCCTCTTCCTGCAGGACTGGCGTGCGACGCTCATCCCGTTGCTGGCGATTCCGGTGTCGATCATCGGCGCTTTCGCGCTCTTCCCGCTGCTCGGCTTCTCGATCAATATCATCTCGCTGTTGGGCATGGTGCTGGCCATCGGCCTGGTGGTCGACGATGCGATCGTGGTGGTCGAGGCCGTGCAGGTCAATATCGAGAAGGGGCTGAGTGCGAAGCAGGCGACCGTCGAAGCGATGCACAGCGTCTCGTCGCCGATCGTCGCTACGACCGTCGTACTGCTGGCCGTGTTTATTCCCGTATCGTTCATGGGGAGTATCACGGGTCTGCTGTTCCAGCAGTTCTCGATCTCGATCGCCGTATCGGTCTGCATCTCTTCGTTCAATGCCCTCACCCTTTCGCCTGCGCTGTGCGCGTTGCTGCTCAAGCCGCGCCCGAAGGTGCAGAAGGGATTCTTCGCCGCTTTCAACCGCTGGTTCGGCAAACGTACCGAAGAATACACATCGGCTACCACCCGTTTTATCGGTCACCTGAAGCGTACCGGAGGAATCGTCGCCGTAACCCTTGCCGCTATCGCCGTGATCTGGCACTTCCTGCCTTCGGGCTTCCTGCCCGACGAGGATCAGGGGTATGTCATGGTCTTCGTGCAGACGCCCGAGGCTTCATCCCTGCAAACCACCGTCAAGGCGATGCAGCGGGTCGATGAACTCGTCCGGCAGCGTCCGGATGTCGAGGCGACCTCCTTTGCCGCCGGTTTCAATATGCTGGCGGGTATCGCTTCGAGCAACAGCGGTATTATCTTCGTGAAGCTGGTCGATTACAGCCAGCGCAGCAAGACCTCTTCTCAGATCGCTTCCGCCTTGACGGAGGAGTTGTACGTGGCAGTTCCCGAGGCCGTCAGCTACGCCTTTATCTCGCCATCGATCCCCGGTTTGGGCGTAACGTCCGGCATTACGTTGCAGGTACAGGATCTTGAAGGCCGGGGTACGGAGTTCCTGGCGGACGAAACCATGCGCTTCATGGATTCGCTGCGCAAGCAGCCGCAGATCGGCTCCGTGACCACCCAGTTCAACGCCGGCATCCCCCAGCGGCGAATCGAAGTCGATAAGGAGAAAGCGCTGGCACAGGGCGTGCCGCTCCGGAGTTTCTACAAGACGATGAGCACTCTGCTCGGCGGTTCCTATATCAACAATTTCAACCGGTTCGGAAAACTTTACCAGACTTATATCCAGGCTGCGCCCGAGTACCGTCGTGACAAGTATTCGCTCGAAAGCTATTTCGTGGACGACGGTCAGGGCAACTCGATTCCCGTTTCGTCGTTCACGACCGTACGGGATACTACGGGTGTCGAATTCGTCTCGCAGTTCAACCTCTACCGGTCGATCGAGCTGACGGTCAATCCCGCCGCGAAAGTTTCGACCGGTCAGGCGATGGACGCCATCGAAGCGGTGGCCGCCGACGTGCTGCCCGAGGCGGTCGGAACCACCTGGAGCGGCTTATCCTATCAGGAAAAGACGGCTTCGGGTAGCAGCGGCGCCGTTTACCTGCTGGCTATTGTCTTCGTGTTCCTGACTCTTTCGGCCCTCTACAACAGCTGGGGGCTGCCGCTGGCGATCCTGTTGAGTGTCCCGCTCGCGGTGCTCGGCGCACTGTTATTTGTCGGTGCGGCGTACCTGGTCAGCCCTGAGTTTATCAATAATATCTACATGCAGATCTCGTTGGTCATGCTGATCGGTCTTTCGGCCAAGAATGCCATTTTGGTCGTGGAATATGCCGATCAGCTCTTCTTCGAGAAGAACATGGACCTGAAGGCCGCGACGATCGAGGCGGCGAGGCTGCGTATGCGGCCGATCATGATGACCGCCTTCTCGTTCATCCTGGGCGTCATGCCGCTGATCTTCGCCAGCGGAGTCTATGCTACGGCCCGCAATATTATGGGTATGGCTCTGGTGGGCGGTATGTTGCTCGCCACGATGCTGGGCATTTTCATTTACCCTGCTCTGTATTATCTGGTTGCCCGTGTCGGCAAGTTCGAACGCAAGCGGGAGTTAAAACAAAAAGAGTCATGAAACGATACTTTGCAATCATTCTGTTCGCTGCCGCACTGGCATCGTGCACTCCGAAACTCTACGACGCGCAGGTCGAAGTGCCTGAGAATTATCGCTTCGCGGGCGATTTCCCGCAGGATTCGGTGTCGCTGCCTTTCGCCTGGTGGGAGATTTTCGGGGATTCGACGCTCAATCGCCTGGTGGAGCACGCGCTCGAGAACAACCGCAATCTGGCGCAGGCGGCTTCGCGCATCTTCGAAGCTCGCGCCAATATCGCCGTGGCCCGTGCGCCTTTCCTGCCGTCGGTCGGATTGAATCTTTCGGCACAGGGAAACTATACCGAGCCGACCGGTACGACCCAACAATATACGATCGAACCGTCGATTTCCTGGGAAGTACCCCTTTTCGGAACACTCCGCAGCGCTAACCGGGCGGCTAAGGCAGCTCTCTACTCTTCGGAGTGGGGCTATCGGGGCGTGATGCTGTCGCTGACGGCGGAAGTCGCCACCTCCTATTTTACCGTGCTTCAATACACCCGCGACCTGCGGATCGCCCGGCAGAGCTATGTGCTGCGCCGGGAGTCGGCGGCGCTCGTGGATTCGCTCGCCCGTTACGGCATGTCCAACGGCGTGGCCCTTCAGCAAGCCATGAGCCTCGTCTATCAGGCCGAGGCCGATATTCCGCAGTATCAGCGTGCCGTCGAGCAGTCGCGTCTGGCCCTTTGTGTCCTGCTCGGCGAGAATCCCTCCTATTTCGGGGACGAAACTTTCGACGATGCCTTGCTGGACAATTATCAGGTAATGGATATTCCCGTCGGACTTCCTTCGGAATTGCTCGAGCGGCGTCCCGACATCATGGAGGCTTCGTTCAACATGGATGAGGCGGCCGCGAACGTGGGGCTTGCCCGTAGCAAGCGTTTTCCGTCGATTACGCTGACCGGAGCCGGGGGTATCGTTTCCAGTTCGATCGAAGGTATTTCCGACGGTCATTCGTGGGCGTGGTCGGCCGTCGGGTCGCTCGTGCAGCCGATCTTTAATTTCGGCAAGCTCAAGCGGCAGGAGCAGGTTGCCAGGGAGCGATATTATCAGAGCGTGTTCGCCTATGAGGAGACCGTGCTCGAAGCGTTGGGCGATGTGGAAAAGAGCCTGCTCGACATCGCTACCTACCGCAGCCAGGCCGAGAATTACGCCCGGTTGCTCCGGGCCAATATCGAGATCGCCACGATGACCAATTCGCTCTACCGCAACGGTATGTCGGCCTATCTGGACGTGATCGACGCCGAAAGAAACATGTACCAGTCGCAGATGGAATATGTGAACCTCGTAGCTCAACAGTATATCAATTATGTGAATCTGTTCAAGGCGCTGGGCGGCGGCTGGTAGCCGTCGCCGGCTTACCGGCCGGAAGAGCGGTTGTCCCGCTCCGTGCTGTAGGTCTGCCTGTAAAAGAAAGAAGAATCAAAACAAATTTTTACTTCTTCTTTCTTTTTTAATATCGCAAATTTCACTATCTTTGTTATCGTATGTACTAATAAAAATCTTTTTTTAATTCTATTAATTAGTAAAAAATTATATTATGGAACTGCCTTTTGCTGAATCATGGAAAATTAAAATGGTTGAACCTATCCGTAAAAGTACGCGACAAGAACGTGAAAAATGGATCAAAGAAGCTCACTACAATTTATTTCAATTAAAAGCGGATCAAGTTTATATCGATTGCCTTACCGATTCGGGTACGGGTGCGATGAGCGACCGCCAATGGGCGGCGATGATGATGGGAGATGAGAGTTATGCCGGCTCTTCATCTTTCTTTCTGTTGAAAGATACCATTACCCGGCTGACCGGATTTGAATATGTAATTCCGACCCATCAGGGACGAGCCGCAGAGAATGTTCTTTTCAGTCATCTGGTGCATAACGGAGATATTGTCCCGGGCAACTCGCATTTTGATACGACAAAGGGGCATATAGAGAGCCGTAAAGCCGTAGCGCTCGATTGTACTGTAGATGAGGCGAAAGACACCCAATTGGAAGTGCCGTTCAAAGGCAATGTCGATCCTGCAAAACTGGAAACAGCCCTGAAGCAATATAAGGACAAAATTCCTTTCATCATCGTGACAGTCACCAATAATACCGCCGGTGGCCAGCCTGTTTCCATGCAAAACCTGCGGGAGGTGCGCGCCCTTGCGGACAAATACGGCAAACGTGTTATTTTCGATTCGGCACGCTTCGTGGAGAATGCCTATTTCATCAAGACCCGGGAGGACGGGTATGCGGACAAGACCATCAAGGAGATCGTAAAGGAGATGTTTTCTTTGGCTGATGGCATGACTATGTCCTCCAAGAAAGACGGCCTCGTAAATATGGGCGGTTTTATTGCTACCAGGCATGAAGACTGGTATGAAGGTGCAAAAAAATTCTGTATTCCTTTTGAAGGTTATCTTACCTACGGAGGTATGAACGGCCGGGATATGGCGGCTTTGGCCGTTGGTCTTGAGGAAAATACCGAGTTTGATAATATCGAAACACGTATCAAACAGGTTCAATATCTTGCGGCGCGTTTGGATGAATACGGTATTCCCTATCAAAGACCTGTCGGAGGTCATGCGCTGTTTGTCGATGCCGACAAGGTGCTCTCGAGTGTTCCGAAAGAAGAGTTCCCTGCGCAAACTCTCGCTATCGAGTTGTATTTGGAGGCCGGTATCCGTGGTTGTGAAATCGGTTATATCCTCGCAGACCGTGACCCTGTAACTCGTGAAAATCGCTTTGGAGGCCTTGATCTGCTCCGCTTGTGTATCGCTCGGCGTGTTTATACCAACAATCATATGGATGTAATCGCAGCGGCTCTAAAAAATGTTTACGATCGTCGTGACGAAATAAAACGAGGCGTTAAAATCGTCTGGGAGACGGAATTGATGCGTCACTTCACTGTAAAATTGGAGAGATTGTAGGATGTCGATAGCAGATCGGATATTGCGGGTCAAAAGCTCCTTGCCCGGGCAGGTGGAGCTGGTGGCCGTTTCAAAAACCTCCCCTGCCCAGCGGATCATGGAGGCTTACGAAGCCGGCCAGCGGATTTTCGGAGAGAACCGGCCTCAGGAGATGGCTCAGAAGTACGAGGAGCTTCCCAAGGACATCGAATGGCACCTGATCGGCCATTTGCAGACCAATAAAGTGAAGATGGTCGTGCCTTTCGTGGCGATGATCCATTCGCTCGACAGCGTTCGGCTGGCCGAGGCGATCCAGAAAGCCGCTGCCGCTGCGGGCCGTACGATCGACGTACTGCTGGAGATCCACGTGGCTGACGAGGAGTCCAAATCGGGCTGGGAGTGGGCGGAATTGCAGGAATACGTTCGCAGCGGCGCCTTTGCACGGCTGCCCAACCTGCGGGTGCGGGGTGTCATGGGCGTGGCGACCAACACCGGCGACGAGCAGGTCATCCGGCGGGATTTCGCCGCTTTGCAACGGTATAAGAGCGAGTTGTCGCCCTATTTCGGGCCGGAGTTCGATACCCTTTCGATCGGAATGTCCCACGACTACCGGATCGCTCTCGAATACGGAGCGACGCTGGTGCGTATCGGTTCGCTGATTTTCGGCGCCCGCGATTATTCCAAATGATCCGAGAGCCATATCGAAACGGCCGTGCCGCCGGGAAGAATCGGCAGTAAAAAGCGGGCCGCAGTAGCGATACTGCGGCCCGCTTGTGTGGAAATAAGTCGGGAAAAGCCTTGTTTCGCAAATGCTTTTGCCCTATTGTTTTTCCTCGTCCCGGTCTGCCCATCGTTCGAGCGTCTGACGCACGGCTTCCTTATAGTCCTTGTCGGTAATCCGGTAGGTCCAACGGACGGCGTTCGGGCGGTCGGGGAACTCTTCGAGCACCCATGCCGACTGATCGCGCGGTGTGCCGCGTTGCGATTCGGTCATTGGCTCGAAGAAAGAGTATTGAGCGCACGTATCTAATTCCAGCCAACAGATTCCGCTTAATCTTCCTTCCAAGTCAGGATTGAAATACAATTCAACGAATCCCAACGCATCCAGATTTTTCGCCAACACATCGTTGTCGTCGATCCACGGCATTTTCTCCATCGTCTGCCACCAAGTCCCTTGTTCTCCCGGGGCGATTACGATCTGATCACCGCTCGCACTCATTTTTGTTGAAATGAAGAAAATTACATTCTCCTGACTGGCATTCTGCATTCGGAAATAAGTGTAATAACAGTCTGGATCTTCTTCGTCAATATTCTCTTCCATCGTGTATCCCTTATCCACGAACTCCGGTTTTTCGGGCTCCGGCTCCGGCGTGGGTTGCTCTTCCGGCGGAGTTTCCGGTGCCGGACTTTCCGCTTTGTCGGAACAACTCAACGGAGCCAAGAACAGGAGCAAGGCTCCTAACGATAAATAGACACGTGCTTTCATAATTA
>ERZ860668.828-NODE-828-length-21935-cov-4.260649_pt1 | contig 21935 bp, 16 predicted proteins | sample MGYA00510062_ERZ860668 | MGnify/ENA primary metagenome ERZ860668 (study PRJEB30046, sample SAMN00715258) | human gut metagenome | study: EMG produced TPA metagenomics assembly of the A metagenome-wide association study of gut microbiota in type 2...
AATCCATTCCAGATCAGCTTCGCTGATGGGATTTTTGCCTTCCAGCCTATGTTTTATTACGGTCAGCGCAGCAAGTGCGCAGACCTACTGAACAGTTACCATTTATTCTTATTTCTCGTAGAACGGTTTAAATTCCCGGCCGCTTCCTTTATAGAACCGGCTGAACAGCTCGTAGTACTCGAGACGGAGTACCTGGATCCCGACGATCAGGCCCTCCATGCCGCACACGAACAGGTTTCCGAGAACAATGACCGGTATGGACGGTGCTCCGGTTTCTGCGCCTGCGAGCATTAAAACAACCTGCATCATGGCTGCATGGCTGACGGCGAAGGCGCCCACACGGACGAAGGAAAGCGTGTTGGAGAAGTAGCTTAAGAGTACTTCAAACAGCTCGAAAAATCCCTGTGTGATGAACATTCCCACGCCACCGGAGATCTTCTCAGATTTCTTTTCCAGAACTGCTGTGAGCGGTTCCTTAAAGAACATCACGAGAAGCGGCAGGACGAACATGATGATCAGGACCGCTGCAGCCGGAAGTGTATGTCCGCTCATGAACATTACGATGGTGGCTGCAAGACTGAAATAAAAGACGAAGCCTGCGAGACCGTTTGTATCGAACCAGGTCTTTTCGGTGTCATGGTTCTTAAAGCTCGTAATCATGTTTAAGATCATCGTAAAGAGGATGACTCCCATGCCGAGAGCAATGGCAACGACGAACACGGTGTTCAGACGACCCACAAACGGAAGATCCGTCATGGCTTCGGTCGGCTTTAACCACAGCGCCGGAATCACATCTTCAAATCCGAAGACGCTTCCGAAGAGGCATCCGAAGATCGTTGAGAAGAATCCGCAGCAGGAGATAATGGCTGCCAGATCGATCTTTTTGAACTTATAGAGCAGGAAACCGCCGATCAGAAGGACAAGTCCCTGTCCGGCATCTCCGAACATGAAGCCGAAGAAGATGGAGTAGGTGATGGCGATCAGAAGCGTCGGATCAAACTCGCCGTAGGACGGAAGTCCGTACATCTTTACGAACATCTCAAACGGCCGCAGCAGCGGAATGTTTTTTAACTTGGTGGGCGGAATGCTGGTCACGTGCTCTTTGCTGTCCTCTAAGACGAAGAATGTGTCCGCGTCCTTTGCGAGGTCCCTGTGGAGAGCTTCCGCGTCCTCTTTTGTCATCCAGCCGCAGAGAATGTAGAACGGATGATCCTTATCATGGGTGCATGCCGCATACTTTCTCACATTGAAGTTTGCTTCATAGGATTTCAGCACCTGGCTGGCATCCCGGAGACTGGTCTGTCTCGTCAGCAGGTACCCGGAATCTTTTGCGTCCAGGGCCTGTTCCTTTGCTTTCAGATTTGCAAGCTCGTTTTCCAGACGTTCGACCTCGGTCTTCGGGGTTCCGGCGTACTCATCCGGGAGATAGATCCTCTCGAACTGCAGGGACGAGAAGACGGTGTCGATCCGGTCGGAGGTGATATCCGGTGTGAAGTAGAGCAAAGAAATATAGTGGTCTGATTCGTGGCATTTGAACAGGATCGTCTCATCCGAGCGGTCGGCGAATGCCTGAAGCTGCGGGAAGCTTTCCTTTCTGATACGTCCGAACCGGTATTTGATGTGCTTCAGCTTTAGAATTGCCGGAATATCGAAGTCCAGTTCCACATACAGGCGTACCTGCTCCAACAGGGAAGAGACTTCTTTTTCTTTTGCCTTTAAGGACTCCCGCTCCTCATCGGAGGCGGCGAGCTCCGTATCCATGTCATTTACAAGTGTGATGGCGTTCTCCACAGGCATTGTTCCGGTGGAAATCTCCTGCTGTTTTGCGCCGGGACAGGAAGCGAGAAGTTTCTGCGCTTTCTGAAGCGGTTCCCGGTATGGATTGGTTCCGGGATATGGTTCTAATTTTGATGCGGATCTTAATTCGGTCAGCGCGTTTTCCAGCTGGATCTCATAGTGGGAGAGATACTGGTTGACCATTCGGTCCAGATCGTTCTTTGGCCCGGAGATGCTGACGAATTTCATTTTTTCGATCACAAAGCATACCCCCTTTTCTAACTTTCTGCCAGGCAGGTGAGAATTTCTGAACTGCCAAGGCTGTAACGGATCCCCTCAACGGTGGTGATGATTTTTCTGATCTCCTCTTCCTTAAAATAGAAGTAGCTGTTTAACGCAGCCGCGGAATACGGATCATTCCGTCCGGATTTGCTGTACACAGCATCCAGAAGCGCCCGGAACAGGGAATGCAGTTCCGGATTCTCCTGCTGTTCGCCGGATGCCCGAAAGATCCGGTTTCCGTAGCGGGTCCCCTTTAGGATCCGGTCGAATTCCTCTATAGACGGCGCTTCGGCAAGCTCTCTTGCCTGAGACTTTTTTAAACGGTGCCATACGGGGATCAGAAGCTCCATAATGGCATCGGCAGATAATTTGTAGTGGCGTTTCGCTCTTGCGAGCCATTCAATATTTAAAAGATCGATCTTTTCACCGGCACAGTCGGCGATGGCCTCCCGGTCGTCTTTTGAAAGCTGGTCTTTTAAACTTTTCCAGAAACGGATGAAGTACAGGATGTCCAGAGCAGATTCGAACTCAGACAGGGAAGTGATGCCCTGATCCCTTAAGTCCTTTAACGGACCATAATAAGGGGTGTTCTGAATGCTGTCCAGATATTCGTCCAGATCTTTTGAATCAGTCAGGGCGGTGAAATCCAGGTGGGAGTGCTTTCGGAAGAAGGGCTCAAAGCTCTTAAAGTTCAAATCTGAGCGTTTTCCGGAAACCGCGTCCCTCAGACACCGTTTCATGACATCGATCTCGAAATGGAGAAAGTAGAGATCCAGAAATTTTCTCTGGGTTCCGTTTGCGAATCGGAACAGCCTTGAGAAATCACCGTAGAGGGAGTGCCACAAAAGCTCTTCGATCTTACTTCTGTGGAGTTCCTCATTTTCGACACCGGAAAAAACATCCCTGTAGGCGGGAGAACTTTTCAGGTATTCGACCGCAGCAGGTACATTCTCCATTCCCGCGAGGACCGAGAACTCATCATCCGTGAGGAAATGCCCGCGCATCGCGGCAAGCTTGGCAGCGATCGCACTGTAAGTGATGAGACTTCCCATAGATCACACCTCGGTCATAGAACGGAAGAGGGAGTCCACATACCAGGAATGCTTTTCTTCGTAATGCTGTTCCAGGCGGGCGATCTGGTCACCGGCGGCGGGTTTCTGCCTGTCAAGCTCCGCGGCGGCTTCTGCCTCCATTTTCTGGCGCATGGACTGGATCTCCAGTTCGGTTTCATGATTCAGCTCCTTGTCAAACTGTTTCGTCTTTGCCTCATATTCTGCTGCAAGAGTTTTTTTCTTGTCAGCAGCGCCGTCTAAGATCGCGACAGTCTTTTCTTCAATCTGGGAGAGCTGATTGATGATATTGTTCATTGATTTGTCTCCTTTCTGAGAAGGATTTTCCCTCATCCGGGGGGATGGGGCCAGAAACCTCGGAGTTTTATGCGGTAAAATTCAAGTCAGGTTTTCCTGGGTGTCTGACCCCGGTAACATTATAATATAGCTTGAAAATCAGGAATTTCAAATATATAATAATTATGCTATTATAACATGAATGTTATAATAATCGGAAAATGCTATAAATGAACGAAAAATTAGCACAAAATTAACATGATCGTTAAGGCGCGAAAGAAAAAGGGGGAATGATATGGAAATCCAGCAGTTTCGGTATTTTTTGGCGGCAGCGCGGTATGAAAATCTGACAAAAGCGGCAGAAGATCTGCATATCGCCCAGCCGGCATTGTCCCAGTCCATCAAGCGTCTGGAGATGGAGCTCGGCGTAAGCCTTTTTGACCGGAAAAATCACCGGATCGAGCTCAACGAACAGGGGAAACTCCTGAAAAAACGCCTGATCCCGATTCTGGAATCCATCGATAATCTAAAGGATGAGCTCTGGGAGTCGGTTTATTCATCGGAGCGCACGATCTATTTAAATTTCCTGTCCGCGTCGAACCTCATTACGAACAGTATTATTTCCTATCGGGCCCTGAAACCGGATGTCCAGTTTCAGGTATCCCAGCTTGAGATGACGGAGAGCTGTGATATCCATATCGAATCAAGGATCGCTATATCTGTGACGCCTCCGCATCCGCAGGAACTTCCGGATGGCGTGGTAAGACGGGAATATCTGAGGGAGGAGATTTTTCTGGCAGTACCGCCGGATTCAAAGTTTGCGAAACATAAGACCGTCGATCTGCGGGAAGTGAAGGAAGAAAATTTCATCCGTCTCGGAAACGGCTGGCAGCTCCGCGGGATCTGCGATGATTTCTGCCGGAGAGCGGGGATCCGCCCTCAGGCGGTGTTTGAGAGCAACAGTCCGGAGTCGGTGCGCAACCTGATCGCGGCAGGGCTTGGAATCGGCTTCTGGCCGGAAAAAGCCTGGGGTGGAAAGCCGGGGCATGGTGTTGTCCTGATCCCGATCCGTTACCCGAACTGCAGGCGTGACCTGGTGGTCACGGTGTTTGAGCAGGCAGGAAATAAGCCGGTGGTGGATGAGTTTGTGAATTATTTCTGTAAGTATTTTGAGAAAGACCCGTCGGGGATGGGAGATGTGACGGTGTAAGAATGTAGTATAAATGAAAAAAGAACTCTGAAGTCAGCAATAGGGCGGGATCCATCGGAATCCCGCCCTAAATATTGGCTTTAGAGCTTTTTTGAATTTGATATTCCAATAAGTTATTACTCCGCTGTTAGAAATTCCTTCGCGACATAGGCTTCCTGTCCGTTGTACTTGATGACGGCCCAGGTATCGTCGTGGTCGCGGAGATATTCAACGGATGCGCCCGGGTCCAGTTTTCCGATGCGGTCAGCGTCGGTGGACGGTTCTTTGCGGACGTTCAAGGTCGTTGTTGTCTTGTAGGAGGAGCCGGAAGCTGTGCTCTCCGGTTCAGTCTCCGGGGCTGTGGTCTCTGCTGTTTCCGTTGTGATCACTGGTGCGGAGGTCTCCTCTGTAGCCGGTTTCTTCGGCGTGAGGACACGGATCAGGACGATCAGGATGATCACGAGGACGATCGGAACCACAAATTTTAAAAGATCAGCCGGCTGCATGCCGCTTCCGGACTGCCGGGAACCGGCGCTGCGGTTTCTGGACTGCTGGGGACGGCTACCGGCCGGGCGTCTTCCGCGGGGGGCTTTCCCGTTGTCTGCAAAGGAGTAGATCTCCTGGGACAGCACGTGGTAGGCCTGGTTTGCATTGTAGGCACCGTTATCGCCGTTTTTTGCGGCTTTTGTGCCGATGTCGTAGATCTGTAAGTAGTGCTCGGCGGTGGATTTTGAGATCCAGCCGTTGTTGTAGAGCTCGTGGATCATAGAGTCCATGGAGCCTTCCATGATCCCCGCCTGTTCACATTGGAGCTTAACCATGTATTCCACGGTCTGTTTTGCTTTGATCATGGACTGGTTGTATTGTTTTTGTCCCATGAGACGCTCGGTCTCCTGAACATTCTGACGGATCTTATCCCATCCGTTAGGAATGTCGTTTCTTGCCATATAAATCCCTCCGTTTTATGTATTTTAACGGCGCGTGAAGGTGAAAATCCGGTGCCGGTGAAGGTGCCGGATACTCACAGATGCCGTTTTCTTCTATGTAATGCTGTGCGCCTGATGAAACGATCACAGACACGAAAAGAGCGATTTTGTCAGCCATTATCTTTATTATACTGGAACAGTGGGAAAATTGCACGAAAAATTTTTGGACAATTTAAGAATTTTCTGTTTCCAAAAGATATATTGAAAGAAAAATTCTGCGCGTCACTGTTACCTTGCAAAATAAGGCTTTCAATGATAAAATGAGACACAAGCAATATCAGGAGGAAATACATTATGAGATTACGCCATATCAAAGGCGCGGAAGAAGAGATTGCTGAGAGCCCATATGTGGTCCAGGATCCGCAGTCACTGAAGGGAAGGTGGCATGAATTTTTTGGAAACGATAATCCGATCCGCATTGAGGTCGGAATGGGAAAAGGAAAATTCATCATGGAGCTTGCCCAGATGAACCCGGATATCAATTACGTGGGAATCGAGCGTTACTCCAGCGTTCTGCTTCGCGGACTTCAGAAGCGCGCGGAGCTGGAGCTTTCTAATATTTATTTTATGAGGATCGATGCCTTAGAGCTTACGGAGGTGTTCGCGGATAATGAGGTGGAGCGGATCTACTTAAATTTCTCGGATCCGTGGCCGAAGGACCGTCATGCGAAGCGCCGCCTGACATCAGACCGTTTCCTTGCCGTGTATGATAAGATTTTACAGCCGGACGGAATTATCGAGTTTAAGACCGACAATCAGGACCTGTTCCGCTATTCTTTAGAATCCATTCCGGAGGCAGGCTGGCAGGTGACATCCCATACATTTGATCTTCACCACAGCGATATGGCCGAGGGAAATGTTATGACAGAGTACGAGACGAAGTTCTCCGCGGAGGGCAAGCCGATCTGTAAGCTGACCGCCCGCCGTGATAAGTCATAAATATCTGCATATAATAGACGTGAAATGACGGAAAGGCCGTGTGCCGGATGAGTATGTGGGCATGCGTAAAGCGGTGGCTCTCACAGGCAACCTGCGACAAGATGGAACTGAATCGGAAAATTATCCGGATCAGGAAATGTTTTGACGAGGCAAATGATGTTGTCTGCGGCAGAAAGAAAAAATAAGCGCGGCAGAGAGGTTTTCTGTGACCGCCGGAGCGGTAAGCGAATGCGGTGGAAAAGCTTTGAATGCAGCAGGATATTAATGGAAGGAGAAAATAATATGGAAACAGTATTTACAAGCGCAAATTTTGATGCTGATGTTCTGGGCTCAGAGATCCCGGTAGTTGTGGATTTCTTTGCGACATGGTGCTGCCCGTGCCGTATGATGGCTCCGGTGATCGAAGAGCTCGCTGAGGAGTACGACGGAAAAGTAAAGATCGGCAAACTCGATGTAGACGAGAACAGTGATATTGCTGCCCGCTACGGAGTTATGTCTATCCCGACGATCATTCTTTTCAAGGATGGAGAAATTTTTTCCAAGAGCGTTGGACTTCAGGATAAAGAAGTTCTGGAAAATGCGATCAAAGAGATGTTGTAAGAAACAGGGACAAAAAAGCCGGCAAACCCGCATGTTTGCTGGCTTTTTTAATCGTTTCATTTGTACCTGTTTTTTGAAAAACAAAAAAATTAAAAAAATTTCAAAAAAGGTGTTGACTTTTTTCTTGGTTTATCCTATAATACAAAACGTGCCACGGATGAGGCAAACAAAACAAAGAAAAACAACAAACCAAGCACCTTTAGCTCAGCTGGTAGAGCAGTAGACTCTTAATCTATTTGTCCAGGGTTCGAATCCCTGAAGGCGCATTATATAAGGTCATCCAAGTGGATGACCTTTTTGAGTAGGATGACAGGGATTCGAACCCATACGGGTTCGGTCTTCGCTTCGCTCCGGTCGGTCCAAATCCGAGATCCCCCGGATCTCGTGGACCCCTGAAGGCGCATTGTAAGTCATCCAATTGGATGACTTTTTTACTATCATAAAAACGAATAGAAATACGAAGCATCTCAGAGCAGCATCTGAGGTGCTTTTCTTAGTATACGGGAAGTTAGAAATGCGTATCTTTTGTAAGAAATATGAAAGAAAGGTAAGCAGACTGAAAAAAAGGTAGGACAGGAATAACTGAAATAATATGGACTCTGGATTGGCGCTGTCCCTAACGGAGTGTAGATTTGCAGAAAGAATGCTAAGAGTATTCTTGAAAAAGGGAGTGTGAAAAATTATGACTGAGTTATTGGTGAAACTTTTTGTGAAAAACAGTAAGGACACGAAAGATACAAAGGTTCGACTGGCCTATGGAAATCTGGCAGGAATTGTAGGTATTTTATGTAATGTGCTGCTGTTTGCTGGAAAATATATTATCGGAACGTTATTCGGATCCATCGCAATTGCAGCAGATGCGGTAAATAACTTAAGTGATGCGTCCAGCAATATTGTAAGTCTGTTGGGATTCAAGCTTGGTTCAAAAAAAGCAGATGAGGAGCATCCGTATGGTCATGCGCGGTATGAGTATCTGGCGGGACTTGTGGTCTGTGTCATTATCGTGGCTATCGGCTTGTCACTGGCAAAAGAAAGTATTTTGAAAGTCATTCATCCGTCAGAAGTGGATTGCAATGTGCTGATGATCGTAGTACTTCTTATTTCCATTTGCGTAAAACTGTGGATGAGTATTTTTAATAAGAAAATTGGTATGAGAATCGAATCCGATACACTGATCGCGACGGCGGCAGACAGTCGAAATGATGTGATTTCTACGTCAGCTGTTGTAGTTGTAACTATTTTATGTAAGGTGACAGGGTTAAATATTATTGATGGTATTGCCGGTATCGGTGTGGCTGTATTTATTTTGTACAGTGGTATTGGACTGATCAAAGAAACGTTAAGTCCGCTGCTTGGAAAAGTACCGGCAGCAGAATTTGTCAATCATATTACGGAGAAAATTCAGTCATATCCGGGAGTAATCGGAGTGCATGATCTGATGATCCATGATTACGGCCCGGGAAATCTGTTTGCCACGGTGCATGTGGAATTTCCGGCAGAAACACCTGTCATTGAGGCACATGAGGTCATGGATGAGATCGAGCGTGATTTTCAGGAACAGGAGCATATGATTCTGACAATTCACTATGATCCGATCGTTGAGGAAAATGCGGAAGTGGCAGAAATCCGAGCTTTTGTCAGCAAGGCTGCAAAGGAGTTTGATGAGAGACTTTCCATTCACGAAGTCCGTCTGGTTCCGGGAAATGAGTCCAGTAATGTAATTTTTGACTGTGTAAAACCGGCTGGATTTAAAAGCAGCGATGGCGAGATTTCATCTTATCTGCAGAAACGTGTGGCAGAATGGAATCCGCGCTATCGCTGTGTGATCAAAGTAGAGCAGAGTTATGTCTGAGTTATCCTTATTGTATAATTTCAACTTCAATCTGGGTTACAAAGTCATCGGTATTTTTTTCAATAAAACTATTTACCACGTCATATTCGATGTACAGATCGCTGGTTCTAAGGTTATGCTCCTTTTTATAATTTCGTATTCGCTCGTAAGTCTCACCAATCGTACTCCAGTGACCGATGTGATAGGCTGTCAGATATTTTCCGGGAGGAAGTATCTGGCAGTTTTTGATCGAGGGTTTCTGATGCATGAGCAGTGCAACGTTGTCGTAGGCATCGTAAATGCCGTGCTCTACATTTTTTCCATATTGAAAATAAGCAATATCGTAATCCAGATAGGGATTATTCTTTTGCAGCAGCGTAATTAATTCATTGAGTTTTTTTGAAAATGACTGAGTGGAAGACGGATCTGCTTCTTTATAAAGGTAATAATATTGTGGATAGGTATTTATTTCAATTGTGGAAAAATCGGTTTGTTCGGCAATTTTTATCTTCTTTCTCTGCTGTTGCATCCATTTTTTCATAGTCTGCAGTTTTTTTATCTGTTGTGTAATCTGACTTTCTCTTTCAAGAAAAATTTGTTGAAAAAGTTCCGGGCTTCGCTGTGATAGATAAGTTTGGATTTCCTTTAAAGGCATGTCCAGATCACGCAAAACCAGAATGGTGTTTAGAATCTCAATCTGATCAATGGAATAGAAGCGGTAACCGTTTTCATTAATGTATTCTGGTTGAAACAGACCGATATCATCATAGTGAAAAAGTGTATGTTTGGTAATTCCCATCAGTTGGGCCAGTTCTCCGGTAGTCAGATAATCTTTGCGTTCCATATAATTTAAATGCTCCTGTTTTGTAAAAAAATATAGTGTAAAAATCTGCTTGACTATAGGGTTACCCTATACTGTATGCTGACAGATGTCAAGAACGAAATGATTAAAAAGAGCATTCTTGAACTGTCATATTCTTCTCAGGATCACTGTTGGTGACAGATAGAATTATCATAATCAGTAGAAAGTAATTGGATAGTAATTAGAAAGCAGGTGTTTTTATGAGTATGTCTTTGAACCAAGAGTTTACTCCTTTGAAATTGTTGCGATTTGCGGCACCATCCATCATTATGATGATGTTTATGTCGTTGTATACGATCATTGATGGAATGTTTGTATCACGTTTTGTTGGAAGTAATGCATTATCTGCAACTAATATTGTGTACCCGGTTGTAAATATTATGATCGCAATTGCAACGATGCTTGCGACTGGTGGAAATGCTATCATCAGTAAATATCTGGGAGAAGGAAAAAAGAAAGAAGCCAAAGAAAGGCTTACCATGTTTGTGGTCATTACTTTAATTGTCAGTGTGGTGATTATGCTGATCACGCTGATTTTTCTGGATCAGATCTGCTATCTGCTTGGTTCTACCGATGAATTACTGCCATATTGCAGAAACTATCTGATGATTCTTGCATTTTTTGCTCCGGCTTGTATGTTACAGTCTTTGTTTCAGTGTTATCTGGTAACTGCAGAGCGTCCGACACTGGGACTGGTTCTGATCATTTTAGCAGGAGCTTTAAATGCAGTGCTGGATTATGTAATGATCGTGCATTGCCATCTGGGAATCAGCGGTGCAGCGCTGGCAACCGGACTTGGTCAGTCGATACCGGCAATTGCGGGATTGATTTTCTTTTTCACAAATAAAAAGGGACTTTGTTTTACACGGTTTCGTGTGAAAGTTGGAGATTTTTTTCATGCATGCTATAATGGCTCTTCCGAAATGGTATCTCAGCTGGCAGCAGCTATTATCACGTTTTTATTTAATTCAGTTATGATGCGGCTGGCCGGTGCAAATGGTGTGGCTGCCATCACGATCATTTTGTATGGAGAATTTTTATTTAATTCCTTTCATCTTGGATTCGCTGTTGGAATTGCTCCGATTGTCGGTTTTCAGTATGGTGCACAAAATAAAGCTCAGCTGAAGCGTATATATAAGACAACTTTTATTTTTGTAATTGCATCATCTGTTGTGATCACTGTGATCGCTGCATTTCTGGCAAAACCAATCGTTTCGATATTTACAAAGGATCCTGGAACCTGGAAACTGGCCTCTGTAGGATTTCAGATTTTTGCAATAAATTTTCTGTTCAGTGGAGTTAACATTGCATCTTCTGGATTTTTTACCGCTCTGTCTAATGGAAAAGTATCTGCGCTGATTTCTTTTTGCAGGACATTACTTTTTACCGTTTTATTTTTACTTGTGTTGCCGCACGTACTGGGCTTGAACGGTGCGTGGATCGCGATTCCTTCCTCGGAACTGTGTACATTAGTCCTGTCAGTCTGTATGCATGTGAAATATTTTATAAAAAAGAGTGAAAAAAATTATATTTTGGGATAAAATGTACGTTATGAATGAACGGGAGAAGGAGGACGCCGTAAAATGGCAATCCATGTAAAAAGCGAAATTGGAAAACTGAAAAAAGTTATGCTCCACAGACCCGGTCAGGAGCTGGAACATCTGGTTCCGGAAGATCTGGAGAGGCTTTTATTTGATGATATTCCGTACTTGAAAACCGCAAAAATCGAACACGATATGTTTGCAGAAATCATGCGGGGACAGGGAGTGGAAGTGGTATATCTGGAAGATCTGACCGCAGATGTACTGAAAAATCCGGAGAAAAAGGAGCAGTTTGTCCGTGAATTTATTGCAGAGGGCGGTGCTTCGGCAGCGAAAGTCCGTGACCAGTTGTACGACTATCTGATGAAAATTTCAGATGAAAAGGAACTGGTGTTAAAGACCATGTCTGGAATCCGGGCTTCTGAATTGAATGTAAAAATGAGCTGCCCGCTGGTAAGCCTGGTGAAAAAAGAAAGTCAGTTTTTACTTGATCCGATCCCGAACCTTTATTTTACCAGAGATCCTTTTGCCTGCATAGGAAACGGTGTCAGTCTGAACCGGATGTATTCCCGAACCAGAAGACGGGAAACACTTTACGGAAAATATATTTTAAAATATAATCCGGATTTTGCAGGAAAAGTACCGTTTTACTATGATCGGGATATGGATTTTTCTATTGAAGGCGGAGATATCCTGAACCTGAGCAATAAAGTGATCGCCATTGGAATTTCACAGCGTACCACTCCGGAAGCCATTGAACTTCTGGCACAGAATATTTTCGTGGATAAAGCGTCAGAGATTGAAACGATTATCGCATTGGATATCCCGGCTGTACGTGCATTTATGCATCTGGACACAGTATGCACGCAGGTGGATTATGATAAATTTACGATTCATCCGGGTATCATGCAGACGCTGCGTATTTTTGAAATCAAACCGGGAGATCGGAAAGGACAGCTGAAAGTAACGGAGTCCGATGCGATGCTTTCGGATATTCTTGCAAAATATCTGGAATTGGATAAAGTGACGTTGATCAAATGCGGTGGAAAAGACCGGATTGCTTCTGAGCGTGAACAGTGGAACGATGGTTCCAATACTCTTTGCATTGAGCCGGGAAAAGTTGTCGTATATGATCGAAATTATGTGACCAATGAGATTTTACGTCAGCATGGCATTGAGGTGCTGGAAATGGCAAGTTCGGAGCTTTCCAGAGGTCGGGGAGGCCCACGTTGTATGAGCATGCCGCTGGAGCGGGAAGACCTGTCAGGGGGGAGCTTTTCTATATCTACGTCTTGATTATAAGCATGATTTCTAAATAATATAATTAGAAAACCATTCACATTTCTTTTTGTTTGAGCTATGATAAACGTATCTATGGGAAAACATCAGAGGAAGTGGATGGTTTTCTTTTTTACAGGATTACAAAAATGTGCAGAAGAATGACATACATTTTTGACTATAATCTTATTGTTAAAATAGCTTACAGAAAAATGTAGGGAGTGAAAAAATGATCAGAGAAATTAACGTAAAAGAATTAACCGATAACATCAGCGAGATGTGTATACAGGCGAACCATTATCTGTCACCGGATATGGATGCATGCATGAAACAGGCCGTTGAGACAGAAAAATCAGAGCTTGGAAAAAAAATCCTGAATCAGCTTCAGGAAAATCTGGAAATTGCGGACAAAGAGATGATTCCAATCTGTCAGGATACGGGAATGGCCGTTATTTTTATGGAAATCGGACAGGACGTACATTTTGTGGGCGGCGATTTTGAGGAAGCGGTCAATGAAGGAGTACGTCGTGGTTATGTGGATGGATATCTGAGAAAATCCGTGGTAAAAGATCCGCTGATCCGTGAAAATACAAAAGATAATACACCGGCAATTCTGCATACAAAAATTGTTCCGGGTGATAAAGTAAAAATTACTATTGCACCGAAAGGGTTCGGCAGTGAAAATATGAGCCGCATTTTTATGCTGAAACCGGCAGACGGTATCGAAGGTGTAAAAAATGCGATTCTGGCGGCAGTCAAAGATGCAGGTCCAAATGCCTGTCCGCCAATGGTTGTGGGCGTAGGTATCGGTGGAACTTTTGAAAAATGTGCCCTGCTTGCAAAACAGGCGCTGACCAGACCGGTAAATGAACATTCCGACATTCCATATGTCAAAGAAATGGAAGAAGAAATGCTGACAAAGATCAATCATCTTGGTATTGGACCGGGGGGACTTGGCGGCACAACCACAGCGCTGGCAGTCAACATCAATACTTATCCGACCCATATCGCAGGACTTCCTGTGGCAATCAATATCTGTTGCCATGTCAACAGACATGCAGTAAGAGAACTGTAGATTTAAGTTAAATGCGGGAAATTTACAGGAATATAGATAATATTTATGACTTCCGGGAAAATTCTAGGAACATGAATGACCAGAAAATTGATTGAATACCAGGAGGAAATCATTATGGATAAACATATACATACACCAATTACAGAAGAAATTACCGCTGATTTAAAAGCAGGCGATTACGTTTATATCACAGGTACACTTTATGTAGCCAGAGATGCTGCACACAAACGTATGATGGAAGTACTGGATGAAGGAAAAGAACTTCCTATCGAAATCAAAAACTGTACCATTTATTACATGGGACCATCCCCGGCAAGAGAAGGACGCCCGATCGGTTCCGCAGGTCCAACTACCGCAAGCCGTATGGATAAATATGCTCCGCGTCTGCTGGATCTTGGCGAAAAAGCCATGATCGGAAAAGGCAAACGTACGAAAGAAGTCATGGATGCAGTTATTCGAAATAAAGCAGTCTACTTCGCAGCGATCGGCGGTGCAGGTGCGTTGCTTTCAAAGTGCATCAAGAAATCAGAGATCATCTGCTACGAAGATCTTGGGGCAGAGGCAATCCGCAAGATTGAAGTAGAGGATTTTCCTGTTATTGTGGTCGTAGACTCCGCGGGAAACAACTTGTATGAAACCGCAATCAAAAAATTTGCGGTAGAAGATTAATCGTTATAATTTTTATCTCAGTCGAGAAGACTCCCACTTCTGCAAGTGGTGAGTAAAAACAAGTCTTTCTCAGTGGGAGTACAATCTCCGACTGAGATAAACGCTCCGCGTGGATGTGCAGTGATTCTGAAAAGAATATGTCAGCTTTCGCTGACCAGAATCATGCACCAAGTCTCACGTGCGTTCGACTTGAATTAGAAGATGATGAAATAAAGGAATCACACATAGCTTTGATAAATACTGATAGTGATAGGAAATATCAAAGTATGTGTGATTTGTTTTATAAAAATGAAAAACATGAAAAAAGTTGGAAAATAGCCATATAATACATAAAAAATTAAGAAATTCATACATTTTTTTCACAGTTTTATTTTCTAATATATTTATATCTCAAATCAGAATAAAAATTTACATAATCTGATTCGGCACCAAAAGCAAAACACAGGAGGACTGACGGTGAAAAAGAAATTCAAACACAAAAAACTGGTGATCGTACTGGCCATCATTGTAGTAGCAATCATTGTGCTGGTTGGTGTAGCCAAACGAAAATTAAACAGCGTAGCAGAGGCAACCAACATTGTACAACTGGAAAAAGTAGATAAACGGGATCTGTCCGATTTTATATCTCTGACAGGAACCGTAAGCGGCGAAACCAAGATCAACTATTCATCTACCGCAGCGACAGAAATCAAATCGGTCAATGTACAGGTCGGTGATGTAGTAAAAGTGGGTGATGTGATAGCAACTTTGGACAAAGATTCCATTCAGAAACAGATTGATGTACTGGAGAAATCATTATCTAACGCAGCAGCCTTAAAGCAGAATGAAAACAGTCAGAATCAGCGTACTTTAGAGCGTGCGAAAGAAGACCAGAAAACACAGCTTGCGCAGGCAAACGACAGCATCAACAGTGCAGAGGCTGCATATACCGCAGCACAGAATACGGTAAATTCATTAAATAATCAGATCAAAACCGTATCCGATCAGATAAATGCAGCATCCGATGAGGACGCAAAAGCAGATCTTCAATCAAAACTTTCCGACCTTCAGGATCAGCTTTCCAGTGCAAAAAGTGATCTGACTTCCGCAGACAGTGCCCGAAAAGAAGCAAAAAATAACTATACAAGTGTGAAATCATCTACGGATGATGCTATTTATTCTGCTCAGAACAGTATTGATTCTGCAAAATACAACCAGACGGATGACAGTGATACACAGACACAGTTGGATCAGCTGAAAAAACAGCTGGAAGACTGCACCATCACAAGCAAGAGTGAAGGTATCGTTACTGCAGTCAATATTTCTGTTGGTGATGTAAATACAGCAAACAGTACTTTGGTTACGGTTGAAAATAATACCGATATGATCGTAAATGCCAGCGTCACAGAGAAGGATATTCTGAAATTGCAGGAGGGTATGAAAGCCATCGTTACTTCCGATGCACTGGATGATCAGGAAATCAATGGTGAGATCATTAAAGTAGTAAAAGTATACAATGCATCTCAGCCAACTACCGAGCAGACCGGACAGGAGACTTCCGGTGCTTCCAATACAGGTGGCTTTTCCGTACAGATCAAACTGGATCACTGTGATCTGATCAGTGGCATGAGTGCCAAGGCAAAAGTTGTCCTGACAGACCGTCAAAATGTGTTGGCTGTTCCATATGATCTGGTGCAGCAGGATGAAAATAACAAAGATTATGTACTTTGTGCCGAAGATAACGGTGACGGAACTTATACAGCTGTAAAGAAAAATGTCACAGTAGGCGATGAGATTAACTATTATACCGAAGTGACCGGTGGAGATCTGAAAGCAGGCGACTATGTCATCATGGATTACTCTATTTCCGAAGGAGATACCTTTACTGGAGAAATTGGCAGTGATGAGAGTGGAAATGAAAATACAGGTGACGGTTCTACTAGTGTAAGTTCTGAAGTAACTGCGGATTAATCATGGAGGTTTTTATACATGTCAAATGAAATTATGATCCGCATGGAACAGATCGTAAAAACATATTATATCGGTCAGCCAAACGAACTGGAAATTCTTCATGGTATCAATCTGGACGTAAAACGTGGCGAGTTTGTTTCCATCGTAGGAGAATCCGGTTCCGGAAAAAGTACGCTGATGAATATTATGGGAATTCTGGACCGTCAGACTTCCGGTAATTATTTTCTGGAAGGAGAGGATGTCAATAGCATGGATGATACCGTGCGAAGTGTCATGCGGAATAAAAAAATAGGGTTTGTATTTCAGAATTTTAATCTGATTCCCAGAGCTAATGCCTTAAAAAATGTAACCCTGCCTTTGATGTACAGTGAGCATCGTCCGAAAAATGCAAAGGAAATCGGTATGCAGATGCTGGAACTGGTGGGAATGGCAGATCGTGCCACACACCGTCCGAATGAGCTGTCCGGTGGACAGAAACAGCGAATTGCTATTGCCCGGGCGATGATCAATGATCCCTCCATTATCCTTGCAGATGAGCCGACGGGTGCACTGGATTCCCAGACTGGTCATATGATCATGGATATTTTTCACAAGCTTCATGAAGAACAGGGAAAAACAGTCGTTCTGATCACTCATTCAAAGGAATTGGCTGCAGAGACCGAGCGAATTGTCACATTAAATGATGGTATGATCGTATCTGACAGCAGAAAAACAGAAAAAGGCTGTGATTTGTCAGAACATCACAAGATGAATGATGGATGCAATAAGCCAGAAATCGGAGAGGAGGGAATGATATGCTGATAGAGAATATCAAAGAAGCCTTTCAGAACCTTCTTTCCAATAAAATGCGTTCCCTGCTGACCATGCTTGGAATCATCATCGGTATTTCTGCGGTTATCACGATAACCACCATCGGAACATCCATCAAATCAACGTTGAATGCTACATTAAATTCCCTTGGTGGAAACAGTATCAGTGCCAGTGTGGATGCTATTTATCCGGAAGATGATGCGGACTGGTCAAACTGGGAATATCCGGAGATGACAGCAGATGATTATATTACGCAGGATATGCTGGATGAATTACAGGAAACATACCCGGACGAGATCGCAGGTTTTGGTATTTCAGCTTATCTTGGCAGCGGTCAGATTTACAAAAACAGTGATAAATATGCGAATGTGGACGCAACAGGAACGACAAAAGAAGAACTGGAGTACATGAAAATTAATATTCTTCGTGGACGTAATCTGACAAAGCAGGATATGAAAAAGGAGAAGCGTGTATGTGTTGTATCTGATACGATGGCATCCTATTATTTCGGCAGTGAAGATCCTATCGGACAGCAGATCATTTACAGTGGAAGTGATGGTTATTCTTATGAATTTACAGTAGTAGGTGTGTATGAATATAATGCTGCTATTTTCGGTAAACAGGATACGACGATTCCGGAAAAAGACCGCAGCACTACCATGTATATCCCTGCTACAACTGCAAATAAATTAAATCATAGTGAAGCGACCAATGGATATACATATATAAGTGTTCTTTTAAAAACAGGTGCGGATCAAAATCAGGCAGAAACAGATATACAGAGCTTTTTTGCAGACAAATATGCAAAAAATGAAAAATGGCAGGTCACAACATACAATATGTCTTCGGATATGGGCGTTATTAATACGGTTATTAATGTAGTAACCGTGGCCATTTCCTTTATCGCGGCTATTTCTCTGATCGTTGGTGGTGTCGGCGTTATGAATATTATGCTGGTGTCCATCACCGAGCGAACCAAAGAAATCGGTATCCGAAAAGCATTGGGTGCAAAAAATAAGGCCATTAAGCAGCAGTTTCTGATTGAGTCGGTGGTGCTTTGCCTCGTTGGTGGAATCATTGGAATTTTGATCGGAATCCTGTTCGGATTCATTCTCGGAAAAGTGGCAATGCTTGTCATCAACAGCTACTACAGCGATTATGCAGGTTATATTATCATGAATGTACATCCGTCTGTATTAGCAATTATCCTCTCCGTATGCTTTTCAATGCTGATCGGTGTGTTCTTCGGATCTTATCCGGCGAAGAAAGCAGCAAAAATGGAAGTTATTGATGCGCTGAGATATGAGTAAATTTTTTAACTCAGACTGAGAAAAACTATTGATGATTGTACTTTAAAATGGGATATGATAAGATACGAAAAAGAATGAATAGAAAGTAGTGATACTCATGTCCACACAGAAAGGAACTCTGATCAATAAATACACACCAGACTATGTCATCTTTGACCTTGAGACGACTGGAATCTCACCGAACTATGATGAAGTGATTGAGATTTCAGCGCTGAAGGTTAAAGGTGGCGAAGTAGTGGATGAATTTAATACGCTGGTGAACCCGGGCCGCAAGATTCCATTTGGAGCGACGAAAGTGAATGGAATTACAAATGCGATGGTTGCGGAGGCACCGGCGTTTTCGCATGTTCTGGCAGAGTTTCTGGATTTTGCGGAAGGTCTTGTTCTGGTGGGACATAACATTGCACGGTTTGACATGAAGTTCATCTGGCGTGACGCCGAGCAGTATTTTGGCGAAATTCCGCAGAACAATTATGTGGATACGTTGCAGGTGGCGCGAAAACATTTACCGAAGATGGATCATCATCGTCTGGTGGATCTGGCGGAGTATTATGGTATTTCATCGGAAGGTGCGCATCGAGCACTGAATGACTGCTATATGAACCAGAAAGTGTATGAGTGTATGGTGTCTGAGATGCGTGAGGCACAGAAGAAGCGTGTGGAGGAAGCCAGAAAAAAGGCATCGGAAGCAGCAAATAGAAGTATTGGTCAGAAATCGGAAGAGTCGATAAATAATCAGGCAAACAGTCATCAGGTACAGACTGAAAACGTACAGTCGCAAGCTGTAGAAGTTCAGCAGCGTCCACAGCATTTTACGGTAAAAATCCGCGGAGTAGTAGAACGCATTACCTATCAAAATCCGGAAAATGGCTACACAGTGCTCAAATGTGCCGTGAAAAGCTACAAAGAACTGGTGACGGTTATCGGAAGCCTGCTGGATGTCAATGTTGGTTCAGTTCTTCTGATTTACGGCAACTGGAAAGTGGACAGTCGTTACGGAAGACAGTTTGCGGCAGAGAGCTGGGAAGAAACACTTCCGGCTACCGTGTTTGGCATTGAAAAATATCTTGGTTCCGGTCTGATCAAAGGCGTTGGTCCGAAATATGCGAAAAAGATCGTGACGCAGTTTGGAACGGAGACGCTGGAAGTCATTGAGACAGATATTTCACGTCTGCAGGAAGTAGATGGTATCGGTAAGAAAAGGATAAAAATGATCCGGGATAGTTGGGAACGGCAGAAAGAGATTAAAAATGTTATGCTTTTTTTGCAGGATCATGGCGTCAGTACCTCTTTTGCAGCAAAAATTTACCGTCAGTACGGAAATGAAAGTCTGGATAAAATGAAAGAAAATCCGTTCCAGATGGCAGATGATATTTGGGGCATTGGATTTAAGACAGCAGATGGAATTGCACAGAAGCTTGGTTTTGCAAAGGAGGCTTATGTCCGGTTGCGCAGTGGTATTATGTATACACTCAGTAATCTGGCAGATGAGGGGCATGTGTTTGCATATCAGAAGCAGCTGATCGCGAAGGCAGCAGAATTACTGGAAGCGGAAGAATCCAGTATCGTAATGACTCTGGATCAGATGATCATGGACAAAGACCTGATCTGTGAAACGGTAGACTATAACACAGATCAGGCAGAAATGAAAGCTATATATCTGCCGGCATTTTATTATGCGGAAGCAGGTGTGGCAGGTAAATTAAAACGTCTGGCGCAGGCACCGGCAGCAGACCGGCTCTGGCATGCACTGATGGATGCACGGCAGAAGACAGGAAACGAAAGCCTGTCCATTGATGTTAGTAAAATTCAGGAAAAAGTACACATGGAATATGATGAAATTCAGGCAGATGCCATCCGCAAGGCAGCAGTTTCCAAAGTGATGGTGCTGACCGGCGGCCCTGGAACCGGTAAAACCACGACAACTCAGGGAATTATCACTGCATACCGTGCGTTTGGATTGAAAATCTTGCTGGCAGCTCCCACCGGGCGCGCGGCCAAGCGTATGACGGAAGCAACTGGATTGGAGGCAAAGACAATTCATCGTCTGTTGGAGTGCAAACCACCGGAAGGCTATCAGAAAAATGAGAATAACCCGCTGGAGGGAGATGTGCTGATCATTGATGAGTGTTCTATGATCGACATGATACTGATGAACGCGCTGCTCAAAGCAATTCCGGAGGGAATGCGTCTGATACTGGTGGGGGATATCGATCAGCTCCCATCTGTTGGCGCAGGTAATGTATTGCGCGACATTATTGATTCCGGTATGTTTCCGGTGGTTCGTCTGACCAGAATTTTCCGGCAGGCACAGAGCAGCAGGATCATCATGAATGCACATGCCATCAATGAAGGCAAATTCCCGGATATTTCCAATGGCAAAAATACGGATTTCTTCTATATAGAAAAAGAAGACCCGGAGGAAGCAGTTCAGGAGATCGTCCGACTGGTAAAAAATAACCTTCCGCGCTATTACAAAACACCGTGGAATCATATTCAGGTGCTGACACCAATGCAGAAAGGTATTGTCGGAGCGGCAAATTTGAATCTGGCTTTGCAGGAAGCGTTGAATCCCCAGGGAGACGGTCTGCGCCGGGGCGGATATCTGTTCCGTGCCGGGGATAAGGTCATGCAGATTCGCAATAACTATGAAAAAGAGATTTTCAACGGGGATATTGGAACCGTGGAGTCAGTGGATCTGCAGGAACGGATGCTGAAAGTAAATTTTGACCAGCATATCATAGAATATGAAGCATCGGAGCTGGATGAACTGGTGCATGCTTATGCCACAACCATTCATAAAGCGCAGGGATCGGAATACCCGATCGTGGTAATGCCTGTTTTGATGAACCACTATGTGATGTTGCAGCGAAATCTGATTTACACCGGCATCACCCGTGCAAAAAAGGTTCTGGTAATAGTAGGAACCAGAAAGGCATTGTCCTATGCGGTCAGGAATGTGACTGTTACGAAGCGGAACACTTTTTTGAAGGAGCGTTTATGTGAAACATAAGGTTTTCAATATGATTAAAAGTTGGTCGCAAAATTCGTAGTAAAAGTATGTAGTAATAGAAGAAGTTGCAGGATTCTCAAAAAAGTTAAAAAAAGCTATTGACAAAAAGGCAAAGGTCTTGTATAGTAGATAAAGCGTTACGGCGCATCAATTTTATAAAAAAATATGGAGAAATACTCAAGAGGCTGAAGAGGCGCCCCTGCTAAGGGTGTAGGTCGTTCGCGCGGCGCGAGGGTTCAAATCCCTCTTTCTCCGTTATTTTTTTGCTCTAAAAACAGGGCTGAGAAATAAAGTTGAAAATAAAAGAAAAAAGTTGTTGACAAGCGCAAGTGCTTATGATAATATATACAAGCTGTCGCGTGAGTGACACAACAAAAACAAATAGCTTTGAAAAAAGTTAAAAAAGTTGTTGACAAGCACTTAAACATCTGATAAGATATAAAAGTTGCTAAGCGGCAACGAAACAAAGAACTTTGAT
>ERZ860668.841-NODE-841-length-21724-cov-6.664221_pt1 | contig 21724 bp, 18 predicted proteins | sample MGYA00510062_ERZ860668 | MGnify/ENA primary metagenome ERZ860668 (study PRJEB30046, sample SAMN00715258) | human gut metagenome | study: EMG produced TPA metagenomics assembly of the A metagenome-wide association study of gut microbiota in type 2...
TGCCGGTTCACGTCCGCATGATACTGGACGAGTTTGCGAACATCGGCCAGATACCCAACTTTGACAAGCTGATCGCCACCATCCGAAGCCGTGAAATCTCGGCTTCTATTATTTTGCAAAGCCAGTCACAGTTAAAGGCCATCTACAAGGACGCTGCGGAAATCATTTCCGATAACTGCGACTGCACGCTTTTTCTTAGTGGGCGGGGCAAGAACGCCAAGGAAATCTCTGACGTGCTGGGCAAAGAAACCATCGACAGCTACAACCAGAGCGAAAACCGGGGCGCACAGACCTCTCACGGATTGAATTATCAGAAGTTAGGAAAGGAGTTGATGTCACAGGACGAAATCGCAACGATGGACGGAGGCAAGTGTATTTTGCAGGTGCGCGGTGTCAGGCCGTTTTTCAGTGAGAAATACGACATTACCCGTCACCCCCGCTATAAATACCTTTCCGACGCCGACAAGAAGAACTATTTTGATGTGGACAGCTACCTGTCGTCCCTGCGCCGGAAAAGGCGGCGCGTGATAACGGAGGACGAACCCTTTGACCTCTACGACATTGAGCTGTCGGAGGAAGATTTTTCCGCAGAATAAAGCGGCCATAGAGAAAGGAGCGTGACCGATGGGACACTCGGACGAATGGACATTTGCGGATTATTTCAAGTATGAGAAAGAAATCTACCGGGCAATCATTTCCGCTGCGGTGCTGTGCCAGTGGATCGCAGAACATGATACCCCGCCCACGGACGGGGAAGCCGAAGAACTTGCAAGGGAAATAGACCGCAGACTGTGTGAAGCATGGGGCGAAATTTTTTCGCTGGCTGTGCTGGAATGGCGGGACGGCCAGTAACTCCGGGCCGTCTGCGGATTGTGAGGCTGCCGCTGTGAACGGCGGCTTTTTTTGCACCCAAACACCATCACAATCTGAATTTATGGAGGTATATTTATGGAATTTTTCAATAGTGCAGTTGATACTTTGCAGACCATCGTTGTGGGCCTCGGCGGCGCGCTTTGCGTATGGGGCGGCGTCAATCTTTTGGAGGGATACGGGGCGGACAACCCTGCAAGCAAGTCACAGGGAATCAAGCAGCTTGTCGCCGGAGGTGGCGTTGCCCTCATTGGCATGACCCTTGTTCCGCTGCTGTCCGGGCTGCTGGGATAACCCCATGTGTGTTAGAAAACCCTCCGCGTCCTCTCTGATCTGGGAGGGCGCGGGAAAGGAGGTGTCCCCACATGATCGGTGATTTAATCGGGGAATGGATCAAAGGAATCCTGATCGACGGTATCATGGGCAACCTGTCCGGCCTGTTTAACACGGTCAATACCAAAGTCGGGGAAATCGCGTCGGATGTGGGCAGTACCCCGCAGGACTGGAACGGCGGCATTTTCTCCATGCTGCAAAACCTGTCCGAAACGGTGATCGTCCCCATTGCGGCGGCCATTCTCGCCCTTGTGATGTGCTATGAGCTGATCGACATGATTGTGGAAAAGAACAATATGCACGACTTCGACAGCTCCATGTTCTTCCGCTGGATTTTCAAAAGCGCCTTTGCCATCCTCATTGTGACGAACACATGGAATATCGTCATGGGCGTGTTTGACGCCACCCAGCAGGTCGTCAACCAGAGCGCCGGGGTGATTATCGGAGATACCAGCATTGATTTTGACACGCTGCTCCCTGATCTGGAAAGCCGCCTTGAAGCAATGGACATCGGGCCGCTTCTGGGCCTGTGGTTCCAGACCCTTGTTGTGGGGCTGACGATGAACATTCTTTCCATCTGCATTTTCCTTGTGACCTATGGCAGAATGATTGAAATTTATGCCGTGACCGCGCTGGGGCCGATCCCCCTTGCCACGCTGGGCAATGCGGAGTGGCGCGGCGTCGGCCAGAACTACTTGAAATCCCTGTTGGCGCTGGGCTTCCAAGCCTTTTTGATTATGGTGGTTGTCGGCATCTATGCGGTGCTGATCCAGCAGATCGGACAGGCAGCGGATATATCCGGGGCCATTTGGGGCTGTATGGGCTACACCGTTTTGCTTTGCTTCTGTCTGTTCAAGACGGGAAGTATCAGCAAGGCCGTATTTACCGCCCACTAAAGAAACGAGGTGACTTTTTATGGCTTATGTAACTGTCCCCAAGGATTTAACCAAGGTCAAATCCAAGGTAGTATTCGGGCTGACGAAACGCCAGCTCATTTGTTTTGGCGGTGCGCTGCTTGTTGGCGTCCCGCTTTTCTTTTTGATCCGGGGCCGCGTCCCGACCAGCGCGGCGGCGCTCATTATGGTGTTTGCCATGCTGCCGGGCTTTCTGCTGGCGCTTTACGAAAAACACGGCCAGCCCCTTGAAGTGGTGGTGCGCCAGATCGTAGAGTGCTGCTTCATCCAGCCCAAGGAACGGCCCTACCAGACCAACAACGCTTATACCGCCCTTGTGCGGCAATCCCAAATGGAAAAGGAGGTCAACGCCATTGTCCAAAAAGCAAAAGAACGAAACGAGCGCAAAAGCGCCGGTCAAGCTCACCCGCGCCGAAAAGAAAGAGATTCAGGCCGTCATCCGAAAGTATAAGGGCGACGGCAAGCCCCATTCGGCGCAGGTCAGTATTCCCTATGAGGCCATGTATCAGGACGGCGTGTGCCGGGTGACGCCCCGCACCTTTTCCAAGTGCATTGAGTTTACGGACATCAGCTACCAACTGGCGCAGGCGGACACCAAGACCGCCATCTTTGAAAACCTGTGCGACCTCTACAACTATCTGGACGCCTCCATTCATGTGCAGTTTTCCTTTATCAACCGCAAGATCGACCCCAAGCAGTACGCCAAGAGCTTTGAAATCCGGGCGCAGGGGGACGACTTCGACGACATCCGCAGCGAGTATTCCGACATTTTGCAAGACCAGCTTGTGAACGGGAACAACGGACTGATGAAGCGGAAATTTATGACCTATACCATCGAGGCGGACAGCCTGAAAATGGCCCGCGCCAGACTGCGCCGGATCGAAACCGACCTTTTGGGCTATTTCAAGAGCATGGGGGCCTCCGCGTGGGGACTGGACGCCAAGGAACGGCTGGAAGTCATGCACAGCATTTTCCACCCGGACGGGGAACCGTTCTCCTTTGACTGGAAGTGGCTTGCCCCGTCGGGGCTTTCTACCAAGGACTTTATCGCCCCGTCCTCGTTCCGCTTCGGCAATGCCCGGATGTTCGGGCTGGGCGGCAAATACGGGGCGGTGAGCTTTCTGCAAATCCTCTCCCCGGAACTGTCGGATGAAATGCTGGCCGACTTTCTCAACACGGAAAACGGCATTGTGGTGAACCTCCATGTGCAGGCCATCGACCAGAGCGACGCCATTAAGACGGTCAAGCGCAAGATCACCGACCTTGACGCCATGAAGATTCAGGAACAGAAACGGGCTGTCCGCAGCGGCTACGACATGGATATACTTCCCAGCGACCTTGCCACCTACGGGCAGGACGCCAAGGAGTTGCTAAAGACCTTGCAGAGCCGGAATGAACGGATGTTCCAGCTTACCTTTTTGGTGCTGAACACCGCAGACACCCGGCAAAAGCTGGAAAACGATGCGTTCTGGGCTGCCGGTATTGCACAGAAATACAACTGTTCCCTTGTGCGGCTGGACTACCAACAGGAACAGGGGCTTATGAGCAGCCTGCCGCTGGGGGCCAGCCACATCCAGATTGAACGCTCCCTGACGACTTCCAGCGTGGCCGTGTTCGTCCCTTTTGTAACGCAGGAGCTTTTTCAGGGCGGCGACGCCATGTATTACGGGATCAACGCCAAGACCGGCAACATGATTATGCTCGACCGCAAACGAGCGAGGTGTCCCAACGGGCTAAAGCTGGGGACACCGGGAAGCGGCAAAAGTATGAGCTGTAAATCAGAAATTTTGAGCGTGTTCCTCTGCACCCCGGACGATGTGTATATCTGTGATCCAGAGGCCGAGTATTACCCCCTTGTGAAGCGGCTGCATGGGCAGGTGGTGAAGCTGTCGCCTACCAGCAAAAACTATGTGAACCCGCTGGACATCAACCTGAACTACTCCGAGGATGAAAACCCGCTGGCCTTAAAATCCGACTTTGTACTGTCGTTCTGTGAGCTTGTCATGGGTGGCAAGAACGGGCTGGAAGCCATTGAAAAGACGGTGATCGACCGGGCGGTACAGGTGATCTACCGGCCTTATCTGGCAGACCCCAAGCCGGAAAATATGCCCATCCTTGCAGACCTGCACAAAGCCCTGTTAGACCAGCATATCCCGGAGGCCGACCGGGTGGCGCAGGCCCTTGACCTGTATGTGTCCGGCAGCTTAAATGTGTTCAACCACAGAACCAACATCGACATTCAAAACCGCATTGTGGCCTTTGACATCAAGGAGCTGGGCAAGCAGCTAAAGAAAATCGGTATGCTCATTGTCCAAGACCAGATTTGGGGGCGCGTCACCCAAAACCGCAGCAAGGGCAAGGCGACATGGTATTTCTGTGATGAGTTCCACCTGCTTTTGCGTGAGGAACAGACGGCGGCCTTTTCCTGTGAGATTTGGAAGCGTTTTCGTAAGTGGGGCGGGATTCCCACAGGTGCGACACAGAATGTGAAAGACCTGCTTTCCTCCCCGGAAATTGAGAACATTTTGGAAAACAGCGACTTCATCTGCCTGCTCAATCAAGCCAGCGGCGACCGCAAAATCCTTGCGGAACGGCTGAACATTTCGCCCCAGCAATTACGGTATGTGGACAATTCCGAACCCGGCGAGGGGCTTCTCATTTACGAAAATGTGATCCTGCCCTTTAAGAACCCCATCCCGAAAAACACCCAGCTCTACCAGATCATGACGACCCGGTTAGGCGAGGGGGCGACGGTATGAGCGCCTTAACACATTTCAGCCTGTTTTCCGGGATCGGCGGGATCGACCTTGCGGCGGAAGCCGCAGGGTTTACCACCGTATGCCAGTGCGAATGGGCGGATTTCCCGATGGAAGTTTTGAAAAAGCACTGGCCGCAGGTACCAAAATTCCGGGACATTACCACAGTGACAAAGGAGGCATTTTTTGAAAAAACAGGACGAGAAACCATCACACTTATTTCCGGGGGATTCCCCTGCCAGCCCTTTTCCAGCGCCGGGAAACAACGGGGATTTGAGGACGAACGGTATTTATGGCCCGAAATGCTCCGCGTTATCCGGGAACTGCACCCCTCTTGGGTGCTTGGAGAAAATGTTGCTGGCTTCATCCATCTGGGGCTCGACAAGACGGTTTTTGACTTGGAGCAGGCAGGCTACGCCGTTAGGGTTTTCGTACTTCCTGCTGTCGCCGTCGGCGCATGGCATGAGCGCAAAAGAACTTTCATCATCGGCCATACTGCTTCCCACGCCCCTTGCCAGCGACACGGGGGATGTGGGGAAGACTGTCGATGTGCGGATGACCCCGACCGGGAGCTTCCGAAAATACAACCCCAGCGGAACCGTATGGACGGCGCGGCTGTCATGGGCGGTTTACAAACTGCTGGGCAGCCCGCCGGGGGATGTGAAACTGAATCCCGACTGGGTGGAATGGCTGATGGGATTCCCCCGGAGATGGACGGACATTCCATGTGGGCCAAAGAACCGGCGCAAATCCCGTACTTAATCAGCGACCCGCCGGCGAATGTGGCAAAACGGTTAAAGACTTTGGGAAACGCAGTTGTTCCCCCGCAGGTGTACCCCATCCTGCGCTATATTGCAGAGATCGAAACCGGGCGCTGCCGGAACAGACAGCAAGGAGGTGATCGGATATGGAACCCTTAAAACCCCGCGACAAGGTAACGCAGCACATGACCCGCGACGGCCTGACGCTGGATAACCAGACCACCGGCGAAAGCGTCAATGTGTCCAGCCGGGAGACCGAGCAGGAATACACCGCCCAGCCGGAGGGCGCGGCGGAAAAAATACTGGAACGGGCGGACGAACTGCACGACCGCCACAAGGCAAAGAAAGCGGCCAAGGACGCTGGAAAAACCGTGGCGCAGGCTACCGGCCCCGTTTCCCGGTTGCAGTTTACCGCCGAGGAACGGGCCTCCCCAGAGCTGGCCCCGTATATCAAAAAGGCAGAAAAACGGGCGGATAAGCTGGAAGCGGCCAAAGAAGCCCTGCCGAAAAAGCGCGTCGTCACCAAGGAAACCGTCTATGACGAGGCCAAGGGCAAGGCCAAAAGCAGGCTGTATTTTGACAAGGTGGAGAAAGCCCCTCCCCAGCTCAAACCAAACCCGGCCAGTCGTCCCATACAGGAAGCCGGGCTTTACCTCCACGGAAAAATCCACGAGGTAGAACACGAAAATGTGGGCGTGGAGGGCGGCCACAAGGGGGAGGAACTGGCGGAACGGCAGGCGGGCCGCATGATCCGCAGCGGCGTCCACCGCCACAAGCTCAAACCCTACCGGGCCGCAGCCAAGGCCGAGAAAAAGGCCATTGCCGCCAATGCGGAGTACATCTACCAGAAATCCTTGCGGGACAACCCGGAAATGGCGCAGGCGGTGAAAAACCCGGTGGCCCGGTTCTGGCAGAAACAGAAAATCAAACGGGACTATGCCAAGGCAGCACGGGCGGCGGGCCAGACGGCACAGGGCGCAGCCAGCGCCACCAAGACCACCGCCGCAGCCGCCAAAAAAGCCGCCGAGAAAAGCAAACAGGCCGCGTCCTTTGTGGCCCGGCACTGGAAAGGTGTGCTGCTGATCGGCGGTGTGGGCCTTATGCTCATGCTGATTATGGGCGGCCTGCAATCCTGTACGGCCATGTTCGGCAGCGCAGGAACCGGCGTGGCAGCCACGTCCTATCTGTCCGAGGACAGCGATATGCTGGGGGCGGAAGCCGCCTATGCGGACATGGAGGCCGATTTGCAGTATGAGCTTGACAACTACGAAAGCCTGCACCCCGGCTATGACGAATACCGTTTCGATCTGGACGAGATCGGTCATGACCCCTATGTGCTGACTTCCATCCTGTCGGCGCTGCATGAGGGCGTCTATACGCTGGGCGACGTGCAAGGCGACCTTGCCATGCTCTTTGAGAAGCAATATACCCTGACACAGACCATTGAAACCGAAACCCGATACCGCACCGAAACCCGGACGGACAGCGAGGGCAACACCTATACTGTGCAAGTTCCCTACACCTATTACATCTGCAACGTGAAGCTGGAAAACTTCGATATGTCCCATCTGCCTGTTTACATCATGGGCGAGGAACAAATGAGCCTGTATGCGGTGTATATGCACACGCTGGGCAACCGGCCTGACCTGTTCCCAAACGGCACCTATCCCAACGCTTCCACCGTCAAGGAGCCGACCTATTACGACATTCCCCCGGAGGCTTTGGAGGACGCCACCTTTGCCGCAATGATGGCCGAGGCGGAAAAGTATGTAGGTTATCCGTATGTGTGGGGCGGCAGCTCTCCCAGCACCAGCTTTGATTGCAGCGGCTTTGTGAGCTGGGTAATCAATCACAGCGGATGGGACGTGGGACGGCTGGGCGCACAGGGCCTTTGCAATATCTGTACCCCTGTTTCCCCGGAGCAGGCCAAGCCCGGCGACCTTGTATTTTTCGTCGGCACCTACGACACCCCCGGCGTTTCCCACGTCGGCATTTATGTGGGCAATTCCGTGATGTTGCACTGTGGCGACCCTATTTCCTACACCAACCTCAATTCGAGTTATTGGCAGCAGCATTTCTATTGTTACGGGCGTCTGCCTTGACGCCAGAAAGGAGTTTTGACTATGGCAAACAAACTTGACCGTATCGAAAAGGACATTGAGAAAACCAAGGCCAAGATCGCGGAGCTGCAAAAGCAGCTTCGTGAGCTGGAAGCGGCAAAGACCGAGCAGGAGAATTTGCAGATCATCCAGCTTGTGCGCGGCCTGAACATGAAGCCGGAGGAATTTGCGGCGTTCCTGCGCGGCGGCGCTTTGCAGAGCGCCCCGGCCCCGCAGCCGGATTTTGAACAGGAGGACAATGCCGATGAAGAATAAGATCATTCGCACGTTTACCGTGACGCTGGCCGCCGTGCTTTGCCTGACGGCCTTTTCCACCACCGCGTTTGCCGGTGGCACTGACCCCAACCCGGAGCCTTTGCCGGAAACCACCGAGGCACCGCAGGAGGAAGAACCCACCACCGGCGGCATGGAGCCGGAGGGCGTACCTGTTACCCCGGAGGGCAATGCAACACTGGTGGATGATTTTTATGGGGATAAGCAGCTTATCACCGTTACCACCAAGGCGGGCAACTACTTTTATATCCTGATCGACCGCGCTAACGAGGACAAGGAAACCGCCGTTCACTTCCTCAACCAAGTGGACGACGCTGACCTGCAAGCACTGTTGGAGGACGGCAAAGCCGCCCCGGAAACCTGTACCTGTACGACCAAGTGCGCGGCGGGAGCCGTCAACACGAATTGCCCGGTATGTAAAACCAATATGACCGAGTGTACCGGCCCGGAGCCGGAACCGCAGGAGCCGGAGGAAACCGAGCAGCCGCAGGAAGGTGAAGCGAAAGGCAGCGGCACGGGCGGCCTTGTCGTGTTCCTTGTGGTGGCCCTGATCGGCGGCGGCGCGGCCCTTTACTTCTTCAAGTTTAAGAAGCCCAAGGCCGACACCAAGGGCGGCGACGAGCTGGACGAATACGATTTTGGCGAGGACGAGGACGACGAGGACGAACCGACCCCGGAGGACGAGGAACCCGCGCAGGATAAGGAGGAATAAGGAATGAGTATTCAGTTGGTAATTGCAGAGAAACCGAGCGTCGCCCGCAGCATTGCGGGCGTGATCGGTGCGGATCAGAAAAGGGACGGCTACATGGAGGGAAACGGCTATCTGGTGAGCTGGTGTATCGGCCACCTTGTTTCCCTTGCCGACGCCGGAGCCTATGACGAGCGCTTCAAGAAGTGGCGCTATGACGACCTGCCGATTTTGCCACAGGAATGGCAGTACATCATCCCTGCCGAGAAGAAAGGCCAGTTTGCCGTGCTGCGCTCTCTGATGGAGCGCCCCGACGTGACGGGGCTTGTGTGCGCCACCGACGCCGGGCGCGAGGGTGAGCTGATTTTCCGTTTTGTCTACCAGATGGCGGGCTGCAAAAAGCCGTTCAAGCGCCTTTGGATTTCCAGCATGGAGGACGCCGCGATCCGCGAGGGCTTTGCCCACCTGAAACCGGGGGCCGACTACGACGACCTGTATCAATCGGCCCTGTGCCGGGCGCAGGCCGATTGGCTGGTGGGGATCAACGCCACCCGGCTTTTCTCCATTCTCTATCACAAGACCCTGACCGTGGGCCGTGTCCAGACGCCTACCCTCAATATGCTGGTTGACCGGGAGGCTAAAATCAGCAATTTCAAGAAAGAGAAATACCACGTTGTCCATATCGCGGCGGGCGGCATGGAGGCGGCTAGCGACCGCTTTATGAACCCCGACGACGCCGACGCCACCAAGACGGCCTGTGCAGGAGCGCAGGCCGTTTGTGTATCGGTGAAGCGTGAGAAAAAGACGGAGCAGCCGCCCCGTCTTTACGATCTCACCACCTTGCAGCGGGAGGCCAACCGCCTGTTTGGATTTACCGCCAAGCAGACCCTTGATTATGCCCAACAGCTCTATGAAAAGAAGCTGCTGACCTATCCCCGCACCGACAGTCAGTATCTTACCGACGATATGCAGCCCACGGCGGAAAGCATCGTGTCCGGCCTGTGGCCGCTGCTTTCCTTTGCAGCGGGGCTGGACATTGCCCCGCAGTTTGGCCGGGTACTGAACAGCAAAAAGGTGTCCGACCACCACGCCATTATCCCCACGATGGAGTTTGTGCAGAAAGGCTTTGACGGGCTGACCGAGGGCGAAAAGAAACTGCTGTCCCTTGTGTGCTGCAAGCTACTGTGTGCCGTGGCTGCGCCCCATGTGTATGAGGCTGTCACCGCCACATTCACCTGCGCCGGGAACGAGTTCACCGCCAAGGGAAAAACCATTCTCACCCCCGGTTGGAAAGAGATTGAACGCCGCTTCAAGGCGTCGTTCAAGACCGACGCCGACGAGGACGCGCCGGAGCTGGCACGGGAGCTGCCGGAGATCACCGAGGGCCAGACCTTTGACCCGGTGGAGGCCAGTATCACCGAGCATTTCACCACGCCGCCCAAGCCCTACACCGAAGATACGCTGCTATCCGCTATGGAACGGGCCGGGGCCGAGGATATGCCGGAGGACGCCGAGCGCCAAGGTTTGGGAACCCCGGCAACCCGCGCTTCCATTCTGGAAAAGCTGGTGCAGATGGGCTTTGTGGAACGCAAAGGCAAGCAGCTACTTCCCACCAAGGACGGCCACAACCTTGTGTGTGTCCTACCGGAAGTGCTGACTTCTCCCCAGCTCACGGCGGAATGGGAAACCAAGATGACGGCCATTGCCAAGGGCGAGGCCGCCCCGGAGGGCTTCATGGTAGGCATTGAGGAAATGACCCGAAGCCTGATTTCCCGATATTCGCAGATCAGCGAGGACGCACAGAAGTTGTTTCGGTCCGAGCGTGTTGTTATCGGCAAGTGTCCCCGCTGTGGCGAAGCCGTCTACGAGGGCAAGAAAAACTATTACTGCGGAAACCGGGCCTGCCAGTTTGTCATGTGGAAGAATGACCGATTTTTTGAGGAACGGGGCAAGACGTTCACCTCGAAGATCGCCGCCGCGCTGCTCAAAGACGGAAAGGCAAAGGTAAAGGGCCTGCGCTCCATGAAAACCGGTAAAACTTACGACGGGACGGTGCTTTTGGCCGATACCGGCGGGAAGTACGTCAACTACCGTGTGGAGAAAAGGAGCTGACGGAGTAACGTAGCAAGCATAGGAAGTGTAGCCACACTTCCGATAAATCCCTGACCCGGCCACCCTGCCGGGCCGGGGATTTTGCTTGTTGGGGAAAGCCCCAAACCCCTATGAATATGAAAGGAGCGATCAAATGAGCGAAGTGTTTTCTATCCTGCTTCATAACCGACAGCGTTATGAGCAAGGCAAAGAGGGCCTTTGGTTTTCTTTGCCGACCACAACCGAAAAGCTGCAAGCAGCCCTGCGGGAAATCGGGATCAGTGCCGACAATCCGCAGGACTTTTTCTTGTACGGCTACCGAAGCCCGCAGGAGCGTCCCATTAAGCTGCCCCGCGATCTGGTGCTGTCCGCCGATGTGGACGAGCTGAACTTCCTTGCCGCAAGGCTGGAAAAGCTGGACGCCGCCGAGCTTGCGGAGCTGAACGCCGCCCTGACAAGCCCGCAGAGCGACTTCCGCAGTATCGGCCAGATCATCGACTACCCCGACAACGTGGACTACTATGTGCATCTGCCGGATGTCACCGGCACGGGCCAGTTGGGTGACTACTACCTGAACCGTTCCGGCATGGTGGATATGCCGGAGGAATGGAAAGCGGGAATTTTCCTGCCCCGTTTTGGCCTGCATATTGCCAATACGGAGCATGGTGTTTTCACCGATTACGGCTATCTGGTGAAAAGCGGCGACGAGTGGCAGCGTGTCCATGAGGGCCAGCCGGTGCCGGAGGAATACCGGGTGATGGCCTATCCCGCGCCGGAAATTTTGCGGGACGAGGCCCCGGCCCGGACGGTGCAGCCGGAGGCAGCACCCACCGCCGAAGCTGCGGCCCCGCCGCCCGTCGTCCCCATCATTCTCAACAGCCAGAACAGCGCCGACCGCATGAAAGAGATCACCGACCGGCTGGAAACCGGCATACAGGAGCTTTTTGAGAGTGAACGCTACAAAGCCTATCTCACCTCTATGGCGAAGTTCCACAGTTACAGCTTCAACAATACGCTGCTGATCGCCATGCAGGGCGGCCAGCTTGTAGCGGGCTACAACAAGTGGCGGGACGATTTTCACCGCAATGTGAAGCGGGGCGAGAAAGGCATCAAGATTCTGGCCCCGGCCCCCTACAAGGTGAAAAAGGAAGTGCCCAAGCTGGACGAACAGGGCCAGCCGGTCATGGACAAGGACGGGAACCCCGTCACCGAGAAAAAAGAAATCCAAGTTCCGGCGTTCAAGATTGTGTCTGTCTTTGACGTGAGCCAGACCGAGGGCGAACCGCTGCCCTCTATCGGTGTGGAAGAGCTGGCCGGGAATGTAGAGCAATACGAGGACTTCTTCAAGGCGCTGGAACAGACTTCCCCCGTCCCGATGGCCTTTGAGGACATCCCCGGTGGTTCTCACGGCTACTACCACCTGACGGAAAAGCGGATCGCCATACAGGAGAACATGAGTGAGCTGCAAACTTTGAAAACAGCCATCCATGAGATTGCCCATGCCAAGCTCCACGCCATTGACCCGGACGCCCCTGTGACCGAACAGGCCGACCGGCCCGACAGCCGCACCCGCGAGGTGCAGGCCGAGAGCGTGGCCTATGCCGTCTGCCAGCACTACGGGCTGGACACGTCCGACTATTCCTTTGGGTATGTGGCCGGTTGGAGTTCCGGCAAAGACCTGAAAGAGCTGCGGGCGTCCCTTGAAACCATCCGGGCCACCGCCCATGAGCTGATTACCGCCATCGACGGCCACCTTGCCGAGCTTCAGCAACAGCGGCAGGCGCAGCAGGCCGTGGAGCAAACTGTGGAGCCGACCGTGGAACAGGCCGCCGAGCAGCCTGCCCCCGACAGTGTGTTTTCCAAGCTGCCCCCGGAACAGCAGCAGGAAATGACAGACAGTGTAAAGGCTATGCTGCAAACCCTGATTGACGCCGATGTGAAATCCACCGGCGAAGTGACGCAAGGCACGTTGGACGCCATTCAGACACAGGGCTTTGTCCTTTCCGGCGACGGGACGCTGCAACGGGCCGAGGCCCAGCCGGAGCCGCAGCCGTGGAATGGGATTGACGGCCTTTTGAACAACAAGCTCATTATGCCGGAGGCCACCCCCACGGAACGGGCCAACGCCCTGATCGACTGGGCCGAGCGTGACGGACAGCGCATGGGCAACGAGGAACGCCGGTTGATCGTGGAGTACGCCGAGGCCGTGGACAACACGGACAAGGTGATTGCCCTTATCAATGAGCTTTGCGAACATGGCTTTGAAATGCAGCACGGCCATGTGGACGAGCTGGTGAAAAGCCGGATTGACCGAGAAATTGCGGAGGCCAAGGCCGCACAGCAGCCCGCCCTTGACCCCACGGCAGAGCCAGTTGTGACGATCCTTTTCACTGAAAGCCCCGATCTGGAAATGGGCCAGCAAATGCCGCTGCATGAGGCCGACACCCTGTTTGCCCGGCTGGACGCAGAACATCGAGGCGGCGGCTACTATGACAAAACCGACTTCCGTATTGATTTTACATTCCAAGGAGAGCCGCACAGTTATTCCGGGCGGCAGGATTTTGGCGACCGGGACGGTTCCCTGATTGAGCATATCCGGGATTATCAGACCTTTTATCTGAACGACGAAAAATGGAAAGACCATCTGACCCGGCAGGGCGGCCCGGAGGCATGGGCGGAGGATCACGCCAGCCGGGAAGCCTTTCTCACCGAGATCATCCCCTACATGGAGCTGCATTGCAACCTGTCCCGGCTGGAACAGGAGGCGCAGACCCGTTTGGCGTCCAGCGACACCCTGACGCCGGAGGAAACTGCCTACTATGGGGCGCTGGTGGACTACGCTATGGAGTGCCGTCCGCTGCTCAACCACGGAGAGCCTTTGCCGGAAATGCCGAAACTGACCAACTTCGACCAGAGCTTGCAAGACTACAAGGCGCAGGTGGAGGCCGAAATTGCACAAGAGGCCGCCGACGCCGGTATGACTGTGGAGGAATATGCGGCGGCTGGCTATGAGGCCCCGGCCCAGCCGCAGGAAGCCCAAGAGCCGCCCCAGCAGGAAGCCCCGGCACAGCCGGTGAAAGAGCCTGCGGCGTCCGACTACTACTATTCCATCAATGAGGGCGCGGCCCGCCGTGCCAAGGAAATGAACAGCTTTTCCGATTACAAGCCCGGCAGCGCCACAGCCGAGTACCGGCATTATGTGGATGAAGCCTTTGCACTGGCACAGGAACAGAAAAAGCGCGTCGATCCCATGTACCATGAGAAGATCGACAGCCTGCTTGATACCTATGCCCGAAAGCTGGCTGCCAACATGAACCACGGCTATGAGATTGACGCCCGTGTTCCGTCCATCTTGATTGCCGGTGGTTCCAATTTCCCGGTACGCAAGAAAGAGAAACAGAACGCGGCCCGCGACAGCAATATGCAGGAATGGCAGTACATCCAAGGGCTGCTTGATAAAATCCGCAGCACCGGCATGGGCGGCATCCGGCAAGACGACCCGCAGGCCATTCCCAAGCTGCAAAAGAAGCTGGCCGGTCTGGAAAAGGCGCAGGAAACCATGAAAGCGGTCAATGCCTATTACCGCAAACACGGTACGCTGGACGGCTGCCCGCACCTTTCTCCTGAAAACCTTGAAAACCTGAAAGCAGATATGGCGTCCGGCTGGCACTATGAAAAGAAGCCGTTTCAGAGTTGGGAGCTGTCCAACAACAATGCGGAAATCCGCCGTGTCCGGCAGCGGATCGAAAGCCTGACCCGCGCAAATGAAGTGGCCTATGTGGGCTGGGAATTTGACGGCGGCCATGTGGAGGCCAACCGGGAACAGGGCCGCTTGCAGGTGTTCTTTGACGGCAAGCCGGAGGCGGACGCCCGCCAGCAGTTGAAAGAACACGGTTTCCGCTGGGCGCCGAGTGTGGGCGCATGGCAGCGGCTTTTGAACGACAATGCCTACTATGCGTCGGACAGGATCGCTTGTATTCAGCCCCTTTCCGGCATCAAGCCCACGGAGCTGCAACGCAACAGCAACCGGAAACAGCAGGCGCAGGCGGCACAGGAACAGGCCGAGCCGGACTACTTCTACCGGGTACACGCTAACCCCCGCAGCGACAGCCGGGAAAACCTGTATATACTGCAAGCCTATATCCCGCAGGATAACGGCAGGGCCAAAATCGGGGATGTTCTCTATGTCGGGACGCCGGAACGGTGCCGGGAGCTGATGGATCAGCTCAATACCGGGGAGCTGACGCAGGAGGCCGTCAAGGAGCTGTATGCCAAGGAACAGGAGCAGCCGACACAGGAACCTACCCCGGAACAGGAACCGGCACCAGAGCAGGAGCCGGAAATCGCCCCGGCGCAGGAAGTTACTTCCGACGCCGAGCCGCAGGCGGCTCCCGCCGAAACCCTGACAGAGTTGCAGGAAAAGGCGCTGGAAATCGCTGACCGATACAAAGACCTGCCCTTGCAGGCCAAAATTGATGTGATCGCGCAGGCGTTTGGCTGCAAGACCGGCGAAATCCATACGTCCCCCTGTACCGGCAAATGGCGCGGCACCAGCGATATGACGATCCGTTTTGACAACGGCGCGTCCCTGTTTATCGGCAACCACCTGACGCCGAAAGCCAAAACGGTTAAGGTGCAGACGGAATGTGTCAACCGTACTTTGGTGCAGTACAACCCGGAGATCGTCAAGGCCACCAAGGAAGCGGCCCTGCCCGCGCTGTTGCAGCGGGAAGCCAAGGACAACGAGATCGCGGCCCAAAAGGGCTTGAAGCCCTACACGCTGCTCAATGTGGAGTTCAACGAGGGAGCCGACGAAAAGACCGGCGGTTATATTGGCTGGTACTATGTGACGCTGGCCGTGGACGGCAAAATCTGTACCCATCTGGAAACAGGATTGAACCATGATATTGCCAGCGGCAAGGTGAGCGACACCCCAACACGGGCTGACTACTACCCAGCAGGAGTCTTGAAAGAGGCCGATGTGGACTACGTTTTCAATAACGTGGGCTTTTCTTCTGATTCCACCCTCTATACGGTGCCGCTGCGGGACGATGTGCGGGAACGTGCCGAAAAGACACTGGCCGAGCGCAGCGCCGCCGCGCCGGAGGCAAGCCGGGAATGGGGCTTTTACATCATTCCCGATCTGAAAACATGGGCCACCAATGCCGAGCAGCAGACCCCGATAGAGCATTTCGCTACCTTTGAGGAAGCCAAGGCCCGGTTCGACGAGCTGCGGAGCCAGCCCTACAACAGCGAGGCCAAGGATTTGAACACCGATGGCCGACCCTATGCCCATCTGACGCTGGGCATGGAAAGCAAGGACGGCATGAGCGCCGCCGATATTCTTCATGTACGGGCGGGCCAGAATTATCTTGTGGAGGACTTCACTCGCATGGAACGGTTGCGGAGTGATCCCGTGGTACTGGAAAGCCTTTCCCGTGTGGCACAGGAAATCGGCTTTGACCGGGTGCGGCCCTATGTGGTGGAGAACGGCAGCTACAAGGCCATGCCGGATATGCCTTTCACCCAATGGGAAAACCCGTATTTCACCGTCGATCCCCCGGCACAGGAGCAGGGCGACATCTTTGCCATCTACCAGATCAAAGGCGGGCCGGAAACACGGGATTATCGCTTTGAGGCTTACGAGAGCTTGCAGGAAGCGGGGCTGGCCGTTGACCGGCAGAATTACGATCTGGTTTACACGGCCCCGCTGGACGGCAAAACCACGCTGGAGGACATTTACCGTACATTCAACCTTGACCGTCCCGCCGACTTCACCGGCCACAGCCTTTCCGTTTCCGACATTGTGGTGCTGACCCGCAGCGGCAAGGAGGAAGCCCACTACTGTGACAGCTTCGGCTTTACGCCGGTGCCGGAGTTCTTCTTGCAGCGGGAAAAGCAGCTTACACCACGGGAATTGCTGACCGGCGAGAGCATCCAGACCCCAAGGGGCAGCTTCCTTGTAACCGACATGAGCCGGGAGCAGTTGGAGGCCGCAGGCTATGGTTTCCACCATCAATCCGAGGACGGCAAGTATCTTATCATGGGCAACGGCACAGACGCCTTTGCCATCCCCGCCCAGCAGGAAAGCCCCATCAAGGCCGCTGAAATGACAACCGAGCAGAACTACAACATGATCGACGGCGTTCTGAACAATGCCCCGACCATGAGTGAGCTGGAAGCCAAGGCCAAAGCTGGGGAACAGATTTCCTTGTTTGATGTGGCCGAGGCAGCCAAGGCGGAGGCCAAAAAGCCCAAGCAGCCCCAGCGCCCGGCGCAGAAACAGAAAAAGCCGTCCATCCGGGCGCAGCTCAAAGCCGCCAAGGAGGAACAGCAGAAGAAACCGCCGCAGCGGGAAAAGACACAGGAATTGGAGGTGTGACACCATGAACAGGTTTGAGAATGTGGATATTCTGGCCGCGCTGGAACAGCTCATGCGGCAGAACACCGCCTTTTACCAAAGCGATTTTGAGATCGACAAAGAGATCATCGGGCGGGCCGCTGCCAGCGACAAGGCCGAGGACAAGACGCTGCTGTGGATGTCCCGCCCGTCCGGGACGCACTGTTTCCGGGAAAGTGATGTGTACCTGCAAGGCACCCGGCAGCACAACACATGGAAGTTTTACGGAGAGCAGACCCGTGACCGGGTGCTGGCCTACGCCGTGGAGCTGACCGGCAATGTGCGGGGCATCATTCGCAGCAATCTCTATGAGCTGGACTATCCCCAGCACTTCCGGCACGTTGCAGCCGAGGCGGTAGAGGCCGACAACATCATCCTGCACTATGAAAAGGGCGATCGAGAGCAGCCCGCCAGTCTGTACTTCGACGGGCGGCCCGATCCCAAGCTGGGGGCGTTCCTGCGGTATGAGGCCAAGCCCAATGAGCCGGAACACTTGCGGGAGCTGTTGCGGCAGGAACAGAAAGGCCGGGCGCAGCTTGGGCCCGGCGACTTTAAGGCCCACATCACGGCGCTGCATGACGGCATGATTTTGGCCGAGGCGCAGCGGATCGTGGCCGGGCTGAAAGATCTGTCCGCCCCCAACAGCCCCAACAAAACGCATTTCATGGTGGAGCTGTCCCCGTACTTCGTCCAGATTGCGTCCAGCAAGGACACCGACCGGCTGTTTTCTATGCTGCCCTATAAATCCCTGTGCTTTACCGGCATGAAAGACCGGCACGGCCTGTATGCGGTGATCGGCAAGGACGAGAACCGGGACAAGGAAGTGCGGAGGCCCCGCGCTTCCATCCGCAGGCAGCTATCCGAAACCAAACAGGCCCAAGCCCCGAAAAAGGCCCCGGCCAGAACCAAGAAAAACGAATTGGAGGTATGACAATGGTACCGTTTACCGTAGAGGAAGAAAACCTGATCTGTATGTATCACAAGAGCGACCGGCGCAGAACGGCGGCCAACATTCGGGCCGCCCTGCCGGACATGGACGAGGACATGGCGGCGCTGGCCCGCCAGACCGCCGACAAGCTGGACGCCATGCACGACGCCGACTTTGAGGCGCGGCAGTTCCATTTCACGGACGAGTGATCCAAGTATAGCAAAGCGCCGGGCGCGGTGGCTGTATGGCCTCTGCGTCCGGCGCTTTTTAGTATATTACACTGTATTGTTCATATAATATTGACTTTATACTTCATAATTTGTATAATTTTACCATAAAACATAAGAGGATTGCGCGATTGAAATGAATGAAAGAGGTGATTCCATTGGGATGATAGTTTGATGGCATTTTCTATTTCTATTTACTTTTCATTGTATTGGCAGCTATTCAGGTTAAACGGAAAGGCACTAAAAGTAAGATTGAATAATATCGTTCCATGAGAAAACGCCGGGCGCAGGGCCAGCAGGCCGCCGCGTCCGGCGCTTTCTCATGGGTTGCTTTCTACGCATTTAGAAGTGTGTTCTGGCGGGGATTGGATAATCTGTCCTGCCTGCCCGCCGACCATGCCGGAAAAGCCTTGTCACGGCTGGGTTTTCACCGGCCTAAATGCGTAGACAGGAGGTATCTTTTCCTCTGCCGTTCGGCTTCTTTCTTCCGGCGCATCCGAACCGCGCAATCCGGGCAATATTTCGCTCGGTTGGATTTCGGTGTAAATGCAGCCCCGCACACGGCGCACCGCTTCACGCTGTCCCGGCTCTGGATGATCTCGGCATACAGCGCCCCATCCAGCGGGAGAACAGCGGCACGAAACCACCGGCACAGCAATGAATAGGAAATGCTCTGGACGCACACACATTCCTCGCCGTCGTCCAGCAAGAGGCAGTTCCCGTCACAGTAGTTGCAGCACTCATGCGTCAGCTTCCGGGCCTTGCGGTATTGAGGGTAACTCATTCTCGGTATGCTCATAGCTCTTGTGCCTGTTCCTTTCCCGGCGTCACCCGCAAAATGCTGTCCACATTCTGCTTGATAATGCCGTATTCTTTCAGCTCTCGCTTGACTTCGCCGTACTGTTCGTACAGCCGCGCTTTCTGCTTGTCCAGCTCCCGGTACTCGGCTTTCAGGGCGGCCAGATCGGGCAGCCTTGTGATCCCGGCGTCCTTGATGGCCTTTGCCGCCGCCTCGTACAAAATGAGCTGGCTTTCATGTTCGCGCCGGAACGCAGCCTTGTCTTTGGCCTTGCGGTATTCCAGCACCACGGGCCGGAGCTGCTTGTAGGTGGTGAGGTTCTTTATCAGCACCGCCATGTTCCCAAGACGCCGTTCCACATCTTTGAGGGCCGCAGCCGCCTCGTCGTTGGCCGCGCTGATCTCCGCGACCTTGCTTTCCAGCTCGGCATATTGCTCAATGCCATGCTCGGTAAGGAAGTTGATTGTCTTTGCAGCCTGCTTCAAATTTTCGAGCTTCGCCCAACGTGCATAGCCCGCGCTCTGCTGGGCCTTGATGTTGTTCTCCAAGTCGATCCGCAGGGTGATACCCTTGCGCTGCCGGTTCGGGCCTCTGTCCACGGCCAGCCCCTTGATCCGGCGGGTGATGGCTTCCTCGGTGTAGTTCTCGCCCAGCGTCTTGCAGCGGGTGAAGCGTTCCTGTCCGGGAGCGCGGAACGAGATAAATTTGCCCTGCTTGATCTCATAGCCCTGCGCCGCCATGAGCCGGAGAAAATCGTCAAAGTCTTTGGCCTGCGGGATTACGGCGTCGATGGCAGCTTTCAGTTTGGCTTTCCAGCTCTTACCCTTGCGCCCGGCATCCCATTCCGCATAGCTCTTGCCTTTATCCCGGCTGGGCTGTACCACCGACAAACCGTGTTCCCGGCACAGCCGGTCACTGGTGCGCCGGATATAGGCGTAGCTCTGCCGATTAGAATTGTACTTGCGGTGGTTTACCATATCCACAGCACAGAAAATCAGGTGATTGTGGACGTGGCCCTTGTCGATGTGGGTTGTCAGCACATAGGAGTATTTGCCTTGCAGCACTTCGTCGGCAAGCTGTTTGCCGATCTCATGGGCCTGTTCCGGCGTGGCCTCGCCGGGGGCAAAGGATTGGATCAGGTGGTGGGCCAGATTGTTGCCTTTCTGGATCGCCTGCGCCAGCAGCATTTCAAATTCTATGTCCGCTGTTTCATAGGAGCAGCCAAAGGAGGTCACCAGCATTTTGCCCTCGGTCTTGTCCGGGTTCTCGATGTAGTCCAGCGCCTTTTTCAGCGTTGACTTGATAGGATGTATCTTTGTAACTGCCATATCTTCGCCAGCGCCCCTTTGATGTCCTCAATGTCCTGCGCGTACACAGTCTCGGTACTGTTGATACGCCGGGCAATCTGATTGACATTGACGCCAATCTTTTGCAGCTCGGCGGTCTGCGCCCGGATGTCGCTGGTGTCCATGTGGACGATATACCCGTCAATGAGCATTTTCCGGGCATAGGCGGAAAAGTTCTTCGTGTGGAGCTGGGCCATTTTCTGCTGGATCAAGGCCCGTTCTTCCGGCGTCACAGGGACGCGCAGCACAATGTTTCGTGTTCGGTTTGCCATTCATTCACCGTCCTTTCTGAACAGGGGTTTGGGGCTTTCCCCAACAAGCAACCGGCCACGGCCCGCAGGGACAGGGGCGGGCCGGTTTTCGGAAGTGTGGCTACACTTCCTATGCTTGCTACGTTTCTTTTTCTCCGCTACTAAAACGCTCCCAACACGTCCAACTGCCCGCAAAATACGGGATTTCTCTGAAAAAAGGGCAAAAAAATAAGAGAGCCTTGCGGCCCTCTGGCAAAACGGAAAACAGAGGATGCTTTCACACATCCCCCGTTTCCTTTTTCTTTTTGGGATTGTTGATTTGAATAGCCCCGTCAATCGCTCCCTCGATGATCGGTAAATACTGCTCTGGACAAAGTTTCAGCTTGTGGCTGATCCGCTGCCTCTGTGCGCTTTCTTCCCGCATGATTTCCGGGTTGAAGTACCGTTCCACAGGTAAGCCGCACTCTTTGATAAGCTGTATAACAACCGGCAGGCTGGGGATCGTTCCGTCGTTCTCGATATTTGCAAGATACCGGGCGTCCACGTTGATGATCTCCGCCATTGTTTTGCGCGACAGACGCTTTGCTTTCCGCGCTGCTTTTACATCCGCGCCAAAAGTTTCAAAACCGGGGCAATCTTCAATATTCGCCATATAACATCACCCATTTACATTGTATAGTTCATAGTATCCCAATGGAATGTTGTTATATGCAGTTAGATTAAACTTTATAATTCATATCTATTTGATTATGGCAATACATAAGAGGCTTTTCAGCTCTCGCATTCAGCACATCGTTTGTGGCGCTGCTATATTCTAAAAAAGCCCTAATACATCATCCTTGCTTACAGAGCTATCTATGATCCCCAAAAGCCATTTAGAGAATTTTCAAAATGAGTGTTGACTTTTTTTCCTATTGTGCTACAATGAAAATATCATTTAGAGATTTTTCAAAATAACAGAGGCAAA
>ERZ860668.854-NODE-854-length-21471-cov-14.719369_pt1 | contig 21471 bp, 17 predicted proteins | sample MGYA00510062_ERZ860668 | MGnify/ENA primary metagenome ERZ860668 (study PRJEB30046, sample SAMN00715258) | human gut metagenome | study: EMG produced TPA metagenomics assembly of the A metagenome-wide association study of gut microbiota in type 2...
GTCAAAAACTTGCTCCGGCTCCTTCAGGAGCCGAGCTGGAACTCTAAGTAAATATATTATATTAAATTGTTGGAATAGATTACCACAAAAAACGAGCTTTGTCAACAAAAACTTTTGAGAATACGCCACTTTTGGCGGCTTGCAAGAAAACACAAAAGAAAATTGTACGGAATAAACAATAAGAGTGAAAAATATTGAACAAAAAAATAATTGATGATAAAATACAATTTAAGAAACATCACGATTTTGACGTAGGCGTAATGACATATCATAGCTTGTGATGGAGTCATAACGACTTAGAAATTGTGAGTTACGGTGACCTGGGAGGAATAAAAATGAATTATAATTCGGAAGTTATGTATGATGAAGTAAGGAGAAAAACGGGGTTAAGGGAGTACTATGCAGCTCGTTTTCAAGGAATGGAGTGCTTTTTCTGCGAAAAAGAGAGCACAAATGAGCTGTTTACGCTAATCTTTCAAGCAGAGACGCATCTAAAAGATCTTGTTGTTAGTAAAGAACCACTAGACTGGAGACAGTTTAGATATGACGTAAGAGAAACCGCCAAGATGTACGCGCCCAATGATAGAGCTATCTGCTTCATCTATTTGCTGGATGAACATTCGGAAGGCGTGCCGATTCAAATGATAGAGGGAGATCATTCAAACGGAAGAAAATATGTGTTCTTTATTGAAGAAGCAATAACCTTTCTAAATGGAGTAAATCGTATTGATACATCTGAAGCTGATGCGTCTGATCCGGTTAAAGCATGGACAACGATTTTAAGCAAGGAACATTTGACGGCTTGTATGACGGAGCCATATTATAAGAAAAACATTATTTCATATCTTGATGGAAAAGATTTTGATGCAGTAGGTTTGAATGAAAAAGAAGAAAGAGAATTTAATAATTATCTAATTCCGGAAATTAAATGGGTGGACTCTTTGAATACAACGGAATTTAGAGAGTTTTGCTTTAATGACCAAAATTTTGAGTTTGGCCAAATTAATCTTTTATATGGTGCGAATGGATCGGGTAAGACATCAGTTCTTGAAGGAATTGAGTATGCACTAACAGCGGAAATCCGCAGAATGAAAGATTTTAAGGTGAAAATGGCACCAAATCAATACCCGAGGGTGAGACTTACAACAAAATCTGGAAGGCATGTTTCGTTTTATCCGGAGTTTGCATCTAAAAATTCGAAGGATATTGAAAAAGTATGGTATGGTGTCCCTTCTGGACGTGCGCGCTCAACACTAAATGCAAATTTTTCACGATTTAATGAATTTGACGCAGAAGCTGCGTATAAATTTGTACATGAAACGGATAGTAGTGAAGCGAGTTTTTCGACAACATTCGGTAATCTGATGTTTGGCGAAGAAATTGTCGATTACGAAAAGAAGTGGCAGCGTTATAAAAAAGCTTTTGATGAATTGTCAACAGAAATTAGAGATGAGCTTGCGTCTGCACGATGGAATGTCGAATATTATACGGAGGAACTCCAAAGGAAAGACGCAGAAAGTCATTCTCAAGAAGTAGAAAAAGCATTAAAGAACTTGAAGTTTTTGAAGGGCGATATCATACCAAAAGAAAGAACTGAACGATACGAGAAATTAGTTGAACAATTAACCATTATCCAAAAATATGTGGATGATTTGGCAACTTTTTGGGGGACGCATGATGGCAACTTTGGAGATGCTAGAAAGTATATCGATGATTATAACCATCGCGAAGAAACGATACTTTTAAGAAAGAACGAAAATCAAGAAAAATTGCAAAGCTTGCTTATGCAATTTGAGCATTCCAAAGATTTATTGTACCGTACGGAGTTACAAGGTCGCTCAAATGACAAAATGATTCGAAAATATGAATCAGAAAAAGAAGAATGGGCAAAAGTTAAGAAAATCTTGGAAGATACAGTTAGCATAGAACTTCTAAATCAGTTGCAGATTACAGTGCAAGAAACAGAAGAAAAAATATCTGAGATACAAAAAATTGAAAGATTTCCGAAGGTTATGAAATACCTATCCGGTGATGTGTCGGATGGCATTTCAAAAGAAAAATTTGATCGATTGTGCGATACTGTTGAACGGTTACAGCAAAAAAAAACTATGTTTGGAAAAGTCGTATGAGGAAAAGAAAAAGAAGTTTAATGCCGAAAAGGATAAAATAGCAGGACTAAAAAAGATTGGAAAACAGTTGATTTATGGTTCGTGCTGTCCGTTATGCGGCGCAAAACATAGAGATGTTTCGGAACTTTTGGAAGCAATTGATAGAGCTACAGATGTAGATGGAGAACTCGACGAATTAGTTACAGAACTAGCTGTTATTGAAAAAGAACTTACAGAAAAAAATCAAAAATTGATTGATGAAAAAGAGAAAAATGCAGCTAGAGATGAATTAGAAAGGTTGATAGATAGTAGTCCTTATTTGATGCATTACCGTGAAGATGTACAGCAACTTTCGTCTTTTGTGAAATCCAAAGCACTGTTAGAGGCCAAAGTAAAAGAGGGAAGAATCCAAATTGAGGTGTTAAGAAAACAAGGTATTACAAAGCAAAGCATTGAACAAGCATATAAATTCAAAGAAAGAGACGAGTTATATCAGGACTTCTTAAGTTCAGGCTTGTCGTCGTTTGAAATATACTTGGATAATCAAATAGGATGCTGTATTGAAGAAAAGAATAAAGTGGCTAGTGAATGTGAGGCAATACATACTGATAATGAAGAATTACAACATCAAGTGGAGCGCACTAAGGAAATAATTCACTCTATGGATCTTGAATTAAATCAAGGTAAGGGTGAATCTATTGGAAAAATTCAACAGTCCCTTGGAATGCTTGTAAAGTTCTTTAGAATACAAGATGATGAGGAAATTGGTCAGTGGATTACAGAATTCAGGCTGCTGAGTGATTTGGCAGAAAATGAAAGAAAAAATGTTTCGGATGAAGGAATGGTTGAGTATGAAAAGCAGGCATTGAATGAAGCACAGGAAAAAGTCAATAGATTGACACCTCAGTCTGAGAGATGCCTTCGAGCCGTAATGATATTCGAAAGAATGCCGCCTTTAACATCCTTTGTTGAAAACAGTATAAAAAATAATATCGATGTAATTAGTCAATATTTCAAATGGATGCATCATTCGGGCGAGTTCTCGTCTTTAAATGTTGACCAAACGGGTTTGTATGCTGTGCGCAGTATTAATAGTAAAATTGTAAGACCGTATGAAATGAGTACAGGGCAACGGTCTGCGATTGCACTTTCAGTAATGCTTGCGTTATATTCGGCGGCTAGGTCTGCACCTAAATTTTTGCTGTTCGATGAGCCATTGGCAACGATGGATGATATTCAAGTGATGAATGTGTTGGATAGCTTAAAAGCACTTGCAGCACAGGGAACACAAATATTCTTTACTACTGCTAATGATGAAATGGTGAGACACTTTAAAGAATGCTTCCGTGGAACAACGTATACATATAAGGAGTATTTCTTTACAAAACGAATTAATGGAAAGTCGCTCATTGAAGAACGCTGTCTTGAGGATGCATTACCTACAGATGAAATTTCGTAATTTAATGTGATAAGGCAAAAGCGAAAAATATTATAACAACACGATGCCCACCAGCTTGTGGCAAAACCATAGGCCGGTGGGCATCGTGTTCTTTATAGGGGCTTAATCTTCCAGTCTACCGTGGCTGCAGCCAAGTGAGAGATAATGCTCAATCTCTCCACCCAGCACGAGCTGTGCGTATTCCAGCGGTTTGTTATACAGCAGCCAGTCCAGTTCTGCCCGCTGTGCCGGGGTGTTGCCGTACTCGTCCTCAATGGCGCTGCAGTCGATGGCAACGGCAGAGCCATCCGCGAACCGGGCTTCCACCCGGTTGGTGTCCATGTTGTAGCGGCAGGAAAGCAGGTTGTTCATAGTCGTATCCTCCATGACTTGATTTTGATGTTCGGTCACTCAAACCAATGCCGTCAAGTCGGTAGGGGATAGGTCGAAATTTGTTTGTTTTGGAGTAAGTGCACGGTTTCTGCACGGTTTTTGCACGGTTTCAAATCGTGCAGAGGGTACTTTTCGGTGCAAAATACGACAAAGAGTGCAGAAATTGCTGCGCAAAAAATCACGTTGATTTGCACAAAAATGACGATAACTCGAAACTTCCATAAATTGAGACGAACCGGCGGCTTGCTCTCTTAATCAGTGGGCCCAGGGTTCGAGTCCCTGGAGGTGCACCACAACAACAAAATCCGAACTTTTTTCCGATAGGAGAAGGGTTCGGATTTTTTGTGTTCTTCGGAAAACAGAACGAATCCATTGCTTCCCCCGAAAAACGTCCCAGACCTTATCATAAGAAAGCACGACAGACCACTGTAAGAGTGCCGTAAGGCAGAAAGGACACGAGTATGAAGTACGATGCAAGAACCTGCAAATTCAACATGGACACCGGCTGCGTGGAACTGCTGTTCCGGGATGGGAGAAGAATCTCCATTGACTGCACTGGGGTCGAGGATGAATTGGACGTGACCATGGCGTAGAGGACGGAACTGGACTACCTCATCTACAACGATCCGCTGGGCTATGCGGATTTGATTCTGAACGGTGACCCGGAGAAAAATTTGAAAAATGTAGCTGGAGGTCATGGACTAAAATCATAAGATAAATCAATAAATACCCAAAACGGAGACCTTTTATAAGGCGCTCCGTTTTTAGGTTGCGTAATGGTGATTTTAATCTTGCACTGCACTGGAAAGAATGCTATACTTGGTAAGCTAAAACTAACCTCTGCATATTTGACCGGATTCAGGAGATCGCGAAAGAAGATGGAACTCAAACAGCTAGAGTATTTTACCATTGTATGTGAAAAAGGAAGCTTCAGCCAAGCGGCAGAATGTCTTTATACATCACAGCCCAATGTCAGCAAGGTGATTTCCTCGCTGGAAAAAGAGCTGGGGAGAAAACTGGTGGAACGGAGCAGCCGAGGGCTGCGGATCACGCCCTATGGGGAGACCGTGCGCGATTATGCAAAAGTCATTCTGAAACACGCTTCTCTGATCAGCTCGATGGCGACACATCACAACGGCAAAAAGTTCACGCTGGCAACTTACCCCAGCAATATGATCACGAATCTTCTGGTGGATTTTTACCGACACTGGGGTAAAGAGTACATCGTCGAACATCAGGAAGGCAGTGTGGAAGAGGTCAGCAACTGGGTGGCCAGTGGGCAGACGGAAATCGGTATCGTCTACATTGCACAGCGTCAGCTGGCGGCGTTCCGGCATATCCTTGGACATAAGAATCTGGAATTTGAACCGCTCGATGTAAAAGAGGCCTGTGTCTATGTGGGTCCCAATCACCCATATTACGAGAGAAACTGCGTGGATTTTTCGGAACTGTCCAGCTTGCGCTTCATCGGGGCGGTACGGGACTACTTTTCTATGGAGCATCATCTGGACCGGGTCTCATTGGGTGCCATCAGTACCAAAGATCTGAACTATGCCATTTACTCGAACAGCGACCACATGACCATCAATGCGCTGCTGCAGACCGACCTGTGCAGCCTTGGCATCAATTTTATGCACCAGCCGTATAAACACTATGACATTAAGAATCTGAAAATCAACGGATGTGAGCCGTTTTTGCTGATCGGGATCGTTCGACCAGCGGGTGACGAGCTAAGTGAAGCAGCACAATGGTTTATCGAAAATTTCAAAAAGCTGCTCTAGGAAAGGTGTGACATACTATAACGATTTGTTATGGAAAGCTATGCCGATTTTATCACTGGTCAGGCGAGACAAACTGTGGTATCCTATGGGAGCGCCGCGCGGCAAGCGTGGTGCTCCTTTTTCGTTATAACTGACGTTTTTTGATACCACAGGAGGAAACACACTTATGAAAATCTCTCGCAGAAACTTCTGCCTGCTGATGGCAGGTGCCTGCTGCACCGGCGTGCTGGCTGCCTGCGGCTCCGGTTCTTCGTCCACTGCTTCGTCCAGCGCTGCATCTGCTTCCGCTACGGCATCCGGGGAAGTCCGCGATGAGCTGATCTTTGTCAACTATCGGGATATTCGTGATCTGAACCCGCATCTGTATGCAGGCGAAATGTATGCCCAGAGCATCCTCTACGATACGCTGGTCAGCATTACGGCGGACGGTTATGAAGGCTGTCTGGCAGAAAGCTGGGACATCAGCGAGGATGGCTGCACCTACACCTTCCACATTCGTCCCAATGTTCTGTTCTCGGATGGCGAAAAGTGTGATGCCAATGCCATTCTTGCCAACTTCAACGCCATTCTGGAAAACCGCGAACGCCACACTTGGCTGGAAATGATGAACCTGCTGGTGGGCGTGTCTGCTCCCGATGAAAACACCTTCGTCATTGAGATGAGCGAGCCTTACTACCCCATGCTGACGGAGCTGGGCTGCATCCGTCCCTTTGCCATGATCTCCCCCAACTGCATGATCAACGGCAGCACGAAGGATGGCGTCAATGGCCACATTGGCACCGGTCCCTATGTGCTGACGGATTTCGTGACCGATGAATACGCCGTGTTTGAGCGGAACGAGAACTATTGGGGCGAAACTCCGGCCATCCGCAAAATCACGGTCAAGGTCATTCCAGACAACCAGACCCGTATCATGGCTCTGGAATCCGGCGAGATCGACCTGATTTTCGGCAAGAACATGATCGATGCCGATGCCATCAGCCAGTATCTGGACAGCGACAAGTTCACGGTCGGTCTGTCTGACCCCACCTCTACCCGCCATATCGTTATGAACACCACCCACGAGATCCTGGGCGACCCAGCGGTTCGTAAGGCATTGCAGTACGCTACCGACCGTCGGACCATCTCTGATGGCATCTTCTACGGTCTGGAGCAGCCTGCGGATACGCTTTACGCCACCACGGTTCCCTATTGCAATGTCGGACTGAAGCCTTATGAGTATAGCGCGGAGACTGCGGCGCAGATCCTTGACGAAGCAGGATGGGTCCTTGGCAGTGACAAGATGCGCGCCAAGGATGGCAAGCAGCTTGCACTCGACCTGCTCTACAACAGCGACAGCGTGACGGAAAAGACCATTGCCGAGTATCTCCAGAGCGAATACCTCAAGCTGGGCATTTCCATGACCATTCACGGCGAGGAAGAGCAGTCCTACCGCGATAACATGAAGGCCGGCAACTTCGATATGGTGTTCAATATCTGCTGGGGTATGCCGTATGACCCGCAGTCTTCGCTGGCTGCAATGCGTGCCCCGGTCTATGGCGACTATGCCGCCCAGCAGGGTCTTGCGGATAAGGCAGAGATCGACGAGGCCATTACCAAGATCCTGACCTCTACGGACGAGACCGAGCGTCAGGAGCTGTATAAGTCGGTCCTGACCAACCTGCACGAAGATGCAATGTATCTGCCGCTGACCTATGAGTGCAACAAGGCTCTGTACACCTCTGCTCTGCACGGTGTACACTTTGGCACCGACCAGTATGATGTGCCCTTTGCCGATATGTATTTTGAATAAGAATTGACAGGGAAAGCCGCTTCGGGTATGGAGCGGCTTTTCTTGAAGAAAGGACTGCCCATGAAACGCTATGTTGTACGCAGACTGTTGATGGCGATTCCGCTGCTGCTGGCCATTTCGTTCGTCTGCTTCTGCTTTATCAATCTGATTCCATCCAACCCGGCGGAGGTCGCGCTGCGTGTCCAGCAGACCCCCGTAATCACGGAGGAGATCATCGCTGCGATGGAAGAGCAGCTTGGTCTGAACAAACCCTTCTTTGTCCGTTATTTTGATTGGGTGCTGGGCTGTCTCCACGGTGACTTTGGCATCAGCTATGTCAACCCGAAACGCACCGTGGCGGGCGAGTTGCTGCGCTGCCTGCCTGCGACCCTTCAGCTGGCAGGAACTTCTTTTGTCATTGTGGCAGTGCTCAGCATCCCCATTGGCTTTCTCTGTGCAGTCTATAAGGACGGCTGGTTTGATAAAATTATGCGCGGACTGGTCTTTGTGACGACTGCCATGCCCGCCTACTGGGTGGGTCTGCTGCTGATGTGGGGCATTGGCGTAAAATTGAACTGGCTTCCCACCAACGGCAACGGAACATGGCGGCATCTGATCCTGCCGTCCTTCACGGTGGCATTGAGCTATATTTCGACGTATATCCGTCTGATCCGCAACAATATGCTGGAAAACATGAAACAGGACTATGTGCTTTACGCCAATGTACGCGGGCTGCCACAGAAGTCGATTCTGGTCAAGCACATTCTGAAAAACTCCATGCACACCTGCATCGTGGCGATGGGCATGAGCATCCCGCAGCTGATCTCCGGCACCATCGTGGTCGAAAATGTTTTTTCGTGGCCGGGTCTTGGTACACTCTGCATCAGCTCCATCTTCAATCGGGATTACCCGGTCATCCAGACCTATGTCCTGCTGATCGGGGTGCTGTTTGTCCTGTTTAATCTGCTGTTTGATATTTTGCAGACCGTCTCCGATCCCCGTCTGCGCAAGGAGGACTGACCATGAAAGAACGATTCTTCCGCAACCGCACGGCAGTGTTTACCGTTGTATTTGTATTGCTGGTGGGTCTTGTAGGCATTCTGGCTCCTGTCATTGCGCCCAACGACCCCTATGAGACCAATATCCTGAACAAATTTGCATCCTACAGCCTGCAATATCCGCTGGGCACCGACCAGCTTGGCCGCTGTGTCCTTTCCCGCATGATCTATGGCATCCGTCCTACCCTCGGCCTTGCCCTGCTGACCATGTTCGGCACCATCAGTCTGGGTGCCATCCTTGGCATCATGGCAGGTTATTTCCGGGGCATCGTAGAAGAAGTTATCATGCGTGTGGTGGATGTGATGCTCTCTTTTCCCAGCCAGATCATGGTGTTCGCTGTGGTGGCACTGCTGGGTGTCAGCGTCCAGAACGTCATCATTGCAAATGTTTTCATCAAGTGGGCGTGGTATGCCCGCATGATCCGCACGGGCGTCATGCAGTACCGCGACCGCAACTTTGTCCAGTTCTCCCGCTGCGTGGGAATGCCGGAGCGGTTCATCCTGTTCCGCCATCTGCTGCCCTCCATCACTTCCGACCTGGTGGTTCTGGCTTCGCTGGATGTGGGCTGGGCGATCATCAATATTTCCACGCTGTCTTTTCTGGGACTGGGCGTACAGGCTCCCACGCCGGAATGGGGCGCAATGCTCAATGAGGCAAAAAATGTGATGACGTCGAACCCGGTGCAGATGATCGCTCCCGGTATCGCCATTGTGGTGCTGGTCTGTGTGTTCAACCTGATGGGCGATGCCCTGCGCGATGTGCTGGACCCCAAGGAGGTGCAGAAATGAACCCTGTTTTTGAATTGAACGATCTGCACGTTTCTTTGCAGAGCCACCATCAGGAGATCGAACTGGTGCGGGGCGTATCCTTCGTGGTTGCTCCCGGCGAGTGCCTCGGCATTCTGGGGGAAAGCGGTTCCGGCAAGTCTATGTCGATGAAAGCGGCGATGGGCCTGCTGGACCACAGCTTCCATGTCAAGGGCAGTGCACAGTTTCAGGGGGAAGAGCTTCTGGGCAAGAGTGCTGAGGAACTGCGCCGTCTGCGCGGCGGGAAAGTCGGCATCATTCTTCAGAACCCGATGACCTGCTTTGATCCGCTGTACCGCATTGGACAGCAGATCACCGAGACGTTTTCGGCGCATAATAACTGGACGGCAGAGGAAATTCATGCCCGCTCGCTGGAGCTGCTGGAAAAAATGCGCATCCGAAACCCGGAGGAAGTGCTGGAAAAATATCCGCATCAGCTTTCCGGCGGTATGCTCCAGCGCATTATGATCGGCATTGCAACAGCCATGAAACCGTCTCTTCTGATTGCAGACGAACCTACCACGGCGATCGATGCCATCACTCAGTATGAAATTCTCAATGAACTTCTGCATATCAAAGAAAATCATAACACGGCTATGATCTTCATTTCGCATGACCTGAACGCCATTTCTCGCGTGGCAGACCGTATCGTGGTGCTGAATCACGGAGCTGTGGTGGACCGCGGCGATTTCCAGCATATCCTGCATCATGCACAAGACCCCTATACGAAACTGCTGGTGGAGAAGCGCGCGGATGTTATGCGCAGGTACACCGCTGTTTTGAACGGCAAAAAGGAGGCTGCCCATGCTTGAACTCAAAAACATCAATGTAAGCTTCCGCAGTGAGCGGCAGGATAAAATTTTTGGTCATACCCGGCAGCAGGTGTTGTTTGATGTGTCACTTACCGTAAAAGAGGGCACCTGTCTGGGCATTCTGGGTGAAAGCGGCTCCGGCAAATCTACGATGGGCCGTGTGCTCTGCGGGCTCCTCAAGCCAGACAGCGGTGAAGCCGTTCTGGATGGGGTTTCGGTCTACGCTTCCCGTGCCGGACGGCGAAATCTGCAAAATAAACTCAGCATTGTGTTTCAGGATTACACAACGTCCGCAAATCCCCGGTTCCGCATTCTGGATATTATTGGGGAAGGGCTGACCGTACAGGAACGCAGAGAGGGCAAAAAACTGGATCGGAAAGCAGAAACGAGCCGTTTACTGGAGTTGGTCGGTCTCCCTGCCGATTTTGCAGACCGGTTTCCCCATGAGCTTTCCGGCGGACAGCTGCAGCGTGTCTGCATCGCCCGTGCGGTGGCCTGCAAGCCGGAGATCATTCTGTTTGATGAAGCAATCTCCTCGCTGGATGCGCATACGCAGGTACAGGTCATGGACTTGCTGCGGGAACTGAAAGACCGCCTTGGTTTGACGTACATCTTTATCACCCATGACCTGACTTCCATTACCTATCTTTGTGATGATGTGTTGTTCCTGTATCAGGGCTGGGTAACAGAGAACCTGCCGGTAGAGCGCATCAGTGAAACGAAGGACGAGTATGCCCGTAAGCTGCTGGAATCCATTGTCGTCTTTGATACGGAGGAATCTGCATGACACTGTGCGGCTTTGAGATCGCCCCCGGTGAAAAACAGCAGGTGAAACTGCCTGTTCCCAGCGGTGCACCGCTGAAAGCATGGCTGCTGTGCGGGGCGCACCCCGGAAAAACGCTGGTGGTCACAGCTGGGGTGCATGGCTGTGAGTATGTCGGCATTCTGGCTCTGCAAAAATTAGTAGAAACGCTGGACTGTGCCACTCTTTATGGACAGGTCATTTTGCTGCCGCTGGTCAATTCCAAAGGTTTTTTTGCAGGGGTAAAACAACTGAATCCGGCAGATGGCAAGAACCTGAACCGGGAATTTCCCGGTAAAGCGGACGGAACCGAAACACAGCGGATGGCATGGACGATCGAAAAACTCCTTTACCCGGAAGCGGATTTTCTTCTGGACCTTCACGGCGGAGACTGGAATGAAGAACTGGCTCCGTTGGTATTCTTTCCCTGTGGAGCAGGGCAAAAATTGGAGCAGGAGACCCGCAGGGCGGCACAAGCTCTTTCGGTTTCCATGCGGGTCTGTTCAACAGCGCAAAATGGAGCGTACAGCTGGGCAGCACAAAAAGGGATCCCGGCTTTGCTGTTGGAGCGGGGCGGAAATGGCCGCTGGACTTCCGAAGAGGTGAATGCAGATTGCGAAGATGTACTCCGTCTGATGAACCATCTTGGAATAAGAAAAGAAGCGTTCGCTGCTGTTCCGCAAACAGAGATTGCAAAAGCCGTCTACGAAGAAGCTCCGGCGGATGGCTACTGGTTCCCGGAAGTCTGCGCCGGGCAGAAAGTATTAAAAGATGAACTGCTGGGCAGGTGGAAAAGCTCCGATGGAACGCAGAACTACGAGGTCCGTGCAAGATTTGCAGGGCGGGTTTTGTATGAGACCACTGCACTGGGCGTTCGCAGAAATGACCCGCTCGTTGCATATGGAACAGCATGAGTTTCCATAAAAACAAAAACAGGGTGCGTCCACCCGGACGCACCCTGCAAAAATCCACACACGATAAGTAAGGCAGGGAGTTCCCCAGCGGGAACTTCCTGTTTTTCTTTGCCAGAGATATGAGCCTGTTCCGCCTGCCACGCGGCAAACTCCCGCTGACCTTCCTCACTGTTCCAGCAGGCAAGGATGGCCGGGTAGAATGCCCGTGCCAGACGTTCGATGGCTTCATCGGGATAAGGGGAAGTGTTTGTGGACTTTTTCTTTTTGTTCAAACGCACGCTCCTTTGATCGTCCCACCGTGGCAAAGCCGGGCGAGAAAATCAAAGTTCCAATTTTTATCAGGCGCAAGGGCGCGGATGCTTTCCGCCCTGCACTTGCGGCTGGTGGCTCATTGATGGCTTACAAGTGCCTGTCGTTATGCCGTTTTTTCTTCTTCAAGGGCTTCTGCAAGAAGATAGGTTTCGATTTCAGTCAGGTAGTTAGCAGGTCGCTGCATTGCGAAGCGGAGAACCTTTTGCTTTTCCGGGTCAGTGAAATAGCTGGGATTGTTTTTGAGCGTTTTCTTCCATGAGTTTTTCATCATTTCGGTCGCACGGCTCAAGGATTTGTAAACCTTCATAAACTCGTCCGGTACATGATAGCACCGAAATTCTTCTGTTTGTGGTGTGGGCATGGGAACGGGTTCCGCTTTTTCAGGTTCAAATTCTGCGCTGGCAGATTCCAACACTTCCAATGCCTCTGGATGCAGGATTTGAGCAAGGACATCTGAACGATGCTCGACACTTGCCTGCACAAGCTTGAACATTTCTTCGTTGGTGAACTTCACTTCGCCGGAAAAGACTTTCTGCTTGATGCCGGGAGAGAGGTTGTCTGCGATGTCAATGCCTCGTGTATAGTGGCTGGCACGGAGAACGGAGGCACGGCTGACACCGTTTTCTTCTGCGATCCGGTCGCAGGTTTTCTTCCCGGAGTGGTGGTTATCACCGTGATCACCACCACTTTTCTTTGCTAAAGTGTACTGATTGCCCCGAAAGATTTTTGCAGCTTTCTTCTCGGCTTCGTACTGCTTCCCAAGCAGATAGCGTTTCTGTTCAGGACTCAGGTTTCGCCGTCCCAACTGATTCCGGCAGATCCACGCAACGGCTTCTTCGCGGTTCTCAAATCGGAGCGGCATGGTGGAGAAATAAATCTCCGGGTGTTTCTGGAGGATGGCATAACGGTTGTGTCCATCAACAAGGGTATTACCCCAGACAATCAAAGGAGAGAGCAGCTTGCCCTCTTTGAGGATATTTTCTTCAAGCTGCTTAAATTCATCATCGGTCAGAGGAGGAATCTGGGACTGGAACTCCGGGTCAATTTTCAGATTGATCATACGCACACTCCTTTATCTCTCCTGCTGCGCCGGTTCTTCCTCCCGGAAAAAGGACGCAACATTCTGCTTTGCGGTTTTCAGTTTGAGCAGTTCTTCCTTGGCTTCCTTGTACTGCTCGTAGAACTTTGCCTTTTCGGATGCCAGCAGCGCATACTCGGCTTCCAGCTTTTTCGGGCTGGGCAGCTTGGTGATGTCGTTTGCCTTAAAATAGGCTGCTGCCGCCCGGTATGCTGTCAGCTCTGCACGGTGCTGTTCTTCAAAGGCTGCTGGCCGTTTTGCAGCTTTTAACTGCTGTGCAACGCTCTTGGTGCTGGTGTAGGCTGCGACGTGATAGCGCAGCTCTTTGTTGGCTTTCATGCGACCTTCGAGGTCTTTCACTACGGTCAGTGATTCATGGAACTTGGTGTCAAGCTCTGTAATTCTCTGGTCGAGTGCGTCCTCGTCAGTCAAGCCCTTTTCTTCTAGGAGAATCAAGGTCTGTGCCATGGCTTTGAGGTTGTGTTTTTTCGCCCAACGCTCGTAGCCGATGCCCTTGCCCTGTTTCAGCTTCGCCTGAATATCCACCAGTTTCCCGATGGTATCCTGCTTGAACTGCGCCTTGGGCTTGCGTTCGGCGTTTGCCTGCAACGTGGCAAGCACTGCTGCCTTATCGAACTTGTCACCGAGATGTTTCGCTCGGATAAACTTCGTTCTGCCAGCGGGCAGATAGCTCAGACACCCACGGCTTTCCTTGACGGTGATGCTATACTGCTGCATGAGCCTATCGGAAAAATCCTCAAAGCTGGTAGCACGGTACAATACAGACGAAATCTGTCTCCGCAGGGTATCTTTTACGGTTTCAAACTTCTTCTGCTTGGGCGGCTGTCCGGCTGCGGTGAGGGCCGCGTTTTCACGGTCGAGTTTCAATTGCCCACGCCGCCTTGCCCAATATTCAGCCTCGCTAACACGCTCTTTCGAGCCGTTGAGCAGGTCGATCTGGTACAGTCCGGCACCCTCGCACAGCTCCGTGACCTCAACACGCAAGTGCCGCATGGTCTGGGCGGTGCTGGAATGCTTCATGCCCTCGCGCCAGTCGCGGGGCTTTTGCATATAGGGCTTGTGTTCCACTTCCCGTGTCCGGACGCTGCCAATCACGATGTGGACATGGATATTTCCCGAATGGTTGTGTCCGTCTGGGTGGGTGCAGACGATGGCGGGATGACTGGGGAAGTTTTCTTTGCAGAATTTCAGGCCAAGTGCCTGTGCTTTTTCCATGGTCAAGCCGTTGTCGGCTGCATCTCTGGGGTCAAAGCTGAGGATATACTGATGGCTCTTAATATCATCGCGTTGGGTGTTCTTGCCATACTTGCGGTTTGCCAGCAGACAGGCCGTTGCAAACGAGAAATCGCCACACTCAAGGGTGTCGAGCAGGTACGAATCCCGCAGCTTCGGCTTGCCCTGTTCATCCAGAAGTTGCTTTCCGGTGAACGCGTCGTGCTGGTAAACGAGGTACGCTTCGATGGCAGTGTAGTCCGAGTTTTTAGAGGCGATATGCTTGAGCGTTGCCATACAGTTCACCCAGAACTTTCTCGGCGCTGAGCCGAAATGCGGTCAGGTCTGCAAGTTCGTCAAGGAGTTTCGCCCGGATCTGCTCGGTGTCTGCACCGCCGGAGTTGAAGTGACGTGCAAGTTGGTTGAGGTTGGTGCCCACCCTGCTGCACTGAGCAAGCAGGGTGGAAACAGCGGTCAGGGTTTCTTCTCCGCCGCCGGCAACGACAACAGTGCGCTCGATCTTCGCACTGTGCAGCGCACGGCGGATGAGGGTGGACAGGGAGAGATGAAGGAGTTTTGCTGTGCATTGAAGTTCCAATTTTTCAGTTTCCGTCACTCGGAACTTGATGATGTGCGTTTTGTTGTTCGGCGTGTCGTGGTGCTTGGAATTGCTAGGGATCGGTTGAACATTCGTTTTGGTCATTGTACCTCCTGTCTGTTCGATAACTCCTCGGTGAAGTTATGTAAGCACGACACGCCGTTGCTGTTCGCACCGTCAGGTGCGAACCATGAGCAGGGTTTGGGGCAGGCACGCCCCAACAAGATCACTTCGGAAATGCAGACGCATTGCAGAAGTGAAGTCCCGGTGGGACACAACATTTTCAAGAATTGAAAATTTGTGGCCACGGGACGGTTCTTGCCCTCTACCGCTGCGCTCAAAATCAACTTTCGACAAATGTTTCCGAATTGTTAAGGCGCAAAAAATAAGTAAAGGGTCTCTGCTCGTGTAAGGGGATCACCGTTCACACCGAACGAAGTTCCTGCCCCTGTTTTGCAGCGGCGTTGACAAAAAGTCGGTATCACGTTCGGACGGCTCATGAAATTTTCAAGGTGCGTTTCCCGGAAAAGAAAAATACCGCCCACGCAGTACAGGCGAAGGATTTTGTCGGGTGAAACAGACGGCAAAATAGATCGGGTGTGTTGCGGGGCGGTAAATCTTTCAGGGATAATCCACGGAGAGGCTGTGTTCAAAATGAACACGACCACATCTTGCGGAGAGATTCAGGCTACTCCACAAAATCGGTGGGATTTACAAGAAAATACCACTGTATGTGGAATTCGTCAAGAGGATTTTGAAAAATTTATGGCAATAAAGTAGAGAGAGTAGGACTTATCCTTGAAGAATGCTCCGAAATCTCACGGATACGGCAGCATCGTCGATCTTTGCCTGACCCGCCCTGCAATCGCAAGAAAAAAACAAGAAACAGCCGGTGGATTTTCAGTGCATCCATGTTACAATAAGGGTATCCAAACACCAGAGGAGGGGCGCACCGTGTCCAAGACCACCCTGTTTGACAGCCGCATCAAAAAATACGCCTACCGGGAGGTGACGCAGCTCTACGGGGAGCTGGGCAGCGCCCCGGCAGGCTTGTCCCCGGAGCAGGTGGAGCGGCAGCGGGAGAAATACGGCTCCAACTGCTTCGGCAGCCGCAGCAGCGATACCATGCTCCGGCGGCTGCGGCGGGCGTTCATCAACCCCTTCAACGTCGTTCTCTTTGTGCTGGGGAGCATTTCGCTGGTGACGGATGGTCTTCTGGCCTCCGATTTTTCCAAGAACGCCACCACAGCCCTCATTATCTTTTCCATGATCCTCATCAGCGGCGGCATCCGTCTGGTGCAGGAATTGCGTGCCAAAAACGCCGCCCAGCAACTGGACCGGCTGATCCATCAGCGCATCCGGGTGCGGCGGGGCGGTGTGTGCATGGACATTCCGGCTGAGGAACTGGTCGTGGGAGACGTGGTGCTGCTGTCGGCAGGGGATCGGGTGCCGGCAGATTTGCGGCTCACCGCTGTCACCGACCTGTTTCTCTCCCAGGCTGCCATCACCGGGGAAAGTGCCGTGGTGGAAAAGACCTGCCGCACCCTCTCCTACGGCAGCCCCCGGCCGGTGACCCAACTGGAAAATCTGGCCTTTATGGCTACCACCGTCATCAGCGGCAAGGGCGAGGGCGTTGTGGTGGCAGTGGGCAAAAATACCCTCTACGGCAGCTTTGCCAAGGAGGATTCGGAGGAAAAGCAGGCGTTTCAGAAAGGCGCTAACTCCATCGCATGGGTAATGCTGCGGTTCATGGGAGTGCTGATCCCCCTGGTGTTTTTGCTGCTGGGGCTCACCGGGGGCAACTGGCTGGAATCCTTTGCCTTTGCCCTGTCGGTGGCGGTGGGGCTGATGCCGGAGATGTTGCCCATGGTCATCACCGCTTGTCTGGCACGGGGCAGTCTTGCCATGAGCCGCAAACAGACCATCATCAAGGACATCAACGCCATGCAGGGTTTTGGCAGCATGGACGTGCTGTGCATGGACAAGACCGGCACCCTGACCAATGAAAGCATTCTGCTGGAATACTACATGGACGTGCTGGGCAACGAAAGCGCCGAGGCGCTGGACTTGGCGTTCCTCAACAGTTCATACCACTCCGGGGTGCGCAACCTCATCGATAACGCCCTGCTGGCTTGCCAGACCATGCCGGGCCGGGAGGCGCACTTTGGGGAACTGCTGGCCCGATACCGCAAGACCGACGAGATCCCCTTCGACTATGCCCGGAAGGTGGTCAGCACCCTTGTAACGGCGGCAGACGGCAGCAGCAAGCTCATCCTGAAGGGAGACGTAGCTCATGTGGTTGCCCGGTGCAGCACTGTAGCCTACCGGGGGCAGGCGCTGCCCATGGAGGAGGGCACCGCCCAAAGTGTTGCGGCGGTGGTCAGCGAGATGCAGCAGGACGGCATGAAGGTGATCGCAGTAGCGCAAAAGGAGATGGGCACCACCGACCACATCACCTCTGCCGATGAGCAAAATCTGACACTGGTGGGGTATCTGGCCTTTTTTGATGCCCCCAAAAAGACTGCAAGAGTCTCTATTGCCGCCCTGAAACGGCTGAAGGTGACCCCCAAAGTTCTCACGGGAGATCAGGCGGATGTTGCCGTGTCCATCTGCCGCCGGGTGGGCATCCCCTGCGGCAGGGTTCTGACGGGGGCGCAGCTGGACGAAATGGCCGACAGTGCCCTTTCTGCTGCCGTGGAGGAAGTCCACGTTTTTGCAGAACTGGCACCGGGGCAGAAGGTGCGGCTGGTGTCGGCTTTAGAGCAGAACGGCCATACCGTGGGCTTTTTGGGGGATGGGATCAACGACATCCCTGCCCTGTGTGAGGCAAATGTGGGCATCTCGGTGGACACGGCGGTGGATGCCGCCAAGGATGCCGCAGATGTGGTGCTGCTGCAAAAAGATCTCGGCGTGCTGGAAGAGGGCATTCTGGAAGGGCGCAAGACCTTTACCAATATGCTCAAGTATATCAAAATCACCGCCAGCTCCAACTTTGGCAACATCCTTTCCATCGTCTGTGCCAGTGCTCTTTTGCCCTTCCTGCCCATGACTTCGTTGCAGCTTTTGCTGCTGAACCTGCTGTACGATGCCCTGTGCATCATTCTGCCGTGGGACAATGTGGACGAGGAGGAGACCATTTCTCCCCGGGATTGGTCCGGCCGGACGCTGGGGCGGTTCATGCTCTCCTTCGGACCCATCAGCTCGGTATTTGACATTGCGACCTTCCTGTTTTTGTACTATGTGCTGTGCCCGGCGCTCTGCGGCGGTGTGACCTACATCCACCTGACCGACCCGGCTATGCAGTTACACTATGTGGCATTGTTCCAGACCGGGTGGTTTTTGGAGTCCATGTGGACGCAGGTGCTCATCCTGCACTTCTTGCGCACCCGTCGCATCCCATTTGTGCAGAGCCGCCCCTCTGCCCCGGTGATGGTCACTACTCTTGCGGGCATCGTGGTCTTTACCGGGCTTACCTTTACCAAGGGCGGCGGTCTGTTCGGGCTGACAAGGCTCCCTCTCTGGTACTTTGGCTTTTTGCTGATAGTGGCACTGGCGTATATGCTGCTGACCACGGTGATCAAGACCTTCTACCAGAAAAAGCACCATCAGTTGATTTGAAAGGAGGGGTCTTCCATGAAAAAGAAGATCGGATTTGTATCCATGGACCCCGTCCTTGGAGCATGGCTGTTGGAAATGCTGGCAAAGCACCCGCCGGAAAGCGATAATGCCGCAGAATTATGCGCCGGCGTGCAGGACCTGCTGCGGGGCGAGGTGACCTCTCTGCTGTTGAGCGCATCCGGGGAAGGAGAAACACCCGCCCCGGCAGAGAGCTTGCAGCTGGGGGAGCTGGAGATCTTCCCCAAAAGCCGTCGGGTGATGCTGCAGGGCCGGGACGTGAGCCTGACCCCCAAGGAGTTCGACATCCTATGGTTTCTGGCGCAGAACCGGGGCGAGGTGTTTACCAAAGAACAAATTTACCGGGCGGTGTGGTCGGATAACTACCTGCTGGACGACAGCAACATCATGGCGTTTATCCGCAAGCTGCGCAAAAAAATCGAGCCGGACCCGGACGCGCCCCGGTACATCCTGACCCTCTGGGGCATCGGGTATAAGTTCAACGACCAGTTGTAAAAAATCAAATCTTGCTCAATCGCAAGGAAATCGCAAGGCTTTGGCCATGGGATCTTCCTTGCGATTTTTGTATTCTAGGGGTGTTGGAAGGAGGTGAGCCGAATGCTCTACATGGATTTTGTTTTGAGAGTTGCCCTCTCGATGGTGCTGGGGTTTCTCATCGGGTTGGAACGGCAGTTGACCGGACACCCGGCGGGCATCCGCATCAATGTTCTGATCTGCATGGGCACCAGCTTTTTCACCCTGTTTCCCATGCTGTATGGCTCTGATCAGGTGTTCCGTGTGGGAAGCAGCATTATTTCCGGCGTGGGCTTTTTATGCAGCGGTGTCATTTTTAAGGACAGCGGCTCGGTGCGGGGAATGAACACCGCCGCCACCCTCTGGTGTACGGCTGCCATCGGCATTCTGGCCAGCACAAGAATGTACGCCATGGCGGTGACGGCGGCTGTCCTCCTCATTGGCTCCAACCTGATCCTGCGTCCCCTTGCAAGAAAGGTGAACCCCATCGCTGCCGGAGAAGAAAACGAAAAGCAATACCGCATCTCCGTCACCTGTCAGGAGAGCGCAGAGCAGGAGCTGCGGGCTCTTCTCATCCACAGCAACACCTGCAAAACGCTGTATTTGACCAATCTGGAAAGCGGCGATGTGGTGGGAGACAAGGTGGAGATCCTTGCAGAATACTGTTCTTCAGGCAAATCCAAGCGCACTGTGCTGGAAAGTATCGTAGGCCAGGTGCTGAGGCTGCCAGAAGTGGTCAGCGCAGGGTGGGAGGTGTTGTGATGGAAGATGGAAGGCAATGCAGCACATCGGAAAGGAGAAAACGACTATGGACTACACCTGCATCTCTTTCGGCATTCTTTTTACCATGGGCGGCTTTGTGTTCGCCACAGGAAACGGACACCCTCATCTGTCTGCATGGAGAAATATGCCCCCGGAAGAAAAAGAGAAGATTGCTATCGTTCCGCTTTGCCGCAACATTGGAGAGATCATTGCGCTGAACGGTATCATCTTCCTGCTCAAGGGTCTTTGGGCTGGTTTTTCAGACCACTGGTTTGTGGGAGCCATGGTGGCATGGATGATCATAGCAGGCTTTGATGTCTGGTACATCGAAAAAAGCCAGAGGTATCGCAAAAAGTGAGTAAAGAGGTGAACCCAATGAACAAGAAAATGAACAAGAAAAAAGAAAATCGCATGGCTGTCCGGCAGGCGGCGGCAACGGCGGTGCTCCGGGACGAGCAGAACCGCCGCATCCAGTTCGCCGCCACCAATCCGGAGGGCGAGGTGCTGAAGAATCTCCGCACCACCCTCCGGGGTCTGGATGAGGATGCCGTGACCGCCAGCCGTGCCAAATACGGCAGCAACAAGGTGACCCACGAGAAAAAGAAATCGCTGGCACAGCGTCTGGCGGGAGCCTTCGTCAACCCCTTTACCGCCATTCTGTCCTGTCTGGCGCTGGTGTCCACCATGACGGATATGGTGTTTCCGTATTTTTCCCTGCTGGGCAGTGTGCCGGAGGATTTTGATCCCCTGACGGTCGTTATCATCCTGACCATGGTACTCATCTCCGGCACCCTGCGGTTCGTGCAGGAATCCCGCAGCGGCAACGCAGCGGAAAAGCTACTGGCCATGATCACCACCACCTGTATGGTCACCCGGCAGGAGCAGGAGAAGATGGAAATCCCCATGGACGATCTGGTGGTGGGAGATATTGTGCATCTCTCGGCAGGCGATATGATCCCGGCGGACGTCCGCATTCTGGAAGCCAAGGATCTGTTCGTCAGTCAGGCCAGCCTGACTGGCGAGAGCGAACCCATTGAAAAGACTCCGCTGGTCTGTGCCCCGCAGGACAGCGTCACCGACTACACTGACATCGCTTTTATGGGCAGCAATGTGATCTCCGGCAGCGCCACCGCCGTGGCAGTCTGCGTGGGCGACCAGACTCTCTTCGGTTCCATGGCCTCTGCCGTGGCTGGGGAGGCGGTAGAGACCAGCTTCACCAAGGGGGTCAACGCCGTTTCGTGGGTGCTGATCCGCTTTATGATGGTCATGGTGCCGCTGGTGTTCTTCATCAACGGCATCACCAAGGGCGACTGGCTGGAAGCGTTTTTGTTCGGCATCTCCATCGCCGTGGGGCTTACCCCGGAAATGCTGCCCATGATCGTGACCACTTGCCTTGCCAAGGGCGCAATCTCCATGAGCAAAAAGCAGACCATCGTGAAAAATCTGAACTCAATC
>ERZ860668.865-NODE-865-length-21273-cov-3.581487_pt1 | contig 21273 bp, 16 predicted proteins | sample MGYA00510062_ERZ860668 | MGnify/ENA primary metagenome ERZ860668 (study PRJEB30046, sample SAMN00715258) | human gut metagenome | study: EMG produced TPA metagenomics assembly of the A metagenome-wide association study of gut microbiota in type 2...
CGCTTTGCGACCTGTCAGTGGGAGCTTTTAACTCCCACTGACATAAGCATCCCCCCTTACCCACCGCTTAGTGCTCCACGCACTTGAAGCTGGGGAATGCTTATTCTGCGTTCAAATAATGTGTTTCTTTTGCGCTGAATCATGATTTACATCAAACCGTATATGTACATGCCGCCAAGTCCAACGGTCAGCACTGCGCCAAACACAATGCCAAGTCTTGGGGGCAATGGTCTGATTTTTGGCTCCTTCACTGCAAAAATTCCACAGATCAATGCGCCAAGTGCCAGGATCAATCCAATTAATCCCAGACCACCTACTTTATATCCACCTTCACCGGATGCCAGAAACGACTGGATCACCGCGGTACAAAATACCGCCAGCGCCGCCATTGCTGTACAAAAAGACAAAATCCCGGTAGGGGAATTTTTTAAATCCCTCATCCGGGTCTTTCGTGTCCGGCGAAAATATTCTCTTCTGCTGCTTGCCATACGTTGCCTCCTTAATGTTTTTGCTCTTTCAGCCTTCTGGCATCGGCATCCCGGTCCCGCTTGCGCTGCACCAGCGCATAGACCAGATACCCCAACATTCCACCGATTGTATTCAGGAAAATATCGTCCACATCAAAGCAGCCGGTTTTGGTTACAAGCTGAACGCATTCCACACTCAGACTCAGTTCAAAACTCGCCAGTGCTGTGAACCAGAATTTCCGTTTTTTTCTGCCCAGGATCGGGACCAAAAAACCAAATGGCATAAAAATGGCAATATTCCCAAATAAATTGGAAATCACTGCCACCGGTCCCAGAAGATCCGCATATACAATAAATCTCCGGATCTCCCTGAACGGAATCACATTGTAATGATAACTGCGCTCAATTCCGACCCGGTCCAGCATATCCGCAAAAAACAGGAAGTACACCAGACCGGCGATATACAGCGCAAACAATACTCTGCATAAAAGTCGAATTTGTTTTTTATGATTATTTATAAACATTGCCGCAATGCTTATTTTGCGCCATACTGCTCATAATATGCGTCAATGGCAGCTTTTAATGTATCATCGATGACCACTTTGCCATTGCACTCACGGTTGTACAGATGCTCAACCACCTCTGCCATAGTTACGATAGCATTTGTCTCGAAACCGTACAGATCTTTTACTTCCTCAAGAGCGCATTTCTTGCCGCCTTTTCCAACTTCCATACGATCCAGAGAAACCATCAGACCAACGATTTCTACGTTTGCAGCTTCACGTACCTTCGGAACCGTCTCTTCCATGGATTTTCCGGAAGTGGTAACATCCTCGATCATAACGACACGATCGCCGTCTTTCAAAGTACTTCCAAGGAATTTTCCTTTGTCTGCACCGTGGTCTTTTGTTTCTTTACGATCTGAGCAGTAACGAACCTCTTTTCCGTATAACTCACTGTATGCGATAGCGGTTACAACGCTGATCGGGATTCCCTTATAAGCCGGTCCGAACAATACATCGAAATCATCCCCGTATTTATCATGAATTGCCTTTGCATAATACTCACCAAGTCTCTTTAACTGGGAACCTGTCACATAAGCTCCTGCGTTCATAAAAAATGGAGATTTTCTGCCGCTTTTCAGGGTAAACTCTCCAAATTTTAAAACATCACTTTCTACCATAAACTCGATAAACTCCTGTTTGTAAGCTTCCATTCTGCTGTTTCCTCCTTATTTTAAGCCATTTCTGGGATTTTCCTTTTTCTATTTTAGGTGCTACTGTACCACTACTGTGCCATTTTTCATTTACCCTACATGCCGTTTACGTTCAAACTGTTCCAAACTGTCGAACAACATATCTGCCGTAACATGCATGTATAAATCTGTTGTAAGCTGTAACTGAGAATGTCCCAGTATCTGAGATACTGTTTTAAGCGGTATATTAGCTTCCAACCACCTTGTTGCAAATGTATGCCTGAAACAATGTGGTGTAACTCTCTCAAAAATCAAATCCGGATTATGTTTATGTATTTTACGCATTATGCCTTCTATACATTCACCTACAAGAAATTGTGTTGTTGGTTTATTGTTTTTAGTAACAAACACAAGATCCTCATAACCTTCTAACGGTTCTTTGCCCTGATTCACAATTCGTTTCTTTTTAAAAGACTGTTGGTGTAATGCGTCAATCGCAATAGCTGTCAATGGTATATCCCTTAATCCTTTATTTGTCTTCGTTGGATGCATCTGAAATACATATTTTCCATTTTTAGAAAAATATGTCAGAGAATGTCTTACATGAATTACTTTTTTCTTGAAGTCAATATCTTTCCACTGTAATCCAGCAAGTTCGCCAAGTCGCATCCCCGTTTCCAGAGCAACTATAAACAGATAATAATATATTGTATTTTCAGCTTCTTTTAAGAAAATCTCCTGTTCCTCAACAGTCAAAACACGCCTCGTTTTCTTCTCTTCTCTGGTAATATCAGTATTTATCTGCTTTGCAATATTTTTGACGATCAAATCTGATGCATATGCCTTTTCAAGCATATCAACCAAAACTTTTTTACTATTTTTTCTTTGGTTATCTGTTTCCAAATTATTAATAGCATCCTGCATTACCATCAAATTCAGCTTATTCAATTTCCGCCACCCCAATGCATCTTTCACACGCTTATAATGTCTGGTATAAGTATCTTTTGTATTATCTCTACAATTTTTTTTACAAATTGAAATCCACTTATCAAACCATTCATCCAAAGTCATATTACTATGAACAACATTTATTGCAGCATCATCTTCCTGCCGTGCAATTCGCAATTTTTTTTGGATTCCATTATAAGTAGGATCTGAAATTGATTGTCTTTTACCGAACCTATTTGTAAATCTTGCTATATATAACCCGTCTTCTTTTCTTTGACTTATTCCCTTTCCCAGTTCTTTTCCATTTAACGATTTTCCCACACCTATCAAGTCCTTTCTGATTAATTAAGTAAACCAAAAAGTATTGCATAGATATAAAATAGTATACTATGCAATACCTCATTTTTCAACTAACAGCCATAAAATTCTATTTGATTTTTCTTTTTTTCTTTTTATTTTTATGTAGCTTCTCTTTCAATCCATGCATCTAACTTTCGCTTATCTGCATACCATCGATTCCCTATTCTTATTCCAAATCCATTACATCCTCTAACAAGTTCCCTTGCTTTTGTCTCGCCTATGCCAAGGTATTCACAGATTTCCTTAATATTTAAAAGTTTTTTATCCATAATGCTATTGCTCCTAAACATTTCTAGTGTATTTATTATTAGATCTTGACATCTTACTTTTTTTACATTCAAAGCCTTCTACTAAAATCAGGCATATAGAAATCACATATTCCCGTTCAACAGGTTTCAGGTTTTTCAATTTCCGTTCCAAGATCAAGATCTCTTCATCCGTACTTTGCCTTTCCTTTTGTATGCCTAGCAGACTATTCGGATCCACACCGTACTTTGAAACAATCTTCATCATAAGTTGCATACTCATATGATGCCTTCCCTGCTCAATCTGAGAATAGTGTGTATAACTAATGCCAAGACTCTCTGCCATATCATTTTGTGTATAACCATATTTTTTTCTGATATTGCGCAAAGAATCTCCTACTGCATAAATGTTATAGATCATCTTCTACCTCTTCCATTCGATAAATTTGTAATATTCTAATTCTTATCTCCACCAATCCTTTCCAGCATTTTGCCATGTGTATACATCAGCAATGGCACCTGTCCCATCGTGCCTGCATTCCTATGTATATGCGTTATTACTTCTTTCACTAATCGTTTATCAGCTCAGTGCTATACAAAAGAATCTGGTAAAATTTTCAACTTTTTATTTCACTATATATTTGTATAAGCCTCTTCACCCACACAATTTATGAAGGAGCGTTTCTATAAAATGATCCTCAGCATCACAACCATGCCAGAAGGGACAGCTGACATATCGGTGCAGTTCATTTCATAGAACCCCTGATTACAGAAGGAGGATTTATCACATGACACAAGAAGAATTTAACGATGTATTTGAAATTCAAATGAAAAAGTGTTCGGATATTCTTACTCACAAAAAGAAAGAATACACCGGCGATAACACAGACAGACTCAGTGCATTCAAGATGGCTGCCGCTTTACAGAATTGTGATCCAAAAGCGGCTCTGGCAGGTATGATGTCAAAACATGTCGTATCCATATATGATATGTGCTATTCTAATCTGCTTCATTTTGAATTGGAGCAATGGGACGAAAAAATCACTGACAGCATCAATTACCTGATCCTGCTGAAAGCACTTGTAAAGGAGGAACATGCCTATGAATCACATTGAAACAGCTATCCTGAACTGTTACGGCATTCAGGAAGCAGAACAGAATATGGTTTTCGCGGCCAGGCTCACGCAACGCGGCCATACGATCCGCAACATGGAAGATCTGATGGATCTTTATCATCAGACCTATAGCAAAGAAACAGTAGAGCATATTGCCGGACTTCCACATCCAACTGTACAGAAATTTATGGTCATCACTGTTGCTGTGGTTGGAGCAAGCAGACGTTTTCTGACACAGATTACAAGACATCAGAATGAAGTAAAATATATGAGTGCTTCCCTGCAGTACAGCAATTATTCAGGACATGCAGCATTTGCAATTCCCTATGAAATTCTGAAAGCAGAAAACAGCATTCAGGAACTTTACACAAAAAGCTGCCAGTCTGATCTCAATAATTATGAAAAACTCTGCGCTGCTGGAATCAGTCATGATGCTGCTGGATATGCGACACCACAGGGATTGCGAAATGTCCTGATTATCAGTGCAACACCTTACCAGTGGAAACATATGATCGGTCAGAGAACCTGCAGAAGAAATACAGATGAGACACGTATCGTTATGCTCCAGATCTGGGAAAAATTATATCGGTTGAGTCCTATCCTTTTTGCCCCGGATCTGACCGGACCTTTTTGCCAGAGGAGTTCCTGTCTGGAAAAGCAAATGTCCTGCAACAGATCTATTCCAAAAATCTGGACGCCCGATAAAATCCTGCAGTCGGACTATCCACTGCTTGTACAAAAAAGAGGTGAATCATCATGAAAATTAAACTCATTGACTTTGGTCTGAAAAAAGATCATCATCCTTTCCGGCCACACGAAAATGATGCCGGTGCAGATGTATTCATGCCTTATGACTGCACCTTAAAACCAGGGGAAATTGCAAGAATCCCTCTTGGCTTTGGACTGATCATTCCAGACGGATATGCCGGATATGTTTTCCCCAGAAGTAGCATGGCAGTAAAAGGTCTTGTCTGCGAACTTCCACCGATTGATTCCGGATATCGGGGTGAAATTCATGCGATCATCAGCAATGTAAGTACATCTATCCAGACTATTCCAAAAGACACACGCGTCGGTCAGCTAGTGATCACACCTGTGGTAATTGCGGATTTCGTATTAGAGCTTGGCACAGAACGTGGGACAGGTGCATTTGGAAGCACCGGGCAATAAAATACCAGATTTTTCTGATCATATTAAAATAAGGCATCGGTTTCTTCCGGTGCCTTTCAATTTGTTCTTCTATGTTTTTTCTATTTTTTATTCAATCTCTTTTGTATAATTCTCTGTACCTACACGTTTTATGAAAGGGTATATCTCTTCAAGAGCAAGATCCACTTAGGTATTACCTTAACCCATTTTCATGGTTTCGGTCCTACTTCTAAGTCGCTATCTTGATGGGGATTACGTTTCCCCATACCCTCGTTTAGCACCCAAGGTGCGTATCTGGCTTCCACAGTAAATGTGGTCGCAACACTGAATCTTTATCAGACGGGACAGCCGATATTTCAGTGGATTTTAAAAATATCTATTAATGTTGAGAAAGGGATACTATGACTGTAAGGAATAAGCAAAATCACTTAAAATATAAAAATGTTATCACCATCAAACTTACAGATATTGAATTAAATATTGTAAATCGTACTGCATCTATGGCTGGATTATCACGATCAGAATATATTCGACAGTTAATCCTAAATGGAACCGTTCCTGTTACATATGAGATCGTTGCAGACATGGACGATTTGAAAAAGCTTGTTAGCGAATATGGAAAAATCGGCTCCAATCTGAATCAGATAGCAAAATATTTTAATACCGGCGGTATGCGCTCTCTTTCTATTGAAGATGAAATCCACCAGTGTATTGCAGATCTTTTCAAATTAAGGAAAAAAGTTTTGGAAATGGCAGGTGATACAAATGGCGGTTCTTAAACATATCAAAAGCAGAAATGCGAATTATTCAGATGCGATAGATTATCTGCTTTTTCAGCATGATGAAAATACTGGGAAAAAGATCCTTGATGAATCCGGCAGACCAATCCTCCGGGAAGCATATTACATCGATGGTCTTTTATGTACCCCAGAATCTTTTGACAAGGAATGTGAGATCACCAACAAGATCTTTCGTAAAAATCAAAAAGCTTCTGATATTAAAAGCCATCATTACATTATAAGTTACGATCCTACTGATGTGGAAGAATGTGGTCTGACAGGCGAAAAAGCACAAGCCCTCAGTCTGGCTCTTGCGAAGAAAATATTTCCGGGATACCAGGCTCTTGTCGTCACACATACAGACGGACACAACAATTCTGGGAATATTCATACTCATATCGTTATCAACAGCGTGCGGAAATATACGGCAGAAAGATCTCCCTATATGTCACAGCCCCACGATCATGAAGCTGGATATAAGCATAGAGCCACCGATAAATTCACCAAATATTTCAAAAAGGAAATTATGGATATGTGCCAAGAACATGGATTGCACCAGATAGACCTGCTCTCCCCGGCTGAGAAAAAAATCACAGATAAAGAATACCGGTTGCAGAAATCCGGTCAGAAAAAACTTGATAAGATAAATCAGGAAATTATTGATTCTGGATTAAAACCAGCATCTGAAAAATTTCAAACACAGAAACAATATCTCAGAGATGCCATTGATGAATGTGCCCCTGTCTGTAAAAATTTTGAAGAATTTCAGTCTGTACTTTTTGAAAAATACCAGATATCTGTTACTGATCACCGGGGCCGTTACAGTTACCTGCACCCAGAACGTAATAAACGGATTACTGAGCGTACGCTCGGAACACGATACGGAAAAGAACACTTGAAACAGGTATTTCTTCAAAAAGACCCGCTGTCTATTATTTTTGTAAAATCACATTTGCGCCTGGTTGTAGATCTGCAAGCAAATATAAAAGCAATGCAGAATCCAGCTTATGCAAATAAAGTAAAAATCACAAATTTAAAACAGATGGCAAATACGATCATCTATCTGCAAAAACATGACATAGACAACAGGACTTCCCTTGAATCTGCTTATGCTGCTTCCTTTATGCAACAGCAAAAAGCACAGGATCAGGTCACGAATCTATCCTTACAGATAAAAGATCTAAACAAACAAATTCGTTATACCGGGCAGTATCTGACCTACAAAAAAGTATACGCTACCTTTTTAAATTCCAAAAATAAAGGACTTTACCGAAAAAATCATACTTCCGAAATCCAGGCATATGAGTTTGCCAGAGATTGGTTAAACCAGAATTTATCAGGAAATACCATACCTTCCCTTAAGAAATTATATGAGAAAAAATCCAGTCTGCAAATTTCTTTAGATGCCTACAAAGATATACTCTCTGATTGTAAAAGTCAGGTACTTGAACTGGATATTGTCCGGCACAATGTAGATTCTATTTTGCAGCATCAAATGCCAAGTTATCTCAAAAGCCACAATACTGAATTATAGAATTCACATCAATTACTTTGAAGTATAAAAAAGGATATCAATCAATTTTTATGCTTACATAATTTCGATAGATATCCTTCTTAAAAATCATCTTCTATACCTTTTATTCACACAAAGAATCGCTAAAACTGAAGCTACCATTATACCTCCCCATAAAAAAACCTGATTAGTATCACCAGTCTTTACACGATGGATCAGTTGCACAACCGGGTTTTCTATACTGGTCGTTCCTTCCTGTTGCTCCTTGGTATGATTCAGTGTCTGTCCCGGTTTATCCGTCGTTGTATCATTTGGTATCGGCTCTGGTTCTGGTTCTGGATCTGGTCCGATCGGATGACCTTCATGGGAGGTCCATTCTGCCTTTGGTTCCACATCTACATCATATTCAAACTTACCACTGATTTCTGACGGGATTCGTACTAAAAATGGTTCTGAATCAAATACATCCACACCTTCCGTAACATCCCCTATTTCAGCTAACAGATACATTCCTTCTGCAAGATCAAGGAAATGTGTATGTCCGTTACTGTCTGTCGTATGGATAATTCCTGTTATATTGTGATCTTTTGCATATTGGAACAGTTGTTTTGCCTGCTTCTCTCTGGCTTCGGAACTGGTATCATCCAGGGAAACACCACACTTGGCAAACTCATCTCGCCAGACCATCATTCCGTTATCCATATATTGAATCGGAAATATTTCAAATTTCGCCCCTGAAAGAAGTACATCATCAATATCGTCAGTCCTTCCTTTAAAATCAATTTCAATATTTCCTGTTCTAGGTGCTGCAAAGCATTCATCACTTTGCAAAATCAGCATACAGCAGACCAGCAAAAAGATAACTACCAAAACTGTATTAAACTTTTTTGTTCTAGTTCTCATTTTCACGTTATTTCGCTCTCCTTTGCTTTCTGCTTTTTGCATTATAAACGATTGCTCCAATCAAAATGATAAAAATAATAATCAATGTGATAATCAAGACTTTTGCGATCATGGATAATTTTGGTCTGATGTTTCCATCTGGCTCTTTCGCGGTTGCCTCCTCATATGGGATTCGATGTCCTCTTACCAAAAGCCTGTGTGTATTGATAGCAAACGGTGTGCAGGTAACCAACGTTGCATAATCTTCCCCTGACACAATGGATAACTCTTCTGTATCCTGTGGAAGCACCGTTAAAATCTGATCTACTTCATAAGCCAATGTTTCATCCAAGACTTTGATATAAAAAATATCCCCCATCTCCATCTTATCCAGATTCGTAAATAATGTTTTATCCGGCAAGCCCCTGTGGCCGGTCAATACCGTATGGGTGCTCTCCCCACCGACCGGAAGGGATGTTCCCTGAAAATGTCCTACGCCAGCCTGCAAAACGGATTCTGACGTACCATGATAAATTGGCAGTTCCAGATTAATCTTTGGGATTTTCAGATATCCCATCATACCGGAACCATTGACGTTCAATAAACTTTCATACCGTTCATCAATTTCTGGTTCTGTCTGTGAAAAAGGATCGATCAAGTCAATATTTCCAAGCATCTCCTGATTATAGGCTCTTGCATCTTCCAACATCTGCTCTTTTTCTGCTTTGCTTAACTTTACGCTGGCTTCATCATAATCAGAAATAGCTTTAGAGCCATTCTTCTCATTTAAATAACTGCTATAAGTCGGATATAACAATACGGCGCATGCAACCAAAAGCACGATCAGTCGAATAATATCCTTGACAGTGATCTTTCTTTTTCTCTTACCTTTCATTGCATCCTCCCTGTTGTCATATCCGGAACCGCGGCTATTCCACAATGGGAATAACCGCTTGTTCCAAATACTTTTCTGTATGAAAAAATCAATTACAGATTTGCTTTTCTTTTATCACGCATAAAGCTTACAACTACTCCAAATACAAGGATTGCTGCAACAATACCAAATGCGATTGCTCCTCTGCCACCAGTTGACGGAAGAAGGGAACCAGTACTGTTTTCAATGTCGATGATTTTATCTTCTTCTTCTGTATCCACACCCTGTTTATTTGGAGTTGAAACAGTATAATCTGTATCACCTGTTTTTTTAATTGTTACTTTTACAGGTGCAGCCAGTTTATTATAGCCATCCGGAGCCTGAGTCTCTTCCAGATAATAAACACCCGCTTTTAAACCATTGATATGTAAATTGTAATCCTTTTCGTCAATACCAGATCCTACTGTAATAACATCTGTGATCGCATCTGTGGCATTCTGATCCTCCGCATAGGTATATTTACCATTTGCATCTGTATCTTTTGTCACCTTAATAACATTTGTTTTATCAATAGTTCCATCTTCATTTGCACCATATAATGTAAAGTGTGCATCTGCTAACATTGTACTATGAGTATCGGTTTTCTTAACATCTAATGGATAAGTAGGTGTAACAACTTCATGAGGTTTTGTTGTTCCTGTTTTCTCATCTCCAGGATTATTACTATACTCTAATGAAGCGCTATTTTTTGTTTCAACAACAGCATCTTTATTTACAGTTGCCTGATATGTTACTTCAATTTCCTGTCCTGCAGTAGCTGCCTGTACTTTTTGGGATAAGTCAAGAAGCATTGTTCTTGTTGCAGTATCAGAAACATTTCCATCACTGCCAACAAAATCTGCTGTTGTTACATCTGCGACTTCTGTTCCATTAATTTTAACGCTTACTTTTACTTTTGTTCCATTATCATTGGTTACAAAATCAAGGCCATCTGTTAATGTATCGTGAATTTTATATACATAATTATCATAGCCTGTCATATCCGGAACAGTTCCTTTGATTGTATATGTTACAGTCTGTCCTACATGAACTGTCTCAGCATCTTTATCTGCTGTTTTTGTGATATCCGGTGCTTCTGATTTCAAAGCGACCGCATTATGTGTTGCATCCACAGTTAATAAAGAAGCCTGAATGCTGTTTACGCTTCCTACACATACTAAATAATAACCATACTCTAATCCTGTAAACTGATAGTCTGTTTTTGTCTCATCTATAATTTTTCCAGAATCTTTTGTTGCAGCTACTTTATTATTTAAAGCATACTTTCTAAAAGCATTAGCGAAATTCTGTACTTCTTTAGCATTATCAGATCCAAGACTACTTACAGCATTTTCAATTTCTTCATCGGTAGAATCTTCAGTGATTTTATCATTATTCAATGCAGACACGATTGCTTTTTTATATCCATCAGTTGTATTCACAGTGTATGCATAATGAGCATTTTCATCGGAACCAGACTCTGTTACATCAAATAATTTGTACAGATAAATAGTCTGATCTTTCAGTGTCTGTGCTGGTGTCGTTCCTGATTTCACACTAACTGTAAGTGTTCCGTTTTCAGTAGTTGTTTTTCCTTCGTCGGCAAATGCCGTTACTGCCATTGCCAGTGTCATGACTGCTGCCAGTAATACTGCCATGATTTTTTTCATCTTTTTCATAGCTTTCTCCTTCTTTCTTTCGAAAATAATGTTTTTATAGCTGTTCTGCTTTTTTGTTTTCCTTACACTTCTTCATTCGCATTGCAAGATAAACTCCAAAAAGCAGGATACCTATCAAGTAAATAAAGTATCTACCATTTCCACCTGTATCTGGCAGAATGGAAAAATGTCTGTTGGCTATCGTAAACGTAAATCCATCATCCGATGTAGTTATCGTTGTTGCATAACCATCTACCTTTGCTTCCGTAATGGAATAGGTATAATAGTGAACGGTTCCATCATCATCGGCCTTATATGCCGGTAATCCACTGATCACTTCCTTCCAAGTTGTATTATCTACGGAACCATTTATAGTGTAACTCTCGTACCCAGAAACTGGTTCTGTCTGTTCCTGGTTGTTACTGTCTGTCCAGGTACGAGATATTGTTACCGTTATGTTGTCTGGTCTTAGCTTACTTGCATTGTTCAAGTCCTTCCAGACTTTGTTAATGGTCAGGTTCACCAGTTTATCGCATGGATCCTGTGACTCTGACGGTTCTGGTGTATCACTTCCACCTGAATTTAGGTAAGTCTGTGTATCTGCCATCAAGACCGCTTTTGCAGAAGATTCATAGGCATCCAGTGAAGCCGTCTGTGTTCCAGTATCACTCTCCAACTTTGCATCTTTTAATGTGTCATAACTTTCCACCTGTTGCATATGTGCAATGGAGAAAATACTCCATCCACTGGATATATCTTTTTCAAAGCTGCTGTTCAGAATCGCCGCATTTTTCTTGATTTCATCCAACGCTGCATCTGCTTTTCGATAAATACGGTAGATATTGTTTTCGCCTTCCACATTTTTCTTTGTATTAAAACCGTATACTGAACTAAGGTCACTCTTACCACTGAACGGTCCAACCAGATCAGAAGTTCCGCGAACCACATCGCAATAATACATGTTGTTATCCTGCAATAGTCCTTCATCGTTATAACCGACAAATCCGCCACTCCGTCCTGATTTTCCGGTACCATCCGCATCATTAGAAGCTCCTCCAGCATACACATCATAGCCGTTGGCAATTCCAAACACCTTACTGTCTGTAATCTTTGTACGGTTTGCCTTAATCAGACTGATGCTGATTGTTGATTCCGTATCACTATCTGATCCAATGATGCCATCACTGTTACATGGCAGTTTAATCGTGGAATCACCAATCGTAATGATTGCAAAATCTGTTTCATCCGGATTTGTATCCGATTTTTTTGCCAGTGCAACGGAAATATCTAATCCCAAAAGATTTACATGTAATAAATTTCCATCGTACAGAGCCTGGATTTTAATGATACCAAGATTAATATTCAATAAATTAGATTCCTGGATCTTATCCAGATACAAGGCTTTTACCAACTGATTTAAAATAGTGACAAGTGCCTTCACAACAGTGGAATCCAATTTGATATCTGCCAGATATTCAAAACTTGTCCTGCCGACAAAGCCACCTGCTGTTCCCTGAGAAGCAACCTGCTTCAATCCGGCTTTCTGATCGGTTTCATCCCCAGCACTGCAGCCTGACATTCTTGCCAGATTTGCATATCCGATAAATCCTCCGGAAATCGGTTCTTCGCCGCCGGCACTTGCTACTGTATAGCCACCCATAATACCGGATACACTGCTGTCGTCCACATGGGAACCGAACACATCCAGGACACCAAGGGCACCTCCAAGCAGTTGTCCCATATTGTCACCAAGCACATCCAACTTGCTCACATCAACGACTCCGCTCTTTCCGGAATATCCGATAAATCCTCCTGTACTGTTTAATCCAGTCACATCACTTAAATCACTTACGGTACTGCCTTTTACAGAACTGTTTAATAACGCTCCGCCAAATCCACCTGCATTTCCACTGTATGTTACATGATCATTCTGACCGGATTTCGTTGCAGTATTTGCCTTAACACTTATTCCGGCATCCTTACTTCCACTGACTGATCCGTAATATACATAACTTCTGAATGCATCCAGTACATCGATCTGACCAAGCTTTAACAAATATCTCAAGATAGATGTCTCATTTCCTGCCGATACCTGAACCCCGGCATCCACATCCGCAATGCCAAAGCATCCTCCGGCATATTCACCACCTATAACGGACCGGATTCCAGATGCTGAGATTCCTGCCTCTTTAGTATCTTTCTTTCCAAGCACTGTTCCGGAAAGGCTTCCTGCAAATCCGCCTGCCGCCGTTGCATAGGCGGTATTATTTGTTCCGTTATCGTAAGCTCCATTAACGATAATGCCCCAGTCATCCCAAGAAGAGACATCCGCATACCGTATCGTTGCAACTGTCGCATCCAGGACTTTGATCATATCTGCCGGTGCTTTGATTAGACTGTTTAGCAACTTGCTTAATAAATCTTCCCCGGCAGTAGTATTCACTGATGCCACACTACCCGGTTTCGCATTTCCAACAAAGCCGCCTACATAATTTGTTCCATCTACACGCCGTAGCTTTATAATCTGACAGGCATCCGTTTCATTTCCCCAGATCTGACCTCCGATCATGCGACCAATATAGCCGCCAGCATAACCACAGGTTCCCCTGGAATCCGTTCCATTGGACTGTACAGATAACCCACTCTGATATCCTTCTACGGAGGACTGTTTGATTACCGGAACGAATACATCCAGAACATTTAACATCTGTCCCAACTCCAGGTTTAATCCAAGGATGCTGACTGTTCCAAGATTAGCAGCCCCACCATTGACCATTTCTCCGGCAAATCCTCCGGCACATCGAAGTGCCCTGACTGCTTTCGTCTGATATGCCTGACCATTGGTGATTGTTCCGGTATGCATAGAACCAACATAACCGCCTGCTGCTCCACCTTCCGCTATGGTTGTTTTATCCTTATATTGGCTTCTTCCTGCCACGACTGTATAGCCGTATTCATATTTTCCAAGGATTGCATCTAATGCATCCTGACTATTTACCGTTCCTTTTTTCGCTAAATCACTTCCATAACCGCCATATTTTCCAACGTACTGTACCCAGGAATTCCAGGACTGATAATCCATCTTGGCAAGCGGTCCATACACCGCCGTATTTTCTTCTGTCGGATATACAATACTTAAAGCTCCTAAAAGATTATCCGCTTTTACCAGTCCCCATAATAAGGAAAGACTTCCGGCACTTGCCGTATCTGCTGCCTCCATCAATCCGGTAAATCCTCCGGCAATTTCTGCTCCGTAAACGGATCGGATACGGACTGCTTCACAGATACTTGTCGGTCCGGTATAATCCTGCCCTTTCCATTTCTTTGTATTATTACCCCAGATATGTCCGCCTTCGTTATGTCCTACATAACCACCAGCCAGACCTCTCTGCAATTCTGTTGTCGATACTGCTTCTGCCCGGACTGCTCCGCCACATGGAATGCAGGTGGTAGAACTGTTTCGGATTGTCGGCACAAAATCCTGTGCAACCGATGCCAATGTATCTTTTACACTGACCAATCCATCCAGAATGCTTGCATCTCCAAGGACACTCGCCACATTTCCAGGTTCCAGATCTCCTACATAGCCTCCTGCTGTAATCTGTCCTACTACATAGGAAAAATTATAAGCATTGGAATCCTGGATGTGTCCCCCGGATATTTTTCCGGCAAATCCTCCGGCATCTCCAAGAACATCATCTGCCGTTGCATCCGATTCTGTATTTTTAAAGGATGCCTTTACTGCAAATCCACCTGTGTTTCCGGTTACATTGGAATGTTCTACCGTAGATACCACTACATTTAAAGCATCCAACACGTCATTGATTCCGATTGCTGTTCCAAGAACACTCAATCCTTTTCCGACAGATGCCGCCGAACCGATATCCATATAGCCAATATAGCCGCCTGCATATCTTGCTCCTGTCACAGCATACGTACTCTGTTTTGTATCAAAGTAACTGGAACCATCCGTTGTCTCTAAATCTTTTGGTGCCTCTACCTTTGTATGCTTCAGATTCGACACATCACAATTACTTATCTGAACACCACTGCCATACCCGATATAGCCACCGGCACTTCCAGAATTACTATCATCCGATCGAACCGCATCTGCAGAAACTCTAAATCCATCCTCCGATTTGACTCCGGCATAGGAAATTTCCGGAATGTATGCATTGATCAGATTAAGCAGTTCGCCAATATTGATGTTCAGTCCATTGATGCTTCCAAGAATACTGATTCCTTTTCCCGCATCTGCTAGGGCTCCCGAATATACATTTCCACCAAACCCTCCGGCATAGGATTGTCCGTTGACATAATCCAGATTATAAACAGCGTAATAATTACCTTCTCCTGCAGCCTGATTATCGACGGTTCCACTCTGGAAATCTCCAGCAAATCCTCCGGCAATATCTGCAGCTACGCCACCACCAGTTACATAGGTAACAGTGCATTCTGTATAAGAAGGAATCAGGTATTTCACTGCATTTACTAATCCATTTGCTTCAATCAGTGCTTTTACAGATGTCTCATCACCGACTTCAGCAAGTCCGCCAGTCTTTGAAATACCAACAAATCCTCCGGCAGAACCACCGTTCTCTGTCGCAGTTACTGATTTCAATGCCTGAACCTGACAGTTTTCAATTTTTGTGCTGTTGCTACGGGCAGCAAATCCGGATGCAGCATATTCAACGGTTGAATTATCGCTCCTGCTTCCAGTCGCTTCAACACTGAATCCGTCCGCAATTCCGCTAACTGTTGCATCTGTCACTTTAACTTCTACCGCCTGTCCCAGGGACAAAAGGTTGCTGAGCTTCAATACATAATTCAGACCCAGAATGTTTACAGTTAAGCCACCATCTGTACCAGCCAGATCACCAGGACCAGCTAGGCCGATGAATCCGCCTGCCATATTGTTTCCTTTGACTTCTGCAAGATTCGAAACCGAAGTATTTGCAATGCTTCCTCCGATGGCTTCTCCGATTGCACCACCGATCCGCTCTCCGCTTCCAGAAATTTCTAATCCATTTTCTGCTCCATTCAGTGTTACTTCATCCACCGTAAATGCAAGATAAGAAGCCACACCTAAGGTTGTATTTAACAGACCTGCTACACTTGCCGTTCCAATAGAACCAGCAATACCACCCACACAGTCTTTTCCACGGATAGATAGGGCACCCTGCAGCGAAGTTGTCTTTGCCTCTATATTTATGGTATATATACCGTTCTTCCAATAGGATACTTTTTTCAGATAATCTGCACTGGAAGCAGTAATATAGGCTCCATCGCCTCTTCCTGTAATTCCACCTACATAATCTACTCCCTCCAGTTTTAAAGGTGCATTTATCTGGCATCCTAAAATATAGGAAGGATTAACACCAGCCAGGGATAACAGTGAGGTCGTTGACCCCGGATTACTACTGAGCAGTTTTACGACCAGGTCAACCACACCACCAAGCAGATTGTCCTTTGTATCTCCTTTTCCAAGGTTTGCTCCCCATCCAAGTGTCGCAATTCCGGCAAATCCTCCGGCATTATTACCACTTGCAGTAATATCAAATTGCTTTGCTACTGCCACTGTATCATTTACAGCACTGGTATTTGCCATTGCTCCTGCAAAACCGCCAACATAAATAGTTCCCGTAACTGTGATATTCTCTCCAGATAAAGAACAATCATAGAGTAAGCTTTCTGGATTCATGCCCGGCAGTTTCGTTTCAATATCCAAGGCTCCGGAAAGAGTTCCTTCTATAACGTCATCCCTTGCCAGCCCTACAAATCCACCTGCATACTCCTTTGCCACAACACTATAATTACTGTCTGTAATATGACAGTTATCCACAATGGCTCCAATCTGTTGTCCGATTAGGCCACCGACATAGTCTTTTGCTTCTGTTCCAATTTCACCAGATAATCCTGATATCGTACAGTTCTCAATTTTTGCATTGATATAAGATGTTGGAATCAGTTTATCCACCGGAATTGCATTTCCAAGCAGGATTGTGATCAGATCACCAAGTCCGAGTCCTGGGATTACATTTAAAATATTTGCAAGAACCGTTGCTGTACCACCCAGTGCTTTTGATAATCCATCATACTGTGTCTTACCTGAAACATACCCAACCAGACCACCGGTATCATCATTCTGACTATATACTGATACTGTACCAGTCAGCTCACATCCAGAAATTTCTACCTGACCTATAACACGACCTGCAAGGGCACCTGTTGCTAATGCAGACGGATCATCCTTTCTGGCATTTAAGACATTCGATAATGTTTCTTTCAATCCGGCATTAACTGAACCAAATGTGAGCAGCCACGTTAAACCGTCAAGTAATGCACCCAATGTATATCCAAGCGTCGTAGTTAATCCACTAACCAACGTCTGGTTAAACTTTGTCTTTGTCGATTGGTTATCTACGGTAATATTTTCAAATTTTAAATTTGAAACTTTTACAAGTCCTTTGCTGATACCAATGTCATCTGTACTGGATTCATCGGAAATCGTTGCAAAAAATCCGACTCCCATCTGTTCCCCAACATCCAGTTCCCCAGTCTGTGTCACCGTAACGTTGGAAATCACAGGTTTCTCTGTTTCAGTGATTGCGCTACCATCTTCATTCCAAAGTTTTTCGTCTGCTTTCGCTTTAGCACCGATCAATGTTCCCTGGAACATTAATGGTGTCCAGTTCTCACTGGATAAATCAATATCCCGGAAAATAATATAATTTGCATTTGTGCTATACGTCTGATTTGCAGCTTTGTCGATATCCAGATTCGGATCAATTTCTCCGGTTGTCTGATTTACACCACATCTGCCAACACTGTAAGCGTAAAGTGTCTCATTTGCTTTATCACTCAGTTTTTTATCTGCTTCATGGATTCCTTTTTCACCAAATGTATAGTCCGCTGTTCCATTCTGTGTCTCCTTCAGATCGGCATCCCCGCCATAAAGCATGATTGGATTTCCATCACTGTCATGATCAACCGTCCACTTGGCATTATGATGAATTGCCTGATAAACGGCTCCATATACTTTATCGCCGGAACCAATATTCCTAAGCTGTTCCTCATTTCCAATCAAGATATAGGTTTTATCCCCAATGGTCTTAACGACCTGTCCCTGGAAATCACGACCATCCACAGCCGTTCCATCCGAAGTTGTTCTTACCTGATCTGCAATAAGTTCCGGTTTTGCGGAATCAAATTTCTGTGATATCACGTAATGGTGTGATTTGCTATATGTAAGATATTCGCCACTTTCGCCATCCGGATAAATCATCTGTCCCATACCAAATTGCGGAGCATCATAATCTAAGGACATAACGGGTTCATTTTCCGAATCCTCCTGTGCCAAAACCATCAACTGATAAGGATTGTAAATATATATAGTATCCGAATCTTTATCGTAAAGAACAGGTGTTTCATCTTCAGTAACCGACTCTCCAGTAATTGCTCCGGTAAAGCTGTCTGCCACCGTCCAGATCTGACTATTATCCATCTCTATGTCGTTCATCAGAAGATACTGGGCATCTGCAGAATAGGTGAGTACCGTTCCTGCATTCTTTACTGCATCTCCAGTGCCAATGTTTCCATCTATATCCCCGGTATATACCTGATTTCCAGATCCAATCTGCTGTAACTGTTCGTAATTATAGATACAGATTTTTCCATTCTGGTAATAAGCTTCCAACTCATCGGTCGATACTGCATCCTCCGACTGGGTTACTTCCGGAAGTGTTTCTGTAGTTTCCCCCATATCCTGTTCAGACATATCATCGTTAAAAACAGCCTGCTCACTGCTTCCATATGTAGCATCCCGTCCACTGGAATCTTCTGCATCCACTATATTCACTTGAGAAAGAAAGATTGCCATACATAAGATAACAGCGATCAATCGTTTGCTTATCTTTTTTCTCTGTTTCATATCAAAAGCCTCTTATCTATTGTCTAATCTGTGAAGTCTGTTCTATCAAATAATTTTGTCTATGCTTCTTTTCTCTTACCAACCCATTCCGGCTGCATGGCGGCAGCCAAAAAGCACTGTAATAACTGGTTAGAAAATGCGCCGCATTCCCCATTTACAATCATGCGGATTGCTTCCATCTCACTTAATGCACCTTTATACGGACGGGTGCTGATCAACGCGTCATATGCATCTACCAGCCCAACCACCTGTGCACACAACGGAATTTTCTCACCTTTTAAACCATCCGGATATCCTTTTCCATCATACCGTTCATGGTGTGACCGGCAGATGTCATAGCTATAATGATTCAGCGTTTCAGTCATAACCCCTTTTGGAAAACGCAATGTCATCTCTGCTCCAGTAAGCGGATGCTGCTTAACCACATCCATTTCCTCTTTTGTAAGCTTTCCATTCTTATTGAGAATTTCAAGCGGCACCCGGATTTTCCCAATATCATGAATTGGTGCCAGATGGGATACATTCTTGATTTCTTCCTCTGTAATCCCATACTCCGGGAAACGCTGCTGCAACTGTCGGTACACCTGCTCAGTATAAAAACTGATGTCATCCTGATGCTCCACCTCTAACAGATTGTTATGATTTAATACTGCCACCAGCAAAGAAACCATTTCCCAATATTGCTTTTCCACATCTCGCTCCTGCTTCTGGATTTCTTCTTCCATAGTAATGATTGTATTCGGGATTACTTTTGCATTATGAAACGTAATCAGTGCGGTATGTTGATCTTGATCAATGTATTTCTTCATTTCCATCCACACGTAGGACTCTGCATCGATATCCTCTTTTCTCCGATAATGAATATCCTCCTCCACACAGTCATGTGGAATAGTATTCGTCAACTCCTGATAGGATAAAAATTCCTGTATTTTCTTCTGATCCGCTGTATGAACATATGTACTTATATAAGCATCTATAAATGCTTCATAACTGCCTGTACGTGCCACCTGCTCATAGATTTCCCTGCTATGAGAGTAAACACATTCATATGTCTTTTCATTCAAATCCACTTTCATGACCACATAAAACCGGCCAAAATATTCATCTCTTCCCTGATGAATAATATCTGAGATCATAATGTTCTCAAGCCGATTATTGCAGGTACTTTGCAGATCAAACAGAATTTTATGGATTTTACAGGTATCTGTCGCATTTCTGGAACAGTATCCGTCTTTTTCCAGGCATCGGTTGATTGTCATGGTTGACTCTGTACTGGAAATCACATCAAAAAGTGAAATATCATCTGTTTTTTTTATCAGACTATATCCGCCATGTGTTCCCTCCATAGCGGTAATAATCTGTGCTTTCTTTAATTGTCTTGTTACCTTCGGAATATAACTGATTGGGATTTGCAGTTCCTGTGCAAGCTCTGCTGCTGATGTCATCTGCTGTTTCTTAGCAAGATAACAAACAATCCTGATTGCATAATCCGTTGTAATGGTAAGCTGCATATACTCACCTTCCTTTTAACTAAACCAGAAATGGTATTAGTTTCTTCGAAAAAAATAAACATTTATGTGTTTTCTTTTGTTCTTCTTACTTTTGGTTTCCTTCGACGTTGAAATTGATTATTTAAAAATGATCCATCAATTTCATCAAGATATGGGGAAGTTCTACTCTATCATCAGATATAAGACGTTTCTATTTTACATTTAATAATACCACAACATATAATAATGCGATGATGGGTTCTTATTTAATTTTTCTCATTGTCTGTACTTTCATAAGATGTTTTCTCATCTCTATGCATTTATCATAGCTTCTTTTTTTCTTTCATGTAATGTTCAAAAAAGGAAACTATTTTGTAAAATTATTGTAAAATGTGTTCCATTTCGTATTTTTTACCTACATTTACGCAAAGAAGCATATCTACAAAAAAAATAATTAATTTAAGAATAGATGTTCAATGAATTTAACATTTAATCAATTTATTTTATCTACAGTACAATTTGTCGAACTAAAAATAAGCATTCTACATACCAATCAGCCCATTTTATTGAATTTATAAAAAAGTGTCTTCGACACTTCAACTCCCCTGCCCCTCACTCATGAGGGGTAA
>ERZ860668.868-NODE-868-length-21231-cov-9.342416_pt1 | contig 21231 bp, 15 predicted proteins | sample MGYA00510062_ERZ860668 | MGnify/ENA primary metagenome ERZ860668 (study PRJEB30046, sample SAMN00715258) | human gut metagenome | study: EMG produced TPA metagenomics assembly of the A metagenome-wide association study of gut microbiota in type 2...
ACCAGACGCTGGCCATGATCGTTCTGTGGGCTGCATCCATGTACCTGTTCAAGGAAAAGAAGAACTACTGGATCACCGCTGTGCCCGCTACCTTCATGAGCGCGGTCTCTTCCACCTACTTCATTCTGGCTCCCGAATGTCTGGGCGGCCTGCTGAACGCCAAGACCGCGGAGGGCGCCACCATTTACAACACCGCAGTGGCATACCCCATCGGTGTCATCTTTGCCATTGCAATGCTGGCAGTCTTCCTCCACGCAACGAAGAAGGCAGCCCAGAAGGCATGACACGATATATACAAACATATATACAAATGATCTGCTGAATAAGGCACCCTCCGCTGAAATGGCTCGGCGGAGGGTGCCTTGTATTTTGCGGCGTTTCAGGCAAAGAAATCACGATTTGCGGAGAAAATCGAAAACGATTGAGCAACTTGCACAAAAACAGACTGGAAAGTTTGGCAGCAGCGGTTTTGGCCGGTTCCGGGAAAGGTCTTTGCCGGGAAATTAAGAAAATTTGCCGTGAATGCGATAAAAATTCTTTGCAGGTATTCCGCGGAAGCATCTTGCCATATACTTTTTGATATGGGAACCATACCAGAAAAATATTAACTGCTTTATGAAAAAAGTGTTAACATGAAGCCAGAGATTGGTCAGAGCCGCAGCTGGGCACGCAAAATGCTGGCTGTGGTTTGAATCAAAAAGGAGGTTTCTGGTATGATTAGTTTCTTACTCTGTCTGGCGCTCTTGATCATCGGCTACTTTGTCTATGGCAAGATCGTTGACAACACGTTCGGACCGGACGACCGCGAAACTCCTGCTGTGCGCATCAACGACGGCGTTGACTACGTTGTGATGCCCCAGTGGAAGCTGTTCCTCGTCCAGCTGCTGAACATTGCAGGTCTGGGACCCATTTTTGGTGCACTGCAGGGTGCTCTGTGGGGCCCTGTGGTGTTCCTGTGGATCACCTTCGGCACCATCTTTGCCGGCGGCGTGCATGACTACTTCTCCGGCATGATGAGCGAGCGCAACGATGGCGCTTCCATCGCAGAGGTCACCGGCAAGTACCTTGGCCCTGTGATGCAGAACATCATGCGTGTGTTCTCTGTTGTGCTGCTGATCATGGTCGGTACCGTGTTCGCAGTGGGCCCCGCAGGCCTGATCGTGACCCTGTGCAAGAACAGCGGCATGAGCGGTATGCTCACCACCACCCTGTTCTGGCTGATCATCATTCTGGTCTACTACTTCATCGCAACCTTTATCTCCATTGATGCCATCATCGGTAAGATCTACCCCGTGTTCGGCATCTGCCTGATCATCATGGCAGTGGGCGTTATCTTTGGTATCTTCACCAACCCGGCCTACACCATCCCCGAGATCTGGGCAAACTTCAGCAATATGCACCCCTCCAACACTCCCATCTGGAGCTTCATGTTCATCACCGTTGCCTGTGGTGCAATCTCCGGCTTCCACTCCACCCAGTCGCCTCTGATGGCTCGCTGCATGAAGAGTGAGAAGCAGGGCCACTTCGTGTTCTACGGTGCCATGGTCTGCGAGGGTGTTATCGCTCTGATCTGGGCCGCTGCAGGCTGCGCACTGTACACCATCACCGACGGCAAGATGGCCGGTCTGGCCGAGGCTCTGAGCGCCGGTCAGTCTGCCGCTATCTATGATGTCTGCTCCAAGACCATGGGCGGCGTTGGCATCGCACTGGCTATGATCGGTGTCGTCATCTGCCCCATCACCTCTGGTGATACCGCCTTCCGTTCCGCTCGTCTGACCCTGGCCGACTGGCTCAAGCTGGATCAGGACAGCTACGGCAACCGCCTGAAGCTCTGCGTTCCCGTTCTGGGCGTGGGTGCATTCCTGGGCATCGGCAATGCACTGGGCTTCATCAACTACACTGTGATCTGGCGTTACTTCAGCTGGACCAACCAGACGCTGGCCATGATCGTTCTGTGGGCTGCTTCCATGTACCTGTTCAAGGAGAAGAAGAACTACTGGATCACTGCAGTGCCCGCTACCTTTATGAGCGCCGTGTCCGCTACTTACTTCGTGCTGGCTCCCGAGTGCCTGGGCGGTCTGCTGAACCATAAGACTGCTGAGGGCGCTGCCGTCTATAACACCGCAGTTGCTTACCCGGTGGGCATCCTCTTTGCGATCGCTATGCTGGCGCTGTTCATCTATGCAACCAAAAAGCAGACAGTGAAAAAGACTGCATAATTGACATTTCCCCCTCTTCAACCTTCTCAATACCCATTCACAACCGCAAAAGCCGCCTGCCGGGCCGTCCGGCAGGCGGTTTTTGCTTGTGCAGAGAAACGACGAATTGCGGCAAAAAGAACAGGAATGCAGACAAGGTGCACAAAAATATGCCAAAAAGTTTGGCAGGGTGCACTGAAAACGAAAAACCACCCGCTGAAACGATTTCGGTAAAGAAGTTTTGCCGAGGATACGTAAAAAATCTTTGCCGGGATTCCCGGGAACGACTGACTTATATAGTTTTTGATATAAGGGCCATTCTGGAAGGATATTACCAGATTTATGAAGATTGTGTTAACATAGGGCCAAGGAATGGCCGTGACGGGGCAGAATGGGGCTCCGGGCACGGACGATAAAAGGAGGTTTCTGGTATGATTAGTTTCTTACTCTGTCTGGCGCTCCTGATCATCGGCTACTTTGTCTATGGCAAGATCGTTGACAACACGTTCGGACCCGATGACCGTGAAACTCCTGCTGTCCGCATCAACGACGGTGTTGACTACGTCGTGATGCCTCAGTGGAAGCTGTTTCTGGTCCAGCTGCTGAACATCGCGGGCCTCGGCCCCATCTTCGGCGCACTGCAGGGTGCTCTGTGGGGTCCTGTGGTGTTCCTGTGGATCACCTTCGGTACCATCTTTGCCGGTGGTGTGCATGACTACTTCTCCGGCATGATGAGCGAGCGTAATGACGGCGGCTCTATCGCAGAGATTACCGGCAAGTACCTCGGCCCTGTGATGCAGAACATCATGCGTGTGTTCTCCGTCGTGCTGCTGATCATGGTCGGTACCGTGTTCGCAGTCGGCCCTGCCGGCCTGATCGTTACCCTGTGCAAGAACAGCGGTCTGTCCGGTGTTCTGACCACTACTCTGTTCTGGCTGGTCATCATCCTGGTCTACTACTTCATCGCGACCTTCATTTCCATTGATGCTATCATCGGTAAGATCTACCCCGTCTTCGGCATCTGCCTGATCATCATGGCTGTCGGCGTTATCTTCGGCATCTTCACCAACCCCGCCTACACCATCCCCGAGATCTGGGAGCACTTCGGCAGCATGCATCCCTCCGGAACTCCTATCTGGAGCTTCATGTTCATCACCGTTGCCTGCGGCGCTATCTCCGGTTTCCACTCCACTCAGTCGCCTCTGATGGCTCGCTGCATGAAGAGTGAGAAGCAGGGCCACTTCGTCTTCTACGGCGCAATGGTCTGCGAGGGCATCATCGCCCTGATCTGGGCCGCAGCTGGCTGCTCCCTGTACGAGATCACCGGCGGTCTGAACACCGGTCTGGCAGCTGCTCTGGCTGAGGGCCAGTCCGCTGCTATCTACGACGTCTGCTCCAAGACCATGGGCGGTGTGGGTATCGCACTGGCTATGATCGGCGTTGTCATCTGCCCCATCACCTCTGGTGATACTGCATTCCGTTCCGCTCGTCTGACCCTGGCCGACTGGTTCAAGATCGATCAGGACAGCTATGCAAACCGCCTGAAGCTCTGCGTCCCCGTTCTGGGTGTCGGCGCTTTCCTGGGCATCGGCAATGCACTGGGCTTCATCAACTACACCGTTATCTGGCGCTACTTCAGCTGGACCAACCAGACTCTGGCTATGATCGTCCTGTGGGCTGCTTCCATGTACCTCTTCCAGGAGAAGAAGAACTACTGGATCACCGCTGTTCCCGCTACCTTCATGAGCGCAGTCTCCTCTACTTACTTCGTTCTGGCTCCTGAGTGCCTGGGCGGCCTCCTCAACAGCAAGACCGCTGAGGGCGCTACCATCTACAACACCGCTGTTGCGTATCCCTTCGGCGTCATCTTCGCCATCGCAATGCTGGCCATCTTCCTGCACGCGACCAAGAAGAATACCCAGAAGAAGGCTGCATAACAGCCCGGCATACTCGCCTGAGTTTCGCCGCCGTCTGAGTGTACCCATTCCGGACGGCATTGCTTGAACTTCAAGCAACAAGCCGCTGCCAGTTGGCAGCGGCTTGTTTTTGTTTATGGTGAAAAAACAGCTCGACTATCTGCACAGTTTTTCGCAGGGTGTTTTAGTAAGATTGTCAAATTTTTGTCTTGTTTTGTTCATGATTGGGGCGTATAATGCTATGAAGCCGGGGTGAAATGGAATACCGCCCCTAAAAGGAAGTGTTACTGATGCGCAGCTGGATCGCACGCCATCCCGTCTCTTTCATGGCTCTTTACACTGTATTTTATCTGACCGTGTTCCACTGGCTCGAGGTGAATATCACCGTCCCTGCCATCTGGGTACACTGCCAGCTGGATGATGTCATCCCTTTCTGCAAGTACGCCATCGTCCCCTATTTTGCATGGTTCGCGTGGATACCCTTTACCCTGTTCTATCTGCTGCGGCACGGCGAGCGCAGCGACTTCTGGCGGGTCTGCCTGTGCCTCTTCACCGGCATGACCATCGCACTGAGCTGTTATGTCCTTCTGCCCACAGGGCTTGCTCTGCGGCCTTACCGGGTATATGGCAGCGACATCTTCGCCCGTCTGGTGCGGATGCTCTATGCCGTTGACACCGCCCGGAACGTCTGCCCCTCCATCCACTGCCAGAGCTCGGCCTGTATGGCCATCGCCTTCTCGGGCAGCACACTGGCGAAAGACCGCCCGTGGCTCAAAGTGCTGGCCTTCAGCTGGGCGGCGCTCATCTGCGCGTCCACCGTCTTTACCAAGCAGCACTCCATCATCGACGTCTTCTGCGGGCTGGCCGTGGCATTCATCTGGGTGCCGGTGCTCTATCTCCGTCCCCGAAAGCGTTGAACTTTTTGGTAAAATATACAATTTTTTGTTGCCGCTGCTCTTGACGGCGCTGATGCCCGCGGGTACAATGGTGGTAGCTGATATATCACATTTCCGGGCATTGCCCGTTTCAGAAGGAGCGTGACTGTAATGGCATCACGAAGCGCACGGGAGGTCGCCTATGAGACCATCCGCAGCCGCATCATCACCATGGACCTCAAGCCCGGCGACGAGCTGAACGACCGGGAGCTGGCCCAGGAGCTGGGCATCAGCCGCACCCCCATGCGGGAAGCCCTCATTATGCTGAACATCGCCCACATGGTGGTCATCAAGCCCCAGAGCGGCACCCATGTGGCCCCCATCGACCTCAAGCTGATGGAGATGGAGCAGTTCGCCCGCTTCACGCTGGAAAAAGAGATCCTGAACCGCATCCGGGGCCATCTGACCGCCGAGCAGGAAGCCGCCTACCGGCTCAACCTCGAGAGCTACCGCCAGCTGGAGCGCGACCCCGACGCCGAAAACCGGGAGACCCGGATGCTCGACCTCGACAACGCCTTCCACCGCCGGGCTTTCGAGCTGTGCGGCATGGAGGAACACTTCGACCATATGCTCTCCACCTTCCAGCACATCGAGCGGCTGCGCAAGTTCAGCCTGCAGACTGAGGAGAACAAGTCCGTCTGCGCGGCCCACACCCGCATCCTCGAAGCCGTCCTGCGCGGCTCCGAAGAAGACCTCAGCCGCGCCCTCAGCGACCACCTCAACCGCTACAAGCTCTCGGTGGAGCAGGCCCGCCAGCGCCACCCCGAGTATTTCACGGAGGGGACGGTCCGCCCGGTGGATTACCACATCTGAATCTGGCACAACACAAAAACGCCGCACAGCGTCTCAAAAATCGCTGTGCGGCGTTTTGTTATGCGTTATGGTTCAGAAGCTCAGACCTTCTCGATGGTGATGCTCCACTCGCTGGTCATGGCCTCATCGACGTCCAGCACCTCATGCTTACCCTCTTCGTTGACGCTGTTGGCCCAGCCGTTCCAGGGCTCCATGCAGACGAAGTTCTCGGCATCCTGCTGCCAGAGCACGCCCTTGTCGAAGGTCTCATCAGCGTCCACAGTGACCTTGTGGCCGTTGCCCTTGTCGGTGAAGGTCATGGGGAACTGAACACCGGTCAGCAGGCGGATGGTGTTGTCTGCGCCCTCCTTGCGGGTGAGGGTGATCTTCTCGGGAGCGGCAGGCTGCTCACCCTTGGCGTTCTCGGAGCAGGTGGCGCACTTGATGTCGAAGTCCACGTTCTCCAGAGCGGAAGCCATGAAGTAGGGGTGGTAGCCGAAGCTGAAGGGCATCGGCTTGTCTCCCTCGTTGATGACGGTCAGGCTGATGACGGCCTTGTTGCCCTCGAGGTTGTAGTTCACCAACAGGGTGAAGTCGAACGGGTAGAGGAACTTGGTCAGCGGGGTGGATTCCAGAGCCAGCGTCACGCCGTCGGGGCCGACGCTCTCCACGTCCCATGCGCACAGGTCCGCGAAGCCATGGGTCTCCATGGGGTACGCCTTGCCGTCAAAGTTGTGGACGCCGCCGTCGGGGTTGCCGCAGCTGGGGAAGAGCACCGGCACACCGAAGCGGGGGCGGTTACACTCGGAGAAGTTGGGGCGGCGGGTCCAGATGTACTCGTCGCCGTCGAGGGTGAAGCCGGTGATCATGCCGCCGCGCTCGGGGGTGATGGTCAGGCTGGTCTTTGCGGCAGGGTCGGTGATGACGTACTGCTCATAGCATGCACCGTTCTCGGTGACGTACTGGGTGGTGATCTGATTCATAAAATTCAGTCCTCCGTATGTTTCTGGTTTTTCTGGTATTCTGCCAGTTTTTCAAAATAGTAATCGATGCCGTAGCGGATGAAGTATTTGATGATGCGGACAACGATGCAGATGATCGCCGCATAAACAAGCAGTGCAAAGAACATTGCTCCATTTGCTCCTATTCTCATAAATTACTCCTCGCAATGCACAAAAAGGCCGCCGGGCGGTGTTTACCACTCAGCAGCCTCATTTTTGGTCACAAAGATAAACGCCAGACCTTTTCAGAGGCTGCTGTTTTGTGACACGCGATTCGCGGCTGTTGCCAACGCATTCAAAATACGCGAATCGCAGTTAAAGAACGACGCCGTCCTTGAAGATGGAGATCTCGCGGAAGCCGTGCTTCTCGGCCTTGGTCTTCTCACCGCTGGCAACGCGGATGACCAGATCCAGCAGGTCTTTTGCGGCCTCGTCGATGGTCTTCTCACCGTCGGCGATGACGCCGGTGTTGAAGTCGATCCAGCCCGACTTCTTCTCTGCCAGCGGGGTGTTGGTAGAGATCTTCAGGGTGGGAGCCGGGGCAGAGAACGGGGTGCCGCGGCCGGTGGAGAAGAGGATCAGGTGAGCACCTGCGGCGGTCATGGCTGTTGCGGACACCAGATCGTTGCCGGGGCCGTAGAGCATGTTCAGGCCCTTGGTCACCACGGGGTCACCGTAGCCGATGACATCCATGATGGGGGCGGTGCCGCCCTTCTGGACACAGCCGCAGCTCTTGTCCTCCAGGGTGGTGATGCCGCCCTGCTTGTTGCCCGGAGAGGGGTTGTCGTAAACCACCTCGTTGTGGCTGATGAAGTACTCCTTGAAGCCGTTGATCATGTGCTCGGCCTTGACGAATACCTCCTTGTTGATGCAGCGGTCCATCAGGAAGCCCTCGGCACCGAACATCTCGGGCACCTCGGTCAGGACGGTGGAACCGCCGCGCTGGCCCATCATGTCGGAGAAGCGGCCAATGGTGGGGTTGGCGGTGATGCCGGACAGGCCGTCCGAGCCGCCGCACTTCATGCCCACCACCAGCTCGCTCACAGGGATAGGCTCACGCTTGAACTGACCGGCGTAAGCGGCCAGCTCCTTCAGGATCTCACGGGCGGCGGTGAACTCGTCGTCCACATCCTGGCAGGTCAGGAACTTGACCCGGTCGTGGTCATACTCGCCCAGCTCTTCCACGAACTGATCGTGCTGCAGGTTTTCACAGCCCAGATGCAGCACCAGAACAGCGGCGGCATTGGGGTGGCGGACCAGCGCGGCCAGCAGTTTGCGGGTCTGGGCATGGTCGTGGCCGGTCTGGCTGCAGCCAAACGGATGGGTAAAGGTGTACAGGCCCTCAATGGAGCCGGTGACCAGATCCTGGTTGTCGTTCACCATCTTCTTGGCGATGTCGTTGACACAGCCAACCGTGGGAATGATCCAGATCTCGTTGCGGATGGCAGCACGGCCATCCTTGCGGCGGAAGCCCATAAAGGTCTCGGGCTCCACCTTGGGCAGGGGGGCCAGGTCGGGGGCGGGGTTATAGCTGTACTCCACCTCACCGGACAGGTTGGTGTGGACATTGTGGGTGTGCATCCAGGTGCCCGGCTCGGCATCGGCGGTGGCATGACCGATGGGGAAACCGTACTTGATGACATTTTCACCGTTCTTGATGGGCTTTACTGCCATCTTGTGGCCCTGAGGGATATCCTCCAGCGCGGTCACGGCAAGGCCGTCCACCTCCACCAGAGTACCCTTGGCAATGGGGTGCAGTGCAACCACCACGTTGTCAATGGGGCTGATATGAATCGCCTGCGGCATAGTTATTCTCCTTAATGACATTTACAAAGCACAAGGAGGCCGCTGCCCAAAGCAGCAGCCCCTTGTTGTGCAGGTGATATTCCAGCTTACAGGCAGCTCTTGTAGGCAGCTTCGGCACCCTGGGTGCGGATCAGCTCCAGATCAGCCAGAACAGCGGCTTCCAGGCCCTCGATCTTGGTCAGATCCTGATCCCACATCTGGGTGTTGGTCAGAACGGCGTGCACCAGCTGAGCGTCGGTGTCGTCCTTGTGTGCATAGTAGAAGTCCAGTGCCCATGCGTCATCCTGGATCTTGTAGGTGTTGCCTGCGGGGCGCTTGCAGATCAGGCCATCGGCAGTGCGCTCCTGGATATCATTGGAGTAGAAGGCAATGTAAGCGGCCAGGCTCATGGTCAGGCACTTGGGCAGCTGCTTCTGCTCCTCGATGTAAGCCAGGAAGGAAGGCATATTGCGGGCCTTCCACTTGGAGGTGGAGTTCAGGGAGATGCTCATCAGCTCGTGGTTGATGAACGGGTTGTTGAAGCGGTCCTGCACAGCAGAAGCGAACTCCTCGAGGTCTTTCTTGTCCAGAGGCAGGGTGGGGATGACTTCCTCGTGCAGCATCTTGTTCATGAAGCCGCGGATGGTGTCGTTGTGCATGCAGTCACGCACGATGTCGAAACCGGCCAGATATGCGCCCAGAACGAAACCGGTGTGAGCACCATTCAGGATGCGGACCTTGCGCTTCTTGTAGGGGGTAACATCAGGCACGACCATAACGTTGACACCGGCCTTCTTGAACGGCAGCTTGTCCTCCAGACCTGCAGGGCCCTCGATGACCCACACGCCGAAGACTTCGCCGACATCCAGCACCTGATCGTGGTAGCCGTTGGCCTCTTCCATGGCAGCCAGCTCCTTGGGGTCGCGGATGCGGCCCGGAACGATGCGGTCCACCAGAGTGGAGCAGAAGGTGTTGGCATTGTTCATCCAGTCAATGAACTCAGCTTCCAGATTCCAATCCTTGGCGTAGTTGTTGCAGCACTTCTTCAGCTCCTTGCCGTTGTTGTCGATCAGCTCGCAGCTCAGGATGACCAGACCCTTATCCGCAGCACCGTTGAATGCCTTGTAGCGCTCGTACAGCACGCGGGTCAGCTTTGCGGGGAAGCTGTTGGGGGGAACCTGATCGAACGCGCTGTCGCCCTGGGTGTAAGCGATGCCGGCCTCGGTGGTGTTGGATACAACCGTTTCCAGATCCTCAGAGCGGGCCAGAGCCAGCACTTCATCCCACTTGCCATCGATGTAGGGGCAGACACAGTCAGACACGCAGGAGATCACACGCTTTGCATCCACCTTCTGGCCCTTTTCGCTGCCGCGCAGATACAGGGTGTACAGGCCCTCCTGCTCGTTGATCCAGTCAGCCATCTGGGGGAAGTTGCCGATGGGCTGCACCAGCTTGACCTTGCCGTTGTAGCCGGCCTTCTCGTTGGCAATATCATAGAAATAGTCCACGAATGCGCGCAGGAAGTTCCCCTCGCCAAACTGCATGACCTTGACAGGGGCATCCTTGAGGATGTAGCCGTTGTAGCCGGTCTCAGACAGAACCTTGTAATTCAAAGTTTCCATATCACGTGTTCTCCTTTTTGCTTGCTTTGCTTCTCTCTGGGGCACCCCTTTGTGCCCCGCATTCTGTCTCTATTGTATGCTGTTGTATACAAAGAAGTCAAGTGTTTTTTGCTAGATTTTTGGCCCAAAACAGGCCATTTTTATAAATTCCAGCGTTTTTTACAAGGAAAAGTCTGAAAATTTGTCAGTTTTTCAGTTGTATACATTATCGTTTTCCGCTATACTAAAGATAGGCTTAGCACGCCCTGCATGGGCGCTGTTAAAGGTACCCCATAGTGATATATTAGTACATTAGAATGAAAAGGAGTTTTCGACCCATGAAAGCATTTATGGACAAGGAATTCATGCTCCAGTCTCCTGTGGCTCAGCATCTGTATCACACCTACGCTGCTGATATGCCCATCTGCGACTATCACTGCCATATCTCCCCGAAGGAGATCTACGAGAACCGCCGCTTTGAGAACATCGCTCAGGTCTGGCTGGGCGGCCGTCAGCCCGATGGCTCTCTGGCAGGCGACCACTACAAGTGGCGCGTGATGCGTTCCAACGGCGTGCCCGAGGAGTACATCACCGGCACCAAGCCCGACCGTGAGCGTTTCCAGAAGTTTGCTGAGGCTCTGCCCATGTGCGTTGGCAACCCCATGTACCACTGGTGCCACCTGGAGCTGCGCAAGTACTTCGGCTATCAGGGTGTGCTGAACGGCGACACCGCTGAGGAAGTCTGGAACCTGTGCAACGACAAGCTGCAGCACGACGACAGCATGACTGTCCGCGGCCTGATCGAGCAGTCCAATGTTGCTTTCATCGGCACCACCGATGACCCCATCGATGATCTGGCATGGCACAAGAAGATCAAGGAAGATCCTTCCATCAAGTTCACCGTTGCTCCCTCCTTCCGCCCCGACAAGGCCCTCAACATCCAGAAGCCCGGCTTCGTGGAGTACATGGGCAAGCTGGCTCAGGCCGTCGGCAAGGAAAAGCTGGAGTGCATCAACTGCGTCACCGACGCTCTGACCCAGCGCATCGAGTTCTTTGCCGAGATGGGCTGCCGCGCATCTGACCACGGCCTGGACTATGTGCCCTACCGTGAGGCCACCAAGGAGGAGGTCAACGCCATCTACCAGAAGGCTATGGCCGGTGAGGCTGTGACCGCTGAAGAGACTGAGAAGTACCAGACCTACATCCTGATCCACCTGGGCAAGCAGTATCACCGCCTGAACATCGCCATGCAGATGCACTACAACTGCCTGCGCGGTGTCAACCGTAAGATGAACGCCCTGCTGGGACCCGATACCGGTTTCGACATGATCAACACTGCCAAGTGCGGCGGCGAGATCGCTGCTCTGCTGAGCGCCCTGAACGACACCGATGAGTGCCCCAAGACCATCATCTACAGCCTGAACCCCGCTGACAACGAGCAGATCGGCACCATTCTGGGCTGCTTCCAGAATGATGAGATCCCCGGCAAGATCCAGCACGGCTCCGGCTGGTGGTTCAACGACCAGAAGATCGGCATGGAGAACCAGATGAAGAGCCTGGCAAACCTGGGCCTGCTGGGCAACTTTGTTGGTATGCTGACCGACAGCCGCAGCTTCCTGAGCTACACCCGCCACGACTACTTCCGCCGCATCCTGTGCAACCTGATCGGCCAGTGGGTCGAGGATGGCGAGTATCCCAACGATGAGAAGGCTCTGGAGAAGATCATCAAGGGCATCTGCTTCGACAACGCAAAGCGTTACTTTGCTCTGTAAGCAGCGCCTCTGCATCCCCTTTCCATAACTCGTAAAAGCGCCCTGCCGGTTCGCCCCGGCAGGGCGCTTTTTTCTTGTGCAGCCGTATTCACAAAAATGTAACTTGCATTCTGTCGTCAAATCGGGTAGGATAACGTTGAATCAAAACCGAAGGGGAACGTGAAGATGCTGAAACGTTTTGTAAAGCGGCTGCTCAGCTGCCTGCTGCTGGCGGCGCTGTTTGTATTGGTGGTCATTGGCGGAACACTGGGCGTGCAGGGCTGGCGGCTCTACCGCGCCACAGCGGCGCAAAAACCCATTGCCGGCCTCTACGATGAGATCCGCTCCCGGCCCGGCTTTGCCAGCTGTGACCAGCTGCCCCAGACCTATATCGATGCGGTCATTTCCGTGGAGGACAGCCGGTTTGAAAGGCACCACGGCATCGACCCGGCGGCCATTGTCCGGGCGCTCTGGGCCGACCTGCGCACCCGCTCTCTGGCCGAGGGCGGCAGCACCCTGACCCAGCAGCTGGCCAAGAACGAGCTGTTCACCCAGGAAAAGCAGATGGCCCGCAAGGCAGCGGAGATGTTTGCCGCCAGGGACATCGAGGATTACTACTCCAAACAGCAGATCTTTGAGATGTACGCAGGCAGCTGCTACTTCGGCAACCAGTGGTCCGGCGTGGCGCAGGCTGCGCAGGGCTACTTTGGCAAACCCACCCGGGAGCTGACCCGCGCCGAATGTGTGGTGCTGGCCGGCCTGCCCAACGCGCCCTCGGTCTACGCCGCCAACGGGGAGCTGGCCCGCAGGCGCGCACTTGTGGTGGTGGAGCGGATGGAGCGCACCAAAAAGCTGACCCACACCCAGGCACTGGAGCTTCGGGATGAAGTCAGTTCCCTGCCCCTTTGGTGAGAAAAAGCAGAATTTATCCGGGTTTTCCATAAAATAATGCTAACACCGGGAGCGGATGCCATGATATCCTTAGTGGCAGATCAAACCCGGAGGGAGCATGTAAAACTTATGGAAAAAACCAAAAAGGGTTCCGGCACCACCGACCTCACGGTGGGCAGGCCGCTGCCCCAGATCCTGAAATTTGCCCTGCCGCTGGTGCTGGGCACCCTGTTCCAGCAGCTGTACAGCTTTGTGGACACCGTCATTGTGGGGCGCTGTCTGGGCACCGATGCACTGGGCGCGGTGGGCACCACCTACTCTCTGAATTTTCTCATTTTAGGCTTTGTGCTGGGTTCCTGCACGGGCTTTGGCATCCCGGTGGCCCAGAGCTTTGGTGCAAGGGACAGCGAGGATATGCACAAGTATCTGTTCAACGGCGCGGTCCTCTGCGTGGTCCTGAGCGTGGTGTTCACCATCGTCACCACCCTCACTGCTGCCCCGCTGCTGCAGCTCATCCACACCCCGGCCGAGCTGTTCCCGGACGCGGTGGCCTACATCCGCATCATCTTCCTCGGCATTCCGGCCACGATGCTGTTCAACTACACCTCCACCGTCCTGCACAGTCTGGGCGATTCCCAGCACCCATTCTATTTCCTGCTAATCTCCAGTTTCCTGAACATCGGGCTGGACTGGCTGTTCATCGTACCGCTGGGTATGGGCGTGGAGGGCGCAGCCATCGCCACCGTTGTCAGCCAGCTGTTCAGCGGCCTGCTTTGCACCTGGTGGTTCTTCACCCGGGTGGAGGGCATCCATTTCACCCGGGAAAACTGTGTCCTCTCGGCGGGGCACTGCGGGCGGCTGGCCTATATCGGCCTTCCGATGGGCTTTGAGTATTCCGTTTCTGCCATCGGTGCCTTCATCATGCAGGATGCCATCAACCTGCTGGGCAGCACCGCCGTGGCCGCCCAGACCGCCGGTGAGAAGATTCGCCAGATGTTCACCGTGCCCATGGCAAGCGTGGGCACGGCTATGGCAACTTATGTCGGCCAGAACCACGGTGCCCACCGCACTGACCGCGTCAGGCAGGGCATCCGGGATGGCTGCATCCTCCAGCTGTGCTACTGCGCGGCTGCCTGGGTGGTGCTCTTCTTCGTCAAGGGCTGGGCCGTGGGCCTTGTTCTGGGCGATGCCGACCCTGCCGTGACTTCCGGTGCTGTGGAATACCTGACCGTGATCAGCGTGCTGTTCTGCATCAACGGCCTGCTGATGGTCTTCCGCAACACCCTGCAGGGTCTGGGATACAGTGTGCAGGCCGTTATCTCCGGTGTGGGCGAGCTCATCGGCCGCGCGCTCTGCGGCTGGCTGGCCGTTCATAGTCTGGGCTACTTCGGCATCTGCATTGCCAACCCCATTGCCTGGGGTCTGGCACTGCTCTACTGTGTGTTCATGGTGACCAGAGTTCTGAAAAAAGAGAACGCATAAAAATACCCCTCTCCGTCCGTGCGGCCGCACAGCGGAGAGGGGTGTTTTTATGCGATCAATCAATAAGGCTTACGAACACCGGGCAGAGCACTGCGGTCAGCACGCCGGCCACGGCGATAGACAGGCCGCTCATGGCACCTTCCACCTCACCCATCTGCAGAGCCTTGCTGGTGCCCACGGCATGGGCCGAGGTGCCAATGCCCACACCTTTGGCAATGGGGTCGGTGATGTGAAACGCCTTGCAGACCGTCTCGGCCAGCAGGTTGCCCACGATGCCTGTCAGGATGACAATGGCACCGGTCAGGGCTGCAATGCCGCCCAGCTCTGCAGCTACATCCATGCTGATGGCGGTGGTCACGGATTTGGGCAGCAGAGTGGCGTACTGCTCCTGGGTCAGGTGCAGCGCCAGCGCCAGTGCCAGCGCGCTGCCCAGGCTGACCAGCGTGCCCACCGAGATGCCCGCAATGATAGCGGCGGCGTTTGCCTTGAGCAGGTCGAGCTTTTCATACAGCGGGATGGCCAGCGCCACGGTGGCGGGCAGCAGCAGGTAGTTCACCGGGGCGGCGCTGACCTTGTAGTCGGCATAGGGGATGCCGCATACCGACAGGAAAACGATCACAAAGATCGCACCCAGCAGCAACGGGTTAAAAAATGCCTTTCCGGTCACTCTGTTCACAAGGGCTCCCAGTGCAAAGGCGGCCAGTGTCAGCAGCACACCCCAGGCAACAGAGCCCGAAAGGAACTCATTCAGCAATTCCATCATTGGCAGCAGTCTCCTTGTTCTTTTTGCGGCTGGTCAGAGCCTGGGTGGTCTTTCCGGCGGTCACCATGACCAGAACTGTGACCGGAATGATGGCAATGATGATGGGCAGCAGCATCTCCCCCATCTCCGCCCACAGCTCCATCACGCCTGCGGCGGCGGGCACAAAGAGCAGCGGGAAGATACCGGTGAGAAACACGCCCACCTCTTTTACATCCTCCAGCTGGATCAGCCGGAAGTTCAGGGCCAGCAGCAGCAGCACAAGCCCGTACACACTGGCCGGAACCGGCAGCGGCAGTACGGCATGACATACTTCCCCCAGAAAGCAAAACGCGAGGATACGCGCAAATTGAAACAGATAATTCGTAAAAAAATCCCCCTTGTCTAACAGCTAAGTCAAAATTATAGCCCAAAACCTCCGGAGGCGCAACAGCAATATCTGACAAGGATTGTTGCATTTTGCCGGAAAAACTGTGGAAAAGAAAAAGGCCCGGCAGAGAGCGCACACCCATGCGCCGCGATCTGCCGGGCCGATCCACTGCGGACCAGTATTTTTTCCTGTGTTTTCCCGCGCTTTCTCAGCTCCGCAAAACAGTTTCGATCCGTTCCCGGTCCAGCCCCTCGCCGATGACGATGAGCACCTCCTGCCCTGCCGGAATGGGGGCTGCGGTCAGGCCGTCGGCGGTGGCATTCAGCTCCACCCAACCGGCGGCATCCTGCACAAAGCCCTTGACCCGCAGCACCCGGCCGCAGGCAGCATCCGTGAACAGGCTGGGAATGCGCGCTTCCAGCTGCTGCCGGGGCAGGCCCAGCTCGAGGAAATACGCCGAACCGAATGCATCGTGCGCATCAAAGCAGAGCTTTTCGCAGTCAGCATGCTGATAGCCGCAGGCATCCAGCGCCGCAAGATCCGCATCCTCCAGGTCGGCCCAGTCCTTGATCAGAAAATCTTCTTCCGTCAGGGTGCGGCTGCACTTGCAGGCCGCAAGGGCACGCTTCAGGTGGTTGATGGCGCCTTCCCGCTGGGCCTGGGTGGCCAGCTGACTGCGGGAAAGCAGGATGCGTCCGGCGCTGGCGGCTTCCGATGCCAGAATGTACTCTGCCTGCGGGGAAAGCTTCTCGGGCAGCAGGGCATCCACAACGGCAAACACATTGCCCAGTGTATACCACCGATCCAGCGGCTCATCCCGCAGAACGTCAAAAAACTCGTCCACATCAAAAATGCCGCTGGGCTCCACCACCACCCGGTCGAACCCGCGCATGGCCATTGAGATGAGCTTGGTGCGCATCCGGCGCTGGTGGGTATCACAATCACACCCGCCGCTGATGGTCTCGATCTCGCAGCGTTCCCCCAGCAGATCCTGCACCAGCATGGCATCCACATTCACAGCGCCAAAGTCGTTTTCCAGAATGCAGACATGATGCCCCTGTGCGGTCAGATACGCAGCATATCTGCGCAGGAACGTTGTCTTGCCCGCACCCAGAAAACCGGTGATGAGATCGACCTGTACCATACGTTCCTCCTTATGCGTGGTTGAAGCCCTTGCCGAACACCTCAGTGGTGCTCAGCATGGACATGAAGGCGTTCAGATGCTGCTTGTGGATAAAATCCTGCAGCTGGTCGGCCTCGCGGCGGGTCAGGGTGGTGTAGATGATGTAGTGGGGCTTATCGGTATACGCGCCGAAGCAGGGCGTATAGGTTGCGCCGCGCACCAGCTTGCGCATGACAAAATCACAGATCGGCTTCCTGTCGTCGCAGACGATGAGGATGGCCTTGCACATCTTGATCTTTTCCAACACGGCATCAATGACCAGCGATTTCACGGTCAGACCCACGAAGGAATAGAGGGCGGTGTACAGGTCGAACACAAAGCAGGCCGCAATGACCATGAACAGGTCGGTCAGGAACAGCGCCACCGCCACGTTGTGGATGTGGGTATACTTTTCCACGATGAGGGCAATGACATCCGTGCCGCCGGAGGAAGCGCCCACATTGAACAGCAGAGCCGACGCAATGGCCGGCAGGGCAATGGCAAACAGCAGGTCGAGCATGGGCTGGTCGCTCAAGGGGCCGCGCAGGGGGCAGATCTTTTCCAGCGCCATCAGCTCCAGCGACATGACCACAGTGGCATAGCCGGTGGTCATGGCAAACTTTTTGCCCAAGAAGATCAGGCCCACTCCCAGCAGGATCATGTTGGCCGCCGAGGAAAAGGCCGAAGCCGACAGCGGGGTGAGCTTGGCCGCCAGCGCCGCCATACCGGTCACGCCGCCAAAGACGAAGTTGTTGGGGAATTTGAAAAAGTACACACCCACCGACATGATGGAAATGCTCAGCGTGATCATTGCATACTGCTTGACATATTCAATGACCTTGTTCTGCATGGAAGATTCCGCGTTCGTATCCATAAAATTTACCGTTCAATACTCCTTTTTTGTGCTCCGCAGCCCAAACAGACAGGCTGTACCGGAAATATTGTAACACGGAACGCCCCGGGGTCAAGGGCCAATTCCACACACGCCGTCTTTTGCGGGTGAAAACTGTCAACTCCACCAAAATTCTTCCTCAAATTTCAGCGGTTCTCCCATCGGGAACTGTTTCCTCACCTGTCTCAGCTGAAACGGCTTGCCAACAAGCTGCGCAACACCCTTGGCTGACACACAAAAGCGGCCCCGGAGAGTTTTTCCTTCTCTCCGGGGCCGCGTTCTGTTCCGGCTCAGCCGAACAGCTTTTTGGTATTATGGGTATAGACCGAGAGCACCAGGCCCACACAGATGTACAGCATCAGCACCGAGCTGCCGCCCGCTGAATAGAACGGCAGGGGGACACCGATCACGGGCAGGACGCGCAGGTTCATGCCCACGTTCACGGCGATCTGGGCCAGCAGAGCGCCGCCGATGCCGGCGCAGATGAAGGTGCCCAGCAGATCCTCGCTGCGGGCACCGGTGAGGAAGGTCTTGATGACCAGTGCGAAGAGCACGCCCAGCACCACACAGCAGCCCACAAAGCCCGCAGCGTTGCCGATCCAGCTCAGGATGAAATCGTTGTGGGCGTTGGGCACGCTGTAATAACTGCCGCCAAACAGCCCATTGCCAAAGATGCCGCCCGAGCCCAGCGCGATCTCGCCGCGCTGCTGCTGGTAGATGATGTTCTTCCAGATGGTCTCGCTGGGGGCCCAGCCGGTCTTGTTATCGGGATCGATGACAGCAAGGATGCGGTACCACTGGTATCCCTTGCCGATCTTATCGCTGAAAAAGGCGAACGCCGTCGCCATAGCCACTGCCGCCGCCGAGACCGCCCCCAGGATATACTTCCAGCTCAGGCCCGCCGCAAACATCATGCAGCAGCCGATGATGGCATAGATGATGGCGGTGCCGTCGTCGCCCTGAACATGGATGATGAGGATGGGCACTGCCAGATGCAGCAGCAGCTTGCCCAGCTCCTTTGGCTCGTTGAGCCGGGTGCGCACATTGTTCAGGTGCATGGCAAAAGTCAGGATAAAGCTGATCTTGGCCAGCTCCGTGGGCTGTAGGGTAAAGCCCCCCAGCTTGTACCAGGAATAGTTGTCGGTATCACCCGCGTTGTAGCCGATGGTCAGCGGGCCGATGCTCACATTGCGCAGCACCAGCGTGGGCAGCACCATGCCCCAGGTCAGGGCCACGTGCACCGGCCACACCTTCACCAGGCTGCGGTAATCGATATTGGACAGCAGCACCGCAATGACCAGCCCGATGAGGGCCGCCCCCGCCTGCACCGCCGCCCGGCGGTAATCGCCCAGACCGGTGATCTGGCCGGTGATCTCATCCACGGCAAAGCCATTGCCCTGCTTGGCTGCCCAGCTCGAAAGCGCTGTCACAGCCATCACGCTGCTGAAGATGCACAGCAGCAGGTAAGTTTTATCAGTGCGCCTGAAGTAGCGCCGAATGTTTTCCAAACGAAAACACCTCTTTCTTTCATTGGGTCGCCCGCTCAGGTCTGCTTCGCTCGTCCGCAATGCCGGAGAGGGCGTATACTGCTCTATTATGTTATATAAGTATACCGCACCACCCATTTTTGCGCAAGATTGCGGAAGTTTTTTCCACAGATCTTTTCATCCTGTGACAACTCTGCAAAATATTTGCCGCAGCCTTGACAAAGCCCCCTCCACCTTCTAAAATGGAAGCTGGAGACCTGCTTTTTCGGCAGGATTTTTCCGGAGGAACTTCCAAGATGAAAACAAACTCTCATCGCTTTCTGTGCGCGCTCTGCGCACTGACTGTTTTTATTTCCGCGCTCTTCCCTGCTTCTGCTTTTGCCGCACAGGCAGCCGACACCGTGGCCCAGACCACGCTGACCACTGCCGATGCCCGGGAGATGCAGCAGGCCGACAGCGCCGTGACCGCCCTGACCGGCAGCGACGCTTACGCTGAGATGACCCGTGCCCAGCGGCTGGATGCCGCCGTGGCACAGCTGCAGCAGCTGGCCGAGGAAGGGCTTGTTTTGGCGCGCTCTCTCCATGTGGACGAAGAAAACGGCATGGTCAGCTTTGCCTACAGCTGCGGCGCGCTGGGCGGCGTTCTGGTGGAGGATCCGGACGAAGAGAATACTCCTTTCGCCCTCTCCGAACTGCCCGCTGTGGATCTGCACGAAATGTCCAACGCCCCGCAGGGTGATCTGGGCAGCGCCATGATCTACTACGCCTTTGACAACACCGTGAACAGCTCCCGCTACCCGTACTACTCCTATATGAAGGGCTTCTGGACCGCGATGGGCCTGCACACCCGCATCGATAGCACGGTCACCGTCTCTGACCTGAAACGGATGAACGATTACGGGCTGTGCATCCTCAGCGCCCACGGCTCCTACTACACCTACACCTCCGGTTTTCTGTTCAAACAGACCCGTACCGAGCCGGTCATCCTGCTGACGGAGGAATCGGATTTCTACAAGGACCTCTACTACGGCATCGATCTGCTGACCCACCGGGTCATCAAGATCAACGGCCTGTACTGCATCACACCCAGCTTTTTCCGGGCGGCTTACCGGGGCGGCCAGCTCAAGGACACCGTAGTGCTCTCCGAGACCTGTGAGTTCCTTGGCGTGAGCGGCAGTCTGGATACCTCCATGGCCGATGCCCTGCTGGCCGGTGGTGCCAAAGCAGTGGCAGGCTATGTGAACAACGTCTACACCGTGTATTCCCGCAGTATGCTGTGGGATACCGTCAACCACCTGATCCTGGGCCAGACCCTGCAGGAATCCGTTCAGCACTCCATGGATACCTATGGCGCGGATGATCTGGTCTGGTACAACGCGCAGGGCGGCAAGCGCCCCCATGCGGCGGCAGCTTACCCGCTGCTGTTCGGCGATGTTGGGGTCCGGCTGATCGAACCGAACGCGGCACCTGCCCCGCAGGAAGTACAGCAGGCCGCTTGAGCGTTGCACTTTTGCTCGATTTATATTATACTGGGGGATGGCAGAAGCTTCTGTCATCCCTTTTGATTTACCTCTCAGTCTGCTTCGCAGACAGCTGGCAAAACGGGAAAGTTCAAGCTTCAAGATGAAGGAGCATTGTATGGCTGAATATATTACACATTCCAGAGAAGAGACCGTTGCGCTGGGCCGGAAGCTGGCGGCAGTGCTGCCGGACGGGGCCTTGATCGCCTTCACCGGCGGTCTGGGCGCGGGCAAGACCGCCTTTTGTGAGGGCCTGGCCGAGGGGCTGGGCTGCACCGACCCGGTCAGCAGCCCCACCTTTGCCATCGTCAACTATTACCGCGGCCCCCGCCCGCTGGCCCACTTCGACCTCTACCGCATCTCCACCGAGAACGACCTGTGCGCCGCCGGTTTTTACGATTATCTGGATCAGGGTGCCATTGTGGCCGCTGAGTGGAGCGAAAACTTCGCCGACCTGCTGGCCCCGGAAGACCCGATCCACATCAACATCGACCGGGTGGATGACACCACCCGCCGTATCACCATCAAGGGGGTCAGCGTATGAATATCTTAGCCGTAGACACCGCCGGAAAAACGCTGGGCGTGGCCCTGCTGCAGGACGACCGCCTGAAGTACGAGTGCTATCTGGACGGCGGCATGACCCACAGCGAGACCCTGATGCCGCTGGTGGATCACTGCCTGAAGCTGT
>ERZ860668.886-NODE-886-length-20892-cov-3.130825_pt1 | contig 20892 bp, 18 predicted proteins | sample MGYA00510062_ERZ860668 | MGnify/ENA primary metagenome ERZ860668 (study PRJEB30046, sample SAMN00715258) | human gut metagenome | study: EMG produced TPA metagenomics assembly of the A metagenome-wide association study of gut microbiota in type 2...
TGGCCGCACTCAACGCAGCCCGGGGAATCGATCCAGCGGTCCGCGCCGACGATCCCGACGCCGCGCTTCGTCCCGATGTCATCGAGCGTCAGAGCGCTGATTCCCTGCACCTTGCGGCAGACCTCTACGCAGCGCCCGCAGCGGATGCAGGGGTCAGGCTCCGGCAGGGTGGCCATTTTGCGGCTGAACAGCAGCAGGCCGTTGTTCTGCTTCAATACCGGGTAATCAGCGCTCGGCGAAGCACCGCCCATCATGGGGCCGCCAAAGATGATCTTGCCCAGCTCAACATCCGGCTTAATGCCGCCGCATGCTTCGATCACATCGCGGTACAGAGTGCCGATGGGCACTTCAATGTTCTGCGGCTTGGCAATGGCATCGCCTTCCACGGTAACGCGCTTGGTGGTCAGGGGCACACCGGTCTTCAGGAACTTGCCCAAGGTAGAAACGCTGGTCACGTTCATGATGATACAATGTACGTCTGCAGGCAGGCCCGGTTTGCCGGAAGGACCGATCTGCGGCACTTCGCGGCCGGTGCAGGTTTCAACCAGCGTTTTTTCAGCGCCCTGCGGGTAGCGCATGGGCAGCGGCTTGACCGAAACGCCCTGCATATCGCGCACCAGGGAGCACATCAGATCAATGCACTCCGGCTTGTTTCGTTCAATGCCGATGATGCAGTTGGGAATGTTGCAATACTTCATGACGGCAGTAATGCCGGAAAGGATCGTATCACTGCATTCCAGCATCTCGCGCGTATCCGTGGACAGATACGGCTCACACTCAGCCGCATTTACGATAATGTGATCGATCGCGTTGTCATCCTTCGGTGCAAGTTTTACGTTGGTCGGGAAACCTGCGCCGCCGAGACCTACGATACCGGCTTCTTTTACGATATTCCGGATCTCTTCCTTGGAAAGTTTTGTGTAATCGCGTTTTTCGCCAAAACCTTCGATTGCTGTGTACTCGTTATCGTTCTCAACGATAATGGACTGTACGATTGCTCCGTTCGCAACCAGACGCGGTTCGATTCCCTTTACTGTACCGGATACGGAACAGATAACATTTGCGGAAATGAAGCCGCCTGCTTCAGCGATCTTCTGGCCAACCAGGACCTTGTCACCCTTGGCAACAAGCGGTTTCGCCGGAGCACCGATATGCTGGGAGAGAGGATAAACCAGCTCACCCTTCGGCTGGATCACCTGAATCGGCTTATCTGCGGACAGTTCTTTTCCCTCATAAGGATGAACGCCGCCTATAAATGTGCTCAGACCCATTTAACAAACCTTCTTTCTATAAAATTTCATAGTACCCATCACATCGTAGTATAGCATATTTGGAATTTTTCTACAATTGGAAATCGGTTAACTTTTTAACGGAAATGGCCGTTTTCAGCGTTTGTATCAAAAAAAGAACAAAAACAGACATCTGATTTCTTTAAAAAATGAAGTTTTTACCAACTAACTCCCGCTCTTTTCTGCTGTCTCTTATGGAATTGCTACAAAATTTGAAAAAGCCTGTCTGGGTGCGTATGATCGATACGCAGTGCCTTTTTATGTAACAGGAAATTCCCCGGAATTTCCTGTTACATAAAAATAGTCCCGACATACAGACTTTTCTGTCCATATTGCCGGGACTGTTTTTATTTTCGCATGATCTTATCGCGCTAAAGTTCTCTTACTCTCTTACTAACAGAGATTTACCAGTCATCTCTTTCGGCTGTTCCATTCCCATAAGCTCAATCAGGGTCGGAGCGATATCTGCAAGGCAGCCGCCCTCTCTGAGGCCGCAGCCCTCGCCCGCGTTTACAAGAATGAACGGAACCGGGTTTGTTGTGTGAGCGGTCCACGGCTCTCCTGTCTTGTAGTCGATCAGCTGCTCTGCGTTTCCGTGGTCAGCACAGATGAACATCACGCCATCAACCTCTTTGATTGCCTCAACTGCTTTTCCAACGCACTCGTCGACAGCCTCGATGGCCTTGACCGCCGCGTTCTCAACGCCTGTGTGGCCTACCATATCCGGATTTGCAAAGTTTACGATGATAACATCATATTTTCCGGAGCGGATCGCGTCTGTCAGCTTCTCACAAACGGCCGGTGCGCTCATCTCCGGCTGAAGGTCATAGGTTGCGACCTTCGGGGACTTCACAAGGATACGGTCCTCACCCGGATTCGGCTCCTCAACGCCGCCGTTGAAGAAGAAGGTAACATGGGCATATTTCTCTGTCTCAGCAATTCTCGCCTGAGTCTTCCCGTGGGCAGCAAGGAACTCACCGAAAGTATTCTTGATCGTCTCTTTCTTGAATGCGACAAGTTTGTTCGGAATCGTCTCATCGTAATCAACAAAGCATACATATGTGGTCTTGATCCTCTTCGCTCTCGCAAATCCTGTAAACTCGTCATCACAGAATGCGCGGGTCATCTCTCTTGCGCGGTCCGGACGGAAATTGAAGAAGATCACGGAATCGTTGTCCCTGATCGTTCCGATCGCATTTCCATCTTCCCCTGTCACGACAGCCGGAACAACGAACTCATCCGTCTTTCCGTCATCGTAGGACGCCTGAATCAGTTCCGTCGCGGATGTTCCCTTATTGCCCTCACCCGCTGTCAGTGCCTTATACGCAAGCTCCACACGATCCCAGCGGTTGTCACGGTCCATCGCGTAATAACGTCCCATAACAGATGCCACCTTGCCGACACCGAGCTCTTTCATCTTCTCCTCTAACGCTGCGACGAAATCCTTTCCGGATGCCGGCGGAGTGTCACGGCCGTCTAAGAAGCAGTGAACGAATACCTTGTCGAGTCCGTTTCTCTTTGCGAGCTCTAAGAGTCCGTAAACATGGGTGATATGGCTGTGTACGCCGCCGTCGGATAAGAGTCCGAACAGGTGAAGCGCGGAGTTATTCTTCTTGCAGTTCTCAACAGTTGCAAGGAACTCTTCGTTCTTGAAGAAATCGCCGTCCTGGATAGACTTTGTGATTCTTGTCAGTTCCTGGTAAACAATGCGGCCTGCGCCCATGTTCAGGTGTCCGACCTCAGAGTTTCCCATCTGTCCGTCCGGAAGTCCGACAGCAAGTCCGCTGGCCTGACCCTCCACAAACGGGCACTCCTTCATTAAGCGGTCCATCACCGGTTTCTTCGCCTCATATACCGCATTTCCTTCATGTGTTTTATTCAGTCCGTAACCATCGAGGATCATTAACACTACTGGCTTTTTGCTCATGATTTTTTCTCCTTTATTGCGTGACTGCAGGATTATTTCACTTCTGAATCATTGCCTGCGTTCTTTTAATAAATGCAATCATATTTCTGCGCCTGAAGCGGAATTTTCCCGCCCATGACTTTTATATTTATACTATCATCGCAGAAACATCTATATTTTATACCAATCACATCATTCCTGCAACCATTTCAAAGAAGAAATCGTTATAAATTTATCATTCATTATCGCTCTTTTTCACAATATTGACATCGCTCAGAAAGATGGTATTCCTTTATCATATACTGAAGCTTTCTTTTCGAGATTCCCAGATACTGGGCAGTCTGTTCCCTGTGTCCTCTGCAGACCTCCAGAGCATGCATAACTTCATCCTTTGTCATCAACTGCTTTGTATAGCTGCGGCATACCGAGATCTGAGTAGGCGTATCCGGAAGTGCCTCTCTCTCCAGTGTCCCAGCATGGCTCTCCAATATTTCCGGCGGAATACAATTGATTTCCTTGACCGCCTTTGGTGTCATGACGACGATCCTTTCCGCGAAATTGCGGATTTCCCTGACATTTCCAGGCCAGTCATAATTCTTCAGCGTTTCCAGCACTTGCTCTGAAAGGTTTTTCTGCAAATTATACTTGATGCAGAAATGATGAAGGAAATGCAGACAAAGCGGAACGATGTCCTCTTGCCTCTCCCTCACTGGCGGGATCGTCAGCGGAATCACCTGAAGACGGTAATATAAGTCTTCCCGGAATGTCCCATCGTGAACCATTTCTGTTAGGTTCCTGTTTGTCGCTGCAATCAAGCGGAAATCAACTTTTTTTGTTTTTGTGGAACCGACCCTCTGAATCGATTTTTCTTCCAGAGTTCTGAGAATTTTTCCCTGAATACTGAGCGGCAGGGAGTTGATCTCATCCAGAAATAACGTACCTCCATCGGCCGCTTCCACCAGCCCCATTTTGCCTTCCTTGTTTGCGCCGGTAAAAGATCCTTTTTCATATCCAAACAATTCCGATTCGATCAGATTTTCCGAAAATGCCGCACAGTTTACTGTGATCATCGGCTTTTCTCTCCGATCACTTCTCTGATGGATGTAATTTGCGAGAATCTCTTTTCCGCTTCCTGACTCTCCGTAGAGGAGCACGGTGGAATCCAGGGATGCCACATTATCTGCCACTTCAAGGAGCGCGCGGAATGAACTGCTCTTAGCTACAATATCAGCGCCTTCCACCAGCTCTTTTCCGCTTCCGAAGCTGACGATCTGATTCTGGCGCAGGAGTGCCTGGTATAAGTTTTCAAAACTCTCCACATCCTGGAGTGCCATGATCACATATTTTATTTTTCCATTTTCATCAAAAATCGGTGTTCCCGTCACAACCCGGAGCCTTCTTTTACTATCCACATGGTCCTTATTTTTATAGTACTGCAACCGGCTGACCCTGTGGTTCTTCTTCTTTACAAGGTCAAACACACAGACATCGAGAATATTCAGGAAGTCATGCACATTCATTTTCAAGAATTCCAGCATAGGAATATTCCGCCAATTTACAAGTTCCGTATTTACAAACAAATAATTGCCTTCAGCATCAAATAATGCGATGCCAATATCAAGATTATTCAAGATTTCTAAGTATGGAAAGCTGTGCGGCGTCATATTTTCTCTCATAAGTATCTCCTCCACCAAAGAGTATACCATATTGCAACTTTAGGCACAAGCTATGCACGAGTTGCATTTTTTCTCATCTTTCTTTTATACTGCCTAAAATTGCAAAAAAGGAAGGCATCCCGTTTCCAGTAATGCCTTCCTTCTGTTTCATTGGACGATACACGTTCAGGTTCAGAACAGTTCCGCAAACGCCTGTACTCTTGTCAGGAGCTGCTCATAGTTTGTGTTCAGCGGATCGATCTCGATCGCCAGACACGGATATCCGGCCTTTCTCAGGTCACGCTCAAAGTACGGCTGATCATACTCTTCCGGATCACAGAATTTCATCATGCAGCTGATCACACCATCTGCTTTCTTTTCCCGGCACATATCGATCAGCATCTGTCCTCTCGGCTTTCCTTCCTCATGGATCAGGCTGCATCCATACCGTCCCATCCACTGCTTTGCAAGGCGCTTTAATCCGCCTCCTCCATTGGACGGGGTGTCGGTACGATACTGCTGGCTTTCCTGTACCAGATCATCTGCCACAATTGCAATGTTGTTCTTTTCCAGGATATCGAGGATTTCGTCAGGCTCACAGGAAATTCCCGTGAGGACTACTTTTCTTCCAGTAAACTCATGGACCGGAAGCTTCTTCAATTCTTCATTGATCTCTTTTATGATCTGGGTGTGCTCGCCCTTTTCATAGAACCAGGCACTCTTCATGACCGCATGGCGCACCTTCGGCGTAATAATATCCAGATGATCTGCCGCAAGATCGGCAAATTCCCGCATTGCCGCGTTGTGTGCATTGTAGACCTGTATGGTTTCCTGAAGACAGCGCTCCTTCATCATCTCTCCCGTAACGGTCGCCAGAATCACAAGGACCTGCTCATACTCACTGATCAGATATTCCAGGGCTGCCGGTGACTTTCTGTTCTGCGGATACACGATCGGCGCCATCGGAATTTTCTTTACTCCGAACCTCCAGTTCTGCGTCATGCAGCGGAGCGTATCGCAGAGCGCCGGGATGATCACCACAGACATTCCGTCATATGTACCGTTTAATCCATACTCCATGTTTGCCTGCATGACCGGACATGCAAACGGAGGCAGATAGCTCTTTGCAAGCTGGATATCTGCACGTCCTCCAAAAAGTCCCATGGGGATCATTCCAGACGCATGTACCAGCTCCTCCGGTGTGTATGGCTCAAAACATCCAACAATCTTTTTTCCTTCCTTCAGATACCGGTCCATCTGAGCCCGAGGATTCCGGCATGCTTCCTGTAAAAGTTCAATATTTTTTTTCAGATCAGCCATCTGCTTCCACCCCTTTCTTCTGGCTCATAACTTCAACCAGTCCCTGGATTCGTGTCTCAAACTGAGCTTCACTGAAGTTTCTGTAGTCCGCCTGGTCTCCGTCAAAGGAAGTAAACGGAACTCCCGCTAATTTTGAAAGCTGTCTCTGAACCTCCATCATCTGGCAGTCCATAACCTTACAGCTCCTGTTTACATGATAGATCGTTCCCTCGCAGCCGAAGCGTTTCAGCGCTTCTAAACGTCTGTCGAGCATCGTAGTCGCGTTGTCACCGTTTGTGGAGGCAAAGCAGTAAGCTCTCGCCATTCCGTCCAGATCCTCATACTCGATGGCCCACGCCTTACCGTAACTGGAGGCAACCATGTTGATTCCATGTTTTTTCAGTGTCCTGAGGTTATGACTCAGGTACGGCCAACAGGCAATTCCGTCCCAGGATACGCGGAATTTTTCTTCCACCGGGAATGTGGAAGTTCCATTTTTAATGTGTTCCTCGATCTCATCATTCAGCTGCTGCAGGATCGCTGTCGTCGATTCTTTTCCGCGGTTGCAGACCATACAGGCCATATAGTTGAACAGTTCGAATCCGCTTAAGGGGGAGGGCTTCCGATCCAGCAGGTTGTTGGCACGTTCCCACAGATAACTGTTCTTCTGACTGATCTTCATGATCTTCTGGAACCGCTCCTCATCCCATTTCTTCCCGGTAAATTTGCAAAGGTCCTCGATCAGCTGATCGATCTGGGCGCGCACATAGCGCACTCTCGTCTCTGTCACATAATCGTATGGATTATAACAGGTATCGATAAAAAAGATCGGGATGTTCATCTGCTTGGACAGATTCTCGTACCATTTTGTCAACTGGTTACAGATATTGTTTGTCAGAAGCAGAAAATCCGGTTTTACCATTTTTCCGCCGTCCGGAAGCTCGATTTCACTCTCGCCGTTCAAAACAGCCGCATAGGCGAGATTAACTTTTGCGTATGCGCACAGATCATTGGAATACCCGAGCTCACCCTCGCACTCCTGCAGGAACGGGTCAGCCTGATGTCTGGCCGCAATTCCCGCCGCATGGTTTTCCGGATAGAGAACATTTAATCCCAGTGTCTCTGCGATCTCCTGGGGGAAGATTGACGCGGACCAGCCCACCGGCTCGCCTTTTTCCTTGGCGAGTCTGGCGTTTTCAAACATGGCTGCCGTCTGTTCTCCCATCATGATCATGCTTTTTGCCTTTGGTCTCTTTGGTTTCGGGGCAGGAGCCGCAGCTGCTGCCTCGTTTACAGTCGTCTCACTCATAGTTTTTCTCCTTTTCGAATCTGCGTGTTATCTGATATCTTTTCCTTCATACATTTTCTGGATCTTATCATCAGAATATCCAAGCTCTTCCAGGATCTCCTTCGTGTCGCTTCCCACATTCCTTGACTCCCTGCATGGGATCTTAGCCGGATCGATGGATGCAAAATGTACCGGACCGTTCGTAAATACCGTCTTTGTTCCATCCTGATATTCATGGAAATAAGTGTAATGGTTTGCCTGTACCTGCTCATCATACGGAACATCCTTAAAGTGATAGCAGATCTCATGCGGCAGATCATGGTCGTTTAAGATCTTGTGCCAGTATTCCACGGTCTGTTCCTTGAACACTTCATCGAGGATCTTGGTGAGGTCTGCTTTATTTGCATAATAGGCGTTCTGAGTTGAAAATCTCGGATCTTCTGCGAGTTCCGGATGACCGATGCAGCCGCAGAACTCCGGGAACCGTCTGTAATCCACGATCGCCAGATAGATCCACTCGCCGTCTTTACCCTGATATGTATTGCTGCATGCATGTGCGCAGTTGTACCTGTCTCTCGGGTACTCTCTTCCGTTGAAACCATTTAAAATACCGCAGGTGAAAATATAGGTTCCCATCTGAAGAAGCGACACATCGACCTTGTCGCCGACTCCGGTCTTTGTTCTCTTAAATAATGCTGCCGCGATTCCTCCGGCAAGAGAGATCGCAACACTGTGATCTCCCACCCCGGCAACCGTCATGATCGGCGGTCCTCCTGCCGGTGCAAAGTCTCTTAAAAATCCTGTTCTCGCACAGAACGCGGTATAATCGTATCCTGGGCGGTTCTTCTCAGCACCTTCACTGCCATATCCGAGAACAGACGCGTGTACCAGTTTCGGAAACTGATCCTTCAGCTGATCATAGGTCAGACCCATCTGTTCCAGCGCCTGGACCCTGTAGTTGGTCAGGAATACATCGGCTGTCGCAAGAAGCTTCATCATTGCCTCTTTTCCTTCCGGCGTACGCATATTGAACGCGACAAAGCGCTTATTGATGTTCTGCATATCAAAGTTGGGATTCGCATGTTCTGTATACGGGGAAAGCGAGGTTCCATACTGCTTTCTCCACGGATCTCCATTCATGGATTCTACTTTAATTACATCGGCCCCCCACTCTGCCAGGAGTCTCGCTGTCATCGGGCCGGCCAACATTGTCGATAACTCTACTACTTTAATTCCCTCTAACGGTTTCATATCTGCTATTCCTCCAGTCTCTATTTTTATTTCAGGGGCTTAACAGCCTTTAAATTCTGCCTTTCTCTTTTCCAGGAATGCCTGGGTCCCTTCTTTTCTGTCCTCGGTTCCAAAGGCAACTGTCTGGGCGATGCGCTCGAAAAGAAGACCCGTATTAATATCGGTATCCATTCCCACGTTGATCGCCATCTTTGCAAGTCTCGTCGCCACAGGTCCTTTCTTCATGATCTGTTCCGCCATGGCTTTCGCGGCTTCCATCAGTTCTTCTCTCGTGTCCCCTGTCACCTGGTTCACAAGTCCGATCAGCTTCGCCTCCTCGGCAGTGATGATCCTGCCCGTGTAGATCAGTTTGCTCTTCCGACTCCCACGAGTCTCGCAAGTCTCTGTGTGCCTCCGGCTCCCGGAATAATACTCAGACTCGTCTCCGGCTGTCCGAATTTTGATCTTCCAGTCGCGATCCGGATATCGCACGCCATCGCCAGCTCACATCCACCGCCAAGCGCATATCCGTTGATCGCACATATTACCGGTTTATAGAGGTCTTCCAATGCTTTTAATGCAATTGTCGAAGTTCCCATCAGCATCTTCAGAGTCGGTCTGTCATGAATCTCCTGGATATCCGCACCGCTTGCAAGAGCCTTGTCCCCGGCTCCGCTGATAATGATGACCTGAACACTGTCATCATTCCCGGCAGCCTCAACAGCAGTCTGAATATCTTTCCACATTTCCGGGGAAAGAGCATTTCTCACTTCCGGTCTGTTTAATGTCAGATAAAGGATCCCATCTTTTACTTCATATAAGATATTTTTAAATTCCATCGTACCGCTTCTCCCTTCTTAGACTCTGTATTCGATCATCATATGCACAATTTTAACAATCAGCATTTGTAATATTTCTTGAGCAACAATTATGCCACAGATAAAATCTGATCTTTTTTCCATGAGTTGGTGCAATTTGCGTGCACTTTTTGTTTTTATTTTATCTGTTTGCACTTTTTGCACTTATTTGCACTTTTATTTTTGTCTTTTCAAGCCTTTTTCAATGTTTTACATCTTGGCACGCTTATTGCTGTTTAATTTAGGGCAGATTGCACACACACACTTGAGCATTTCTTCCAACCGGTCGATTTTGCTCATTACGCAAGGAGGATTCTATATGGAAACTGTTTATATTGTAGGTGCTGTCCGCACCGCAATCGGAAAATACGGCGGGTCCCTGAAAACCGTTCCGGCACACACGCTGGCAGCTGAAGTTATGAAAGAAGCTGTAAAGCGGGCCGGGATCCAGCCGGATATCATTGATGAAGTCATCCTCGGCGAAGTCCGTCAGAGCACAGAGGCATCAAATATTGCACGATCTGCTCTTCTCGAAGCCGGTTTCCCGGAGACGATTCCAGGCTTCACAGTCAACAGGCTCTGTGCCTCTTCCATGCAGGCAGTGAATTCCGGATGCCAGGAGATCTGGCTCGGCGAAGCCGACTGCATCGTTGCAGGCGGAACTGAGAATATGAGCCGTGCTCCGATCTATCTTCGCGGCACCCGCTGGGGCGGCAACAAGAACACACTGGTTGATTCCAACATTGAAGCCGGAACGACGGCCCAGCCATATTCCGTATATGGAAGCGGGCTCAGCATGTCAAAGACAGCTGAAAATGTCGCTGAACGTTTTCACATTTCAAAGGAAGAACAGGATGCCTTCGCAGTAGAAAGCCAGCACCGGGCTGCCGAGGCGATCGCTGCCGGATATTTTAAAGAAGAGATCCTTCCGATCGAAGTAAAGGAAAAGAAATCCAGTTTTATCTTCGATACCGATGAATTTGTAAAGCCGACAACTACCATGGAAGTACTTGCAAAGCTGAAACCGATCGTAAAACCTGACGGAACCGTAACTGCCGGAAATGCATGCGGTCTCAATGACGGTGCCGCCTGTCTCGTTCTTATGAGTGAGAAAAAGGTTAAAGAAACCGGCGTGAAGCCGCTCGCAAAGATCGTCGATGTCACAGCAGCTGCTCTTGATCCTGAGATCATGGGATACGGACCTGTCGTTTCAACAAAGAAGATCCTTGAACGGAATAACTGGAGTATTGCAGATCTCGACCTTGTTGAATTAAACGAGGCATTCGCAGCTCAGGCTGTTGCATGTATCCGTGATCTGGAACTCGATCCATTAAAAGTAAATATCAACGGCGGTGCTATTGCACTTGGACATCCGCTGGGATGCACCGGTGCCCGCCTGATCGTCACTCTGATCCATAACTTAAAGAGGACCGGAGGAAGAAAAGGACTTGCCACTCTCTGTATCGGAGGCGGACAGTCCATGGCAACTCTCATCGAGTTGTGCTGATCATGCCGAATCTTTTTCAATACAGAATGGATGCCTGTTTTGAAAATATCAGAAAGGAAAAGGTAACATTATGAATTCACAGGATTTAAAAACGATCGCTGTCATTGGGGCCGGAGCTATGGGACAGCAGATCGCAATGAATACAGCGATCAACGGCAGGAAGCTTGGATACAACGTGATCCTCTGTGACAGTTTTGAAAAGGCTGTTGAGAAAGCTTCTGCCTGGGCCGATACCTATCTGAAGGGTCGCGTTGAAAAAGGGCGTCTCACCGCCGAGGAAGCCGATTTTGTAAAACAGCATCTTACTATCACAAGCGATGTTGACGGTGCCGCAGCGAAAGCAGATTTTATCATCGAAGCGATCATTGAGGATCTGAAAGTTAAACGTGAACTTTTCCAGAGAATCAGCCGGATCTGCAAACCAGATGCGATTCTCTCCACAAACAGTTCAAACATTGTAAGTTCCAAACTTGCTGATGTGACTGAAAATCCTTCCAGACTTCTGAATGTCCATTATTTCAATCCGGCACTCGTCATGAAGCTTGTGGAACTTGTAAAGGGACCGCACACTTCCGATGAAACGATCGAAATTGCGAAGGCATTCGCAGTGAACACTGGAAAAAGCCCGATCGTCATTCAGAAAGAGATTCCTGGATTCGTCGCAAACAGGATCAATGCAGCTGTCACTCACGAGGCTCTCTCCCTTCTCGAAAAGGGAATCGCAACGGTTGAAGATATTGATACTGCCTGTGAGAAAGGTTTGAACTATCCGATGGGACCGTTTAAATTAATGGATCTGACCGGAATCGATGTTTACTATTATGTTCGATGTGACCGCTATGCGGAGTCCCATGATCCGTTCGATGCACCTCATCCTCTCGCTGTTGAGAAATTTAAAAAGGGAGAATTTGGTAGAAAAACCGGAAAAGGATGGTATGATTATACAGATACGAAAAAATAAGAATCGAGGAAATGCTTATGAAATTTGTATTGACACAACCACTTGACGAAGCCGCAATGAAGGTCCTAAAGGAAGCTGGTGCCGACGTTTATATTGCCAATTCTCCGGATCTTCCTTCCTATATTGATAAGATCCAGGAAGCCGATGCCCTGGTCATCCGTGTCGGACAGTGTACCGCAGAAGTGATCGATGCCTGCCCGAATTTAAAGGTGATCGGAATCACCGGTGTCGGATATGACCGTGTTGACGTTGCACATGCCTCAGGCAAAAAGCTCCCGGTGGTCTTCACTCCAGGTGCAAACAGTCTCTCCGTTGCCGAACACACCGTCGCACTGATGTTTGCAGCGGCGAAAAATCTTTCCGAATCTGATGAGGAATTGCGAAAAGGGAACTGGAAGATCCGCGATGCCGGAAAAGCCATTGAGCTTTCCGGTAAGAAAGTTGGAATCATCGGTGTCGGTGCGATCGGTGCCAAGGTTGCAGCGATCTGCAAGGGAATCGGCATGGAGACCGCAGGGTTCAGTCATTCAAAGAACCGCGCAAAGGTGGAAGCTGCCGGATGTGAATACTATGAAAATATGGATGATCTCTTAAGAGACTGCGATTTTATCACGATCCACAATCCGCTGACACCGGAGACAACCAATATGATCTCCTCGAGAGAACTTCATCTTATGAAAAAGAGCGCGATCCTCATCAACACGAGCCGCGGTCCGATCGTAAATGAGAAGGACCTGGCAGATGCGCTGAACAACGATGTGATCGCAGCAGCCGGAATCGACGTATTCAGCGAGGAACCTGCTGTTCTCGATAATCCGGTCTTCCATTGTAAGAACACGATCGTAACGCCGCATCTTGCAGCTCTCACAAAAGAGGCGAAGGCAAGAATGCATGTTAACAGTGTCAAAGGATGTCTGGCGATCTTAAACGGAACTGAATGGCCGGATGTTGTCGACAAGAGCGTTTACAAGAAATAAATCATCCCATTACGATAGAAAGCGAGGATCTGTGTATGAATAAAAATTACGATTTAGCTGTTGGTGCAAAACGTCTTGAAAAAGTAACCCCTTCCCTGATCCGTACGATCCTTGACCGTGCTTCCGTTCTCCGTTCCGAGGGAAAGCCGGTAATTCCGTTCAGTGCAGGTGAGCCGGACTTCAACACTCCGTCCGATATCAAGGAAGCAGCGATCCGCGCGATCACAAACAATCAGAGTAAATATACTTCCAACCGCGGATATCCGGCTTTAAGAAAAGTTCTTCACGACTATATCAAACGTGAGACAACCGTCGATTATGATCCGGAGACAGAGATTCTTGTCACAAGCAGTGCCGCTGAGGCTCTCAACAATGCGATCATGACTTTCGTCGATGAAGGCGATGATGTTATTGTTTTCACTCCGTCCTTCGTCTCCTATAAATGTCTCGTCAATATGTGCGGCGGCAACTTTGTTGACATTCCGTTGGACGGTGCAAAAGGATATCAGCTGGATATTGAGGCTGTAAAGAAAGCGATCACGGATAAGACAAAAATGGTGATCATCAACAACCCGTGCAACCCGACCGGTGCTGTTTTCGATTATGATTCACTGAAAGAGCTCTGTGAACTTGCTGTTGAGCACAACTTCCTGATCCTCTCCGATGAGATCTACAGCCGTCTGGTATACGACGGAGCAACCTTCTACTCCATTGCTTCCTTCCCGGGAATGAAGGACCACAGCATTATCATCAGTGGATTCTCGAAAACCTTTGCAATGACTGGCTGGCGTATCGGATATCTTTCTACAGCAAAGAAATTTGCGGACAAAATCCTTCGTACCCATCAGTATTCCACAACCTGCTCTCCGACTTTCATCCAGGTAGCCCTCTCCGAGGCAATGGACACCAAGCGTACCAGAAAAGAAGTTGTTGAGATGCACGATGCATTTGCAAAACGCAGACAGATGTTCATGGATGGTCTTGATGAGATTCCGGGACTTTCCTACAGCAAACCGTACGGCGCATTCTACATCATGGTAGACGTATCCGGTCTCGGTATGACGAGTTCCGAATTCTCCCAGAAATTGCTGGAAGAGAAATATGTTGCAACTGTTCCGGCTATCGGCCTTGGCGAAACCACCGGTAAATATGTTCGTATCTCCTACGCAACATCCGATGAAAATATTAAAGAAGGCCTTCGCCGGATAAAGGAGATGGTTTCTGAGCTTAAGAAATAATGTTGCCCACAGGATCTTTTCTTTGCCGGATCCTGCAAGACCATGACCACCCATGGTAAAACAGCCATGGATGGTTCCCCTGTTTCACACATTTACATATGGAGGGATATACATGGAGAAAAAGACTGAGAACATTCGTATTTCATTGACTGATTCCATTATTTTGATGCTCGTCATCATTGCAGAGATCGTCTTCTGCGTAAGAGGCGGCCTGAATCTGGCTGTTCCGCTTCTTCTGACCTGGCTCATTATTTTCCTGTACTGTAAGATCCGCAAGCTTCCATGGGATGTCGTTGAAGGATACGCTTTACAGGGTGTTCGTGATGGATTCCAATCTGTCTGCATCGTTGCAGCTGTCGGCTGTCTGATCGGAACATGGATCCTCGGCGGAACGATTCCTACCATGATCTATTATGGACTGAAACTCATCAACCCGAACATTTTCCTTCCGTGCACATTAATCCTCTGCTCTATCCTGTCGGTATTCACAGGAACTTCCTATGGTTCCGCAGCATCCGCAGGACTTGCCTGCATGGGAATTGGTCTTTCCATGGGATTTCCTCCGGGACTGGTTGCCGGTGCAGTTATCTCCGGTGCTCTTTTCGGTGATAAGATGTCCCCGTTCTCTGATACTACAAACCTTGCACCTGCGATGGCAGGCGGCACACTTTTCGGGCATATCCGTTCCATGTGCTATACCACTCTTCCGGGCTGGCTGATCTGTCTCGTGATCTTTGGTATCGCAGGTGCCCGCTATTCCGTTGCAGACTATGATCCGACTACAGTTATCGAATACATGGGCGGTCTTGCTGATAACTTCAACATCGGCATTATTCCGCTGATCCCGATCGTTCTTGTTATCGTGATGCTGCTCTTCAAGATCCCGGCACTTCCGACGATCCTCATCGGCGCGCTTCTCGGAGCCGGTTCCGCTATGATCTCCCAGGGCGCAGGAATTCTCGACTGCATCAAAGTCATGCACAAAGGATTCTCCATTGACTCCGGCATCTTCCTTGTCGATAAGCTTTTAAACCGCGGCGGACTTTCCAGCATGTACGATATCATGATGATCATGATCTTTGCCATGGGACTTGGCGGCATGCTTGACCGTATGGGCGTACTCATGAATCTGATCGGTGGACTTGTGAAACGGATCCATACAGTATTCCACCTCGTACTCAGTACAATGCTCGTATCCTATATCTCCGGTGCGATCGGATGTACAATGTCCATGGCACACGTTGTAACAGGTAAACTCTTTGCTCCGATCTACAAAAAAGAAGGCGTTGATCCGAATGTCCTTTCCAGAACCATGGAGGACTGCGGTACCTTAGGCGGAACATTGATGCCGTGGCATACAAACGCGGTATACTTTACAGGAACTCTCGGAGTCCTCTACTCCCAGTATATCCCTTGGGTTCTCTTATGCTACATCGTTCCGATCCTGTCCCTGATCGCAGCAGCTACCGGATACGGTATCTGGTATGTTGATCCGGAAACAGGAAAACGGATCCCGAAAGATCAGGCACCGATCAACAAAAAATCATAACTTCTTTCAGGTCTCAACGGCGAGGAGCTTCTTTGCTTCCCGCCGTTTTTTCAAAGGAGGTATCACGTATTTATGGATCGAATGGATTTAAACTGCTATAACAGCCGTCTTGAGATCAATCTGAGCCGGATTGGGCGCAACATTGATAAAATAAGAGCTTACACCGGTGGGCTGGGGCTGATCCCTGTCGTAAAAAGCAACGCTTACGGCTACGACCGGGCTACGGAACTGCCGCCGTCGCGAATTTCCTTGTCCACCGCTGCGGGATCCGTTTTCTGGCCGTTGCCCGTCTCTTTGAGGCATGCCAGATCCAGGATTCCGGCTGTCCGGACTGCGGGATCTTAATTCTTGGCCCCGTTCCTGCTTTCCAGATCCCCACGATCGTCAAACGTAAGATCGAAATTCCGCTCTTCCGCGTCGAAGACGCAAAACGCCTCAGCGAAGAGGCAAAAAAGCAGGGACTGGCTTCCGTGAAAGCCCACATTAAGATCGAGACCGGCATGAACCGGATCGGTGCACGGCCTGGGAAAGAACTTTCTGACCTTCTCTCCTGTATAAAAGGACTCGGTAATATTGAAATCGACGGTGTTTTCACACACTTCGCAACGGCAGATCAGGCGAATGAAGGAAAAGGGAATGATTTTACAAGAGAACAGTTTTCCCGTTTCCTTGAGGGGCTTTCCCAGATCAGGGAAGCCGGGATCACTCCGCGTTATGTACACTGCTGCAACACAGGGGCGACCGCATGGTTAAAAGAAGCCTATTCCGTCTGCACCCATGTACGGACCGGAAGCCTCTATCTCGGCTACTCCTCCATCCAGAATGACTGGAATCCCATCGGCGTCGAGGAGTCCGGAAGCTGGAAGACCATGATCGTAAATATCCGGGAGATCGTCCCCGGGGAAAGCGTCGGTTATGGGCGTACTTTTATGCCGGATCACCCCGCAAAGGTCGCTGTCATCGGTATCGGATACGGTGACGGATATACCCGCAGTTTTGCCGTAAGCGGCGCTCCCGCGCTCATAAACGGAGTCCGCTGCCGTTTTGTCGGGACCTGTATGGATATGAGCTTTCTCGACGTGACCGATGTGGATTGCAAGATCGGCGATGAGGTGACACTCTTCGGTGAGGACGGAAAAGGAAACCGGATCAGCGGACTGGAGATCGGTCACCTGATGGGTGAAACAAGACTTGCCATGTTCTCCCACATCACGGAAAGAGCCGCGCGGACCTACTCCCTCGATGACGGAAAAACATATCTCAGCGAAGAGGATTACTTTCAGGCGATTCAGAAGCAGCTTTAAGCTTCAAGGAGGTTATTTATGAAATATAATTTTACAGACTGCACCCCAAGAAACGATGTCGGTTCAGGAAAATGGAATGAGATGAAAAACTATACGATCCACAAACCGGAGGAAGTCATTCCTTTCTCTGTCGCCGATATGGAATTTCAGATTGCGCCGGAGATCCGTGATGGTCTAAAGACTTATATCGATACTTATGTTCCGGGTTACGCAAATCCGACAAAAACATACTTCGAATCCGTGTGCAGATGGCAGAAGGATCACCATGGATGGGAGATCCAGCCTGACTGGATCATGAGCACCCCGGGCGTTGTGAATGCCTTTCATAATGCGGTTCAGTTTCTGACAGAACCTGGGGACGGTATTCTCCTTCTTACCCCGACCTACTACCCGATGTACAATGCGGTCACCGCCAACGGACGCATCATCATGGGAAGTTCCCTCACCCTGAAAACCGATCATTACGAGATCGACTTTGAAGATTTTGAGAGAAATGCCGCCGATCCCCACACAAAACTCTTTATCCTTTGCAATCCGCAGAACCCGACCAGCCGTGTATTCACCCGCGAAGAACTGGAGCGGATGGGAGATATCTGCATGAAGCACCATGTATTCGTCTGCTCCGACGAGATCCACGGCGATCTGATCATGCCTGGTCATGTCCATATTCCATTTGCCTCCATCAAGCAGGAGTTCGCAGACCATTCCATGACCTGTACCGCAGCCAGCAAGACATTCAACCTTGCCGGATTCCAGACATCTGCCATTATCATCAAGGATCCTGAGATCCGCGCAGCGTTCCTGAAACACCAGAAAACCACCGAGATCAATCCGAAATGCAATATTCTCGGCTACGAGGCCACCAGACTCGCCTACACCTTCGGAGAAGAATGGTATCAGGAGATGCTTTCCGTGATCGAGACAAACTATAAGCTGATCACCGATTTCTGCCGGAAAGAGCTTCCAAAGATCCAGATCATCAACCTGGAAGGTACTTATCTCCTCTGGATGGATTTCCGAAAATACGGAATTGAAGGAAAAGAGCTCGCTGAGCTGTTGAAATCAAAGGCAAATCTCTTTTTCGATGACGGCTATATTTTTGGCAGTGAGGGTGAAGGTTTCGAGCGCTGGAATCTCGCCGCCCCGACAAGACTTGTTGAAGCCGGCTTAAAGAGACTGAAAGATACAATGGAATCCTTATAATTTTACACTTCACAGACTTTGCATATAAAAGGAGGAACCGCCCATGATCGATTTTAAACAGGAAGCACAGGATATCTCTAAAGAACTTGTTGAATTTCGCCGGAATTTTCATATGCACCCCGAAGCAAGCAGGACAGAATTTCACACTGCTGAAACAGTCGCTGCCCTGCTGGAATCTCTTGGAATCGAAGTAAACCGTGATTACGCCGGGGATCTCCCGAGTGTTGTCGGTCTTTTGAAGGGCGGTCATGATGGTCCGACCGTTGCGCTGCGCGCCGATATGGATGCGTTAAGGCTTCAGGAGATGAATACCTTCTCCTATCGGTCCCAGAACGACGGTGTCATGCACGCCTGCGGCCATGACAATCACATGGCCATGCTGCTGGGCGCCGCCAAGATTCTCAACGAGGTGAAGGAGGAGCTTTCCGGCGATGTGCGCCTGGTGTTCCAGCCTGCGGAGGAAACCGCCGTGGGCGCTCTGCAGATGATGAAGGAGCATGCGCTGGACGGTGTGGACTGTACCTGCGGCGCAAAGGGCTGCTGGGAACGCTACGCTGCCACCACCGCGCTGGTGCGCGCCGCTCAGGAAAAGAACCCCGATTGGAAGGATGGCCGCGCCATCTTTGCCGCAGCCGAAGCAGGCAACGAGACAGTTCTTGCCCTGCTGGACCACTGGACGGACGAGATCGCACAGGGCCTTGCAGGCATGGTGCACATCTTCAACCCGCAGCTCATTCTGATCGGCGGCGGCGTGAGCGCGCAGCAGAAACTGCTGATCGAACCCATTGCCGCAAAGGTGAAAGCATCGGTCATGCCCGCCTTTGCAGAGGGGCTGGAAGTGCGCGCCGCTCAGCTGCACAACGATGCCGGTATGGTGGGCGCAGTGTACTACTTCCGACAGACCATGGAAAAGGAGTAATTGTATATGAAAACACATATCCTCTGTCTGGGCGATTCCAACACCCACGGCTACTGTGCCGACCCGAACGACTGCGCCGACCACGGCATCCGCTTCAATGAAGAGGAGCGCTGGACCTGCCGCCTGCAGAAGGCGCTGGGCGACGAATACCTTGTGACCGAAGAGGGACTTTCCGGCCGCACCACCGTATTTGTGGACCCCATCCACGAATCCATGGATGCCCTCAGTGTCATCTATGCCCTGCTCAAGAGCCACGAGGTCATCGACCTGCTCATCATCATGCTGGGCACGAATGATGTGAAGGAGCGCTTTGGTGCCAACGCCGCCTGCATCGCTGCGGGCATGGAGCGGCTGATCCTCAAAGCCAAGAGCGTGGACTGCTGGGGCACCAAGCAGTCCAACATTCTGGTGGTGGCACCTCCTCCCATCGGCGCAGGCTTCCACGACGCTGTGATGGGTGATGGCTGTGTGGAAAAATCTGCCGGTGTGGCAGAGCAGCTCCGCATCATCTGCGAGCGGCAGGGCGTGCACTTCCTGGACGCAAAGGACTGCGAGTTCAATCAGGTGGACTTCATGCACCTGACCCGCAAGGGCCACGCACAGCTGGCGGAGCTGCTGGCAAAAGAAGTGCCGGGCCTGATCTGAGCTGAGTACGATTTTAAATGCTCTCTGCTTCGCTCTGAGCATCTTTAGCGGAATTATTATTTTTATTGGGTTCTCAAAAAGCCTGCGGGCTTTTTGAGAACTTTTTTTCACGAAGTAGGGTCATAACCGCAAACGGCATCAAACTCACAAGCAGCCTATATTTTATTTTTAATTTTCGTTTTGTTCATCTTGTAAAACATAGCAGAATCGGCTATACTTTCCGCAGAAAGAACCATTGAAAGGAACTGTGCCATGCCTGAATTTTTAAAAGCGCCTGTCACCCCTGCTCAGCAGGCAAGAGATACCCTTCTCGGTGCCCTTGTGGGCCTTGCCCGGGCCACCACCAACGAGCCCAAAACGGACGACACCGACGAGGTGCTGAACGCCGGGCTGCGCCTTGCCGCGCAGCCGGATGCACCGGAGGAAAGGCTGCAGCGGATGCTTGCCATCGTCCAGACTGAAAAGCACCGCGTTGCCCCGGGCTGCGCCACCTGTGCCATGCCCTGCGGCAACACGAACGATTACGATTTTGTCCGCCTGTGGGCTGCGCCCGAGAGTATCCGCACCCTCAAGCTGCAAATGTTTTCTGCCGCGTTTGCGCTGGCCCAAAAGCGCCCGCAGGGTCAGGCGCAGACCGCCGTTTATCAGCTGCTGTTCACCCTTGCCGAGGACTGGGACGAGGAGCTTCTTGCCCCTGTTGTGCAACGCGCCAAGGAGCTTTGCCGGGAGTAAATCAGCACCCGGAAACCGCGTTTTTAACCCGAAAGGTTTGTACTTTTCCACTTTCCCGGAAGCAGCGTGAAAAGTCTGCCTTTTTCTGTGCTTTGGCGGCATTTGCACGGCACTGCGTCCGCAAAAAGCATTCCGGACAGTTTGTTTCCCGATTTCCTGCCTTTTTCCGAAAGTTTTTTGCAAAAAAGACTTTACAAACCATTTCTAAAAACTTATTATATAAGTAATATATTTCATGGAGCCAATGCTGTGCAGCCCCCTGTGCAGCATCCAAATACGATCAAGGAGGGGTTTATCTATGCCCGAAAAGAAAAAGACCGCAGCGGCTGCTCC
>ERZ860668.907-NODE-907-length-20618-cov-8.887419_pt1 | contig 20618 bp, 17 predicted proteins | sample MGYA00510062_ERZ860668 | MGnify/ENA primary metagenome ERZ860668 (study PRJEB30046, sample SAMN00715258) | human gut metagenome | study: EMG produced TPA metagenomics assembly of the A metagenome-wide association study of gut microbiota in type 2...
AAAATCAGCAGCGGGATGCCCGGCAGCAGCCGGTCATCCTCCAGCAGCAGGACGCTGCAAACGAACAGGGCAATGGATGCCGCATAGCCCAGCAGGGTGAGCAGCAGTACCGCCATGCCGTTTTTGCGGGCGTTCAAAATTTTCTCTTCCATAACAGTTCCCTCCTTATGGGGCCGGAAGTGTTTCTTTTTGATACCAAAATCATATCACTTTGCTGCACCGCTGTCAAGAGAGGGACGCAAAAAAGAGCCCGCCCCGCCGCAGGTGCGGCAAGGGCAGGCCCTCTGCTTTGGAGAAAATGGAGAAATATCGTTCAGATAGGAAGTGTCAACGCTTATACTTCGCAGCGGTCTGCAGACGCTGCATGGCGCGGTCCAGAGCGATCTTGGTCTGGTAATACTCGTGCATGCTCTGCTTATGCTGCAGGCGCTCTTCGGCGCGGATGCGGGCAGCCTCGGCGCGGTTCTTGTCGATGTCCTCGGGGCGCTCGGCGCTGTCCACCAGCAGAAGCACGAAGGTGGGCGTCACCTCAGCGATGCCGTCGCCGACCAGAATTTCGCGGGTCTCGCCGTCCACAGTGAACTTGAGCATCCCCATGTGGATAGCCACCAGCACCGGGCTGTGGCCGGCCTGAACACCATAGACGCCGTCCTTCACGGGCAGCACCATGCTCTCGCAGCTGCCCTGATAGAACTCACCGCTGGAAGCCGTGATGTTGAGGATGAAGCTGTTCATCAGGCCTCACCGCCTTTTTCCTCCGCCAGCTTGTCCGCTGCCTTCTTGCGGGCGTCGTCGAGGGTGCCTACGTTGAAGAAGGCCCACTCAGGCAGGTCGTCGCACTTGCCGTCCACGATGGCGGCAAAGCCCTTGACCGTCTCGGCCAGCGGCACATATTTGCCGGGCAGGCCGGTGAAGTTCTCAGCCACAGAGAAGGGCTGGGACAGGAACTTCTGCAGCTTACGCGCACGGGTGACGGTGAGCTTGTCTTCCTCGCCCAGCTCGTCCATGCCCAGAATGGCGATGATGTCCTGCAGTTCCTGATAGCGCTGCAGCGTTGCCTGCACCTTGCGGGCCACGCGGTAGTGCTCCTCGCCCACGATGTCAGCTTCCAGAATGCGGGAGGTGGAAGCCAGCGGGTCCACAGCGGGATAGATGCCCTGCTCGACGATTTTACGGCTCAGGACGGTGGTAGCGTCCAGATGAGCGAAAGTGGTAGCGGGAGCGGGGTCGGTCAGGTCGTCAGCGGGGACGTAGACGGCCTGCACCGAGGTGATGGAACCGTCGCGGGTGGAGGTGATACGCTCCTGCAGAGCGCCCAGCTCGTTGGCCAGCGTGGGCTGATAGCCGACAGCCGAGGGCATACGGCCCATCAGAGCAGAGACCTCAGAGCCGGCCTGCACGAAACGGAAGATGTTGTCGATGAAAAGCAGCACGTCCTTGTGGGTCTCCTCGCGGAAATACTCGGCCATGGTCAGGCCGGTCTCCGCCACCCGCATACGGGCTCCTGGGGGCTCGTTCATCTGGCCGAAGACCAGCGCGGTCTTGTTCAGGACGCCGGAGGCGTTCATCTCGCCCCAGAGGTCGCAGCCCTCACGGGAGCGCTCGCCGACACCGGTGAAGATGGAGTAGCCGCCGTGCTCGGTGGCCACGTTGTGGATAAGTTCCTGGATCAGGACGGTCTTGCCGACGCCTGCGCCGCCGAACAGACCGATCTTGCCGCCCTTGGCGTAGGGGGCCAGCAGGTCGATGACCTTGATGCCCGTTTCCAAAATCTCAGTAGCGGGCTTCTGCTCTGCAAAGCTGGGGGCCTTGCGGTGGATGGGCCAGTGCGGCACATCGTCCACAGAGCCCTTGCCGTCGATGGGGCGGCCCAGCGGGTCGAACATACGGCCCAGCGTGGCCTCGCCCACCGGGGCAGTCAGGCCGTGGCCGGTGGCGGTGACTTCCATACCCTTGCCCAGACCTTCGCTGGCCGAGAGCATGATGCAGCGCACCGTCGATTCGTTGACGTGCTGCGCCACCTCCATCGTGCGCTCGGTGCCTTCTGCGGTCACGGTCAGCGCTTCCTGCAGGGCAGGCAGTCGACCTGCGGTGAACTGCACGTCCACCACAGGGCCGGCCACGCGAATAATTTTTCCCTGTATCATAGATTTGCCTCGTTTATTAGATGTGTCAACCTCTCCGTCACGACTGGCGTCGTGCCACCTCCCCTGGCGAGGGGAGGCTATGCGGAAAAGTTATTCTTGTGATTTCACCGCAGACGCGCCGCCGATGATCTCGGTGATCTCCTGAGTGATGGAGCCCTGGCGGGTGCGGTTATATTCCAGCTGCAAGTCGCGTATCATATCGTTGGCGCTCTTGGTGGCCGAATCCATGGCAGTCATGCGGGCGCTCTGCTCAGCGCAGAAGCTCTCGGTCATGGCACCGAAGATCATGCCGTGCATATAGATAGGAGCGGTCTGCTCGAACACGGTCCATGCGTCCGGCACCAGCTCGACTTCGCCGCGGGGGTCGCCCAGACCCTTGGGGGCGGGCTGCAGATGCTCGCGGTCCAGCGGCAGCAGACGCACCATGACCGGCTCACTGGTGAGCGCGTTCTGGATCTTGGTGTAGATAAGATAGATCTCATCCAGTTTGCCCGACTTGAAGTCGTCGATGGCGTCCACCGTGATGTCACGGGCGCGCTGCAGCGACGGGGCAGTCGCGCCGTACTGGAACTCCTGCACCAGGCGGGGGTCTTTGCGGAGGGCGCGGTAGCCCACCTGACCAATGACATAGAAACGGTCGTTCCTGTCAGCCTTTTCCAGCAGGAGTTTCAGCACGTTCTGGTTGAAAGAACCTGCCATGCCCTTGTCTGCCGTCAGCACCAGATAGGCGCGGCGGGGATCGCCGTCCTCTCTCTGCCGCTCGTGGAAGAACGGATGCACCGGCTCATCGGGCAGATGGGGGACGACACGGGAGATGGTGTCTCTCATGCGGGTGAAGTAGGGCAGGACGTTCTGGTAGTTCTTGCGTGCCTTGCGCAGCTTGGAGGAAGAGATAAGATACATCGCGTTCGTGATCTTGCGGGTATCCTGAATGCTCTCGATGCGCTCTTTCAGCAGCTTACTGGACGCCATGACTCTCGCCTCCCTCGTAGGCCTTCCATGCGTTCAGGATGGTGTCGGTCTGCTCGGGAGTGAGCTTGCCGGTGGCCGTGATGACATCCATCGTGCCGGACACATCTGCATGGAACTGGCGAACAAAGGCAGCGGTGCGCGCCCGCTGCTCAGCGAGAGGCACTTCGTCCAGCATCCCGTGGGAAGCCAGCACAAGGATGACCACCTGCTCGGCGTCGGTCTTGGGCTGATAGAGCGGCTGCTTGAGCATCTCGGTCAGAGCCTTGCCGTGCTCGAGCTGATGGCGGGTCTCGGCGTCCAGATCGGAGCTGAACTGCGCGAAGGACTCCATGTCCTTGTACTGAGCCAGCTCGATACGCAGGTTGGCGTTGGCCTTCTTCATGGCCTTGGTCTGGGCTGCGCCGCCGACACGGGAGACGGACAGGCCCACGTTGACAGCCGGGCGGTTGCCGGCGTTGAACAGGGCGCTCTCGAGGAAGATCTGACCGTCGGTGATGGAGATGACGTTGGTGGGGATGTAAGCGGACACGTCGCCTGCCTGAGTCTCAACGATGGGCAGTGCGGTGATGGAGCCGCCGCCCAGTGCGTCGCTCATGCGGCAGGAGCGCTCCAGCAGACGGGAGTGCAGATAGAAGACGTCGCCGGGGTAAGCCTCACGGCCCGGAGAGCGGCGGAGCAGCAGGGAGATGGCACGATATGCCACCGCGTGCTTGGAGAGGTCATCGTAGACGATGAGGACGCTCTTGCCCTGAGCCATGAAATATTCAGCCAGAGCCGTACCGGCGTAGGGTGCGATGTACTGCAGCGGGGCGCTGTCGGAAGCGGTAGCCGCCACGATGGTGGTATAGCTCATCGCGCCGTGCTTCTTCAGGTCTTCGGCCACGCGGGCGATGGAAGAAGCCTTCTGGCCGATGGCGACATAGATGCAGAGCACGCCGGTGTCCTTCTGGTTCAGGATGGCATCGGTGGCGATAGAGGTCTTGCCGGTCTGGCGGTCGCCGATGATCAGCTCACGCTGGCCGCGGCCAATGGGGAACATGGAGTCGATGGCGAGGATGCCGGTGTGGAGCGGCGTGTCCACGCTCTGGCGCTCGAGGATGCCAGGGGCCTGCTTCTCGATGGGGTTGTAGCCTACAGCCTCGATGGGGCCTTTGCCGTCGATGGGCTCGCCCAGCGGGTCGATGACCCGGCCAAGGAAGCCGTCGCCCACCGGGATGCCGGCACGCTTGCCGCTGCGGGTGACCATGGTGCCGACGCCGACGGTCTCAGCGCCGTCGAAGAGCATGATGCCCAGACGGCCCGGCTCGACGCTCTCCACCATGCCCTTGGCGCCATTCTCGAAGGTGACGATCTCGCCGTAGACGGCGCGATCCATGCCTTCCACTTCCACGATGCCGTCGGCGGAGGAGATGACCACGCCGCCCTCTTCGCTGGTGGCGGCGGGCTTGTAGTCCTCGATGCGGGTCTTGAGGGTGGCCAGAGAGGGCTTGTCGGCCATCATCTGGTCAATGGCGTGGCGGCCGGAGTTATCGAAGACGCGGTCGCCGATCTGCAGCACATAGCCGGAAAGGAGGCTGTCGTCCACCGTGACGTTCAGGATGACCTCGGTGGCGTCGTACAGCTTCGCGACCTCTTTCTTGATGCGCTCCAGATCCTCCTCGCGGGGGGTGCGGGCGGCACGGAGGTCAGCTTTGACGATACGGTTGGCCGAGAAGAACTCGGTGCTGAATTCACTTGCCATTTTCAGCCCCCGCTTTCTCCAACAGGTCGTCCAGCAGGCGGGCGTCGTCCTGCTCGTTCAGGTTGCGGGCCAGCAACTTCTCGCACATGGCGCGGGCCAGTGCAGTGGTCTGGGCGTCAGCCTGGCGCAGCTTGTGCTGGCGCTCGGCCTCGGCGGCAGCTTTGCCCTCGGCCAGGATGGCGTCGGCCTGTTTCTGGGCGTCAGCCAGCAGCTGCTGCTTGTCCTTTTCGGCCTGCTGCTCGTAGGCAGTGCGGCGGGCAGCAGCCTCGGTGTCCACATTGCGCAGCTTTGCCTGCGCGTCGTTCAGGGCCGCAGTGGCCTCCTGCCTGGAGGTCTCGGCGGCGTTCAGTGTGTCATCCACCTGCTTCTGGCGCTGTGCGATGATGTTCATGACAGGCTTGTACAGGAACTTGCGCAGCAGCAAAAACAGAACCAGAATGTTGACGACTGTATACAGAAGGTTCAGATTCAGAGTCAGCATTCGTCATGCCTCCGTTATCAACCCAGGAACAGGATGATGAGCAGAGCAACGACGAAGCCGAAAATTGCAGTACCTTCGGCCAGAGCTGCACCCAGCAGCAGGTTGGTCTGAATCTTACCGGAAGCTTCCGGCTGGCGGCTGATGGCCTCCGTTGCCTTGCCGGTGGCAATGCCGATGCCGATGCCGCCGCCGATACCAGTCAGCGCTGCGATGCCAGCGCCCAGAGCTACGAGTCCGTTCATAATTATTTCTCCTTTTAATCGATCAATTTACTCTTCTCCACCAATACTCTCTTTCATGAACAGCGAGGTGAGGAAGACAAAGACATAGGTCTGGATGAGACCATCGAACAAATCAAAGTACAGGCTGAAGATGGCCGGCACGAACACCGGGACCACCAGCTTGATGAGCTCCATGATGACGAAAGCGCCCAGCACGTTGCCGAACAGTCGCATACACAGGCTGGTGGGGCGGATGGCGATTTCGAGGATGTTCATGGGGGTCATGATGGGGGTGGGAGCGGTGAGGCTCTTGAGGAAGCCCTTGCCGCCCCGGGCATGGATGCCGGAATACTCGATGAGGCAGATGCTCATGAGCGCCAGCGCAGCGGTGACATTCAGATCCTTCGTGGGGGGCTTGATGCCGAATACACCGATGAGGTTCGCACAGGCGATGTAGAGAGCCACCGTCATGAGGTAAGGCACATACCGTCTGCCCTGCTCGCCCAGCAGGCCCGTGAAGAAGTTGTCGATCGTGGTGACGACCAGCTCAAGGATGGCCTGCCGCCTGGAGATGTGGTCCACCTTGAGGTTCCGGGTGAGCAGGATGGAGACGATGACCAGAAACAGCATGATGCCCCAGCTGACCACCACGGATTCCGGCACCTGCAGGCCGCCGAGGGAGATCATCTCCACATTCAGCTCTTCTTTCAGGGCCGCAGTCAATGCGTTCATCGCTTTGCCTCCTTTCTGAGCAGAGTCTTATCCTGAAGCGTAAAGGTATCGTTCGTTTTCACTCTATCTCCTTTCGTTTCTTTTATTAAAGCAACCGCGCCAAAAATCAAAGAAGGTGCGTTTGTTTTCATGGAAACACACCCTCTTTCCGCGCTCAGCACAGCCCTTTTGCGTCTGGTATCATAGCACGATTGGTGCCGTTTGATAAGACCTTTGGTCGATATTCTACTTTTTGTTATATCTTATTTCACACCTTGGCCGGGAGCGTTGTGCATCTTGCTCAATAATTCACAGTCAAACTGTCCATTTTGACCAAATCCTTCGTCACTCCTTAGTGGTTCGTTTCATTTTTGAGGTAAAACGAAACCCTTCCGGCAGAATTATACACTCTATGTATATCTGGTATATAAAATTCATATAGCCGTCAAGTGTGTGATAGATGAAATTTTCTTAATTAGAAGCTTATCTTTATTAAGTAATATTACCTGTTTATAATACAGGATACAGGCTCACCGGGCGTTCTGCTCACCGCGGCGGAAGATAGCACGGAAGATGAAGCGGGACAGCGGGCCGCAGTAGAACATCTGCCAGCACAGAGCCATCGGGAAATTGCAGCCGAACGTATGCACCCACGTACCGAAGCTGGGCTCCTTGAACAGCACCGTTGCCACAAGGCTCATGACAGGGCACATGATGCAGACGATCATCAGAGAGATGGCATAGGTGATGAACTGCGGCCGGTCGGTGGGGCGCATGAAGGTGAAGGCCAGTGCAGTCGCCAGCTTTTCCACCACAAAGAACTCCAGCACGAAGGCCACCGGCACCATAATGGGCATCTCATGCAGGGCCATGCCGAAGGTGGCGTTGGTCACGCCGCCGGTGGCGAGGGCAACATTGTAGACGATCATTCCATAGACCATGATAGCGGCCATAACGACAGTAAAGACGATTTTTTCAAGCAGAGTCTTAGGCATTTTTGATTTTCTCCTCATTTGTGTTGTGGGGTAAAGTCTTTCGGAACTTTCGCCGCACAAAAAAAAGACAGACGAGGGCGGAACCTTCGTCTGTCTTTGCACGACTACCATTCATTGCCCGCTATGATAGCACAAACTCCCGCCCCGCGTAAGAGTTTTCTGCCGTTTTCTCCCGTTTTGCGCAAATCCTTCCACGAACGACCCGAAATTTTCGGGCAGTTTATCGCATTCCCACCGTCCCGTCAATCACCCGGAACGAAGTTTGGCAGTTCTTGTGCAGAGGTTTTCCACAAAAGGCACTGCGGGCCGCTCAGACTGCATAGGGAAGCTGTTCCTGCCGCCTGTTTGTGCGAACAATGCAATTTTTTAGTTGTTTCTTGAAAAAGAATGTCTATTTCATTGTGCATTCTGCGAATAGACAAACCGCGCCCGCGCGTGTATAATAAAGCCAGAAACCAGAGAAGTACAGCAGAAGCTCAAATGAGAGCTAACCCCGCTGACTTTAAGCAGAAAGGAGCGAAGACCGATGGTCGATATGGAACCCGCACAGTACGCACAGACTGTCGGGGTTCGCTGAGAAGCAAAACAGAGGCTCACCACAAACGGGATGTTTCCCCCGTATAAAAACACAACAACAAGAGCCGTTCTTGAGCATCAATAAAGCGAATAACAGAACAGTCTGTGAAATAAAATCCCTCGCGTTCAAATAGATCCGCCGAAGGTGATCCCAATGAAGAAAGCTTTTGTACGGAACGTCTTATTTGAATAACTCTAAAGGAGAAACTCCAATGTACTAAGTAATGACACTCCCTTCGCAAATCTAACTCGAAAGAATGTGGTAATATGAAATTCATCTCTGTGATTCGTATCCCGCACTCCAACGGTTAAGAAAAGGGTCATTCCAATGTACTAAGAAATTCATTCCCCTGCTGATCGTTCTTCACCGTTTCAAAGGAGAATCTTCTATGAAACGTCCGGTACAGACCGAAAAATGAAGAAATCGAGGTCAAGAGGCTATGACTCCGAAGAAGTAAGCATCCTGCCGACTGAGGGCTTGCAACCGCCTCGAGTCGGCAGGTTTTTTGTCTGATGTTTTCCAATGAAGCCTGCATCCTCCCGTTTTCCTGCCGGGAGGATGCGGGTTTTGTTTTGTCCCGGATATTTTGCAGCGGCAGGCGCAGGGCGTGTAGATTTCCGAATCTATTTCGTGTATACTTTTGCTCAGAAAGCAACACTTACAAGGAGGCAAACCACTATGGCAAGCAATTTCGAGTTCTACTCCCCCACCCGGGTCATCTTCGGCAAAGGCACCGAACAGCGCGTGGGCGCGCTGGTGCGCGAATACGGCGGCACCCGTGTCCTCATCGTCTACGGCGGCAAGAGCGCCGTCCGCTCCGGTGTGCTGGACCGGGCCGAAAATTCTCTGGCCGAGGCTGGCATTTCCAGCTGGACGCTGGGCGGCGTCGTGCCGAACCCCCACCTCGACAAGGTCTACGAGGGCATCCGCATCGGCAAAGAGAACAGCATCGACTTCCTGCTGGCCGTGGGCGGCGGCAGCGTCATCGACACGGCCAAGGCCATCGCCTACGGCCTGGCCGAGCCGGAAAATGACGTCTGGGAGCTGTACGAACACACCCGCACGGCCAGGAAGTGCCTGCCGGTGGCCAGCATCCTGACCATCGCGGCGGCGGGCAGCGAAACATCCAACAGCAGCGTCATCACCCGGGTGGACACCCACCAGAAGCGTGCCTACAACGACGACATCAGCCGCCCGAAGTTCGCCATCATGGACCCCGAGCTCACCAAGACCCTGCCCGACTATCAGACCGAGTCCGGCTGCGCCGACATCATGATGCACACCATGGAGCGCTATTTCACCAATGGCGGCAACATGGAGCTGACCGACGCGCTGGCCGAAGGCCTGCTGCGCACCGTGATGAAGAACGCGGTCATCCTCCATACCGACCCGGCCAACTACGAAGCCCGGGCCGAGGTGATGTGGGCGGGCAGTCTCTCTCACAACGGCCTGACCGGCTGCGGCATCGCCAGCGGCGACTTTATGTCCCACAAACTCGAGCACGAGATGGGCGGTATGTTCGACGTGACCCACGGCGCGGGCCTCGCCGCCCTCTGGCCCAGCTGGGCGCGGTACGTCTACAAGGACTGCCTGCCCCGCTTCGTCCGCTTTGCCCGGAACGTCATGGGCGTGACCACCGACGGCACCGACGAGGAGATTGCCCTGAAAGGCATCGACGCCATGGTGGACTTCTACCACAGCATCGGGATGCCCGCCAGCTTCCACGAGCTGGGCATCGACCCCACCGATGCGCAGATCGACGAGATGGCCCGCCGCTGCCTCGAGGCTTCCGGCTCCGCCCTCGGCTCGGCCAAAAAACTCAGCCTCGACGACATGATCGCCATCTACCGCGCCGCCAACCACTAAGAAAACTTTTTTCCCTCCGCCCGGCACAGGGTATTTTGCTTACTCTGTGCCGGGCATTTTGTTGTCTTTTGTGTGCTTCATCTCACTTTTTGTCAAAGAAGTGGAAAAGAGATGAGAAAAATAAGAGCAGTTGCCTGAACTCGAAGTATAAACGAAGCGCACCCCTTCTCCACACAGAAGCAGAAGGGGTTCGCTTTTTCTATGTCTGCCGAAAGTTTTCAACAACACAAAACTTCATTCTCCTATCACAAATTTCCATCTTCCTTTTGGGAGGAGCTGTCTGCGAAGCAGACTGAGAGGGCTATCCATCCTTATAAAGAATAGATGTCTATAAAATTTCTATATTTTACAAAGGTTTCGTTTTGTGGTTTGATGGAGCCAGAACGATTTGTTTTGCTGCATCGGGGCTGTCAAACCTGCGTGAATGGGGTCGTTTCCTGCGTGAATCGCTGTGTCTAACCCCCGATGGTTATGTTATAATATGGTCATAAGGGAGGAACTTGAGGATGGAGCTTCGATTTGCGGTCGTAGAAGACCGCCTGCCCGACGCTCAGCGGTTGGAGAGCCTTTTGCGGCTGGCCTTCGGCGGCGGGCAACCATTGGTCTGTGACCATTATGAGAGCGGCGACGCTTTTCTGGCGGCGTTCCCCTCAAAAGAATATCAGGTCATTTTTCTCGACATCTGCATGGAAGGCACCAACGGCATCGAGACGGCGCGCATCCTGCGCCGGGCCGACCCCGACCTGCTGCTGGTGTTCGTGACTTCGTCCCCGGAATACGTATGGGACGCGTTCCCCGTCCATCCCTTCGACTACCTGCTCAAGCCCTACCGGGAAGAAAAGCTTTTCCAGCTGGCCGACGAGCTGCGGCGGGTTCTCTTCCGGGCCGAACCGGAGCTGGAAGTCCGCATCGCGCGGCAGCAGGTACATCTCCCCCTGCGGAAGATACAGTACGCCATGGCCCAGAACCACTACGTCCGCATCGTCAGCGACGACGGCGAGTGCCGGACCGTCTCCACCTTCTCCCAGGTGGAGCAGCTGCTGCGGGCGCAGGAGAACTTCATCGTCTGCAACCGGGGCGTCATCCTGAACATGGACAAGGTGCTCCGGCTGGACTGTGACTGCTTCGAGATGCTGGACGGCACCTGCCTGCCCGTGCGTCAGAAGGATAAGAACTCCCTGTTCGCCCAGTTCACACAATATCAGTTCCGCCATATGCGGCGGGAGCTATGACGCCGAGAGGAGGCCCGACCTTGGACTTTTCTTTATTTGGACGCTATTTTCTGGACCTCGCCGTCTTCTACCCGGGGGCATTCCTCTGCCTCGCGCCCCTGTGGGAGCATGTGAAGGCCCCCCGGCGCACCGCTGTGCTGGCAGCCACTCTCGTCACAGTCATCTGCCTTGCAGCGGCGGCCCTCTGCGCCATCTTCGAGCTGGACAGCAACATCCTGCTCCTACCCACCCTGCTGGCGGCGTTCTGGCTGCTGCGCTGGCGGGTGGGTTCGGAAGTTTCCGTGAGCCAGACCGCCTTTCTCTTCGCCGTCTCCGGCGTCATGACGGCGGTCTGCACCCTGCTTTCCACGGTGCTCAACGCCCGGGCTGAGGTAGGCAACGACGCCCCGGCCTGTCTCGTCTCCACCTCCCTGCTCAAGCTGGGCCTCTCGGCAGTGCTCTGCATCATCTTCTGGTTCACCGCCGTCCAGTGGAGCCGCTGGCTGCTGCGGGAGTACCGGGGCGAAGCCTTCTGGCAGTCGGCGTGGCCGCTGCCCGCCATCTATGCGGCTTTCCTCGTCTTCTGCATGCCGCTGGACCCGGGCGTCGTGCTCATCAACCGTCTGATGATCATTTCTGTTCTGGCCGTCTCCATCTCGCTGCTGGGCATCTTTTTGCTGCTGTACGAGATGTATCAGGTGGCCCGGGAATACACCCGCAGCGCCCAGCTCGACCGGGAAAACCAGCTTCTGGCCGTGGAATCCCGCCGCTACACCGAGCTGCGGACCTATATGGAACAGACGCGGCATCTCCGCCACGACTTTCGCCAGCACCTCCACGTCATCGCCGGACTCACCGAAGCCGGGCAGGTGGATGAGCTGAAAAACTACCTGCACCAGTACGAATCCGAGCTGAGCGAGGAGCGCCCCACCCTCTGCGCGAATCCTGCCGTGGATGCTCTGGCCGGTCACTACGACCACGAGGCCCACAGCCTCGGCGTGCCGGTGGACTGGCGGCTGGAACTGCCCCGCCAGCTGGCCATCCCGGAGGCCGACTTCTGCATGATGCTGGGCAATCTGTTGGAAAATGCTTTCCACGCCAGCCAGAAGCTGCCGCCCGAACAGCGGCAGGTGAAGGTGATGGCCCGGATGCTGAGCCCCGCCATGCTGGGCCTGCTGGTGGAGAACCGCTATGACGGTGTGCTCAAGCGCCAGCAGGGCATCCTCCACTCCACGAAACACGACGGAATGGGCATCGGCCTCGTCTCCATCCAGACGGCCGTTTCCAGATATGGCGGTTCTATGACCGTCGAGACCGAGAACGGTTTGTTCCGGGTGAACATTTTATTGAACCTTTAACCTCTCCGTCACGCCTGCGGCGTGCCACCTCCCCTATCGAGGGGAGGCTGAGAGGTCATGTTATCAAAAAAGGAGGACTCCACCATGAAAATGACCCGACGCAACTTCCTCAGCGCTTCCGCTCTCACACTGCTGTCCTGCCAGCTGGCCCCCGCCGCCAGGGCAGACTGCCTTCTGTCCGGCCTTTTCCACGGCGCAGACACCGCCCTGCCGCCGAAGCCCCTGACGTCGAAAGTTGTGGACGCCAACCCCTTTATGGGCCGCAGCGAGTCAAACATCCACCACGACTGCTACAACACCGACTCCACCGACGCCGTCCTCCCCGTGGGCATCTGCCCCGAGGTCAACGTGGCAATGGAAAAGACGAACCCCAACGCCTCCCCGGCCATCTTCTTCGACAACTTCGATAACCCCGTCAGCCCGTTCCTGGGCGGTCTGGCCATCCGCGACCTCGACGCAGAAGAAGTCCGCACCATCGGCTTTTTCTCTCCCGCCAAGCACGACGGAGGCGGCTATCTCATCCAAAGCTCCTATTCCTTTGTGGACGGGCGCAACCTCATCGTCTGCCCCACCAGCCACAACCATGTGCTGATGCTTCGTGCCACCGACGAGAACGGTACGCCTCTGCCGGTTTTTGAAAAGGTACTGGACATCAACATCAAAGAGGCCGCCGAGCGGGTGCTTGGCCGCAGCCTCGAGCAGAATCTGCTCTCCATCGTCTTCGACTACGACGGCAACCTCTGGTTCGTCACCGGCGGCTTCCGCATCTACCCCAGCCGCGGCCAGCAGGGCGCGATGGGCTACATCTCCCACAATGCCATCGACGCCATCCTTGCCGGCGGCACCGCCGACCTCGACCACGAAGTCCATGTCTACGCTCCCGCTCCGGGCGAGGGTGCTGAAAACGGCATTGCCTCCTGCCGGGAGGGTGCGGTCATCCTGACGAACCTTGCCTGCTACCTGCTGCGTGCCAACGGCGGCGTTGAAGTCGTCTGGCGCACCCCCTACGACAGCGTGGGCGCAAAAGACAGCCGCGAAGGCGCTGCCACCACCGGCGGCGGTCTGGCATGGGGCGGCGGCTGCTCGCCCTCTCTGAGCCGGGAGCTGGTCTTCTTCACCGACAACCTCGAGACCGTCAGCCTGATGGCTGTGGACATCCACACCGGCGAAGTCGCCGCCAGCCACCCGGTCATCGACGAGCTGCCCGCCAACATGCCGGTCTCCGTCGAAAACTCGGCCATCGTCTACGACCACGGCAATGGCCGGGTCAGCACCATCGTCTGCAACTGGTTCGGCGCAGGCAGCCCCAACCTCGCAAAGCCCGACAGTGACTCTTCCATCCAGAGCTACGAGAACATCTACGACCGCAACTGGCTGCTCAAGGGCAACTGCATGATCATGCCCGGCGTCGAACGGGTGGACACCATCCGCACCGCCGACGGCTGGACCATGAAGAGCATCTGGTGCCGCGACGACCTCAGCGACACTTCCATGATGAAGCTCTCCACCGCCACCGGCTATATCTACGGCTTCGTGCAGGACGTGGACAGCGGCATGTGGCAGTACATCGTGCTGGACTTCGACACCGGAAAGACCGTCCTCACCGTGGACGTCGCCTCCCTCTACGGCTACAACAACATGGCCATCGGTATGTACGCGGGCCGTGACGGCAACAAGCTCTACTGCCCCACCGGCTACAAAGAGCTTCTCCGCCTGCAGGACCGCTTCGTCTTCCTGCCCGAGATGCCCTACCGGAAGGTCGATCTGGACAAGACCTCCCGCCGGGTGCTTTCGGCGGCAGAGTTCCAGGCCGCAGGCGGTGCCGGCACCCCCGCAAGCTGGCTCCACACCGCCACCCTCGACAGCCTCCACCCCGCGACTACTGTTTCTTTCCGCATCAACGGCTTGACCGGAAATGCCGCCGACTATAAGCTCTTCGCCCTCGGCACGGATGGCCGCTACCATGAGGTGTCCGACTGGCACTTCGACGATGCCCCGGCCCGTCTCAGCGCGAAGAAGGTCTACACCATCTGTCTCACCGCACAAGACGGCGGCAGCTTCGACCTCTCGCCCGACGCCAAGGAAGTCACCCTTTCCATCGTTCTGGCCCGCTGAATCTGACAAAGCAGGAGGACTCCCGCCATGAAAATGACCCGCCGCGATTTTCTCAAGCTCTCCTCTGCCGCTGCCGCCGCCTGCGGCGTCACGCTGCTGCCGGCCCAGAAAGCCGATGCGGCTTCTGCCATCCAGACCCTGCTGGAAGAAGCTTATCTCTACGCCTTCCCGCTGGTGCTCGTGGACGCCACCAAGACCGTCTCCACCAACACGAAGACCGCTTCCGCCAGCCGCGCCCCCGTCAACCAGTTCATCCACGCCCGGAAGCTGCTGGACGCTTCCAGCCGCACGGTCGTCAGCCCCAATGTGGACACCATCTACACGCAGGCGTGGCTGGACGTCAGCGCCGAGCCTCAAATCTACGTCGTGCCGGAGGCCGACCGCTTTTTCAACGTGCAGGTACTGGACGCATGGACGAACACCGCCGCCGTGCTGGAAGCACCCGGGGCCTACGCCATCGCCTACTCGAGCTGGGAGGGCACGCTGCCCGAGGGCGTCCGGCGCATCGACATTCCCACCCGGACGGTCTGGACCATCGCCCGCATCATGCTCTCCGGGCCGGACGACCTGCCGAACGTGGCGGCGCTTCAGGGCCGGATGCAGCTGATGCCCCTCTCGGCCTACCCCGCCGGGCTGGCCGCTGCGCCGGAAGGGAGCTATTCTCCGGAGAACGATTTCGTCCCGGTGCAGAAGGTACTCGCCATGACGCCGCAGGAGTTTTTCGACACCGCCAACCGGCTGATGGAGACAGACCCGCCCGCCGAGGCGGACGCGCCTCTTCTCCGCAGCCTCGCGGCCCTTTCCGTCGGCCCGGGCCAGCAGTTCGACGCCTCCGCCCTCGGCCCTCTCGGCGGGCTGCGCTGGAAGCGGCTGCTCCTTCAGCTCAAGAGCAGCCTCCGGGCACAGGCAGCACGCTATTCCCGCCAGATGGGCCAGTGGATCTACTATGGCGACCCCATCGGCAATTTCGGCACCGCCTACGACTACCGGACGATGGTCGCCCTGATGGGCCTCGGGGCCAACACCACCGACATCGCCATCTACCCGCGCACCTCCACCGACAGCGCCGGGGCCGACCTTACGGGCCAAAAGACCTACACGCTCCACTTCGACGCCCTCCCGCCCACAGTGGGCAACGGCTTCTGGTCGGTGACGGCCTACGGCGAGGACAACTTCCTCATCGACAACCCCATCAGACGCTACTGCGTGAACGATCGTTCCGGCCTCCATCGGAACGCCGACGGCTCGGTGGACGTCACCCTCTCCAAGGACGCGCCCGAGGACACTACCAACTGGCTCCCCGTCTCGGACGAAAAATTCCACCTTTTCCTCCGCATCTATAAGCCCGACTGGACGGCGCTGGACAGCTTCCCGCCGCCGGTCATCTCTGTGAAGTAGCAAAAACGCCATCTGCGTCTCGGCGCAGATGGCGTTTTCATCGTTACAGCGTTTTACAGGGTGCTCAGCAGGCGGTGGCCGCCGTTCTGGTCGGCGGCATAGCGGGTGGTGCGGTTGACCTGATTGTCCAGCGGCAGGCCCTCAGCGTAGCGCTTGAGGTTGTGGATGAAGATGTCCACGATGTTGTCCAGCGTCTTGGGCAGGCTGAACTTGCCGGAGTTGTGGGGCGTGATGATAGCGCCCGGCTCACCCCACAGCGGGTGGTCGGCAGGCAGAGGCTCCGGGTCGGTGACGTCGAGGCCCGCGCCAAAAATTTTGCCGCTGCGCAGGGCCTCCACGAGGGCGTCGCTGTCCACGGTGGTGCCGCGGCCCACATTGATGAGGATGGCACCGTCCTTGCAGCGGGCGAAGCGCTCGGCGTTGAACAGCTTGTTGGTCTCAGGGGTGCCGGGCAGGCTCAGGGCGATGAGGTCGGCCTCGGGCAGCTCCTCGTCCAGCTGGCTCTGGGCCACCACACGCAGGCAGTAGTCCGGGCAGGGCGTGTCGGGGTGGACCGTGCGGCGGACGCCCACCACCTCAGCGCCCAGCATATGGGCGCGGCGGGCGAAGTTGGAGCCGATGTCGCCCATGCCGACGCAGAGCACCCGCGCCCCGGTGATGCCCCTCACGGGGCGGTCAATGGGAGCCCACTGGCGCTGGTTCTGGCGGTCGCGGTAGAGGAACATATCCTTCTGGATGCCCAGCCACATGGCCAGCATCCACTCGCTGATGGCCAGACCGTAGGCACCGGTGGCGTTGGTCACCATGCAGTTTTCGGGCAGGACGCCGGGCTTCAGATAGGCGTCGGGGCCGGCGGAGTTGGACTGGAACCACTCGATGTGCTTGTTCTGGCTGATCATCGACACCGGTGCGTTGCCCAGCACGACATCGGCCCAGAGCACATCTTCGGCGTGGACATCGTCCAGTGCGTTGAAACGGAATTCAAATTCCGGCACGGATGCCTCCAGCGCGGCGCGGTGGGTGTCGTTCAGGGGCAGACATACCAAAACTTTTTTGTGCATAGGGATACCCTCACTTCCTGTGTATTCTTCTATAAGAATACTCTCCCCCGCCCCGCTCCGCAAGAGGCAAAATGGCCGCTTTCTTAAGAATTCCTTAGGATTTCATCCCACAAATCCCAAGAAGTATGTGATAAGCTGTCCACAATGCAGAAAATCTGCTATACTGATACTATCTTTCCGCACGGTGGTGACGCCCAATGTGGATACCATCTACACACAGGCATGGCTGGATCTTTCGGAGGAACCGATGATTTATGTCGTTCCGGCGACCGACCGCTTCTTCAATGTTCAGGTTCTGGATGCGTGGACGAATACAGCAGCCGTTCTGGAAGAACCGGGCATCTATGCGATCGTCCGCTCCGGCTGGCAGGGAACGCTTCCAGAAGGTGTCCGGAAGATCGAAGTTCCTACAACGACCGTCTGGACGATCGCCCGTATCGTTCTCTCTGGAACAGAAGACCTGCCGAATGTCTATGCGATCCAGGAGCAGATGCAGCTGATGCCGCTGTCGATGTATACATCGGGCAGTTATGTACCTCCGAAGGGCAGCTATGTACCGGAAAATGACTTTATTCCGGTGAACAAAGTTCTGGCAATGACTCCGAAAGAATTTTTTGACACGGCGAATGATCTGATGGTGCTGAACCCGCCCGCCCCAGAAGATGCCGCGCTGCTCCGCAGGCTCGCAGCGCTCCATGTAGGGCCGGGAGAGACCTTCGATGAAAGCCTGCTTGGTCTGGGCGGGACGCTGCGCTGGAAAATGATGCTGTTGCAGCTCAAGAGCAAGCTGACCGAACAAGCCACACAATATGCCCGGCAGATGGGACAGTGGATCTACTATGGAGACCCCATTGGCGATTTTGGCACCGAATATACCTACCGGACGATGGTAGCTCTGATCGGACTGGGCGCGAACACAACGGATATCGCCATCTACCCCAAGACTGAGGTGGACAGCAGCGGCAATACCCTGACCGGAAAAAGAACCTACAAGTTGCATTTTACCAGTTTTCCGCCGACGGTGGACAACGGATTCTGGTCGGTAACGGCTTACGGCGATGACGATTTCCTGATTGATAATCCCATCGGCCGCTACTGCGTGAATGACCGCTCGGGTCTCACGCCCAATGCCGACGGCTCTGTGGATGTGATCCTCTCTGCGGATGCCCCGGAGGATACAACAAACTGGCTCCCCATCGCAAAGGGCGGCTTCCATCTCTTCCTGCGCATCTATAAACCGGACTGGAACACGCTGAACAACTGGCAGGCACCTACGGTCGATGTAAGATGATCTGAGATCCTATGTGAAAGTAAAAGGAGGAACCCCGCAATGAAGATGACCCGCAGAAATTTTATTTCCACCTCAGCCGCCACAATGCTGGCGTGCGGAGTATCCTTGTCTGCTCATGCAGCCGGAAGTGAGTCTGAAAACGGTCTGAATTTTATTACCGATATTTTCAGCGACCCGGCGAAACCGGGAACAACACAGGATGCAACGCCCCTGACTGCCGAGAAGAATGCGGAATGGTACAGCAAGCTGGATTTTTCCGACCGGCGGGAATTTGGCAATGCTGAGCGCGGAATGCTGGACAACGCGGAAGAAACGATCATCTACAACGATGACGGAACGACGGCATGGGATCTGCCAAGCTACGGCGACCTGAGCGGCGATGCGCCGGATACGGTCAACCCAAGCCTGTGGCGGAATACGCAGCTCAACGCAAAAGCCGGACTGTATGAGGTTTGCAACGGCATATATCAGGTACGCGGGTTTGATATGTCCAATGCGACCTTCATCCGCACTGACAACGGCTGGATCATCTTTGACGTGCTGATGTGCAGGGAAAATATGCAGGCAGCCAAAACTCTGATGGAAAAACGCTTCGGCACGCTGGATGTCAAGGCTGTGTTGTACAGCCACTCCCATGTGGATCACTTCGGCGGTGCAGAAGGTGCGATCGACCGGAACAATGTGGCAGATTCCAGCCTTTCCATCGAGCGGCAGCTTGCCTCTGGAAAGACGGTCGTTCTTGCTCCGGAAGGTTTCCTGAAACACGCCATCAGCGAAAATGTCTATGCAGGCATCGCCATGGCGCGCCGCGCGCAATATCAGTATGGTACGGTGCTGGAAAAAGGCTCGAAGGGCGCGCTCTCGATCGGCATCGGCATGGGGCAATCCACCGGTCAGGTGGCACTCATTCCGCCGACCTTTGAAATCGGTTCGGATACGCCTGCACTGACCATCGATGGGCTAAAGATCGAATTTCAGCTCACACCGGGTACAGAAGCGCCCGCAGAGATGAACGCTTATTTTCCGAAGTACCGCGCCCTCTGGATGGCAGAAAACTGCACCGGTACGCTGCACAACCTGTATACTCTCCGCGGTGCGCAGGTCCGGGATGCGAACGACTGGGCAAAATACATCATCGAGGAAGATCAGAAGTTCTGCGACAAGACCGATGTGGTCTTTCAGAGCCACAACTGGCCGCACTGGGGCAAGGAGATCCACGAGTATCTGCTCAACACGGCGGCAATTTATAAGTTCATCCACGACCAGACCCTGCACTACATGAATCTGGGTTACACTTCCACTGAGATCTCTTCCATGATCTCTCTGCCGGACGCACTCGAAAAGGTCTGGTATACCCGCCAGTATTACGGTACATTGTCGCATAATTCCAAGGCGGTCTATCAGAAATATCTGGGCTGGTACGATGCGAACCCCGTCGATTTGGACCCGCTCCCTCCCAGCGAAACAGCGAAAAAGTTGGTGGAGTATCTTGGCAGCACCAATGCCGTTCTGCTCAGGGCGAAAAAGGACTACAACAAGGGCGAATATCAGTGGGTCGCCCAGATCACGAAGGAGCTGGTGTTTGCCGACCCCACCAACCAGAAGGCGCGCAATCTTTGCGCAGACGCGCTCGAACAGCTGGGCTATCAGGCGGAGTCCGGCGCCTGGCGCAATGTCTACCTGATGGGTGCAGCCGAATTGCGGAGTGGCAATCTGTCCGGCCGCGCCCGCACAGCGAACGGCCTCACCAACAGTATGCGGGCGATGACGGTTTCCATGCTGCTGGATTATATCGCGATCCTGTCGGATGGCAATGCTGCACAGAACGATGACCTTACTTTGAATCTGAACGTGACAGATGAGAACGAACAGTTCTACGTCACCCGTAAAAACGGCGTACTGCTGGCTTATCCGGGCGAAAACCGTACAGATGCGCAGGCGTCTGTCACCTGCAAGCGGCTCCAGCTGTTTGCCCTGATGACCGGTCAGCAGGCAGGACAAGTTCAGATCACAGGCGATGCCACCGTCCTGAAACGCCTGCTGGCGTACGCCTCGAAGTTTGAAAAGACCTTCAATATTATTGAACCGTAATAATGTCTTGGTCTCCGTCCAGCGGATGCAGTTCACGGGTTTTGGGTGTTCCCAACAAGCCTTTTGCAGCGCAAAATAGTGTCTGTATCATCACAGTCGTCAGCTTCAAAGAGGTCTTTGAAGCTGGCGGCTATTTTTTTTGCATCCCGAAAAAACCGCTTATCATGAAACGCTATCAGATCAGCATCTCGTTCAACTTCGGCTTCACCCCATACATCGAGGGGGAGTAATCTGTCCGCCTGCAAAATCAGGCATTTGGCTGATTCTCGATGCAGCCTCTAAGAAAGCAAAAAGAAAAGCACCGTACTTCAAACGAAGTACAGTGCCTTTTTGGTGGAGAATAGCGGGATCGAACCGCTGACCTCTTGCATGCCATGCAAGC